>Ga0315336_1003443_pt1 | contig 21012 bp, 18 predicted proteins | sample ASW5metaG_FD_204512 | JGI IMG/M metagenome (GOLD analysis project Ga0315336, IMG submission 204512) | Ammonia-oxidizing marine archaeal communities from Monterey Bay, California, United States - ASW #5 | ecosystem: Environmental > Aquatic > Marine > Intertidal zone | place: USA: California... | reverse complement strand
GCTTGACGCATCAAGTGGCCGACGCCTTCCTGCAATGCGGCGGCAACTTCCTTGAGCGGCAAGTGCAACTGCAACTCCTGCTCGCTTTCTTCGGCTTGCTTACGGAATCCGCGGACCGCACTCTCGCAGTCCATCTGGTATCGTTTCTTCACAGCGACTCTCCTTTTTCGTTAAAACGAATCAGTCAACCCGAGCCTATCGACTCGGGCCGGAGAGTCGCTACTTTCTACGGCCTATCGGACATCCTCGCCGAGTCGGCGCGTGGTCGTGGCCCGCGCGTAGCGGGCGCTCATCGTCTTGCTACAATCCCTTTCATGCGACAGCCCTCGTGGCTGCTTGGTCTTTCCCTTCTCGGATTGCTGGCGGCGCCGCTCACAAGCGCCGATTCCCCGACGACTGTTGGTGTCGCTTTCTTTCCCCCCAACGTGATGCAGGGGGAAGCGGGAAAAGGGTTCTATACAGGCTTCGATATCGAGCTTTGGGAAGAGATTGGCCGGCGGGCCGACATTGAGTCTGAGTTCAAGTTACTGCCCTTCGAACAATTATTGGTGGCGGTGAAAGAAGGCGAAGTCGACGCCGCCATCGCGGGCATCACCATCAATGGGCCCCGCGAACGCGAGATGGATTTCAGCCATCCGTACATGAACTCGGGTGTACGTATCCTGGCGGCTCTCGATAGCAACGAACCGGCCATGCTGCGTCTGCTGCGTGGATTGCCCGAGTCGGGCGTCATCAGACCGATCAGCTACCTGCTTGGTTTCATGCTGATCTGTTCGCACATCCTGTTCTTCGCCGAGCGAGGCAGCTCGTCGATTAGCCGTGGTTACTTTCCTGGTATCTTTGAAGCCGCTTGGTGCATCCTGGCCACAATGACAACGGTCGGGTACGGAGATATCACTCCGCAGCGCTGGGTCGGACGATTTGTCGCATTCCTTGTCATGATTACCGGCATCGCGTTGTTCGGCATTATCATCGCGCAGTTATCCGCTGGGCTTACGCTGGCGGAGTTCGGTTCCGACATCAATGGGCCCGATGACTTGCGTGACCGCCGGGTTGCGACGGTGGCCGGCTCTACGAGTGCGGATCTCGTCAGAGGATATGGGGCTCGTCTCGTCGAGGTCGGAGAAATCGAGAGTGCTTATGGCCTGCTCGAAGCGGGTAACGTCGATGCCGTCGTCTTTGACGCCCCTCCTCTTTTCCAATATGTGAAAGAACGCGGTGAAGACCAGTTCGCCTTGGTCGGCCCGCTGCTCCATAGCGAGTCATACGGCGTGGCATTTCCCAACGGCAGCCCTCTCCGCGAAGAAGTCAGTCGCACCATCCTCGAATTGCAAGAGGACGGCACCTACGACGAACTCTACGAAAAGTGGTTCGGCGAGACACCCTGATCGCTTCGTGGTCGCACGTGGTTCGCCGGCCGGCTGATGCCCATACAATCCTGCATGCACTCCGTAAGAGGAGACCTTAGATGACCATTCTTCTTCTGGTGTCGGTCGCAACCGTCATCATCTCGGGCATGTGCTCGCTCTTCGAGGCTACCCTGTACTCGACGCGTATGGCCACGCTCGAAGCGGCGCGCACGGGCGGCAAGTACCGCGGCCTCGCCGAGCGCTTCATCCACATGAAGAAGGACATCGCACGGCCGACGTCCGCCATTCTCATCCTCAACACGGTCGCCAACACGGCGGGTGCGACGATCGCCGGCATGTACGCCACCACCGTACTGGGTCCGGAATGGGTGATCGGATTCTCCGCCGCTCTCACGCTGGCGATCCTGTTCCTCGGCGAGATTCTGCCCAAGACGTACGGTGCGGTTCACTGGAAGCGCGTTTGGCACCTGATTGTCTGGCCCCTCACGATGATGCAGCAGGGTCTGTTCCCGCTGATTAGGATCACTCAGGGATTCTCGAATCTCTTCACGTCCGGAACGCTAAGCCCTTCGATCACCGAGGACGAGATCCAGGCGATGATTCAGGTGGGCGGCAAGTCCGGCGAACTCACGCCCGCCGAACTCCAGCTTCTCAACGCCGTATTTCAGTTCGACGAACTCGTCGTGCGGCAGATCATGGTGCCCCGGCGTGAAGTCGTTGTCTTCGGCCGGGATTGGAGCCTGGATCAATGTATCAAGATGGCCGAGCGCACAAAGCACACACGCTATCCGCTTTGCGTGGGCAGCCTCGATAACGCTCTCGGCTTGGTGCACATCAAAGATCTGCTGGGGAAACCGGCGGACGAGCCTTTCAGTACGGACAGCGTCCTTCGCCCGCTCAAGACGGTCCCCGAGACCATGCCCATCAGCCGCCTGTTGCGGCAGATGCAGAGTACGCACCAGCACATGGCAACGGTGATTGACGAGTTCGGAACCTCGGTTGGCATCGTTACGCTCGAGAACGTATTGGAGCAGATCGTTGGCGCCGTGCAGGACGAGTTCGACACCGAAATGCCGGAGATCGTCCCCGAAGGCGAGGGTGCGTTCATCGTCGAGGGTCAGTTGTCCATCGAGCGATTGAACCGCGAACTCAAACTCGACTTGGACGACGCCGAGGCCGATACCCTTTCCGGGCTTCTCGTCAGTGAGCTGGGCCGTTTACTCAAGGTGGGCGATACCGTCGAACTGGAGGGGGCCCGCGCCGAGGTCACTGAAGTGCAAGCCGGACGCGCGACCCGCATCCGAGTCCAACCAGACGTAGATCCAGGGGGTTTGTCTGGATCCGAGTTATATGAGGACGACCACTAGGTCACGGTGAGACATCCTGAGGCGGGGAGACTCTCAGGTTGAGTTTGCCGACGGCGTCCGAATCGCTTCGTAGGCCGCCTCTTCAAATCCATCCAGATTGTCAGCGAAGAAATGGTTGCCTGACTCAATCCAGGTGATCTTCTTCGGTTCCGAGGCCGCGGCGAACACTCGCTCCATCGTTTCCCGAGGACCATGTTCGTCGTTCGTGCTGTGTAGGAAGATCTGCGTACAGCCGCATTGCGCGAGATGCGACCAATCGTGTTTGACGACGGGCGTACCAGCCGCGATGATTCGTTCGATCCGGGTATCGCCGCAGGCCAGCCGCAATCCGACTCGCGCCCCGAACGAGAAGCCCGCCACCACCAAGGGCAGCCCGGGATAGCGGTCATTCATGTAGGCAAGCGCGGCGCGCAGGTCGTCCTGCCCGCCATCACCTTCGTCATAGGAGCCGGCGCTCTGGCCAACACCGCGAAAGTTGAATCGCAGCACGGCCGAGTGAGCCCGCCGCGCCGCCCGTGCTAACCGAAAGACCACCTTGTTATGAAGCGTCCCACCGTAGAGCGGATGGGGATGGCAAACCACGACGGCCCGCTCGATACGGATACCCTCATCGGGGCCCTCATGCAACGCCTCCAAACGTCCCGAAGGCCCTTGCAGAAACGTGGATTCCAACAGACGCGCCATGCTAGCTGCTTCGGTAGTTTGTGAACTGCATGTCGATCCCGAGGTCCTGCTCTTTGAGCATCGCCATCACGGCTTGCAGGTCGTCCCGTTTCTTGCCGCTCACGCGCACCTGATCGCCCTGAATCGACGACTGCACATTCATCTTCTGGTTCTTGATGAGCTTGACGATCTCACGCGCCTTCTCCATCGGGATACCCTGCTGCATCGCGATTTCCTGCGTCACGGTCGACCCGGCCGCATCGCGCACCGGCCCATAGGTGAGACCCTTCAGGGGGACGCCTCGGCGCACCAGCTTCTGGTCCAACACCTCGACCACCTGTTTGATCGTGAATTCGTCATCGCTATGCACCACGATTTTGCCGCCCGGTTCGTCCACCTCAATTGTGCTCTTGGTCTTCTTCAGGTCGTAGCGATTCAGAACTTCCTTCATCGCCTGATTGACGGCGTTCTTGACCTCTTCAAGGTCGATCTCGGAAACGATGTCGAAGCTATTGGCTGCCATGGCTGCTTTCCTGATGTTCTATGTCTTACGGATGGATTCAAGAACTCGTTCGGTAATCCTGTCGACCAATGCGGGCGTGGCGGCTTCCATCACTTCCGTTACAACCGAGCGCACTTCGTCGCGCAGTTCGGATTCGGGACGCGGCTCGGAGAGTGCTTCCTCTACCGCCGCGGCGAACGGATCGGCGCTGGGCCGTTGCGGTTCTTCGCTCCGCGACTCCACCGGCTTAGCAGCCTCCGGTTGGCTGTGGGCAAGCTCGTTACACTTTGGTGGTGTCTTGGGCTCTCGTGCGACCCCGTTGTTCTCAATCAGCGACGCGACGGTTTCGATCAGCGCCGCTGCATCCAGAGGTTTGTGGAGTACGCCGTCCGAACCCACTTCCGCCGCTCGCTGCTCGTCAAAGCGCTCCAGCGGAGGTTGTAGCAGGACGACCTTTACATGTTCCAGCGCCGGCTGTGACCGAATGAACCCGCATAGCTCATAGCCGCTCGCGCCGGGCATCTCCGTGTCGGCCAGCAGTAGATCCGTCTGGTGGGCATTGAGGTGGGCCATCGCCTCGTTCCCGTTCTCCACGGCAACAACGTCGTACCCCTCGTCGCCCAGGATTTCGCTGCCCATGCGGCGCGCGTGGGGATTATCGTCAGCCAGTAGAATCGTGCTCAAGAAGGACTCACTGAGATTCTAAGAGGGAAACCAAAGATGTAACGCGAACCTTGTGCTCCAGGTCCGCAGGTCTTCTTCAGGGCGCTCCTCCGGCACCCCAATTGGGGTAGCCCGCCCAAAGAAAGGGCCTACTTCTGCTGCTCGTTTGACTCTTCTTTGTTTTCCGGTTCGGTCTGCTGGGCCCCGCGTCGAGCATCAGGCTCGGTATCGAGCTTGCTCTCGTCGGTAACCGTCTCCACGGTGACACCGGCGGACCCGCCGGCCCCTTCGATTCGTGTTTGACCCACGCCAGTCGGCGTTGTCGGTACGAGGGCGTTCATGATCGGGTCGCCCGCCTTGGCGGCGTTGCGAACGTTCGGGCCGGTTCCAAAGAAACCGAACATCTTGCCGTAGATGCTTTTCTTTGTGCGGTTGGCAACGTTGTACTGCATCAACTCAAAGCGAGCCGGGTCAGCTTCGGGCACGGGCCGGTTCATCGCAACCAACTCCTGTTTCGCCTGATCGAGATACTGGCTCAGGGGATAATCGCGCACCAGCCTCGAGAGAGCATCGGCTCGCTGATCTACATACTCATCTCCCATGTTTGAATAGGTGTCCGCCAGCGTCCACAGCGCCTCGTCACTCCGGCTGAACAACGGATAGTGGTCGGTGACGGCCTGAAGCCGATTCGACGCGGCCCGATAGCTCCCCTTGAACGCATAGAAGGCGCCCACCTCAAACTCACCGTCGGCCAATACCTCCTGGACTTCGCGCAGCAACTGCCGCGTCCCGTCGGCATGGCGGCTGTTCGGGTTCTGCATCAGCATCTGCCGGCACTCCTGGTCCGCTCTGCGGACGTGCGTCTGGTCGCGGTCGGCGCTGTGCATCTGGTCATAGTGAATTTGGCAGACCTTCATCTGCGACTCGGATGCCTCTTCCATCGTCGGGAAGAATGTCTGGAAGTCCTTGTATACAGCTTCTGCTTGCGCGAGTGCGTGCCGGGTCCCTTCGCGATACCAGCTATCGGCGATGGCCAGTTGCGCCTTGGCCGCATACTCGGTATCGGGATACGTGTTGAGCAGGGTGTTCAGGGTCAGGCGTGTCAAGTCGTAGTGCTGCTTCTCAAGGTCGTTGATGGCCTTGTCGAACAGGATCTTGTCGGGCTGCTGCGAGTTCGTAGCAATCGGGTTCTCGTATGCCTTGCGGCCGCACCCGGCGAGCAAGCTCAACGCCAACCCGCAAACAGCTATGATCAACTGGTTTCGCTTCATATCGTCAATATCCCAATGATTCGTTTCTTAAGCCTGGAGCAGCTCGTGCTCCTCTGCTTTGCGGTGTAGCCCTGCAACCGCCGCCGCCGGATCGCCGCTACCGAATACACTCGATCCCGCCACGATGATATCGCATCCCGCACTGACAATCCCACCTATATTGTCCTCGGAAACACCGCCGTCAATCTCGATCCGATACGAAAGCCGCCGCTCTTGCCGTAGACGGTTCAACTCAATAATCTTGTCCAATGCATAGGGGATAAACTTCTGTCCCCCAAACCCAGGATTCACGCTCATCACCAAAACGAAGTCCACCGAACCTAAGATCGTGTCGAGCGTGTTCACCGGCGTTGCTGGATTCAGCACAACACCCGCGGCAGCACCGTTGTCCTTGATGAGCTGCAGTGTCCGGTCCAGGTGAGGGCACGCCTCTTGATGGACCGAAATCATCCGTGCTCCCGACACCGCGAACTCCGGTATATAAAGGTCCGGGTTCTCGATCATCAGGTGGCAATCGAGCAGTAAGTCTGTTGTCTTGCGCAGAGATCGAACGACCGGTGGTCCGATGGTGATATTCGGCACGAAATGCCCGTCCATCACATCGACGTGAACCATCGAGACGCCGGCGCTCTCAACGGCCTCTACATCGCGGCCAAGGTGCGCGAAATCGGCGGCTAGAATCGAAGGAGCAATCTCAAACATAGCGTCTGGCGGAAGACCTAAGGACTACTGATTATTCTATCGCGGCGCGCTCAGCCATTCCGGCGAACAATCCGGCACGCGAAGAAGCCGTCTCCCACATCTCGTCCCGGCACCCTCTCTAGATACGCATCAGCTCGAAACTCGGTTCTCTCATGGAGCACCGCATCGACGACATTGCGGTTCTCTTCCGGCTCCAACGAACACGTCGAGTAGACCAGGACGCCCCCAAGATCGAGCACATCGAGAGCGTTTTCGAGGATTGTCCGCTGCTTGACCGCGAGGTCGCCGAGATCTTCCGGCCGCAGACGCCACTTGATCTCGGGATTCCCGGCCAGAGTCCCCGTGCCTGAACAAGGCGCATCCACAAGCACGCGATCGAAGTTTGCCCGGAAGGGCAGGGAAGTGGCCGCATTGAGAACCACGCGGTCAACCCGAGCCGTCACCAGCCGCTTGAGGATGTGCAATCGGTGCCGGTGGCGGTCCGCCGCCACGGCTTTCAAATCGGTCCCGGCGAGTTCCAGCGCTTGCGATGTTTTCCCGCCGGGCGCGGCGCATACATCGAGAAATCGATGTCCAGCCACCGGTTCGAGCATGGGCACGACCATCTGCGAGCCGATGTTTTGGATTCGCACCCGGCCTTGACGCCAGCATCTTGTCGCCGCGGGCCGCCCCCTCAGCAGTAGCCGCGCTTGCGGCAGTTCGGTCGCTTCCGTCTCGACCCCTTGGAAGCGAAGTTGGTCCAGCGTCTCTTCAAGCGGATATTGCTTGTTCAGCCGCAGGTACGTCCGGGGTGGCTTCTGGTTCGCCTCCAGGAGTCCTCGAACTGTTTTTGGATCGTAGGCCTCACGCCAGCGGTCCAGCAGCCACTGCGGGTGGGCACGCTTTAGCTCCGCCTCGTCCCGTGAGCGCTCGGGCAACCGTCGAAGAACCGCATTCACGAATCCTGCGGCGGATCGTCTGCGGGACGTCTTGACCAGTTCCACGCTCTCCGAGACCGCTGCCCGGTCAGGGATCCGGTCTAGAAAGCGCATCTGATAGCAAGCCATCCGTAGCGCGATCCGCACCTCTTGGTCGAGTTGCCCGATGGGGTTCCGCGCCACCTTTGCGAGCATGGCGTCAATCGCTCCCTGCCAGCGCAAGCAGCCCAGAGTGATCTCCTGCGCAAGCGACCGGTCGCGCTCCGCCATCGTGGCGAACAGTGCATCGCTATGAATGACATCCGCCGCGAAGGCGTCGTTCGTTTCGACGCGGACGAGGGCTTGAAAGGCCGCTCGGCGCGACTGGGATACACGGCCCGGCACCGGCTCACGATAACAGTTCCGCCGATAGCAGGAGCCGCTGAAGCGTAGGTTGTTCTCCCTGGCCCCACTGAGATCCTCCGCTTGCTCAGCGTCGCATTACGGACGGATTACAGACCGTTCCGACTCACGGGCGCTTCGGTAGTGCGTGCTATAATTGCTCCTGAAATGCGCGTTCCTGGCGTCCCTCTAAGCTCCCGTTGAACCGAATGGCCGCCGAGGTCGAGATCACAGTCGCCAGCCATCCGCGTTGGCTTCGCCTGGTTCGGCGGGTTGTTGCTGAGTACGCTGATCTGACGGGGCTCGACGCACAGTCAACGCGCGAGTTGATGTTAGCGGTTGACGAGGCGTCGGCCAACGTTATCAAGCATTCGTATCAAGGGGATTCCGGTCAACGGCTTACGGTCACGGCTCGATCCGTCGAAGACGGCGTTGAGGTGGAAATCCAGGACAACGGCGCACCCTTCAATCCCATCGACCAGCCCATCCCGCCCCCCGATGAATTACGCGTCGGCGGTCGTGGCATGTTCCTGATGCAATCGGTAATGGACGAAGTCGATTACGAGCGCCGTGACGGCAAGAACTGCGTACGAATGAGGAAACGTGTCAAGACGCACGCCGAGTGAAATTGAGCCATGGACTTGAACGTTAAGCGGACCGGAACGCGATCGGTTGTGCAGGTGGAGGGTGATATCGATCTCCATTCATCCCCGGAGTTGCGCGAGACCGTGCTGGATCTGTTCCGTAACAGGAAGCAGGAACAGGTCATCATCAACCTGACCGGGGTTTCGTATATCGATAGCTCGGGCATCGCCAGTTTGGTGGAAGGGTTGCAGGAAGCACGCAAGATGAACGGCCGTTTCGTCCTCGTCGGATTACGCGACGGACCGCGGCACGTTCTTGAGTTGACGCGCTTGCTCAACGTGTTCGAGATTGCCGAGACGGAGGAGGCCGTAACCTAAGGGGTCGGCTCTGCGCGGACTCCCCCGGACTACGACCGACGCCGCTCCGGTTGGCCCGCATTCATGTCGTTTCTTGAATCTGTCGGCAGAGGTACCATCGAACGCGCCGAGTACATCGGCGGTCTGACGATACAGTTCTACCGCGGTATCGTCTCTAGCTGGCGGGCTAACCCCTTCACCGGCAACCGCCTTCGCTGGCGCAGCACCATCCAGCAAATGGCCATTGTCGGAGTGTACGCGCTTCCCGTCGTTTGCTTGATTGCCGCTTGCACCGGATTGATCATGGCCCTGCAAGGCGGAGCCGAGTTGAGGCGACTCGGTGCCATGCAACTCGTGATTAACCTCGTTGCCGTTAGCATCACGCGTGAACTCGGCCCATTGATCACCGCGATCGTCGTCGTCGGCCGTTCCGGCTCAGCGTTCTCGGCCGAAATCGGCACCATGGTCGTCACCGAAGAAGTGGACGCGCTCCGCTCGATGGCGCTCGATCCCATCGAGTTCCTGCTTGTGCCCAAGTATCTTGCGATGATGGTCATGCTGCCTTGCTTGACGATTGCCGCGAACGCATCCGGCATCCTCGCGGGGGGCATTTTCATCTATTTCAGTCTCGACATGGGAATGCCTCTATACATCCGGGCTGTCATGGAAACGCTGGTCTTGCGCGACATCGTGGCGGGACTCATCAAGAGCATCGCCTTCGGGACGATCATCGTCCACGTCGGCTGCTATGAAGGGTTTCACGTTACGGGCGGAGCGGTCGGCGTCGGCCGATCGACTACCGCAGCCGTCGTAAAATCGATCTTTCTGATTGTGCTGGCCGACCTGTTGTTTACGGCCTTCTTCTACTTCTTCTGGCGATGAGCGAATCCAAGGCACCGATGAGCCGCGCATACAGCGCCGACGGCGCGCCGATCATCTCGGTTCGCGACCTCGTCGTCCGGTATGGCGACAAGACGATCCTTAACGGTGTGAATCTCGACGTTTTGGCCGGTGAAACCATGGTGATCATGGGCGGTTCGGGTTCGGGCAAGAGTACCCTGCTTCGCCGCATCATGGGACTCGAAAAACCTACTTCGGGTCACGTCATGATCAAGGGCGTCAACATTACCAAGGCGCCCGAAGAAGAAGTCAACGACATCCGCCGCATCATGGGCATCTCGTTTCAGAGCGCCGCGCTTTTCAACTCAATGACCTTGGCCGACAACGTTGCCCTGCCGCTACGCGAGCACACCAACTTGGCGGAATCGACCATTCAGCTCATGACCCGCATGAAGCTCTCGCAGGTCGGCCTCGCCGAGGCGGAAGATCTCTACCCGGCGCAGCTCTCCGGCGGGATGCGCAAGCGCGCGTCGGTTGCCCGCGCCATTGCGATGGACCCGGAGATCCTGCTGTTCGACGAGCCTTCCGCCGGTCTGGATCCTATCATCGCCGCCGAAATCGATGGTCTGATCCTGCAGCTCAAGAGCGCGTTCAAAATGACGATCGTCGTCGTGACGCACGAGCTCGCCAGCGCCTTCTTGATCGCTGACCGCATGTGCATGCTTCGGCATGGGAAGATTCTGGCAGTGGGCACAACTGACGAGATCAGCAACAGCGAGCACCCTCGTATCCGCCAGTTCTTGGACCGTATTCCCGACAAGGTCGCCGGCGGACAGGACGACTACCTCAAGAAGCTTACGAGAATCTAGGACCACTTTATGAGTAATGAAGCCAAGGTCGGCGCTTTCGTCATCGTTGCGTTGGTCATCTTTGTGGCGACGTTTATCTCCGTCGCCAACGTACAGTTGGCCGGAGAGAGGACTGTCTACAAGACATATTTCGACTTTGCCGGTGGATTGGAATCCGGGCACATGGTCCGCTTCGGTGGACTCAAGGCCGGCGTCGTCAGCGACATTCGACCTTGGGAAGAAGACCCGACCCGCATCGAAGTTCTGATAGAGATGCGCGACGATGTGCCTGTCAACGCCAAGTCAGTCGCCCGTGTCGCCTCTTTGAGCGCCCTGGGCAACAATTACCTCGAAGTTTCACCGGGTGAGATCAACGCCAAGCGCGTCCAGCCTGGCGGCACGATCGACTCGATCGAAACCGTGACCCTCGACGACCTCACCAAGAAGATCTCCGACGTCACCGACACCGCGCAGGACTTGATGAAAGACGTCCAGCAGGACTTCCGAAGGATCACCGAAGACGCCCACGTGCTCCTCACCAACCTCCAGGATCTCACCGGCGAAACGAATCAACAGAACATCGAGAAGATGCTCAAGAATACGAATCTTCTGGTCGAAGAGCTGCGTCCTGGGATCGATCAGGTCACCACCGACATTTCCGAGATCCTCGAGAAAGCCCAGGGCCTGTTCGACGAATTCGACAAGGTTGCCAAGAGTGCCGACGTCACCCTCATCAACGTCAATAAGACGGTCGAAGAGACGCGCGAACCCCTCAAGCGTGACCTGGAAGAACTAGAGCTAACGCTCAAAGAGGCGCGCGAGCTGCTCGACCAAATTCAAGCCCTCGTCGCGGTCAACGAACAGAACGTCAACGAGTCGATTGAGAACTTCCGCGTCGCGTCGCAGAACATCGAGGAACTCACCGACGAACTGCGCCAGCGCCCCTGGAGCCTCATCCGCGTCAAACCCAAGCCCGACCGCCAAGTCCCCGGTGCCGTAACCCGCTAGGGCAACCCTTACCGCGAAGCCAACAGGCCTACAGCCCCGCCCGCAAGTAGGCGATCACGTTGGCCAGTTCCTGGCTGGTCATCGTCTCTTCCAGCCCGTCGGGCATGAGCGAAACGGTGGATGCGCGAAGTTCCTCGATGTTCTCTCGCAGCACCGTGATGTCTTCCAGCTCGCCGCGTAGTGTCACCGTGCCGGGCGTCTCGCCGGCAAGCATGCCGTCGTGGACGTAGCCATCGCGGGTGACGAGGATGTAGTTCGTGTAGCGTGCTTCGATGGTGCCGCTGGGTTTGAGAATGTGACTGAGTAGGGTTTCCTTGCCGCGATTGTTGACGCCGGAAAGGTTCGGCCCGACACGGCTTCTTTCCCCGCGCGGCATGTGACACTTCGCGCACTCCCGTTCGAAAACCACCTTGCCGCGGTCGGAGTCGCCAGGAAGCTCGATGACGTCCTGGTACTCGGCGAGGATGGCCGCTCGGTCTGATGCCTCGCTATCGAAAAGCTGTTGAGCCCTATGCTTGATCTCCTCATCCGGGTACTGTGTCAGCTTGATGCGCGTGACGGAGTCCAGACTTTGCAGCGCGACATCGCCGGACTCGACTGCATCCAGAAGCGTCCGGGCGCGTGCGGGGCGGGCCAGCAGGGCATCGGCGACGACGGTTCGAACTTGCGGGCCATAGCCTTGCCATCCCGCGAGGAGCATTTCGGCGGCGCTCGCATCCGAGAACGATGCAGCGGTTGAGGCAGCTGCTTGCTGCAGTTCTCCGGGGCTGGCCGTGGTCAGGATCGAGCGCAACACGGGCTCCGCCGAACGGTATGGAGCGCCGCGCAGGATATAGAGAGCGGAGATGCGCTCATCAAGGTCGAGCGATTCGTTTGACGCATCAGAGACAGCCTTCTCGACGAGTCCAGGTAGCGAGAAGTACTGTGCGACTCCGGCCGCGGCATCCTGAACGGCTGGATCGGAACCTGCCAGCAGACGGGCGATGGCCCGTTCGATGGAGGACGGCGTTCTCTCGATCCGCCCTTCCAACTTGAGTCCTTCAGCGAGACCCTTCAGCGACGCGGCCCGCCATGTGGGCTCGGCAAGAAGCTTGTTCGCCGATAGCGCCGCGAGCCAGTTTGAGAGTTCTCGTGCATTGCGCCTTGCTCCGACGACGCGACTTAGGTCGCTCAGCAGCTTTGCCTTGTCGTCCGAGGGCGAGTCGAAGAAGTCCTTCTTGTTACGCAACAGGTTCGTCAGGATACGTGACGCTGCCGCGGGTGGGGCGCTTGCCAGCGCCAAGCGGAACCATTTGTCGTCCGCGTAGCGGGCCGCGAGTGTGGCCATGGCGGCGACGGCGCGTGGGTCGTCCGCCATCTTGCCGAGCGTGAGGGCCAGTTGGAAATGAACCTGAGAAGAGTCATCGCCGACCATCGCCACGACGCTTGGCCCGAGTTCGGGAAGAAATGCCTCGGCGAGTTGGAGGGCGTTTCGCCTGACCGCCCAATGCGCATCCTTCAGGACGATGCTTATCGAGGCCGGCTTCAGGGCCGAGAGCCCCTCGATCAACCACAGCGCATGGAGGCGACCTTGCGGCGTCGCGGCTCCGGCGACCGATTGCTCCAGCAACGGCACGGCGGTCTGATCCTGCCGTTCGAGCAAGAGACGGTGCGCCGTGCGGCGATGCCAACCATTCTCGTGGTCGAGCAGAGCGACGAGTTCCACTGTTGTGGCTGAGCTAAGGTTCGGCTTCGGCCGCGCCGGAACCGCCGGGTTGTCAGGCACGATTCGGTAGATGCGTCCTCGCGTATCCCCGGCCCGGAAGTCCATCTCCAGCCGTGCTTGCACGGCCTCGGGGATGAAGTTCGGGTGCTCCAGGTATTGCCGGTAGTAGTCGACGACATAAAGATTGCCGTCCGGTCCATTGGCGAAGTTCACCGGGCGAAACCAGTTGTCGGTCGAAGCGCAAAAGTCACGGTTCGCGGGGTGACGGCTCGCCGTCATCGTGGACGTCCCGGGTGTGATCACATCGCGGTGGACAAGGTTGCCGTTGCCGTCGGTGACGAAGACGTTGTTGCGATAGTCGGCCGGGAAAGCGTCGCCGGTGTAGACCGTTGCGCCGCAGGACGCGGTGAAATAGCCGCCCAGCCGTTCGATGCGGCCGGGGTTCGTTTCGGCGTAGCGTTCTTGGCGGGCTTCCGTGCGGTCGATGCGCCACTGCTGGGGTTGGCTGATCGGGAAGATTCGCGCCGCGGGGTTGCCGTGGTCGGATATATCTTGGTCGGCGCCGGTCACCGTCAGGAAGCGATTGCGCAGCAGGTAGTGCGCGGGAATGACCGCCTGCCGAATGTGGCGGGTGTTCTGCGAGACGTAGCGGTTGCCCCAGTTGTCGAGCGCGTGGCCAAACTGCCCGTCGCCGGACGCAAGACCCTCCTCTTCACCGTCGGGCTGAAAGCGGAAATCCCAGCCGCGGACCTGCATGGGCGGGCGTTCCGGATGCTTCCCCGATTGAATCTCCCCGGCTTCTCCCCCGTTCAACACGTAGACCCAGTTGTCGAGGCCCAGGCGCGGGTTGCTGACGCGGCCCTCGGGGTTCCGCAGCCTGAAACCGGTATAGAGGACTTCGCGGATGTCCGCCCTGTGATCGCCGTCCGTGTCTTTGAGGTACAGAATGTCGGGCGCGGCCGTCGCAATCACGCCGCCCTTCCAAGGCAGGACGCCCTCCACAGTAAGCACGTGCTCGGCGAAGACGGTCCGCCGGTCGAACGTACCGTCCCAATCGGTGTCTTCGAGGTAGACGATGCGGCTCAGCGCCGGCTCGCCGGGCGGCGGGTCTTCCGGATTATCCTCCAGCTCAGCGACGTAGAGCCCACCGTTCTCGTCGAAAGCGATCTCAACCGGATCGATGACCAGCGGCTCGGCGGCGATCAGCTCGATTCGAAAACCGTCGATCACCTCCAAGCTCTTCAGTGCCTCGGAGGGTTCCAGGGGTTCGCTATGGTGACGGGGTGTCGAGCATGCGGTGCAGAGGGCAACAACAGCCAGCGTTACAGCACAACGAAACCGGAGTTTCATAGAGTGTCTCGAATCCTTCCGTCACAGCTTAGCGTTGATCGCTGTTGCTGATGGCGCGGACGCCGTCCGAGTCTGGTGGCTGACTGGGAACAGGTATCAAGGACGCGTGCGCCACAACGCCACGCCACGTACTCCTGGGAGATCGAAGCGCAGCAGCAGGCCCTCGGTCTGCTCCGTTGGGCCGATGCTGCCGGTCACGTAGAGCTGATTTCGATCCGGGCGGGCGAAGGCCACGTTCGAGGTGAAGACGCCCGCGCCGCGAAGACTGGCGAGCAGACGCCCTTCCGTATCCAGCACCTGGACGGCGCCCATGCCGTAGTGGGCGCCGTAGAGATTGCCGTCCTCGTCGAGGGCTATGCCGTCGGGCTTGGCGGCCGGTTGGCCTGAGCCGGGTTTGGGGAGGTCGGCGAAGACGCGTGCCGCGCCGAGCTTGCCGGGACTGAGAACAGGGAACTCCAGAATGCGATTGAAAAGGCTCTCGTCCACGAGCAACGTCTTGCCGTCAGGCCGGAGCACGACGCCGTTGGCGTAGCCGAGCCAGTCCGCGACGAGGTGCAGACTCTCCTCGCGGTCGACGTAATACAGCCAGCCGCGCGACTCCGTACGGGACTCGTACGGCGACGTGAAATAGAACCCGTCGCTCGCGGGATCGAGGCAAATGTCGTTGGCGCCGAAAGGCGGCGACACGGCCTTCTTGACGACGGTTCCGTCCACTTCGAGAAGGTAGACGGCCCCCTTGCGGTCGCAAACCAGGTGGCGGCCGTCCGGGAGGATCTTGTGTCCGTTGGGCGAAGGCAGCTCGGACCATAGTGGATCTTTCGGTGCAGCCGGCGCGGCATGCCGTGCCCCTCCATTTTCCCACTCGCGGTGAGGTGCTTGGGTCAAGCTTTCAGCCTTTTGGCATCGGCCTTGGGCCGCCGAAAGGTGCTAAAACTCAGTAAACGCCTTGAACTCCTGATAGCGAGCCTCGATGTCATCGCGTGTGAGACCGCGCAGCCGCTCCACACCAAACTTCTCGCAGCAGAAGCTTCCCATCACCGACCCATAGATCATCGCCTTGCGCAGATGCGCATGGGTGGCCTCATCGAGGCTTGTGATTCCTTGTTCGGTGAGGTAACCCATGAATCCGCCAGCGAACGAATCGCCCGCGCCGGTTGGGTCGAACACGGCTTCCAGCAGAAAGCCCGGCGCGATGAAGTAGCCCTCGGGACGGAACAGGATTGCGCCATATTCACCGCGCTTGATGACGACCGTGTGCGGCCCCATCTCCTGAATCCTCTTCGCGGCATTCCTCAGGTTGTTCTCACCGGACAGCTCGCGCGCCTCGCTGTCGTTGATCAGGATGAAGTCCCATTGCGCGATCGCCGCTTTGAGTTCGGCGGGCGTGCCTTCGATCCAGAAGTTCATCGTGTCGCCGCCGACGAAGCGCGGCATTGTCATCTGGTCGCGCACCTGCTTTTGCAGGTTCGGATGGATGTTCCCGAGAAACGAATACGGGCTGTCACGGTACGATTCGGGCAGCTTCGGATTGAAGTCGGCAAAAACATTGAGTTGCGTCGTCAACGTCGTTCGCTCATTCATATTCTCGGAATAGACACCGGCCCAGAAGAACGTCTTGCCGGGCACCTTTTCGAGTCCTTCGAGATCGATCGCATGGTCGGCGAGCAATTGCTCATCCTCGGCGGCGAAGTCATCGCCCACGACGCCGACCAGCTTCACTTTCGTGAAGTGGCTCGCCGCGAGCGCGATGTAGGTTCCGGCGCCGCCGAGCATGCGGTCGACCTTGCCATGAGGGGTTTCGACACCGTCGTAGGCGACGGATCCGACTATAAGAAGAGACATGGTTTGCTTACGTCCTACAGATACTTTCCGATGAGAAGGTCGTACTTTTTCTTTGACGCTTCGGAGATCTTCGATCGATCGGTGAGTACGGCGTTCTTGATCGCGGAGGAAAACGGACTGTCACCTTCCGGGACGCGTTTCACCGTCGCCGCCGCCACGGCTTGGGCGTGTTCGGCGTTCTGCGTGAGATAGGCGATGACCTGATCGACCGTGACATCGTCATGTTCGGGATGCCAGCAATCGTAGTCGGTGACCATGGCGACGGTGGCGTATGACATCTCGGCCTCACGGGCGAGCTTCGCTTCCTGGAGGTTGGTCATGCCGATCACGTCGAAGCCCCACGACCGATAGACGTTCGATTCAGCGCGGGTCGAAAACGCAGGACCCTCCATACAGCAATAGGTGCCGCCACGATGGACCGTCACGCCCGCTTCTTTGCAGGCTTCCTCGGCCACGTCGGCCAGAGTCGAGCATACCGGGTCCGCGAAGCTGACATGCACCACGATGTCTTCATCGAAGAACGTGGATGCCCGCCCACGTGTACGGTCGAAGAACTGATCGGGTATGCAGAAATCGAGAGGCTTCAATTCCTCACGCAGCGAACCGACCGCGCTGAACGAAAGAATCCATCGCACGCCGAGACTCTTGAGCGCGTAGACGTTCGCACGGAAGTTCAGATTCGAGGGCATGATGCGGTGTCCACGGCCATGACGCGCCAGAAACACGACTTCGCGCCCCTCAATCTTCCCTAGGACAAACGAGTCCGAAGGTTTGCCCCACGGCGTCTCGACCACCTGTTCGGTGCGGTCGGTCAGGCCGGGCATATTGTAGAGGCCACTGCCTCCGATGATTCCAATCTTTGGTGTCATAAGCGAAAGGTTGCGGATGATCCTAACTTAGTTGACGTCGAAGTTTTCTCGATGCAGCGACCCGTCGCTACGGACCAGGATGCGGCTCTTCAAAGCCGTCTCGAGTTCCTGCAGGTAGCTGTTCTGGCGGTCTTTGAGCGTGCGTGCGACCTCCGGGTTGACCCGCAACGTAATATCCTTCTGCGGCTCCATGCCGGGCGCCATCTTCTTCGCTTCCGCGAGGATCTCGAAAATCACCGTCGTCACTGACTTCAGGCTGCCCGATCCGCTGCACGTCGGGCAGGGATCGCAAAGCGTGCGCTCCAGCGACTGTTTGACGCGCTTTCGGGTGATTGCGACGAGTCCAAAGTCGTTGAACTGCAGCACCTTCGACGGAGCACGGTCGGTCTTGAGCGTCTGCTCAAGCGCCTGGAGCACTTTCTGGCGATTCTTACGGTCATCCATGTCGATGAAGTCGACGACGATGATTCCGCCGAGATCGCGCAGCCGCAACTGCCGGACAAGCTCCTTCGCTGCCTCGACGTTTGTGTTGACGATCGTATCCTCTAAGCGGTCCGACTTCCCGACGTATTTACCGGTATTGACGTCCACTGAAACAAGCGCCTCGGTTTGGTTGATGACAAGGTAGCCGCCTGACTTCAGCCACACTTTCGCACGCAGCGCCTTCTCCACGGCCGTGTGTACGTTGAACTCCTCGAAAATCGGCTTGGCACGCGTGTAGAGCTTTACCTTCGGAAGCAGGCTCGGCTGGAATCGTTCGACGAAGCGCAATACGCGTTCGTATTCGTCTTCGGCATCGACCCAGATGGCCTTGAAGTCCTCGTCGAGTTGGTCGCGCAGAATACGCTCGACAATGTCGAGGTCCTGGTGCACCAGGCCGGGGTGCTCGCGTTCCTCGGCCTTCTGGCGGATGTCGAGCCAGAGGTTATAGAGGAAAAGCATGTCGCCGCGGATATCTTCTTCGGGGATGCCGTCGCCGGCCGTTCGTACGATGAAGCCGCCCGGCATGCCGGTGCGGTGCGTGCGCACGATGTTGCGGAGCCGTTTGCGCTCGTCGAAGGTGCTGATTTTGCGGGACACGCCAACGTGGTCGACTGTCGGCATGTAGACCAGAAAGCGTCCCGGCAGGGCGATGTGCGATGTGATGCGCGCCCCTTTCTTGCCGAGGGGCTCTTTGGCGATCTGGATCAGGATTTCGTTGCCCTTCTGGAGCATGTCGGTGATTTTGTATTCCGACGTATTCGAGCCGCTGACCTGCATGGGCTCGCGCATTGGCTTGCGGTGCTCGCGCTCTTGCGGCTCCCGCTCTTGTACCGGCTGGCGATTGTCGCGTGCCCGTCCGCCTCGGCGGCGTCCGCGGCGGCCTCGCCGCTGGAGATTGCGGGACGACCCTGAGCGGCCACGAACACGCGCGGAGCCGGGCTGTCCGGGGACCGACGTGTCGCCTTCTTCGCCGGATGCGTCGCGCTTGTCCGCGTTCTCGTCAGCTTCGTCCAAAGGCGCGCCGGGTATCGTAACGCCTGACGCGGATCTTTCCTCGGGAGCTTGATCGCGAGCTTTGTCGGAATCCTCTTCCTGGGGCTCGACTGGCTGCTCTATTACGTTCGCTTCGTCGTCGGGGGAGTTCTCGGAGTCGGGCCCTTCGTCCTCTTCATTCCTGTTATCCCCTTCATTCCGGTCACCCTTAGCGACGGCGTCTTCGGGCTCGGGCTGGTCGTCTTGTTGATCCTCTGTCCCGTCGTCGTCCTCGGAGTCGTTTTCTTCCTCGGCCCGGTCGTCTTCAGGGTCGCTCGTATCCTCGGATGCGTCTTCGCCTTCAGGCCTGTCGTCCTCGGATTGCTCCTCGTCCTCGGCGTCCTGTTCTTCGACGAGAGCGGCTAGTCTCTCGGCCTCTTCGAGGTCGTGCGCGAAGTCCGGTCCGTCGTCTTCGTCATTGTCCTCATCGTCATCTTCGTCACTATTGTCTTCGTCAACTTCGTCGCTGTCCTCTTCGCCGCGATCTTGGTCATCGTCGTCGCCCGTGTCTTCCTCGTCTTCCTCTTCGGGCGCTAGATCTTCTTCATCCTCGGCCGCCTCAAGCTCGGCGCTGTGCAAGTCATCGGGCGTGGCGTCTCCATCAGCCTCACGGGATTCTTCCGCATCGCTGGAATCATCCTCAGCGTCCTCGGGTTCGGCGGCATACCGGCCGTCGTCGTCCGCATTGCCATACTTCGCGAGCGACTCCCCGGGCAGCAACTCGAACGAAGGTTCCTCTTCCGGCGCTTTGACGGCCCGCGGTTCAGCCGCCTTGACCGGCTTCGCCTCATCGGATTTGCCGCCCTTTTCGCCGTTGTCGGCGAGGTTGGCGTACTTCGACTCAGGTAGTCCTTCTTTACCGCCGCGCCTGCGGCCGCGTCGGCCGCGGCGTCGACGGCCCCGCCGGTCGCGGCCGCCATTGCGATCGCGCTCTTCACCGGCACCCGCCTCGCGCTGTTCTTTGTCGGGTTCAGGCTCAGACTCGGCATCGGGCTTGGCCTCGGCGCCGGTTTCGGGCTTGGCCTCGCTATCCCTCTCGGGCTTGCGCCGAGAGCGCCCGGACTTACGGTGTGTCGATCCGCCGTTCTCCTCGGAATCGTCGAACTCCGAGGAGCTATCGACAAAGTCCGAAACGTAGAGGAACGCGTCGCGTTCGAGGCCCACGTCGACGAAGGCCGACTGCATACCGGGCAAGACGCGCGTAACGCGGCCTTTGTGAATGCTCCCGGCTAAGCCTTCCTGCGATTCACGCTCGACGAAAATCTCGACGAGCTGATCATTCTCTAGTACGCCGAGACGGGTCTCGTGCCGTGTCGACGAAACAACTAACTCTTTTGACAAAGGACACCTCCGCGGGAGGGAGGGCCCGATAGGCGGGTACGACCGGACCGAGGAGAAAACCTCCCCTCAAGTCCAACCTTCTCGGCCTTGTCGCGGAACCCCTAGTTACCGGGTCCCACGCTTAAACCTCGAATCTTCGGCTCCGCAGCGGAGCGATCGTTCGACAAAGTCGGTCGCTCAACGCGCGTAACCGGGAGAACCGCCGTCCGCTTCCGCGGAACACAGGCACCTGTCCATCCCTTTCTCAATCTCAAAAACTTTCCTTACTTCTATCAAGCCGACATGAGTCTACTGCCCTCACGAGGCGGCTCTAAACTGTCTTGGCTCCGTCGACCAGTCTCGGCGGCTATCCGCGCACCGAACACGTCGGGAGATCCACACTGTCGGACACGCAGCCTCTTAGCTGGGATTTCCGTTTTGGCCATTCCGGCACGGTTAGGGTACTCCAATCCGAGGCTCGGATGCAAGGTTTTCGTTCTCTTCTCACGATCGATGCTCCGTTCGCTCCGGTTTCGGTCGGTGGTCTCAATTGGTCGACGCAACACCCTTCCTGGAAGGAAAGGTGAAGTGTAAGCCTCAGAAACAAAGAGGCTAACGGCGAGGATGCCGCGCTTCCCTGTACACCCTGTTGAAGGACAAGGAGTTACGCAGTTGCGGTTGGAGCTTCGGCTGATGGGTAAACCACTCGTCCCTCTCAGCGGTCGGACACTCCAGCCAAACGACTTAACGTGAGTGTTGCATCGACCGGTTGAGCTCGCAACCGATCACATGAACTATGACATTTTTTCGTCCTCAGGTGCTTGAGCGGACTTGGTTTCCGTCCGCTGCGACCACCGGCTGAGACTCCTGGGATAGAAGCTTGTTGGTGGGAACAACTGCGAGCTCAACCGGTCGATGCAACACAAGCGCTAAAGCGT
>Ga0315336_1003441_pt1 | contig 21035 bp, 23 predicted proteins | sample ASW5metaG_FD_204512 | JGI IMG/M metagenome (GOLD analysis project Ga0315336, IMG submission 204512) | Ammonia-oxidizing marine archaeal communities from Monterey Bay, California, United States - ASW #5 | ecosystem: Environmental > Aquatic > Marine > Intertidal zone | place: USA: California... | reverse complement strand
TTTCGTTCCCCAAAGTTTGGAAATGTAAAGAATGAACATTCGAATACTTGCTTTCCAAATCATTTTTGGCGCAGACGTTTCGGTGAAAAAGAAAAAATACTCTGGCCAATGTATATGAACGATGTCCGAGGACTTCACCAATAAGCGTATATCGGAATAGTCGTTTACTGTGGTGTTTTCATTGGCGATTACTTCGTATATTTGGGAATTGTACGGATTGGTTTCACGGTTCGCGAAGGCAGGCGACGACAGAATATCAAGGACTTCTGGATCCGCAGAATTGAATGGAGATAAAAGGAACTTCAACATCACATCACACTTCACTGTTGACAAAAAACAACACAATTAATAGTATAGCAAAAAAAAGTAATGCGAAGGAATTTTATTATTCACAATTCATCCCCATCGACAAAGTTTCTCAATATCCTCTTAAGTTACTGTTACAAAATGCATTACGTAGTTTTTGCGCACGGTGTCTCCTTGAATTCTCCCCATTTATCAAGATACAATACAGGTCGTTATCCAAGTTAATCGATTGACAGATTACGCCTCTTACTTCAGCTTGTATTATTTTTACCCCTTGATCGGATTACTGTATTAAATGTCCTTTGACTCCTTTGAGCTAGATCCCAGATGCCTGAAAGTGCTTTCCGGCAAAGATATTACCTCTCCTACGCCCGTCCAAAAAGAAGCGATTCCTATAGCGTTGACCGGTACGGATTTGGTCGCCGTGGCCCAAACCGGCACCGGCAAGACTCTTGGTTTTTCACTTCCCAGTTTGACACGACTCGTGAACACGGCATCGAAAAATAATCGCATGCTGGTGATGGTTCCCACGAGAGAATTGTGCGTGCAAGTTTTCGAGGTCATTCAAGAATTATCGAAAGCACTCCACCTCAAAGCAGTCCAAGTCTATGGCGGTGTGGGATTCGATCAGCAGGCTCGTAAGTTGCAAGACGGCGTTGACATAATTGTCGCGACTCCGGGACGCTTGATTGATCATATGCAGCGGAAAAATATCTCGTTCAAATTTCTAGAAGTATTGGTCTTGGATGAGGCCGACCGTATGTTGGATATGGGGTTTATCGAAGACATCGAATGGGTCATGCGAAAACTTCCCAAGGACCGGCAGACGCTGATGTTTTCTGCCACGTTCCCGGATAGTATTGCCCGCTTGGCAGAGAGAATGATGCGCGATCCACAACGGATTACGATTGGGGCCATATCAAAGCCTGTGGATAAAGTACGTCAGAAACTGTTTCCGGTGAAACCCGAACACAAGAACAAATTATTACTCGATATCTTGGAAGAAGATCCGCCGACATCGGCGTTGATTTTTTTACGGACGAAAGAACGTACCGAGCGGCTGACCCATATCCTTCAGAAAAAGGGGTACAATATTACGCAGATTCATGGAGATCGCTCACAACGCCAACGCCAGCAGGCCCTGGACGGCTTTAAGAAGGGGAAATTCAAACTGCTTGCTGCGACGGATGTTGCTTCACGCGGCTTGGACATTGATAGTGTGAGTCACGTCTTCAATTTTGATATTCCCGAAAACCCCGACGATTATATCCATCGTATCGGTAGAACAGCTCGCGCGGAGTCGGATGGTGATGCGATCACGTTTGTGACACCGATGGAGTTTCAAGCCTTGGGAGCCATCGAAACGGCTTTGGGTGAGAATATACCAAGAGATGAACGGGAAGACGCACCGCGGGTATTGATGTTGTTCAAAGGAGCGAGCTCAAACGGGAAATCCGCTTCGCGCAGAAAAGGCATTCGGCGCGGAACTCGTCGTAGATAAATTCAACAATTCCGACGGTCTAATCCACTCCGACTTGATCCAGGTTCAGGCGAATTTTTTCTAGAATACTAATCAGATTGTTCATTTCGTCTTCTTCCAAAACATTCATGATGTCGGTAATTTTCGTTTTATAAATGCCGGACACCTTGTGGTACATTTCCACACCGTGTGCTGTAAGCTCGATCACGTTATAGCGACGATCATCAGGAACAGGTTTACGCGCAACCAATTCCGCTTTCTCCATCCGGTCTATGAGAGTCGTAATGTTGGCCCGGTTGACGAGCATCATTCGGCTTAGCTCGACTTGAGTGAGTCCCCCATTTTCACCGCTTTGATGTTTCAGTAATGACAATACGTTGAACTGAACATCCGTCAATCCTTGTAATCGAAAAAACTCCCCCGCCTTCTTACGCGTCCGGGAAGCCGTATAATAAATATTCAACAACGCCTCGTGAGCGGGATTATCGAATCCTTTTCTCATGGCCAATTCGGATTTCAACGTCATACTGTAAACCTCTTAACTGTTTCGAAAGTAATTAATGCAAAAATAAATCATACATGAATAGTTCATACCCTAACTTTATACATTTTATGTAACCTCGGCTCCGAATTCCAGTTTTTACTAAAAAAAACCGATTTTGACCATCTTCTCCCGTTTCGGATGGAATTCATGCTTGACTCGGGTTGAGTTCGAATGGCAAAGTATGTCGTCTTCTTTCCGCAACTGGCGGTTCCGATACGACATTAGGCTGCAACCTGACCATCGGAAAACGTGGATATTCACCACGGGGGAACGGAAAGACTCAGTCTATTTTGTCGCACGCCTGGGCAACCGTACTGGAACCTAATAGCGATAGCTGGATCTACGTTAGTGGCTGGTAGCTTACCGCCTTTTTTGGCGACATCTTATATGACTGGAAAGCAGAATATGCAGCGTACACCTTTATACGATGAACACGAAAAAATCGGCGGAAAGGTCGTTGATTTCAACGGATGGGCATTACCGGTTCAATTTTCCGGAATTGTCAAAGAACACCTCCACACACGGTCTGCCGCATCCCTCTTCGATTGTTCCCACATGGGCGAATACTCGATCAAAGGCGTGGAAGCGATTCAAAAATTCTCTGACCTGATCATTTCAGATCTTACAAAAGTACCGATCGGAAGATGCCGTTATGGCGCGATATTGGATGAATCTGCCGGCATTCTGGATGACCTGATTACGTTCCGCATGGCTGAGGACGAGATTTACGTCGTTACCAACGCAGGGCCGATTGAATCAGTCACCAAGCAGATCTGCGACGACAACGACGGCGCGGTGCACGTATCGTATGAAACGGCCAAGATTGATATTCAAGGGCCAAAGTCGCGTGATCACTTGTTAGGACTCGGCTTTGAAGCCGCGACAGAATTGAAGTACTTCAATGCGACATGGACTGAATGGGAAGGCCATAAGATATTGTTGGCACGTACAGGATACACCGGCGAGCTGGGTTATGAGCTTTTCATGGATAACGAACTGGCACCTGAAGTGTGGAATCGGATTTTGGAATGCGAAGGGGTTGAGCCCGCCGGTCTCGGAGCCCGTGACACCATTCGTACGGAAGTCTGTTACGGCTTGTCGGGTCAGGATTTCAATACGGAGATTTCGCCGTTGGAAGCCGCCATGGAGCCGTTTATTGCATGGGATACGGAGTTCATCGGGAAAGAAAAATTGGAACGGATTCGCGAAAAGGACGAGTACGCAGTGTTGGTCCCTATTGTGACGAAGAGTCGCCGTGCGCCACGCCACGATTTCGAAGTCTTTCACGGCGAAAATAAAGTCGGCGTTGTCACGAGCGGTACTTTCGGGCCGAGCGTTGAGCATGGCGTGGGACTGGCCCGAATCGATCGCGAGTTTTCGAAGCTGGGTACCCAACTGACGGCCGGTCCAAAGGGATTGGAAATCGCAATAACTGAAGTGCCTGTGTACACGCAAGGCACTTGTCGCATTAAGATTTAAATGAGGAGGAAATAAATATGTTTCCAGAGAATTTGAAGTACACCGTTGAACACGAATGGGTTGCCGTTAACGGAGATACGTGTACCGTGGGTATCACCGCCTTTGCGGCCGAGCAGTTGGGCGATATTACGTATGTCGAGCTTCCTGAAACGGGACTGGCCGGCTCACAGGGAGACGACGCAGCGACCGTGGAATCTGTTAAAGCTGCGAGCGACGTTTATTTGCCAATCGGCGGAACCGTATTTGAAATAAATGAAGCGTTGGAAGAAAAACCGGAACTGGTCAATGAGAGTCCTTTCGATGACGGGTGGTTTTTTAAGCTAGAAAACGTGACGAGTTCAGATCTGGACAGCTTGATGGACGCCGACGCGTATGCTGCATTTGTAAAGGAACAAGACCATTGAGCTGGGTACCCACTACATCCCAAGACGAAGAAGAAATGTTGAAGACAATCGGCGTTACTCGGATGGAGGATTTGTTCGACTCTATTCCCGATGCCATTCGCTTGAAGTCCTGGGACATTCCCGAAGGAATTTCGGAGATGGCCGTCAAGGCGAACATGCAGGCCTTGTCCGGAAAAAACCAACTCCATTCTTTGAGCTTTCTTGGTGGCGGGTATTACGACCACTATATTCCAGCAGCCGTGGATGCCCTGTCTCTCCGAAGTGAATTCTACACGGCCTACACACCCTACCAGCCCGAATGCGCTCAAGGGACCTTGCAGAGCATTTACGAATACCAATCCGCGATTTGCCGACTCACGAATATGGAGTTCGCCAACGCGTCTTTGTATGAAGGTGGAACGGCCGTATTCGAAGCCGCCGCCATGGCGTTACGTATCAATCGAAAACGAAACAAAATCGTGTGCCACCCTTCCATGAATCCTACCTACCGGAAAATGTTGGATGCCCATACAGCGAATCTGGACATCGAAATCGTCGATGGTGACGACCCTACGGATGCAGCATGTGTGATCGTCCAAAACCCAGCGTTTGACGGAAGCCTCGAAGATTTCACTGAACTTGGTAAGCAATGCCACGAGGCCGGTACATTACTCGTGGTTTCGTTTTATCCGATATCGTTAGGCTTGGTCAAAACACCAGGGGAAATGGGCGCTGACATCGCCATCGCAGAAGGACAATGTCTGGGGATTCCGCTTGCATTCGGTGGCCCCTATCTCGGCATATTGGCAACCCTAAAGAAACACGTCCGCAAGATGCCCGGCAGGATCGCGGGCGCGACGAACGACGCCAAGGGCCGCCGCGGTTTCGTGCTGACGCTTCAAGCCCGAGAACAGCATATTCGGCGCACCAAAGCCATGTCGAACATCTGTTCCAATCAAGCCTTGTGTGCTCTTCGCGCACTAATCTATCTCTCCCTTCTCGGGAAAGAAGGTCTTCTCGAAGTAGCGGAACATTGCCATTCCAAGGCCGAATACCTCAAATCAAAATTGACGTTTGGCACCATCGTAAACACGAAACCGACCTTCAATGAATTTGTGGTGAGGTTGCCAAGGCCGGCCGCCGAAGTGGTCGCTGCATTGTCGGCAGAAGGAATTCAAGCGGGCCTACCATTGAACGACTGGAAGACGGGCGACACCGGAGATTTGATGATCGCCGTGACTGAAAAACATACGCGAGACGACTTGGATCGATTCGCAGCCTTACTGGAGTCCGTATCATGCAGTTGATATTTGAAAAATCCAGAGACGGTCGCCGCGCGATTGCCCTCGACGAATTGGATGTACCGAAAGCCGATTTTCCCTCCGAGCTACAGCGCGAGACTCCCGCTGCTTTACCAGAAGTGAGCGAGTTTGACGTGGTTCGACACTTCACAGAGTTATCGAATCGGAACTTTGGTTTGGATTCCCATTTTTATCCGCTCGGTTCCTGCACAATGAAATACAACCCGAAAATCGCCGAAGTGACCGCAGCCATGCCGGGATTCTCATCGCTTCACCCCCACCTCATCACATCTGAATCCACATGGAATCAATGCCAGGGTGCTCTGGAAGTCATTCATACGTTGGAAGAAGTACTCGGCGAAATCTCCGGGATGCAAGAAGTCAGTCTTCAGCCCATCGCCGGCGCACACGGTGAACTTGCGGGCACGCTCCTGATAGCTGCATACCACCGCGACAAGGGAAACCACAAAACCAAAATCGTAGTTCCGGATTCCGCACACGGAACCAACCCAGCCAGTGCCTCAATAGCGGGCTACGAAGTGGTTGAAGTTCCATCCGACAAAGACGGCACGATCCATCTGGACGAATTTCGAAAAGTAATGGACGACGATGTCGCAGGAATCATGCTGACCTGTCCCAATACCCACGGACTATTCGAATCCGACATTATGGAAATCGCCGAGGTCGCGCACAAGCACGACGCGTTGTTGTATTACGACGGCGCCAATCTAAATGCCATCATGGGTGAATGCCGCCCTGGCGACCTAGGCTTTGACGTCATGCATTTTAATCTCCACAAGACCTTTGCTACCCCTCACGGCATGGGCGGTCCCGGTTCTGGCCCTGTGGGCGTTGGAGAGCGTTTGGTCCCCTTTTTACCCGGTCCTCGCGTCATGAAAAACGGCGAGTCATTCCATTTGGAAACGCCCGAAAAATCCATCGGCCGCATGGCGCCATTCTTCGGCAACTTCGGAATGGCAGTTCGAGCATTGACCTACATCCAGCATTTAGGAAATAAAGGGCTCAAAGAAGTCTCAGAGAAAGCCGTTTTGAATGCCAACTACATTCACGCCCGTCTCAAAGGAGCGTACAAAAGCGCTTTCAATGGCCGTTTTATGCACGAATGTATTTTCGACGCATCGCCGCAAGCTCAAAAAGGCGCCAACGCTTTTGATATCGCAAAATCGTTGCTCGACTACGGATTTCATGCTCCCACCGTCTATTTCCCGTTGACGGTTCCCGAGTCCATCATGATTGAACCTACAGAAACGGAATCGAAAGAAACGATCGATGCGTTCTGTGATGCCATGTTAGAAATTGCTGAGCAGATCGAAAAGGATGCTGCTTCCCTAAAGAATAATCCCGTTTCTACTCCGGTCGGAAGGCTTGACGAAGTAAAGGCTGCCAAAGAACTCAATTGTTCAATGTGAATGTTAAAAAGGGGGCTACATGAATTGTATCGATTATTCGGATGCATCCCCTGCTCGAAATATTGCATTGGACGAAGCGCTTTTGAATGTGGCGGAAGATGTAGAGTCAGCCGACATCATGCGGTTTTGGGAAAGCCCCGTGCCTTTCGTAGTGTTGGGCGTCAATCAACGGGTCTCCGAAGAAACCAATGAATCCTTTTGTAGCGGTAAAAAAATCCCGATACTTCGACGATGCTCCGCCGGTGGATGCGTGCTTCAGGGGCCCGGCTGCCTCAACTATACCCTCGTCCTCAATTCCGACCGGGAAGCCAAGCTGGCCTCAATCAATAGCTCATACGACTACATTCTAGGGAAAATAAGCAACGCATTCAGTGATTTTGGGGTTCAGCCAGCGGGAATCTCAGATTTAAAGATAGACGACCAAAAAATCTCTGGTTCGGCGCAACGACGTCGTAAACGGACCATACTGCACCACGGGACCATTCTCTATGGTTTTGATCTGAATTTGATTACCGAATGCCTAAAGGAACCTTCTGATCGGCCGAAATACCGGGGTGAGCGAAACCATCGGTCATTCGTACGGAACCTGTCGCTTCCTGTTTTGGAAATAAAGGGCCGGTTATTAGAAGCTTTTTCATGTTCGGAAAGTTCGATGGTAATTCCCTTGCATATTTTGGAACAGGGGGATATGTTGGTAAGAGAGAAATACAGCACTGCTAAATGGAATTTCAGGAAATAAACCCGCGTTAAACTCAATAAAATCAATGATTTGCATTTTAAATTTGACCGTTTCTAAAACATGTGGGACAATTCAACTGTGGTCGAGAAATCTTTAAAAGACTTTTTACCATTAGTCAGCGCTATTTCGATGGGTGTAATTGGCGTGGGGTCACTTTTATACTTTGGCTCTCCGAACAAAGAATACCTCGATAAGCAAAAGTTGAATCAAAAAGAAACAAAAATCGAACTGCGTCCTGCGAAGAACCCATTTCACGTCGATTCCTACATTGAAGCGATTCAAACTCGGGATTGTGACTATATATTACGGGTGACATGGTGGATGCAGGAACGATTGCGGAATGCACAAGCTGACGATAGGTCACGAACGGATTTGGACCGAATCAAGCAAGAAATGTGTGATTCCATGTTTCAACTGGAGAAAAATGACTATTCATTGTCTCTAGTAGGTCTCGTCGATGGAGCCTTATTTCCTCAGGGAGTGGAATGGAAAATTCTAGGCGCCGACGCGGGTATAGATTCCCTTGCTAAACCGGTTTTGGAACGAATATGGATTGAATTAACCTATTCGGGGGTGCCCAATGGGCCCAAAACCAGTCAAGGGATTCCGTTGAAATCGATGATAGCAGGGATAAACATCTCTGAAGACCAATATATTTTAAAAGGCGATATTCGAGGCAATTGGAATATCGATCAAAAATCACTACTATATTAGAAGCTAAATTAGGGGGAAATGTCATGCCACTCACGAAATGCACACGGTGCGAAAAACTGTTCAACAAGATCCAAAGCTCCGTTTGTCCACAATGTATGCCGGATGAAGAAACCGACTACGATACGATTCGGGAGTGTTTGGCCGACAATCCAGACGTGAATGCTGAAATCGTGTCAGAAATGACCGGGATCAATTCAAAGGTCGTTATGCGAATGCTTGATAGCGGACTCATTTCCAATATTTCTTCCGGTGATGCCAGCATTTGTGGTCAGTGTGGCGCGCCCGCCATCAGTCATTCCAAAAAGCTGTGTCAGAACTGTTTGGAAAAACTCAATCAGAAAATGATCAACGCTCGCAAAGGAATCCAACAATCACAGCGAAAGAAAATACAATTGGGCGAATTTTCAAGCGTACGTAGTACCCTCCAAGACAAACGTAAATAACGTTACCAAAAAGTTACTTTTTCACCGGCGCCATTCCGAAGTTTGAATTCGGGGTGGCGCCGGTGTCACAATTTTAGAGGACTTGATTCCCTAATAGCGGGTAGGAGAATTTTGCAATGACACAGAAGGAACAATTCGGTACTTTCCTGTTAGTCGCTTTTTTTGGGCTGCTAGCAGTTGTCCTCTACTTCACCATGGAAGATTCCGGGGGAAGCGGACGAGGCATCGAAAATAACGTCATTATAGAGCAACGTCTGAAACAACGGTCTAACAACTGAACAACCGCACATTTTTTCTATATGGGGACTCCTCAATGCAGTTCAAGAAACTTAAACTAGTTTCTACATGTTTATTCCTTGCGTTTGTCGTTACATTCTCCCCCACTGCTTTTTCCGAACAGTACAAAATCACCAGCGAATTCAATTCTGAAATGGTCGAGGCAACGATGTACATTGTCCCCGTGAATTCGTTGGAGTATGTTTCTCTAGAATCGATGGTCGAACAATTGGGCGGCATGATTTCCGTCACACCCACACGCGTTCGCGTTGATTTAGCGGGAACGATCGCCTGGCTCGATTTGAATGACACTCGGGTAAGTTCTATAAGTATCTTCTCTCTCAGTGCCCCCGTCATCAACTACAACGAAGACGTCTTCGTTGGGGTAGCAGACATCCCATCATTGTTACGAAAGGCGTTCCGTATCGAACTCACGACTGAAGAACGAATTGACACTATCGAAACCCTACCGGAAAATTCGAACACAGTAACTCCACCCGGATCCCCACTGATTATCGAAAGACCTACTCTCGACGACCGCCCGAAAAAAATAATCGACAGTGTCGTGATTGATGCAGCCCACGGAGGGTTTGACGAAGGGATCGAAGGTGCTGCGGGGTACCTCGAAAAAAATTTTACTCTCGCCATAGCGTTAAAGTTGGAACAGATTATCGAGAAAGAATTGGATCTCGCTGTTCATTTGACCCGCGACGGAGATCGGAATCTTCCACGGGCGAGTAGAATTGAAATCGCGAATAACTATCCCAATTCATTATACATCGCGATTGAAAACGGCGGTTCCCTGGCGCCGACCATGTCAGGTTTTTCATTGATATTTAATCAACCAGCAGCGCAATCGAAGCAAGCAGGTCTTTCAGTTTCGGAAAGTGAGCTTTGGTGCAATTGGATCGCTTCGTTTTTGGAAAAATCTCTTCCCCTAAATAATAGGGGCACTATGGGCATGCCCGAGCGGACACTCAGCGGTATCAAGTCTTCAGGCATCATTCTCGAAATGGGTTATCTGACGAACCCCGCAGAAGAGTCATTGCTGAGACTAGAAGAAAACCAGGAACTCATCGCGAAAGCCATCGTGTCAGCAGTCAAAGAATCCAATAATTTCAATCATGTGGAACCGGTCGGGTCAGATTTGGCCGAGGAACTGGAGCCCCGGTTAAATTCACCTTCACCCATCGAACTGAGCGAGCTTTCCCCATGAGCCCACCGGAACCGACAAATATTCGAAATCGGGCTTTTCTAACCGCTTGGGGAATGGTCACGCTAATCCTCGTCGTATGTATTGCGTTTCTGTTAGTTGAAATGCGCCAACAAGGGTACACGATTTCACCACTTGCTAAACAGGCGCTTTCCCAGCGGGAAATAGTCACTGAATTTGGTAGTGAACTTCATCAAGTTCAACTATATTTTGGAGACCTGGAAAAAAATGGCCTCATAGGAGAGACCCGGCAATTGGAATTGACCACAGACACTGTGAGCAATTGTAAAAAAGTATTGGAAGCAATTATTCAGGGGCCGCAACAAATGATGTCTCCTGTATTGAACCCGGGGGTTCAGGTTCGAGCGATTTATCTCGAAGAAAACGGTAATCTGATTGTGGATTTTTCAAGAGAAATCGAATTGGAGCGAAATGCAAGTCCAACCTCGGATTGGATTATGGTTCAATCCCTTGTGAACAGTATCGTACAGGAATCCGTTGTCGGGACTGGCGGCACTCCAGTGAACTCGCTGAGAATCCTTGTAGAAGGTTCGGTCCCCTTCGCTAACTTTCCTTCCCATATCGATGTGAGTGAAGTGATCAAACCGGAAGAAGCACTGTTATTGGGCCGCTCTCTAAAAGAAAATCGAGTCTAACGCGTGGCTGTCGGGGTATTTGATTCGGGGGTCGGTGGTTTGACGGTGGTCCAGAAACTAAACGAGCTGATGCCCAATGAATCGGTCATCTATTTGGGAGATACGGCTCGAGTACCCTATGGTACCAAGTCCCCGGATACCGTCGTTCGTTATGCACGTAATTGCGCAAAGGTATTGTTGAAGTTCGACATTACGTTGTTGGTCATCGCCTGCAACACAGCTTCTGCACACGCATTGAACATCCTTCAGGAAGAATTGGACATTCCAGTCGTCGGGGTGGTCGAACCAGGAGCACAAGCCGCTATCCGAGTAACTAAATCTGGTAAAATAGGCGTCATAGGAACAAATGGCACGATTCGAAGCCGCGCCTATGAACACGCTCTACATCGACTGAACGACCAATTGCAGGTGTTTACTCAACCATGTCCACTGTTTGTGCCTCTGGCCGACGAAGGTTGGGTGAGCGGCGAAATACCACTGTTGGCGGCGAGCCACTATTTAACAGGCATGTTGGAAAATGGGATTGATACGCTGGTTTTGGGATGCACGCATTACCCTCTCTTAAAGGCCGTTATCGGAGAAACCGTCGGCGAAGACGTTGTTCTTGTGGATAGTGCTGAAGAAACTGCAAAATTGGTCGATGATGTACTGGGATCTGTCGGGGAGCAGCCGTCAGACAAGGAACGCGCTTACCATCAGTTTTTGGTGAGCGATGATGCGGACTCGTTTCGCGAAATCAGCAGTCAGTTTTTAGGGTATCAAGCCGAAAACGTTGAATGGATGGATTTTTAGGCATCATGACAGATGATATTGCGGAAAACCCCACAGGCAGTTACGACGATGAAGAGGATGCACAGCCGAATTTTGACCCGCCGTTCGGATGGATTGGTTTACTGATAGGATTGGTCCTAAGTAGCTTTTTCGGGATCGCAGCCATCGTCTTGTTTTCCTATTTCATTGGCAGTCGTCCCGTAGATCTTAGGGACCTTACGCTCGAATCTAAAAATATCATTGACGAATTCTTGGTCAATAATCGGATTCCTCCCTCGGCCATCAAAGGCGGTGAGCCTGCACTCATCGTCAATTCGAACTATCACCTCAATACCTTTCAATACGAAATCGAATTGCCGTCGGGAATCGAGATGGAACAGTTCTTAGCGTACCTCGGTAATAAGTTGATGAAGATCAATATATCCGTATCCGATATGCCATCAGATTTGGACGACGGAGGTCTTCGGTTGAGCTTTGATGGTCATGAATTTGGTCGAGTGATGGTGGACCCCATTTCGGTGCCTATTACGCCTGCAATGATGCCTACCAAGGATGTTCCGGAAATAGACGCGCGTGTCGATACTCTCCAAATGGCCAACGGGATGGAACCTCTCAGGATTCCTTCCCCCGCTGCTCCCGTCGTTCAAACCGTTGAGAAGGTACCGAGCGAAGTCATCGAGAATAAACCCAGGCCTCGAATTGCCATAATCATTGACGATGGCGGCTACGGCGGAAAGTTAACGGACACCATTTTGGGTCTGGATTCAAATCTGACTCTGGCGATTTTGCCCTATACGCCCTACGGGTCATCCATCGCGAAAGATGCTGCAGCCCGTGGTTTTGAAGTGATGCTCCACATGCCAATGGAAAACCACAACTCGACCATGGTGCACGAAGGCCAGTTGAACGTTGGGATGGGGCCGGATGAGATCCGCCGATTGACCGAGGAAGCGTTACGACAAATCCCCGAAGCCGTCGGAGTAAATAATCACACCGGTTCAAAATATACTGAAGTCGATACTGCCCTTAAACATTTTATGGACGTCATTGACGATACAGAACTCTATTTCGTCGATAGCCGAACGTCGCCGAAAACAATCGCGCTCAAAGTCGCGCGCTCCTTTGATATCCCTTCCAAGCAACGGGATCTCTTCATCGATCATGATGATGACAAAGAATCCATTCGAAGACGATTTCGCCAGGCGATGGACATTGCGTTGGAAAACGGTGAGGCTATTGCGATTGGCCATTTTCGAAACAACACAGCGGAGTTATTGGTTGAATTATTACCTGAGTTGGAAAAGAATGGAATCGAGCTGGTTCCTGCATCGGAACTGATCCAATGACGGCTGTCTTAGGTTTCGAAACCTCCTGCGATGAAACAAGTGTTGCTGTTGTATTGGATGGTCGGGAAATTGCCGTCAATAAAGTCATCACTCAAATTGACATACACGCTGAATTTGGCGGAGTCGTTCCCGAAATCGCTTCAAGGCAGCACACAGAAGCGATTTCAGCACTAACCAAACATGTACTGAACGAATTTGGAGAGCCGGTCGATGCCGTCGCGTATACCAACGGTCCCGGATTGATGGGTGCGTTGATGGTTGGCGCCAGCTTCGCTAAATCGTTTGCTTATGCCAAAGGGATCCCCGCTATCCCCATCCATCACATCGAAGGGCACATTTATTCTTCGTTTCTAGGGATAGAAAAACCGGCCTTCCCACTATTGGTTTTAGTCGTTAGCGGTGGGCATACTCAAATTATCTGGGCGAAAAAGGAATTCGATTATTCGATAGTTTCCACTACCCGCGACGATGCGGTCGGAGAATCCTTCGATAAAGTGGCTCGCTTGCTAAGTTTGTCCTACCCTGGTGGACCGAGTATTCAGGCAGCCGCGGAAGGCGGTAACCCGAAGGCCTATCAGTATCCTCGAGCCTTCTCCAAGACAGACGAAATGGCGTTCAGTTACAGCGGACTGAAAACAGCCGTCCTATATTCCGTGCGGGAGAATGATGATTTCGTCGTTTCAGATGTCGCTTCCAGTTTCCAAATGGCTGCCATCGATGTGTTGATTGATCAAACCAAACGCGCTATCGATGTAATCAATCCGTTACATATCGTTGTTGCTGGTGGTGTGGCTGCCAATACACTCTTACGAGAACGCATCACCGAGGAGATTAAAATTCCTGTACTGATTCCGTCTTTCGAATTGTGCACAGATAACGCAGCTATGATTGCGTGTGCTGGTTATTGGAGACTGAATGCGGGCTTTTCCGGCGAACTGTCAGATTCGCCAAATCCAAATTTTGCGTTATAATATAATGTAGAACACATTCATCAATAATTTTCCATTTCCGGGGGGTAAAAAAGTGGAAACAATAACTGACATTTTGAATCGCGCCATTAAAGAAAACGCTTCCGACATTCACCTGAAAACGACGAATCCGATCATTTTCAGAGTTGACGGCGAACTTATCCGCGGCGACGGACCAATCTTAACCGACGAAGATATTGAAAACTATCTGGCCGGTATTACGTCGACCAAGGATATGGCCAAATTCACAAAATTGATGGAATTGGACGCCTCGTACACATTGGAAGACGAAGCGCGTTTTCGTATCAACGCATGCCGGGAAGATGGAAACAATCGAGTTGTTTTGCGTCTCATCCCCATGGAAATAAAAACCATTGACGATTTGGAGCTCCCTCCCATCCTCCGTGAAATCGTCCTCAACAAGAATGGCCTCGTTCTCGTCACCGGTCCGACGGGGAGTGGTAAATCCACATCGTTGGCAGCCATGATTGACGAAATCAACACCACTCGTGGCGAGCACATCATTACTGTTGAGGACCCGATGGAATTCGTTCATACGGACAAAAAATCGATCATCACACAGCGTGCCATCGGGCACGACACCCTTTCCTTCGCCAATGCGCTGCGCGGTGCGTTGAGACAAGACCCCGACATTATCCTGATCGGTGAAATGCGTGATGCCGAGACCGTGCAAACGGCGTTGGCTTCAGCGGAAACCGGGCACTTGGTATTTTCGACACTTCACACTGTGAATGCTGCTGAAACGCTGTATCGCGTCATTGATTTTTTCGATTCTCATCAACAGGAGCAAGTACGCAAACAACTGGGAAGCGTCTTGCGGGGTATTTCCTCTCAGCGCATTTTGCCGCGAAAAGTCGGCACGGGCCGTTGTGTTGCTGCCGAAATTCTCATCGGGACCCGAACTATCCGAGATTACATCGAAACGGGAAAAAGTCTGAAAGCGATTACAAATCTCGTCGAGGAGGGTTACGATCAATACCAGATGCAAACTTTTGACCAGGCATTGTTCGACCTACACGAAAAAGAAACGATTTCTACTGAAGTCGCATTGAAAAATGCAACCAGCCCGAAAGACCTTAAGTTACGTTTACAGGGCCTTCGTTAAACATCGATTACATCCTTTCGCTTTTGACAGAATTTGTAGGTACTGCTACACTGATTAGATGCGATGGTTATTGATATTGATATTGATTTCACCATGGTCCTATTCGGAAGGAAATCTGCTTTCAGATCCGGACTTTGACAACGCCTCTTCTCTGGACGGCGTAACAAGTTGGAAAACGTTTATTGAGCCTGGGCCAACCGCGTACCCAACCCTGAGCCCGATCTCTCATTCAGGCGAATACAGCGCCCATCTGTTCACGTCCAAAAAGTATGACGCGGAGCCCTACAATAATTGGAGCCAGATCATACGAGACGTGCCCGAGGCGGAACGATTTTGGCTGAGCGGTAGCGTGCGTACGGAAGGGGATGCGACGGCGAGTCTTTGGATTCAATTTTTTCAATACAGCCCGTTGAAAGTCCTGAAGGCCGATTCGGTGTCTGCCGATGAAACGCATGGGTGGAAACGTCTACGGTTGTCCATAAAACCTCCCCCCTCCGTTGATTTCATCATGATTCGATGCGTGATTGAAGGCGAAGGTCAAGCATGGTTTGATTCATTGATTTTTTCCGATCAGCCCAAGGATCATTCTATGGCGGATGATTTGACGTTACTTGAAGATTTCGACGATTTTGAGGTGGAACCGTTGCCTCCAAGAACTGAAGTCATTGTCGACCAATCCGCGTTGGACGTTATACAGGCAGCAGAAGCGATGAAAGAAATGGTGAACAGGCTTGCGGTCGAAAATCGGGAAGTTCTATCCCGTCTCGATAGAATCCAGGATGATCTTGTGGAATTTAAACGTAAGACCTTAACGCAAGCAATGGAAGAAGTGTTGTTGGAGCCGCTGGAAGTAGTCTATTCCGCGCATCCTTTGGTACCGTTTGGATATGAACGCAACGGGGTGAAAGAAAACTAATGGTCTATGTTTTTATCTTATTCTTATCTCTCTTGGCGGGGGCCGCGACTGCAGGGTTCGTTTGGTATGCGTGGGGTTTTTTAGTGAATCTAAGTGCGTATCGTCAATTCAAAGCGGAATTAGCTGGCGCGAACGAACTGGCTGAAGAAACAGAGGAAGAGCATGAGTAGCAAAAGGGAAAAAGACTCAGTGACTGGGCGAAGCTATATTGGTGTGCACTACGAATGTTGTCAGGTGTATTCGAGAGTGTACTTAAAACAGGAACAAAAGAAACAGATTTCGCATTGTCCAAAATGCGGTAACGCGTTCCATATCAAATTTTCTGAAAATGGAACAGATTCACCGTTTTGGTTGGCTGGATAAAAGTTCTTAACCTACGCTAGCGTTTTCTTTTGGCGTTACGTTAGCTGCTTGAAGTCCTTTGGGACTTTCCAAGAGATCGTAAATAACCAAATCGCCTTCTTTAAGTGTACGAAACCCGTCCATATTAATCGCTGAGTGATGCACAAAAATGTCGGAACTCTCATTCATGATGAAGCCATATCCCTTGGGATCGCTAAACCACTTAACAGTACCTTCGAATCGGCCTCTATTAACTTCTTCTGACACGGTATTGCCCTCCTAACTTCTAATATCTGCCAAAATGGTCCATAAGACATTTTGCCCTTTTTAACAGTATTTGTTTTTTTAGAATATACCTAATGGCGAATTATGTCAATAGGTAAAAAGAAGAAAAATAGGACGATATAGGATAAAGTGATCATACTACAGAGTTGTTAATAGTTTATAAGTGCCTTTAACGACAAGACTTAGCTTGTTTTCGGGCGAAATCCCAAGTTCCAACTATCGTTGCTGATTTACCAATTCGCGCATATGCTCAACCAGAAACTTCGGATCGGTCCACTCATTTTCTATGCTGACCCAGCCATCGTTGTTGGTGTTGCTCGTATCAGATATTACACCTTGAGCGTAAATAGGGCTGGTAAGTAATGACATGTCTCGGTAACCGAAACCCGGTTCGGTGTCTTCTCCAACTTGATCTAGGATGCAAATTCGGTAAACTGCGTATGCGCTAGGTGTTTGTGAGAACGTGTGTTTCCAATCGTCTGAAGGGATATTGAGAGACCGAATTGGAAGTCCATTCAACAAAATTTCGAATCGTTTTCCTTTGGCTTTTTTGACATGGACCAAAAAACGTGTCGTTTCATCGAGCGGGATTGTGCCGCCGATCGTAATGTCAGCTTGTCCATCCGCGAAGATATCGCCGTACCAATTGATCGTTGGACCATCTATGTTTTTGCTGACGTAGGTCCATCCGTTGCGCAATCCTTCCAAGATGCCACTTACCGAACGTTCGCGTACGAAAACATAAGTTATTGGCGCACCAATAGGTCTTCCCGGATTACCTGAGTTACTACCTCCTATTGCAGCCGCTCGTAATCCTTGATTCAGTTCAAGATCATAGTACAGCACCGATTGCCCATTGGATGAAAGCGATTGATTATTGGCTGCGCGGGCCATCGCATGTTTCCATTTAATAATCTCGCGGTTATTTCGGTTGTCGATTATCGTTGAATAAGCTTTAAATTCCTCCGCTACTTGAGCAAGCTGCATCGGCGGTATCTCCCGCCAATCCATGCACCATACTTGCACTGCATTTGGAGAATGTATAGGCCAATTCCAGGACGTAATCGGAAAACAAGGATGGCCTATGCTGAACACTCCGCCTTCGGCCTGTACTCGGGCCATTTTGTATTGAGCTTCTTCATTTGTGTTGGGAACTCGATGGAATGTACGTGGGCCGTACAACAGAGCGATTCCTTTTTCCTCGTTACCCCATTCCATGCCTGGAACCAGGATGAGGGAATCGGATTTGTAGTCTGGGTCATTTATTGAACCCATCGTATTTCGATCGGTAATGGAAAGAAAATCGATTCCCGATTTTTCTGCACGTTGGATCAACTTCTTTACCGATTCTTTACCGATTCCGTGAGAGGAATGAGTCTGTAAGTCTCCTCTAATCCAGCCGGCCTCGTTTGATTTTAGTTGATTGTCCCATTCGTAAACTTTCGTGTTCGGGACTGACGCAGCATTCAGCGGATCAGTTTCTTGTTCCACTTCCACCTTATCCAACACTTGGTCGCGATCCTGGTCGAACGATAACAATGAACGCTCACCGGTCGCGCCTTCCAAAATTGAAAGGGAAAGGGTATTGAGTCGGTCTGCTGTAACCGTCAGCGGTCGGATGTCTACGACAATAGGGACCTTGTTGGCGTAAACGTGGGTAGAGACTGAGTAATCGCCACTCGGAATATAATTATAGGCCCGACCATTTCGAATCGGCATGATCAAGGGGAACCCATTTTTAGAGCTTCGAAGTTCGAGAAAACCCTCCAGCTTTTCCCCCACTATGCTGGTTACCTCAGCCACAAGTTCCGCGTTGGCTTTTTCCTTCTGCGCCGATTTCGATTTGAAACCGCGGGATTTAATGTCCTGAGCGCTTGATGCGCAGGTAAAAAAAACATTACCCACAAGTAAAACTATCCCGCAAAAACCGCAAGTACGCATACTATTTCCTATCATAGTCATAATCGTCTCAATGAAAGTTGCTTAATATGATCTGTCCTGATACACTATTTCAATCATGATCTAAACCGCCATGTGATAGTCTATCATATCGCCAAAATCTAGTGTAAATTCAATATAATAGTCGCGTCCAAATCAGCATCAAGGGGCTTTATCATGTTAACAAGTGTCGATATACGTAGCAGCGTCGCAGTCTACCTACAAATCGAAAACCACGTTCAATTCGCTATTTCGTCCGGGAAACTTACACCTGGCGACCAATTACCATCGGTCCGCGAATTGTCCGAACGATTGAACGTAAATCCAAATACAGTTGCCAAAGCGTATCGTGATCTAGAAGTCATGGGGCTTTTGTTTACCCGTCGCGGAATGGGCGTATTTATTAACAAAGGCGTCGAATCAAAATGCCGTGAAGAGTGTCGCAAACGCATAATCGGACGTTTGCATGAAGTGGTTGCTGAATCTAAAGCGTCTGGCATGAGTCAAAAAGATATTCTCGACATAATCGAAAAAAGTTACTCATTGGAGTCGGTTTTGTATGGTGAAACCCCACCCAGTTTACTTGGTTTGGCCCGGAAAAAGCGTGCAAAATAATAAATTTGGTTGATATTTAATAATTTAGGCCCTTGTCTCGAAGTGATAAGGGCCTTTTTTAGGTAATTGATGGGTATTTTGAGTAAAAAATGAATGAAATTAAGATAAAAACTGTTGACATTTTGAATCTTATTCAGTAAAGTAATAACTAAATCTCTTCATCATTTTTTGGAAATGGGCTGTTTTCAAAAGTGAACATGTACACATAATTAGTTTGAATCTTGAAGAGTTTTCATTCTGAACACTAGAGGGCTGTTTTCAGGGTATGGATAAACTTGATGCATCTTTGGAGGTTGTAAGTGATATCTCCCCTAATCACCATTTGAAAAATCAGGTCTCCCATGGGGACAAAGTCAAACGCGGGCAGTTGTCCTCGGTCCAACAGGGCCGTTATGGTACCGGTCCTGCGCCGTACGGATACCGCCGTGGTATTGAGGGTGAACGACCACTTGAAGTGGATGATCGCGAAGCAGAAGTTGTGCGAATTATTTTCCGCGAGTACCTTCGGACGCGCAGTACGGGGAAGGTTGTCCAGTATCTTCATACAAAAAACATTTTTACTCGGAAAAATAATAAGTGGTCACGTCAAGCGATCGCCATTATTTTAGCCAATCGCACCTATCGCGGTCGCGTGAGCTACGGCGAGGTTGAAACCCAAGGGCTGCACCCTGCCATTATCGAGCCTGCGCTCTTTTACAAAGCAAATTCGTTGAAGGAAAAGAAAAGACGGACCCGAAAGAAAAACGATGCTGTGTCAAGCGCAGAATCCGTTGTTCAGTCTTCAGGCACATCCTGATACTTCTGCATTTGCATCGAAATCAATCTACTTCAATCACAACATGGGGTGAACTATGCCCGAAGACTTTTCTATCATAATCACGGGACAGGCAGCATTCGGTCAATCCGTGTTAGAGAAACTGTTGAAGGCCGGAGAAAACGTGGTAGGGATTTTCTGCCCACCGGAAAAAGACGGCGGAAGACCTGATCCGATCAAGGTACTTGCCGAGTCAAACGATATCCCCGTATTTCAATTCAAGCGGATGCGTGACCAGGAATGCATTGACGAGTTCGTAGCGTTGAACGCCTCTCTTCATGTAATGGCGTTCGTGACCGACATCGTACCGGACGAAATCATCAATGCTCCGAAACTCGGGAGCATTCAATATCACCCTTCATTGCTTCCATTGCATCGTGGTCCCAGCAGTATCAACTGGCCCATCATACAGGGGGATAAAAAAACGGGCCTGAGTATTTTCTGGCCGGACGATGGACTTGACACCGGACCAATTCTGATGCAAAAAGAAGTTGAAATCGGTCCGGACGATACGTTGGGTACGATCTATTTCGATCAGCTTTTTGGGTTGGGTGTTGACGCATTGGTGGAGTCTGTGGCGCTTGTCAAGGATGGGAAGGCGCCAAAAATCGAACAGGACCACTCTCAAATGACTTATGAGGGGTGGTGCCGTGCTAAAGACGTAATCGTCGACTGGGGCGCCTCGGGCGAGGATATTTATAATTTGGTCCGTGGATCGGACCCAAGTCCAGGTGCAGGTTCCACATACAGGGGGACCCCCATACAATTTTACGGTACATCCAACGATTTGGAAGATTTCGAAGGTAGATCAGGGACGGTGATTGAGATTTCCGACAAAGGCGTTTGCGTGTCGATGACGAACGGTCGTCTTTGGATATCCAAAGTGAAACCCTCAGGTGAAAAGAAAAGTACCGCCGCTGCTTGGGCGGCAGAAAGTGGAGTTCAAATAG
>Ga0315336_1003440_pt1 | contig 21037 bp, 13 predicted proteins | sample ASW5metaG_FD_204512 | JGI IMG/M metagenome (GOLD analysis project Ga0315336, IMG submission 204512) | Ammonia-oxidizing marine archaeal communities from Monterey Bay, California, United States - ASW #5 | ecosystem: Environmental > Aquatic > Marine > Intertidal zone | place: USA: California... | reverse complement strand
AAATACGCGGAACGCAAACCTATTGGAAAGGTAGATTTAATTAAAACATTTGAACCTCAGCGAGCTCGTGATTTCTATTATGAATGGTATCGTCCAGAGTTAATGGCTGTAATTGCCATCGGTGACTTTGAAAAAGAGAATATCGTTTCTCTGATCAAAGAGCATTTTTCTTCTCTAACCAATCCAACCCAAGGACGACCGAGAGAAGTATACAGCGTGCCTTTGACTACAAAAGACAGCGTTCATTTTGTCACCGATACCGAAGAAACAACAACCTTGCTTCGAGTACTCTTCAACCATAAGGCAAAACTCTTTCGCACTCAGGGGGATTTTCGTGACGATGTGATCTTTTGGATGTATTTGGATTTGCTCAACCAACGACTGAGCGAGATTGCCTTGCAAAAGGACCCTCCCTTTGTCGCTGCTGGAATCTATGATGATCAACTGACACTCAAGAACACCCAATATACTCTAGCATTCATTCCACTGAACGATGATTTCGAACGGGGCTTTCAAGCAATTCTCACTGAAATTGAACGGGTACGTCAGCACGGTTTTTTAAACAGCGAACTAGAGCGGATCAAGAATGACTATCTATCCTATTACCAAGAGATGTACGATAATCGTGATGACCTAGATAGCACTTTGTTCATAGAGGACTTCATTGACAGATTTATCAACAAGGAAGCTATTACAAGTTATGCTTTTGATTACGAATTAATCAAGGCTATTCTCCCCTCTATTACAACTCAAGATCTCGAAACAATTACGGATCAGTGGTTTTTGGACGAAGGGCGAAAAGTTGTTGTTGTTGCACCGGAAAAGAATTTAGACAGACTTCCTACACCCGATGATCTTCTGACTTTACTAAACCAATCATTCCAAAAACAACTAGCAGCATACGAGGAAGATGATGTAGCTAAACATCCTCTACTTGAAGTAGCACCCGTTCCTTCAAATATAATTTATGAAAAATATTATAAACAACTGGATACAACCGAGTGGCGGCTAGCTAATGGCGTACGGGTTATCCTAAAAACAACGGACTTTAAAAAAAATAGCATAACGTTTTCTGCCCAAAGCCCGGGTGGCACATCTTTAGCCAGTGATGAGTTATTTGTATCTGCCGATAAGGCCATTGATGTTGTAACATATAGCGGGGTTGGCAGCTTTAATGCCATTGAATTAAATAAAAAATTAAGTGGCAAGAATCTTTCAATTAAACCCAAAATTTTTTCCCTTTCCGAAGGCATGTCTGGAAGTTCCACTGTGGAAGACCTGCCGACTTTGTTTGAGTTAATCTATCTTTATTTTACTGCTCCACGTTTTGATGTTGATGATTTTGAAAACTATAAAAACAGTGAAAAAGAAATGCTACTTGATCGACAACTTGATCCTGAAGAAGTGTTTTCAGATTTGTATATATCAAAACTCTATAACAATCATTATCGTGTTCGTCCTTGGACACTCGAACTTCTTGAAGAAGTAGATTACGAACAAGCCTTTCAATTCTACAAAGAGCGTTTTGATAATGCTGGTGACTTTACATTCTACTTCGTAGGGAGCTTTGATATAGAAACCGTTAGACCCTTAGTCGAGACATATCTAGGAGGTTTGCCAAGCTCATTCAAAAGAGAAAACTGGAAAGATAGAGATGTTGATTACTTTAGAGGGATACATGCTGACACACTAAGGATGGGATTAGAGCCAAAAAGTACGACGTATCTTATTTATACAGGGCCTTTTGCATATAACATTCGCAATAGGCTGAATTTTTATGCAATGGAGAAAATGCTGAACATTCGCTTAAACGAGACTGTTAGAGAAAAGATCGGAGGCGTTTATAGTATTGGGGCGTATGGATGGAAAGTTAAGTATCCCAACCAATCTTATGTATTTATAATTTCCTTTAATTCTGATCCTGAGCGACAAGAAGAAATTATCGAAGCGATTGAACAAGAAATAGAAAATTTACAAGAAAATGGTTTGAGTCAATCGTATTTAGATAAAGTAAACAAACAAATGTTACAAGAATATCGAGAAGAATATAAAACTAATGATTTTTGGTTAAGCACTTTTGAATTTTATGATTGGATAAAGGAGCCCTATTCCAACATTTATCGTGTAGAACAATTGCACCAACAAAGAACATTAAAAGAAATAGTAAATTTGGCAAGAAAAATTTTTTTAAAAAGAAATTATATGTTTCTTACACATCTACCAGAATAATTTAATAAAAATATCCTACCACCAACATTTTCCAAAGAATAATGTTTTTTTATGGTACTTATTTGTTTTTAATCACAAGAATTTGCATCATTCTATTAGTGATATTACCTTCAGTATCTTCAATATAAAGTTCAATTTCATGCTCGCCTTTTGGAAGTTTTGCCTTAGGATAATCCAAAACATTTAAAGATAAATATTTATTAATTTTTTTGGTGAGATTTTTTTTAATAAAAGAATGATAAGTGACTTTTAATGATTTCATATCGGCTGGATAACCATATTCACTATCATGAAAAATAATTTTTATATGCAGAGGGGAGGAAATTTTACTTAAAGCAGCAGGTTTGATAATTTCAATACGCGGACCATTTAATAAACTGGTAAAACTAACCTCTTCATAATAATCTTTTTTATTTTCTATTTCTTGAAATTCCACAGGAGTGATGATCCAATTAGAAAAGTCCTTAAAGTTTTTGAATAAATCGACGCATATGGAATTCTCTTCTTTTAAATAACTATTCTCAAAATAACTTCCTGTTCTAGTCATATTATCTTCAAAATCCTCAATGTATAATTCAGAGATCGTATTAATTGTCTCTGTCATTATTTTTTCGGCTTTTTCAGATGACATATTTTCTATTTTTGAGAGAGATGATATTCCGATATCAAGCAGATCAGTTGCCATTGTTAACGCTTTATCCGATATTTCGGTTGAGGCGCTCTCATATATTTCATATTCTGATTTGAAAAAAGAGGCACATCTTTCAACGAGATAAAGTGAAAACGCAGGATCAGAAAGATCATTTTCGTCAATATTCTCAGATAATGGTGCTAAGTTTTGCGCACATAGAAGCGTTGGAAAAAACAAAACTAAAATGATGAGTGTTTTTTTCATCATGTCACTTTATTCCCATAAACTATCATAACTGGTCCAGGATTTCCTGTTTTTTCTGGTTGTACTCCTGCTCGTTGATCAATTCTTCTTCAAACAATTCTTTTAAATTTTTAAGTCGTTGTTTAATGATTTGATTTTGATTATTGATTTTTTCTATTTCATTATCAATAACCGCTTTCTCTTTAACTTTCTTTTCTTTAGCCGCCTTTTCTATTTTCTCTGCTTGATATACTTTTATGTCATCTCTTAATTGTCTATATTGCTGAGAAAAGCCATCCTCCTTCTCTAAATTCCATGTGCTTTTTATTGCAGTTTCTATATATGACCAGGTAATAGGACTATCTTTAAGATTTGAATTTATTTCCGAACATTTATCCGAATAATCTTCAGGGCTAGAGTATTGTAATTTATATGCTTCTTTATTTGTGCATATCTTTTCATAATAATTATAAGAGACTATAAAGTTTGCTATTGGTTTAATGAGTTCATTTATATCATTAAGTTTATCTGAAATTTCCTTTCCTGTATCATTTTTATATTCTTTTTTTAAAGTGTTAATTTCTCCTACGATCTCATCATAACGATCTGTTTCCAAGATTTTTGACGCAAGAGTCCTTCCATTTTCATCTTTTGTAATACTTTTTTCAAAACCTGATAATTTTTCATTAATCTTAATTATTTCTTCATTTATACTTTTTTGATGTTCGCGGTCTGCAATCTCATTAGGGCATTTAGCTTTATTTACAATTGTTGTTAATTCTTCTTCAGGTATTGTACTGCAATCAAGAACTGCAGTAGTAGAGGATGATGTGACGCCAGCAGTTTGGTCTGGACCATCGTAAGGCGAGATAATTAATCTTATAAAATCATTTTTAGGACACTGAAATCCAGTTTTTGTTTCATAATTATAATCAAATAACTCTTGAACATAGGTTTTCCATATATTTGTATCTGCAGGTCCAGCATCCCCAAGTGTACTCTGTAAAAATAACTTTAAATGATCAGAGTTCCTTGTTGCTGTCATCATTGTTCTAGGGTTGCATGTGAGTTTCCAATATGAAATTGGTTCAGTGATAATTGTTTGCTTTTCATCACTACTCTTTTTCTTATTACAGATAAATTGATCCGGTGTAGGATTAGTAGCGTAAGGTTTAATATTACTGGCATCATAACGAAGTTCCCCTGAATCATCTCTTTGAAAATGTTTTTCAAATTCAGCTTTAGGCAATTTCCAATGGTAAGCTAATGCCGCTATTGTGGTTTTGGCGTCATACATACCACTCTTTGTAACTTCAACGTAATCTTTACAGGAAACTTCCCATTCTGATTTTCCTATTCTTTGTTCTGCACTACCAAGCATCTCATGTGATGAAACGGGAAGGCTAAAAAAGAAAAAAACTAATAAAATAATATAGTTAAAAGGACCTACATATTTCATCAGTGTCTAGTTGATTGAATTTTAATTTTATTTTGGGAAATGCGCTCTAAAATCTCCTTCAAGGCAACAATAAACGGCGGCTCTATGCGGGAACTCTCAGCCATAATTTCCTGATCATATATGTTAATACCTTTTTCTTTAGCCTTCAAAGCTTCATGCTGGGAATCAACAAGGGTTGTGTTGATTTTGGCCGCAATCGCGCTCTCATCTTTTTGTGACAGATCAAAAATAATTCCCATAGTTTCCTTTAGGACGTCCGCGAATTTCTTGATATTGTTAAGATCAATAATGCGCAATTGTTTCTCCAGGTCTAAATCGTTCACCGGCGTCTTATAAGTAATGACATTTCGGTCCACCTCAACGTCTTCTCCCAACAATAAATCATAACTCCGCTTTGATGTATCAAAGTCAGTCATACCCCCCATATCCACCAACAAACCGTGCGCAACTTCATGTTTAGGATCTTCAGTAAAAATAAACTCAACCTGTTCCGGTTGGACAATTCCATCCGTTGCTTTGGAGAAAAGAAGGGCCAATCCTTCCTGGTCCTTTGTATGATTCAAGATTACTTTATATAATAAGCTCGCCCTCCCCCCCAGGCAGAGGTTAACAACTCTTGCCGCCTCCGATTTTGGGTCATAAAGATTTTTTTCTTTGGATAAATAACTTATGATCTGGCCGGTGTAAAAAAGTATTCCGCTCAAAGCCAGATTTCCAATCAGGCGCAGATTATGACCTACATCCTCGCCATCAATTAACATGAAATTTGACTTAAGTGAATTAGCAAAATCCTTTGAATTAACAATGACTTCTATCGCGTTACGAATAGCAGTTTTATCTTTTCCAGAATCTGCGACAATGTCAGCAAGGTAATTGTCATACGCGCTCCTCATTGGATCTTTCTTGGATAAGAGGTCAATTATTTTTGGATTTTCTATTAAAAAATTGATTAAAATATGGCGTCCGGCAATTTGAGCGGAATTGCGCCATAACAATTTCAGGTTCTGCCAAATGGAAATATCTGATGTGTGTCCACCAATGTCGATGGTAACAACGCTTTCAGTAAATTTAGCCTGTAGTTGATTTGCAAAATACAGCGCGCTTGAAAGGGATTCACTGGTATGAAAGGGATCTTTCTGATTATCAATGTTTTGATCAAAAGGCTGCAGAGACAAATACATTGATTTTTTGAATATTTCATGAAAATTTCTTAATTGAGAAGGAGAGAAAGATTCTGGGTAAGAAAAATTCCACGTTAATTTAGACAGATCAGCGCCGATAGCAAGCGCTTCCGCTAAACATTGTAGTGATACTTGGGCTAAATAAAGTACTATTCTTCCTCGATCCTCTGGACTTTTTGACCATTTAAGATTGAAACGGAGGGGAAGCTGTTTGTCATCAACAATATCAGTTAGAGCATCTCGCATATCTCCAACAAAATAAATAATTGCAGACCATATCGGTAATTCATCTTGTATATCTCCTTTATTAATACCTACGTTGCGATCACGCGAAATTGTTAAAAAAGGTAATGTTATTTCCCGATCAGGCAAATAATCCCTTAATACATAAACCAAAGCTTCATCATGTACATTATGCGTAAAGGGTGAGTAAATGCGGTTTTTAAAATCAATCACCTTCGGCGTTTCATCATTAACTCTCATAAAAGCACAAGTGTTTGTCGTGCCAAAATCAATACCAAATGAAACTCTATTATTATTTAATATCGCCTCGGAAGGTTTGTTTGTAAGGGCAAGTCCCATAGGTTCGCGTTCTTCAGAAGGCAAAAACTCAGGTATGTCCTCATTAATGTTGACATCACACATTATTGCCTCTGGCGGATTTTCCATGTGGTGGAGTTCGGTTAAATCAGTCATTTTTTCTTTAATTGGTAAACGCTTCGATAATTTGACACTTTTATCTTTTAAAGAATTAAAAAAATTTAAACTCTCGGTCGTTGATTTATGTTTCGCAATTTCCTTTAATAACCCTTCAATGGAAAAAATTGTGCGCGGTGATACACTTTCCTGAGGATTGCAAGAATAAAAAAGAAGATACTGTTTCCAGGCAGGATGAGTAAAGTTGGGCCAAATAAATGAAGATACAGGGAGGGTTTTTTTGTCTTCGATGTCATTTTTGCCGTATTCCTTCCGGATTACATAATTAGTTTTTTCGCCCAAATGATTAAGAAGATCAAGTTTTAATGAAACCGCATAACTTTCCCCGTTATCCTTTATTTGAAAATTATTGCGGAGTTGTGTCGGGGTAAGTGCAGTTAAAATAATAGGATTGAAAGGCAAAAGATAAGGGCGAGAAATATAATCGTTATGATCTTTAATTTTTTCGTCCCCGGACAATAAGCAGAGTTTTTTGGTAAATAACTCTTCTGGGTACAGATATAAATAGCCAGCTTTATTGATTTCTTTTTCAACCTGTTTTTTTATTTTCTTGTCATTTATAACCGTTTCAATGGTATTCACATTCCAGATACGGATATCTGAAGCAGCCTTACCTATTCCGTGAGGAATATCCTCATCCACTAAAATAATTCCAGAAATGTGGCTTTCAAGTTCTTTGCGAGGACGAAGAAGAGTGTTGTAGGCAACTTTTCCTCCTGTGTCATACTCGTATATATTTTGGAGCAGAGAATAAATTGGCTGTTGGGGAAAGCGAAGGCTTACATTGTGTCGTGTGAAGCCGGCAATTTCAACCGCTCCAGACTGAACCGCGTCTATGCGCTCCTTGCAATCTTTTTTAAATAGATCTAACTCCCCTTGTATACCATCAAAATTGGCTTTATCAGCCATGCTGATTTGCTTTAGACCATTAGAAATGTCATCAATAAATTTCATTAACACCACAAACTGTTCAGGCTGAATATTCGCAGCCTCACAAGGATCAATGAATTTTCCTCCCTGGAACCAGTCAATTCCTTGTGGAATCGAATTGGAATAGAATTTTGCAGGAGATACGATTGTATTGGGCACAAGTAATCCAATAGGTTTTTTATCCAGTTTAATTATACCAATTTCTCCCCAGTTTTGCCCTTGTGCTATTGTTGATCCAGGCGTGATTGTGGCAAGTACTTCTGCAAAATTACCTCTTGTCCCCTCTTCATTTGGGGGGACTTTGTAGGGATCTTCTTTTAAATCATGAATATTAATCGGAAACGTTTCTACTGTTTTATTATGGTAAGGCATAAGAGCAAAGGTTGCTAATAATCCTCTCCACTCTCCTCTTATTTGATAATTAAGTGGATGCCTGTCATCAAAAAGGGCATTTTTTACAACAGTTACTCTCGCCCATACATCAGGAATAGAGATTATTTCTTCAACTTCTTGTTCAATAGTAATTTCTTTTAATCCATCACGAATACGTCCTAAAAGAGCATTATCATCCTTTACCCAAGTTCCTGCATTAGCAGGTGACGGCAGTTGATGATCATCATTTAAAGGAGGTAAAAGGTTTTTAAACATTTTGTTTCACTCTTTTGTTATAATTTGCAAGATTCATACAATGCTCCAATAAAACTCCCTATTCCTGCTCTGTCTTTAGGGACTGTTGCGTAGTTCATTCGTAAAAAAACTTTTGTTAAATTTCCCGACTTGGTATCTGCTATTATATTACCAAATTGCTTTAATTGTTGATCACGTAATTTCTCACTTAAAGAAACACCATTCTCAACATGAGTGCTGTCAAATTGAGAAAATTGATTGACGTCAACTAAATCAATACCGTTTTTTATTCCTTCGTTGCTATAATGCACCATGGTAGCAATCCACTCCAGAAAGGATTCAAAATAATATAAAATATTTGTAAATTGCATATCTGTTTCATCATTTAAAGTTATTCCTTGTCGTAAAATTGTATTTCTTAGCCAACTTTCATTTTTAGCTTTTTTCGACTTTTCAGTTAAGAAGGGGTAATAGATCTCTCTGTAGGCCAAAGCTGTTCGTGTAAACTGCGCTATATTCTTTTTTACAATTTTATTATCATTATCATCTATTGTCGGAAGATCCTGCCAACCAAAAGAATCTTCATCATTTCGTGCAATATGATAGATCCCGTCTTTGATTTGAGGATCTGTATAAAATTTTGAGGCAGCAAGGGCTGTGAAAATTTCAGGAAGTAAGGCTGGATTGTTTTGGTTAGGCCCCCCTTTTTCAAAATTTTTTAAAGGAATTAAAGGATCCCAGCCCACTAAATATAATTGATCAAAAGTTTTAATTTTTTCTTTTTCAAATAGCCGGTTATAATAATCAAGTGCCCCGCGTGTTTGTTCTAAAAAACTTTCTGAATAGGCTACAACTCCGATCTCATCTTCAGGAGGTTTGGGAAAACTAAAATAAGGAAGTAAAAGAGCTCCTCCTATATGCACACCATCTTTAATTCCTTTTTTATCCAAAATTCCGCGAATTAATCTTGCTATAGAAGGAAAACCTGAAGCTCCTGTTCCTCCAAAGATCGAGCTAACAAGAAAAATTCTAACTTGTTTACCGCCTTTTGCGGAATCAATGGAATTAAATATATTTTGCCAAAAAGGTTCATTTTCTTGAACACGAGATAAAATAGCAGAAGCCCCTATACTCGGCCTCCCCCTAAACCCCTCATCCAACTCTAACATTAATTCCTCCTCGGGATGATAAAGACAATTAATCACATCCTGCATTTCTTCTTTTAAAGCATTGAAATCAAAGATGCTTTTTAAAGTAGGTTTTGTTGATCCTGTATCACGTAAAGGCGCCCAGTTTGATTGGCCGGGAGGAGTAACAATATTCGTTTTAAATATGTCAATTTTTTTACTAATGTCATTCAGCCCAGGAGATCGAAGAAGTTTGCGAACACTTTGGTAATTCTCAATATTAATTTTTGCTTTTTCAACATTACCATTTCCTTCATCTTGATCAACCATGCCAATCCATAAATTATCAGGACCAAGACCAGCAGCACAAGTATAGATATAGCTATCAACACATTTGCTCCCAGTTCCCCCTATTCCCAAATAATAACAATCAGTCATGTTAATTCCTCAAAATAATGTTTAACAGAGGCACTGCCGGGCGCATTACCCTTGATGTTGTAAAAATTGAACATAAATAAAAATATATTGCAGTATAAAAAAAAGAAAAAATTTGAATTTTCCATCTGAATACATCTTTATCAATAAAATGCCAAATATCGTCTTTTAGATAAAGAATAAGATAGTTCATAATCAATGTGCCGGTAATGCAGACTATGAAAAAAATGGACCATAGCCAAATATAATTAATAGCTTTAGATGGACGATCGATATTCAAAAATTCTCCAATCGTAATCCAGATAATATTAATTACCAACCAAAATATAGTTAAATAGATTAATAGATAAAAAATTCCGAAATCTAAAACATCTAGAGCGTTTTGATATCGCAGTTCATTTGCTAAAAGTGGATTTTGATCTAAAATATAAAAAATGATATTAGAAATGTGATTTCCCTGACCAATAAAATCCCAATCAAAAAAAGATACTGCTACTAAGAATAAAATAAAAGGAACGGTAACAAGTAATAACCAAATAATTGTTTTTATAAATCTCATATATCCCTTACTTGTTTAATCGCACTGCTATATTCATTTGTGAAACAGAAGTTTCTTTAAAGTTTGTTTCTTGAATATCAATCAGCAAAGCGCCAAAAGTATCCAAATTTAAAACTGGAAATAATGGTCTTTCCGCATCCATAATTGCCTGAGACCGTTCACAAGAAAAAGACCATTTATCTTTTTGCATCCAAAATTTTTCAACTTGTGAAGGTAGACGTCTTTCAGGTGTCTTTTCCGCTATTATTATATAGTCCTCCTTTGAGATTTCTTTATCCTTTGAACAACCTTTATCTGTATCATATATTTTATTATAATTCGGGCTACTTTGATCAGAGTGTTGGCAATATTTAATAACTTTCCCGATTTTTCTAGCTATAAAGTCTATTTGAAATAGGTATTCCTTGTTTCGTTGAAACTGAAGACTATCAGGTCTTTTTGTATTAAACATATCAAAATCAAGATTGTTTAAATCTTGGTTCTTGAAAAATACGATGTTTTCTCTTTCATTAATTTTAATCCATTGTTTATCACATGAACCACTATCCCTTCTTTTTTGATGTGTAAGCGTCTTTGTATAAAAATCTGAAACCAAGATAGTGTGCGGCGTTTGTACTTTATTCAAATCAAAGGATATGTTTAATGGTTCATGCTCTCTATTTACGCCAAATTCAATTAAGTCCTGACGATCTTCATTTAAAACATTTTGTTTTGAGATACCCTCACTTAAATCAAAAGTAGTTGAAGGCCAGTTCGCGGCATAGTAAGGGGTGCTGATAATGTCATTGGTAAAAATATTGAATTCAACTTTATCAATTCCAATTGTGGAAAAAATATCCTCATCCATAATGTGCTTAAATTCTAAAATGACATCTTTATTGCCAACAAGTATAACAAAAAAAGGTCTTGAGGCGGCATTCTCATAAGGCGCGCTTGTTCCGCAAATTCCAAATATTTTCCCCTCGTACAAACTTTGTATGCCAAAAATACCTATAGCCTCCCCCTTTTTTAAAGCATTTACGAATGGTTTCTCAACTTTATCTCTATTGTCTCCAGCTAATTCATTAACTTCCCAAAATAAATCACTTACAATAATCGTTAATGAATCTTTTGGGGCGATATTTAAAAAATTTAATATTTTTGAAAATTTTGCTTTTCTTGTATGACACTGATTTTGAGGGACATCCCCCTTACATTCATAAAATTTATGTTTAGTTGTAATGCCGCCTATTTTATTCACTGAAAGAGGTTCTGGCGTAGAAATATAAGTGTGGAAAATCTGATTTTTACTAATTAGAGGTGTCTTTTTAATAAGTTCAGATACAAATAATTTATAAGCTGATGAAGGTGGATTAATGAACCCTCCCATATTAATAGATGTATCAAAAAATAAAAAAGCTTGGGAAGCTTTGGAGATTTTGTTTTTACTTAAAGTAACATTCGTTTTATTAGATGAAGATAATATGTCATTAACGCAATTTTCATTAGCCAGAACTTGAAAATGGCCAATGAAAAACAATAAAATAATTATAATGATTTTATTCATATATTTGTAAATAATTACAGAATTAATGTAAACCACATAGGTTTTTTAAAATAGTGCTATTTTTACTCATTTTTTTCCTTTATTTTCCGCCATTATACAACTTCTATTTAATTACAATAAATTAGATTTATTATAATATTTGTTTAAGATATGCTGTTTTAGATGCAATATGTATTGACTGTATTTTTATTGTTTTTTTCTTCGTCTTACTCACTAGCCGATTACATATCTGTTGACCTACAACAAGCAATCAATAATGAATGTAAAGAATCAGTTAAAAAACATGAATATCCAAATAATGAATTGTGCCTTGAATCAATAACACAAGCTTTAAACGCTCAAGGAGTTGTTTCTGTGAAAAGAATTCCAGATGAGAAAAAACAAGAATATATAGAAATAGTTTGTGTATATGAAAAAAAAATAGGTGCCCTTGAATACAATAGATGTATCTATGAACAAGTATACAAGGCGCTTGGTTTAGAAATAGTAGAACCCCCTGCCTTGGTTATAAATGTTCCTGTAGAAGTAGAAGAAGATCCTAATGAAATAGAAACTACACCTACAACACCAGAAATAGAAACTGGCGAAAGTGAAAATCAAACAAACACTGAAAAAAAAATAACAAAAGCAATTGAAATAGTAATGCCAGAAAAAATAAAGAGTATGATTTACAAAAAAGTGATTCCTTCTACTTATTTTGTTAGTGTATGGGGTAATGATCCAAATACTAAAAAGCCTATAGAGATTGCTTCTGGTTCCGGTGTGTCTATAGCTACAGATTTAATTGCAACTGCTTGTCATGTAGTGACAACAAGACTATCAAAAGATGATTTTGAATATCTAATAGTAGATGTAATTCATGTTGATGAAGATACTTCAGATCCAGAAAAATGGTTTTATGATGCAAAATTATATGCAGAAGATTTTAAAACCGATCGATGTATTATTAAAGTTGATAATTTAGATGCACAACCAGCAAAAATTAGAAATTATGAAGAGTTAGAAGTGTTTGAAACAGTATTTGCTGTTGGCAATCCAAGAGGATTTACTGGTAAAACAAAACAAGGTGAAATAACAAGATTATATAATTTTGTTCCTCCACCCCTAACACAAGGAAGTGAGGCACTCTTTGCTCATACAAATATAGAGTTAATCGAGACAGATGCATCAATAGATCAAGGTAATTCAGGTGGAGGTCTTTACGACATAAATGGTAATTTAATTGGAATAGTTTTAGCTTGCGATATGTTAGGAGGAGCGAAAATGTGTATTGATAAAAATGGTGAATTAACTTTGAATCCTGGACTCGAAGATCAATGTTTTGCTTATTGCAACACAAACGTACCAATGAATTGGTCAGTTCCTATTTCAAGATACATGGAATTATTACAAATTGAATAATTATTCTTTAACTAAAAATAAAATATTCAATATATTTTTTTTAAAAATATTTTTTTCTGATTTAATGTGATATTTTTATATTATGAAATTTATTTATATTCTTTTTTTGTTGTTTCTAATTACTTCACGAGCAGAAGCTAATGGATGCAGTGATTATTTTATAAATAATTTTGATTATAAATATGAAACGATCATTTCTAATATTTATGATTATGAATTGAATTCATTTGACTCTACTCAGATTATTAAAGAAAAAGAAAGAATTAATAAACAAATTCATCAAATTGAATATTTTTTTTGGACAAAAAACCTTGATCAAAAATGCGTTGATAGCAATGAATATATTATTAGGAAAGAAAAAATAAATTCATTATCTGTCAAATTAGAAGATAGGTTTTCATCATTTTTAAAAAATAATAATACAGATCAAACCATTACCCCTATAGAGGTTTATTGCAAAGATATTGATAATGAATTTTACTTTAAAACTAATCAATTTTGTGGATGGAAAGATAGAAATAATAATTTGTTTTATTATCGTGTAAATTTTAATGAATATCGTAATAATCGATCTAGAATTTTAGAAAACCTTGTAGTTAATAAAGATTTAAAACTAGAAAAGTTTTGTTTACGCAGACCTGATGTAGAGATATGTAAAAAAATTGAAGAACCTCAGTCAGATACAATTATACCAAATGATGAATTTGCTCAGAGAAAAAATAAAATAATTACAGATGTTATTGGACCTAAAATACTAATTCCAAATGAGATAAGGGCAGATGAAAATATGAATGCTTATCTAGAAGGAAAATTGATTGATGATAGTGTGATTATGATTTTTACAGTTAATCAAACTCCTGTTAAGTTTCAAATGAATGGTTCTTTTTCAATCAAACGCTATGTCCCCCCAAATGGAGAAAACATCACTCTTCGTGCTATAGATGAATGGGGCAACTCTTCTCAGAAGATTATAAGATTAATAAGAGGCGTGGAAGAAAAAACAATAATTGCAAATTTTGAAAAATTGCAACCCAATTTAATTAAAGGGAAAATTAATTCTAATTCTGCAGCACTAATATTGGGTATTGAGGAACACGATCAACAAAAATTTCCAGATGTTGATTTTGCAAAAAATGATGCGGATTATTTTAAGGATTATGCCATCCAGGTTTTAGGTGTTCCCTCTTCTAATGTTAAAAAACTAATTAATAGTCAGGCTAGTCGCACTAATACCTTAGAAATTTTGCGCACCTGGCTTCCTCTAATAATCAATCCTAACACAACACTTTATATTTTTTATGCCGGTCATGGCTATATGGATGCCAATAAGAATATGTTTTTAATTCCTTATGATGCAAGTCCTACCTTATTAAAAGATAGTGCTTTTCTTAGAAATGATTTTTTCAAAGAAATAGAAAAACATGAACCAAAGCAAGTAGTGGCATTCTTTGATACTTGTTTTAGCGGGTTTACAAGAAACGGAGAATCTATCATCGAGGGTGATCGTGACTTAGTTATAGTTGATGATGAAACTAATATTCCTGACAATTTTATTCTTTTTTCTGCCTCCTCAGGTGCTGAATTTTCTTCCTCTCATCCTCAAATTAAGCATGGATTATTTTCTTACTATTTAATGCTGGGACTACAAGGTAATGCAGATGAAAATAAGGACAGACACATAACCTCAGGTGAACTTCATCGATATATTAAAGAAAATGTCTCCAAACTATCAATTACTTTAAAAGGAAGAAGCCAAACTCCTCAATTAATAGGGAATAACAATAAAATATTGGTTAATTGGTAGATATGAAAAAAATAGTTACATCTTAATGATATATGCTAGGTTTATCATATGAATAATGTAAAACTTTTATTCTTATCTCTTGTTTTCATTTTTATATCAACAGTTACATGGGGAGAAATAAGCAAATTCAATTCAAAGGCCCTTGAACAAGCCTCTCTTCATATAGAGGTTTATAATTTCAAAGAAGCTTTATTAATTCTACGTTCCATAGATTCCAGTGATTTTGAAGTAATGGCCGAATTGAGTTTTTTAACTGCAAAAATATATTTAAAAAAAGGTGAACCAGGAAAAGCCATAGAATTTTTTGTCGATGCTAGTATGATGGATCCTGGTAGTGGAAAATATTATTCGGGCACAGCAGAATCATATTACGCCTTAGGAAAAATTAAGGAAGCAACATCACAAGCTAATCGTTCACTAAAATATGACCCAGATAATCTTACAGCAAAAATTGTTTTAGCAAAAATTGATGATCGTTTAGGAAAAGGTGATGAGGCTCTATTACGTTTTGAAGATCTTCTTAAATTACAACCTTCAAGTGAACGTGCAATAGTAGCGTTTTCCCATTTCTTGGAACATCAAAATAAGATTCAGCGTGCCATAGATCGTTTGGAGAGTTTTCTAATTAAACACCCAAAAAGTCCTCATGTTTATGACCGTTTAGGTTTTTTATACTGGATCAATAATGATCCTAATCTTGCAATTGAACGGCGAACAAAAGCTGAAGAACTTTATCGCGAAATTCATAATTATGTTTTTGCAGATCATATCCAGAATTGGTTAGAAGAAATAAAGTCTATCACAGTTAAAAGATATGATTCTAAGCCTAATGTTGTCACAAAAAAAGTAGATGAAGATAAAGACAATCTGAAGTCCGAAGACACAGAAAATAATGAACCTCGTCGCGTTTTAATACAACCTGGCAGTCCAGAACCTTTTCCAATATCGGGCAAGGATCTTGTTATAACTGGAAGCGGTTTTATAGTTAACGACGGAAAAGAAATTGTAACAAATAGACATGTTGTTGAGGATGCTAAGAAAATTTATGTACGAAACGGTCTTGGAGAATTAAAAATTGCCACAATAAAAAAATTATCGGATTTAGATGACCTAGCTCTTTTAAAAATAAACAATAAATATGATGAAAATTTTGCAATAAGTTTATCTAATTATAATACGCTTAAAGTTGGAAAGGAAGCTTATATCATGGGGTATCCAATGGCTTCTTTAATTGGGGATTCCTCCCCTTCTTTGACACAAGGGATAGTTAGTAAAATTACTGGATTGCGTGACGACAAAGGCACCTTTCTTCTCACCAGCAAACTCAATAAAGGTAACAGCGGCGGCCCTATTTTTTCTAGATCTGGTGAATTACTGGGAGTTGCTGTAGCAAAATTAGATAAAGCCTATGTTTTAGAAGAAACCGGTTTTTTACCAGAAGATGTAAATATTGGTATTAAACCTGAAAGGATTAAGCGTTTTATTGGTGATTCAGGTTTTACAAACACTTTTAAATACAAAATAGATTCAGCTGAAGAATTATATGAATCAATGCTACCTAGTACCGTAATGATTGTTAGCGTGTATCCCAAAAAAGATAAACAACAGAAAAAAAATGAAGAGTATTCAATTAGTGATGCAATCAATGATTGTAAGCAAGAATATGCAAATTTAGAAAATAAAGAACTTTCTCAAAATCAATATTATAATTTCTGTGAATGCTACATCTATGGCGTTGATGAAATTTATAATGAAAAAGAAGATAGCTATCAAAAAAAGTATGACAAGCCTAGCGAAGAATTTTTAAACAAAGTTGAACAAATTGGAAATTCTTGCTTTGAGAATGCAAGAAATAATTAAACATCTATATTTTCACTAATGGAAAAATTAATATTCTCCATTATTATATTTTTTTCAGTACATTTATTAGCAAATGAAATATTAGTTGAACAAGGCACTGGAGACATAGAATATAACAAAATGTATTCAATTCCAAAAATAAAATGTGAAGAAGCTGATACAAGGGCCAAATTAGATGCATTAAGAAATGCAGTGGGTGAAGTACTTAGTGGCGAAACCGTTACGTTATGTGAAGCTAATCAAGATCGTAGTCAATGTAATTTAATACAAAGTATATGGACGTCAATTGGGTTATACACTCAGGGTGTAATAATTAAATGGGATTATGTTAAAGATCCCATAACAGGGGATGATTATTCTCTTGAGCAACTGTCTAATAATTTAGAAAAGTGCACAGTAACAGGTATAGCTACCATTCAAACACTGCCAGAACAAGGTCCAAATTTTAATCTTGATGTATCCATAAACAATGTAAAACACATTACTTCAATTAAAGTAGATAAGGAGCATCCACAATATAAGACGATATCTAAATCATGGTCTCCGGTAAATTTTTCAATCATACCCAAAGAAGATATGTATGTGCAAATGTTTCAATGGCAACCTTCCTACCCGGGGGAAAACATCATAAAAATATTTCCTAATAAAAAGCAACCAAATAACAAACTTCCAAGTCTAAGAGAATTCGTTGTTGGAAGTGTAAATGGTCAAAATTACCTAAAAGCAGCATTTCCTAATATTAGGAATATAACTGATAAAATAGAAGAAATTAACGAATGGGTTATTATAATAGGGACAGAAAATAACATTTCATTGCTCAACAAATACTCCTTTGTAGATCTAAATAAAGAAATCAGCAGAATAGCCCTAAATAATCAAAAAATATTCATAACCACATCTGGTTATTTAATGATAAAAAAATAGATTAATTCAACAATGTTTAAATTATTATTATTTGTTTTTATAACTATATTTTTTTCCTCCTCCTGTTCTCAAAAAGTAAAATATGTGGAGAAGGATAAAGCTGGTATTAAAATTCCCTTAATCACAAATCAAGTTGTCTATAAAACTTATAAAAGCTTTGATGTTAAGACACCTCAATGTGTTGCCGTCCTTCCCTTTGATGTAGAAAAAAATTTCAAACTTCATAAAAATGTATATCTTAATCCTTCCGCCGTAGTCAGAAGATCAGTTCTTTCTCACTTATCACCTCTTAGCTACAGAGATATAGAATTGGTATTGATCGATAAATTATTTAAAGAACTAACTAATGAAGGAAAAATAGATTATAAATATATAGGGGAGCAATTAAATTGTGATTCTGTATTAACTGGAACCGTTACCAATTTTGATAGTTATGATTTAAAAATTTATTCAAATTTAATCATTGGTGCAAAACTTAAACTATACCGCACATCTGATACGGCCTTGCTATGGGAGGGAGAACATAAAGCAGAAAGCAAAGGTGGCACGATCCCTCTTTCACCAATAGGCGTAGCCGTAGGCATGATTAATGCTGCGCGAAACATGATAGAAGAACAATATTTGCGCCTATCGGATGATTTATCAAGAAGGCTAATGAAAGTTTTTCCATACTCAGCAAATATTAATTTCGATGAAACCTTAATAGCAAATTTAGATAAAAAAAGAATACAGAATTCTTTAAGTGATCCAGATAAAACAAAAGAACCAATACGCACTAAAACTGAAAGATTTGATCGCATACAAGAAATTAGAGCACAATTAAACGATGAAAACATTTTATTAAAAGATAAAATTAGTCTTTATGAAGAGCTTGTCCGATTAGAGGAAGATGATATTATTCTCTTAAAACAATTTACTAATGATCTTCTTATATTAGGTGATTATGAAAAAGCTTATATCATAGCAACGAAAGCTGCAGAACTTAATATAACAAGACATGGTTTAGACTCAGAAACATATTATTTATTAGCTAGAGCTGCAATTAAGTTAAATGAGTTAGATATAGCCGAAGAATCATTGATAAAGGCCATAGCATTCGATAACAATGATTATCTATTGTATAATGCTTTAGGTTTCACCTACACAAAAAAAACAAACACAGAAAGAGCCATTGCTTCCTATCAAAAAGCCATTCAGCTTAACTCTGAAAATGGTTTTGCAAATTATAATTTAGCAGTTGAATATTATAATTTAGGAGAAAATGAAAACTCAATACTTCATTTTTTTGAGGCGGCTAATAACTATCTAAAAAATGGCAGATACGACAAAGTATTAATGGTAATTGATGATTTAAAAGGTTTTCAAGAAGATGAAATTGATATAGAATTAAATGATAAAATTAAAATTTTTGAAGAAAAGATAGTTGATATTTATGATCTGGAATAATAATTTGTTATTAAAAATAACTTCTGCACTTTTTATTGTATTTGTTTTAGCAAATTGTGGAGAAAAAAATGTTGCTAATATGTCTGAAGCAGAAAAAGATGTTATAGCTAAAGAAAAAGAAATTGAAACTACAGATGCTACTAAGAAGTTAGTTCCTGATTGGTATGATAACACTGACAAAGATAAAGACTGTAAAAGTGGCAACTATGTCTGCTTTGTAGGAGCTGAGATAAATAATGACGATATTCAAATAGCAAGAACAATTGCAGAGGAAATAGCAAAGGCTTCTCTTGCCAGTTATGTAGGGGGTGAACTGAGCTCTATTATTGATCTTGTAAGAGATCAAGCAAAAATAGGAAAAGAAACTACTACTTCACAAACTTTTACCCAAATAATTCGAGACATTAATAAAAAAGTCAGTACTAAAGGATGGGAACAACTTGCTTGTACAGCTGAATGTAGTCCGGAAAATACGAATCTATGGAATGCCTTTGTTTTACTAAAATATGATAAGTATTATGCTAAACAATTACTAGTAGCAGAAGTAAAAAAAGACCAAGATTTAGAATCAAAGGCAAGAATAGCTAAAGCTTGGCAAGAACTAGAAGAAGAAATCAATGAAGCTGAGAAATCTAATTAAAATTTAATAAATCAACTTTCTCTTACTTTTTTCTCTAAACATATTTAAGTACCGTAAATCCAGATATAGAAGTAAATGTTGTTAAAAAAGTCATTAATCATATTAAGTCAAATTATTTTGCCACTAATTGTCATGTAATAGAACTAAAGTTTCATGTAGATGATGATTTTGTTGACCATAATAATTAATATATGATGATATGGTTTAATATATAAGCTGAGAAGCTAACATCGGCAGTTCTATGTTGTACTCCGGCAAAGATTTTCTGTTAAGCTTGATGTGGAGTAAGATTGTAATTCAATTGACTAGTGAATCGTTTTCTAAATTTTGACTTGCATTGACAACATATCGGTAAGGAGTGCCAGAACGGAGTGCATCAAAAGGAAAACAAGTGACTAATAATAAGCGCTGTGAATTGTTTTCCATTGCAATTTGCTCTTCTTGAACATTAATAATGAAAAATTCATCAATAGTGTAGGGGTACCAATTATTATGCTGATCTTGCAATCGTATTTCTTCACCTAATTTCAGTTTTTTTATGTAAACACCATGGCTATCTCGGTGACTTGAAATAATTGTGACTTTCTGTTCATGTGGAAGAAAACTTTCCTCATGAAAACTAGGGCCAAATGCTAAGGATTGGCCTGATAAGTTACTTTTAAGAACGATTTGACTGATGTTATGATTGGGAATTTCAAGAAGTAAGATGGGTGTGCCATCAAAACTTGGCCAGGGTTGATAATTTTTTCCTGTGGTTAAAGTTTTGTGCCAGGAATATTGAAGAAGAATTTGCGCTACTCTTGCCTTTAATTCAATTTTTAATCCCTCATAAGCAAAGTACCCTCCTCCCGCTAAAAGGAGGAAAACAAGAAGAAGGATACTTGCTTTTCTTCTCAATAGAGCCTTCGACGAAACCTGAAAAGGGTGAGGGAAAATGTGAACATAATTCCTGCTAGGATAAAGTAGAAATACTTGTTCGTAGCCGTTTGGACAAAGTTTGCCCTTAAAATAGGCGAAGTATTTAGATCCACTCGTTGCAAAGATTGGATGGACATTAAATTGTCTATGCCTCCACTAGATAAACCCATCAATTTCGTCATTTTAGCTACATCCGGATCAATCCATCCATCTGGACTATTTTGCGCAATTTTGTGGGAAATTAAGGGTTGATTATTTTCTCGAGACACTTGATCATCAACAGCCACAAGTGAGGTAAACTCTGTTACAAGGCTGTGCTGTAAAGCCAAATCAGTAGCCTTTTTTTTGTATGTACCTGTA
>Ga0315336_1003439_pt1 | contig 21046 bp, 20 predicted proteins | sample ASW5metaG_FD_204512 | JGI IMG/M metagenome (GOLD analysis project Ga0315336, IMG submission 204512) | Ammonia-oxidizing marine archaeal communities from Monterey Bay, California, United States - ASW #5 | ecosystem: Environmental > Aquatic > Marine > Intertidal zone | place: USA: California... | reverse complement strand
ACCGCCCGTTACCGACCGTGACGGGCTTTTTTATTGTTCTCTTCTTTTCTCGTTCTGGCTTCGCTGTTAATTATGATCAGTTACGAAAATTTTCTTTCCACCGTACACTCGGCCCGTCCCAGCGGAAATGAGCGGGTCATTGTACCCGTACATAAGCGCCTCAGCGCAGATCTACTCACACCCGTAAGTGCATTCATGCAACTCCGAAAAGGAGCGCGTCAGCCCTTCTTATTGGAATCTGTGGAGGGCGGTGAAAAGCTGGCCAGGTATTCTTTTCTGGGAAGAGACCCCTACATGACGTTGCGCGCGAATGGTTCGCAAACCAAAAGTATTTCTGGTAGTGGCGAGGTCCGCCAACGAACGGGGTCTATTTTCGACGTCTTGTCGGAAATGATGAATGAGTATGAAGAGATTCAGTCGGAAGATCTTCCCCGCCTGACTTGTGGAGCCGTTGGCTATTTTTCGTATGACTGCATTCGGTTAATCGAACGAATTCCGGATGACAATTCGGAGGAAGTGGGCGTCCCAGATGCGGTATGGTGTTTTTACGATACCGTCGCAGCGTTCGATCACCTGAAACATCAAATGGTACTCATTGCGAGTGTGTTCATTGATCCTGAGACGGATCTAGCGTTGGCATACCAACAGGCGAATGAGAGACTGACTAATCTCGAATCGATTTTTTCGATGCCTCTTGATCCCGGATCGAACCGCGTTTCGCTAACCGGAGAGGTGAAATCAAACTTCGCCAGAGATGAATTCGAATCGGCTGTGGAGAAGGCGAAAGAATATATCTTCGAAGGAGATATTTTCCAGGTCGTCTTGAGCCAGCGTTTTTCTTACGGATACTCGGGCGACCCGTTTAATCTGTATCGTGCTCTAAGGCAGGTCAACCCGTCTCCATATCTCTTCTTCCTGGATTTTGATCAATTCAGGTTAATTGGATCCTCGCCTGAGGTATTAGTCCGAGTTGAAGACAGAAAGGCAGAACTGTTGCCCATCGCGGGGACTCGCCCCCGAGGTGCTGATGCGGCTGAAGATGGGCGATACGCTGAAGATTTGATGGCGGACTCGAAAGAGAGAGCAGAACATTTGATGCTCGTGGATCTCGGTCGCAATGACCTTGGGCGCATCAGTGAATATGGAAGCGTAGTTGTCGACGAGTATGCTTACGTCGAACGATACTCTCACGTAATGCACATCGTGTCTTCCATATCCTCCAGACTTGCCTCTGACAAAACTCCGATTCAGGCGTTGGAAGCCTGTTTTCCCGCTGGCACCGTTAGTGGTGCTCCGAAAGTCAGGGCGATGGAGATCATCGACGAGTTGGAACCATCGCGGCGCGGAGTGTACGCGGGTGCAGTTGGATACCTGGATTTTCGAGGTAATCTGGATACCTGCATCACCATTCGAACGATGCTCGTTACCGACGATGAGGTCCACATTCAGGCAGGAGCAGGCATTGTGGCGGACAGTGTGCCGGCGATGGAGTTCGAAGAAACCCTCAATAAAGCCAGAGCCTTGCATCGAGCCATGAACGTGGCAGCGGGAGAACTTTTATGACCTTTTTAAACCATTCCTTCAAGCATGCTTCGGCGGCCATTCAATATCTTTGCCCTTACACCAAGAATCCTTCCAGCGGTCCAACTCACAGCGCCCAATTTCAACAAATAACGCATTTTTGAGCGTTTCGAGCGGTTAATCCCGAAATCCATGCACGATTCAACAACTTCTACCCAGTCTTCTGCTGCAGCGCCGGAATTTCCACCTGTGGTTGTATCCGGAATCCAACCCTCCGGCACACTGCATTTGGGTAACTACTTTGGCGCCATCAGACAGCATATTGCCTTACACGCAGAGTACGAGTCGTATTTTTTCATCGTCAACTATCATGCGCTGACCACACTACAAGATGCTGACGCGCTTAGAAAATATTCGTTCGACGTGGCGCTGGACTATCTCGCTCTTGGATTCGACCCAGAAAAGTCGAGCCTATTTCTTCAGAGTGACGTGCCTCAGGTGACAGAATTGTCCTGGATTTTTTACACGATCACTCCGGTTTCTCAACTGGAGAAGGGCGTTTCCTTTAAGGACAAAGTTGCGCAAGGCCTGTCTGCCAACGCAGGTCTATTTAATTATCCAATCTTGCAGGCCGCCGATATTCTCGTTTACGGCGGAACGCTCGTACCAGTGGGCGCCGATCAGAAGCAGAATGTTGAGATCTGCAGGGACCTGGCTTTGAGATTTAATGATCGATTTGGCAAAGGCGGAGCCGTTCTTCCGGTTCCAAAACCACACATTTTGGAAGATGTCGCCGTCGTGCCGGGTGTTGATGGGAGAAAAATGTCAAAAAGCTACGACAACACGATTGGCATTTTCGACGAGGGAAAAACCTTGAAGAAAAAGGTGATGAGCATCGTCACGGACTCCACTCCGCTGGAGGAGCCTAAAGATCCTGATTCTTGCAACGTCTTCGCGCTAATAAAACTCTTCGCCGATGACGCGAAGCGAGAAGAAGTCGCAGCAGCCTATCGGGCGGGTGGCTACGGATACGGTCACGCGAAAACCGAGCTCCTGGGACTGATAACAGCGTACTTCGCAGAGGCTCGAGAACGAAGACGCGAACTTGAAACCACCCCAGATTACGTCACGGACGTACTTCGCGAGGGCGGCCGGAAGGGACGTGCACAAGCAGAACGCTATATGGAAGCAGTTCGCGCTGCAACAGGACTGATAACTACCTACTGAGACAGTTATGATTCTTGTAATAGACAACTACGACAGTTTCACCTATAACCTCGTTCATCTGGTGGCGCGGAATACGGATGACTTGGTAATTCGTCGAAACGATGAAATCACACTCGACGAAATTGAGACAATGCATCCGGCCGGCATCCTAATCTCTCCTGGGCCGGGTCGCCCGGTGGATGCTGGTATTACCTGTGATACCATTCGTTCTTTCGGTTCAAATATTCCAATACTGGGAGTCTGCCTCGGGCATCAAGCTATTGGCGAGGTTTATGGCTCTGCGATCACCTATGCCTCTCGACTCATGCACGGGAAGACAAGCCAGATTCATCACGACGGCAAAGGGCTCTTCGTCGGCGTATCTGAACCATGTATCGCCACTCGCTACCACTCTCTGGTCATAGACCCAGAAACCATGGCAGAAGAGTTGGAAATAAGTGCTCGAAGCGAGGATGGTACGATCATGGGTATTCGACACAAATCGCATCCTGTAGAGGGAATTCAATTTCATCCTGAGAGTCTATTGACCGAAGAAGGTGCAAAGATGATCGACAATTGGATGGCATCATTGGGGGCCGAAATTCAATAGATGAAAAGCCTACTAACCAAACTGGCCGAACACTCGCCCCTGAACCGAACTGACACAGCGCGGGCAATGACGCTCATGTTGTCAGGAGAGGCAACGTCGGAAGAAATTGCGGCATTTCTGTTGGGATTACGCTCCCGTGGTGAGACGCTAGAAGAACTGATTGGCCTGACCGAAACTATGCGAGCTTTCGCCGTAGAGGTGGATGCTCCAGAAGATGCGTTGGATATCGTGGGCACTGGCGGAGACCGGAGTGGGTCATTTAATATTTCCTCCACTACAGCGTTTGTCTGCGCGGGCGCTGGCGCGACTGTCGCTAAACACGGAAGCCGCTCGGTATCATCACTGTGCGGCTCGGCGGACGTTCTTTCTCAATTGGGCGTGCAAACAGAACTCGGCAAAGAAGGCGTGGAATATTGCCTTCGCCGAGCAGAAATGGCGTTCATTTTTGCCCCGTATTTTCATCCAGCGCTAAAACATGTCATGCCCGTACGGCGTGCGTTGGGTGTCCGAACTTGTTTCAACATCTTGGGCCCGCTCTGTAACCCGGCGCGGGTTTCTCGGCAATTGGTGGGCGCATTTAGTCGCGAAGTCGCCTCTATGATGGCGCAGATTTTCAAGGCACTGGGATCCGAATTCACTGTTTGCGTTCACGCACACGATGGGCTGGATGAGCTCTCGATATCTGGTCCAACGACCGTATTTACAGTCGCCCCAGGTCTTGATCAGATTCAGGAAGAAGTAATATCACCAACGGATTATGGCCTCTCCCTCGCAGATCATGACTCCATCAAAGGCGGTGACGCTGAAGAAAACGCCAGAATAATCAGAGCCATATTAGCCGGAGAATCTGGACCTCGCAAAGATATCGTAGCGCTAAACGCTGCTTTTGCTCTTAAATGCGGAGGACAGGTAGAAACGGTCGAGGCAGGCCTGAATGCAGCGTTTGAGGCACTAGATTCGGGCCGGGCGCGTCATGCACTTGAAAAACTGGTTGAGTTTAGCCAGCAAGCACCTTCATTGTCTTCTTGAGAGCGTGAGAAGATGAGCCAACTAGACAACACCATCCTTGGTCGCATCGTTCAGGACACCTCGGAGCTAGTCCAGCGCCGAAAGGATACCCATCCCTTGTCGTCACTCGAGTCTATGTCTGGTTTTGATCGAACGCCGTTTTCGTTGGCTGATTCTTTGAGCGGAGACGCTCTTTCTTTGATCGCAGAAGCCAAAAAAGCGTCTCCCTCTCAGGGAGTTATTCGTGCTGACTTTGACCCCGTCGCCATATCTCGGTCGTACGGTTCTGGCGGGGCTTCAGCAGTTTCGATTTTGACAGAGCCCTTTCATTTCCAGGGTGATATTCAATTTTTGGCCGACTGCAGACCTGAACTGAGTATTCCTGTTCTCAGAAAGGACTTTATCGTAGATCCTTATCAAATTGTTGAAGCCCGGGCTTATGGTGCAGACGCGATTCTGCTGATTGTAGCCTGCCTGGATCGCGAACTGTTAAAGGAATTACAACAGACCGCTGCAGAATTAGGTCTTTCCTGCCTTGTCGAGTTATATGACCCGAATGAACTGGATCTTGTTGACTTGGATTGCACCGAGATAATCGGCGTGAACAGTAGAGATTTACGGACGTTTGAAGTCGATCTTAAAACTGCTGTCAAAAGGCTCCGAAGCCTTCCCGACCATATCATCAGAGTGGCCGAGAGCGGCATCAAATCACAGGATGATTTTCAGTTTGTCAAAGACAACGGAATTCATGCTGCTCTCGTTGGAGAATCATTTATGCGTCAAGCCGATCCGGGAGCAGCTTTACACAACACGCTTCGAGCACTGAAATGACCCAGATTAAAATTTGCGGCATCACAAATCTGGCTGATGCCCGATATGCTTCAGGCGCTGGTGCCAATTTTCTGGGCTTCATTCAACACGAACAAAGCCCAAGATTTATAGACCCAACCATGGCCAAAGACATTATTGGATGGCTATACGGAGCGCACACGGTTGGTGTTTTTGTGAATCGTGACCCTGAAGAGGTAAATCGGATCTGCTCGCTGGCCGGCTTCGAATTTGCTCAACTTCATGGCGGCGAAACGCTCGAATACTGCCAGCTAATCGATCATCCGATCATCAAAGTATTCCATGTGGACTCTCGTACCGATGCTGCAGATTTAATTGCCGAAATGTCCCGGTTTGAAGATGTGGCCGAGTATTTTCTGTTCGATACCGGCGCGGAGCAAGAAGCTGGAGGAACAGGAAAGGTTTTCGATTGGTCTAGAATTCAAGGAATATCGACACCCCGGCCCTTTTTCGTCGCAGGGGGACTTGGACCGGAAAACGTTGGGCAGGCCATCTCGCGTCTCGGGCCGTTCGGCGTAGATGTCAGTAGCGGAGTTGAAGAGAGCGCTGGACAAAAAGACTTCGAATTGATCGACGCTTTTGTTAGCGCAGTTCGCGGTGATGAAGAATGACGGATCAGGAAAGAATATGAGCGAAAAAAGAGTTACATCATCTGGCTCGGCAACAGCTGGATATGCGTTTCCTGATGAACGGGGATATTTTGGAGACTTTGGAGGTGCGTTTGTACCCGAGATCCTGATTCCTGCACTAGAAGAACTGATCGAGGCATTCGCCGAGGCAGAGCACGATCCCGCTTTCCAGGCACGCTATCATGGCCTTCTCCGGGATTACGTTGGACGGCCGACAGCGCTGACTCCGGCGAATCGACTAACTGATCACTTCGGCGGAGCCCGCATCTACTTGAAACGCGAAGACCTATGTCATACCGGCGCGCATAAGATCAACAATGCCATTGGGCAGATTCTTCTTGCCAGGAAGATGGGAAAGAAGCGGATAATCGCTGAAACCGGAGCCGGGCAGCACGGGGTAGCAACTGCCACGGTCTGCGCGAAATTCGGGATGAAATGCGTGGTCTACATGGGGTCGGAGGACATGGAGCGACAGCAGCTCAATGTTCATCGAATGAGACTGTTAGGTGCGGAAGTTCGTCCCGCAACCAGCGGAAGTAAAACCCTCAAGGATGCTACGAACGAAGCAATTCGCGACTGGGTCACCAACGTCAGGGATACGTTTTACATCATTGGTTCGGTCGTAGGCCCTCATCCTTACCCCATGATGGTTCGCGCTTTCCATGCGGTTATTGGACATGAAGTCAAAGAAGAATTGCTCCGGAAAGAAGATCGCGAGCACCCCGATGTGCTATTGGCCTGCGTAGGAGGCGGTTCAAATGCTATTGGTCTGTTTTATCCATTCCTCGACGATGCCAGCGTACGATGCATTGGGGTGGAAGCGTCCGGCGAAGGCTTGCCTTCGGGTGAAGAACAAAAGACGAGACATGCTGCCACACTAACTCTCGGAACTCCGGGTATCCTACATGGAGCCCTCAGTTATTTGCTTCAAGACGAGCAAGGACAAATTGAGCTGGCACACTCGATTTCTGCGGGACTGGACTACCCTGGAGTCGGACCAGAACACTCCCATTTGAAGGACACTGGCCGAGTTGAATACCTCAGCGCCACTGACAAAGAGGCGATTGAGGCTGTCAAGCTTCTATCACGCACCGAGGGAATCATACCCGCTCTGGAAACAGCGCATGCCATCGCCGCGCTCGGGCAGGTGGTTTCTGAATCATCCAAGGACGATGTTATCGTTGTCAATTGCTCAGGTCGAGGTGACAAAGACATGGGAACGATTTCGCAACACTATTAGAATGAGCAGACTGAGCAAACATATATCGGACCTGAATGCCAATGGCGAGAAAGCACTTGGCATATTCGTGACTTCTGGATTTCCCAATCTGGAAGCAACAGCCGAAATACTACATGCCATCGACGAAGGTGGTGCAGACTTTATCGAGTTGGGTATGCCTTTCAGCGACCCTCTCGCAGAAGGTCTTCCAATTCAAGGGTCCAGTCAGAAGGCACTGGCTGCGGGGGTCACAATGCAGGACACACTTCGCTTTGCGGCTTCTTTTCGGGAGAAATCTGACACCCCACTCGTGCTCATGGGCTATGCGAACCCGATCATGCGATATGGAATCAGCAACTTTTTCAAGGACGCTCGATCTAGTGGAGTAGATGGAGTAATTCTTCCGGATGTGCCACCTGAAACAGACTCCGTTTTTTTTCAGGCTGCGCGTTCTGAGAAGATCGATATGATCTGCCTCATCTCCCCCACAACACCTAAGGCTCGGATCGAAATGATCGATCAGATGTCTGGCGGATTCGTCTACGCGGTTTCCGTGACAGGCGTAACCGGATCGGATATCGGAAATAAAGACGCTATCGGAGAGTATTTGAAAAACGCTCATTCACATGTAAGTCGAAATCAGCTTCTCGTTGGATTCGGAATCCGTTCGGCTTCCGACATCGTTAGTATGGCCCGGGATGTAGATGGAGCGATCGTCGGGTCAGCGGTTGTGACCATGATCGATGAATTGTGGGAAAACGCTACAATGACGAACGCAGAACGCCTTTTGGCTGTGCAGTCTTTTGTGGGTGATCTTAAAACCGGGACCAAGAACGTCAACTAAATGATGATGCACTATCACACCTTTGATCGCAACTCTGTTCGGAATCACAATATGAATGAGCTCGAAACTGAAGGTGACCTCGCCATGCAGCATACCCGCCAATCTCAAACATTTTGGATTGTCCCGTTTCTGGCATTTGTCTTGCTTCTGAGCGCCGGCTGCGAGACGCTGGAGTATCGGCCATCTGCGGTCGGAAAGGAAGGTGAGATTGTAGTCGTGATCGACTCTTCTCGCTGGCAGGGGCCACTTGGTGAAGCAATTCGCGCTAATATTGCTCCTTACCTCGGCACACTTCCTGCTCCGGAGCGCGAATTCACCTTGAGACGCGTATCCCTGACATCGCAGCGGCTTCTACAAACCATTCAGAATCAGAAGAACATCGTTTTTGTAGCACCGCTGAATGATGAGACGGAGGAGGCAAACTTCCTGAGATCCAGACTGGACGAGAATGCGTTATCCGCCGTGATGGCCGGGCAAGCGACTGTTATTCCGAGACGTGATCTTTGGCGTTCAGGCCAACAAGTGTTCTACCTGCTCGGCGATACAGAAGAAGTGCTCATCGAGCAATTGGAGGAGCATGGAGAAGACATTCGATATCAGTTCAATGACATCGCCCGGAAACGATTGACAGTTGAAATGTTTGAGAAAGGCCGGCTTTTTGAGCTCGAAGATATTCTGATGGATCGGCATGCCTTCGCCGTGCGAGGTCAGCACGATTACTTCATAGCCGTCGATACAACCAACTTTGTGTGGATGAGACGAGTTGTAAACGCTGATTCTTGGAGAAGCCTCTGGGTTTATTATATCGAAGATTTCAATCCGGCCAATCTGACACCGGAATGGATTTACGAGGCACGTGAGCGGATAACCGAAACCCAAATTCGCGGCAATATGGACGGATTTGTTGCGATAGACTTCAGGCGTGACCTGAGCTCCGAAAACGTAGATTTCCTTGGCCGATTTGCATACGAAACACGCGGATTGTGGCACATGGTTGGCAATGATCCTGCCAGAGGACGGGTTGAGTACGGAATGGGAGGCCCTTTCCTCAATTACACGTTTTATGACGAAGAAACGGGACGTCTGTACATGATCGATGGAATGATCTTCGCGCCAGGCTACGACAAGCGAGAATTTCTTCGCCATATGGAAGTTATCTCGCACACCTTTTGGACGGCGGAAGAAGCAGCCGTTCTGGCTGCAGCGGAGGAAGAAGGCTGATTTGACTGTGCGTGGGCAGACATACCGCACGTTTCTTTTACTTGGATTCGTCGCAGGCCTTTCGGCTTGTCAGGCACCAGATAGTTCTGATCGGATTCAGCTTACGCCTCAAGATTCAGTTCTCGCGGACGTCATGAACGATCTTCACGTCGTAGATGCCGAGAGTTTCACGAGAGCGGAAGAGGCGGGCACCGAAGAGATATCGGTCGCGGGAAGGGACTCTGTATTAGCTGCATACGGGTTCACCGAAGAGTCATTCATGGCCACCGTAGAACCATTGGTTTTGGAGCCAGCTCGATTACTGGCGATCTACAATCTCGCGCTGGATCGATCGCCTGCCCGATAGAACTATCCCTGCCCGATAGAACTATCCCTGCACGGTAGAATTATCCCTGCACGGTAGAACTATTCCTGCACGGCAGAAACCTACCGGCCCGCTGACCCTCTTGTCCATTCGGCCAGAAGTCATACCTGATCAGAAAGGCATACATCGCAGTTCTGACAGTTGTCCTGTTGCGCACGGTACCCTTCTCCGAAATAGCCCAGCATCCCCCATCGCCTGCAAAGTGGTCGGTCGAGGTGCCGCAATAGAGGTTTGAGAAGTCTCAATCCTCTTCGTCTTTCGCCCCTTTTCCCCTTCAGTGTAAGAGACAATCGACCTTCTCGAGCTTCGGGAGTATCAATTATAATTGCTTGGGCGGGCCGGCCGTCCCGGCCGGCCCGCCCTGCTTCCTGAAAATACGACTCGATGGAATCTGGAAGCCCTACATGAATAACGAGTCGCACGTCTGGTCGGTCGATGCCCATGCCGAACGCATTTGTCGCAACCATCACCCGTACCTTTTTTTGCATCCAACGGCGCTGCGAACGAGCCCGCTCTCTGGTATTCATGCCGCCGTGGTAACACCCCGCAGACACACCGGCACGTCTGAGCTTTTCCGCCCAAACCTCCACGCCTTCACGCGACGAGTCATAGACGATTGCGACACATCCTGAAGCATTTTTCCTAGTGGCGTTTGTCCTAGTGCCGTGCGCGCCTTGCCTAACATCCGCAAGTCTGGCGCCGCCCGTGTTGCCCCCGTCCTCGGATGCGAGCAACGATAATACATGCTCGCGCGCATCAATCGCCTTGATAAGTCTAAACCGGATGTTCGGCCTGTCAAAAGAGCGCTGAATGATGATCGGTTGACTCAATCTCAGGTTCTTGATAATGTCTCTTCTCACCCGATTCGTTGCGGTCGCAGTCAGCGCGCAAAGTGGAGCCGGAAATTGCCTCTGCAGGAGCACAATTTTCCGGTAAGCGGGCCGAAAATCGCGGCCCCACGAACTGATGCAGTGAGCTTCATCGACTACAATCAGACTTACCTTCATGTCCGCCAGCACTCGGTTCAGACGAACCGTGCCTATTCGCTCGGGTGCCAGATAGAGAATGAAACACGTGGAAGACTGTATTCGGCTGCGCAAAAACGATTCTATTTTCCAGTCGATCTCGCCACTAAATGCAAACGAGTCAATTCCTCTTCCGATGAGTGATGCGACTTGATCCTGCATGAGAGAAATGAGCGGTGAAATCACGATCGTCAATCCACCGAAGACGACTGCTGGTACCTGGAAACAGACCGATTTCCCTGCACCCGTCGGTAGTAGCGACAGGGTGTCCCGTTTCCCCAGAACAGCACCAACGGTCTCCACTTGACCCGCCCGAAAACTCGAATATCCCCAGTATTTTTGCAGCACCTCCTGAGCGGTAATCATTATCGCACGGTGCGGCTTCCCTTTTGCCCGAGCACAATCAGCGCTATTGTTGCTTTCGGACCGCGCTGCAAACGGCTTCCGTAATCTCCGAAGGCGATTTATCATCTACATGTACGACGATGTGAGCCTGCTCATAGCTACCGCTGCGAGTGGAGAGCAGATGTTCGACCCGTTCTTCCAACTCGGCCCCTTCGAGCATCGTACCATCGGCTCCGAATAACATGGGACGATTTCTGATTGATCTAGAAAGTCTTTGGGAAAGAAACCGAGCCGAGGCCCGCAAATAGACAAGGAGGCCATTGTCGAGACAGAATTTTAGGTTTTCTTCTCTTGTGACACTTCCACCGCCAAGCGAAATTACGTGCTGCTGGAGAGATCTAGAATCTCTGAGTATGGACGATTCCGTCTCCCGAAAACGATCTTCACCTAACACATCAAATATTGCAGGGATCGACATACCCAGAAATTTCGATATCTCTGCATCGAGATCCAGATGTTTATAATCCAGACACCGGGCCAGGCGCGGCGTAACCGTCGACTTTCCCGACCCCATAAATCCGGTTATATATATCCTCTCGTAGTCCGGCATTCGCTACATTCTGTTTGTCGCATTCATCGCATTTTGGCAAGGGCAAACGCAAAGTAAGGAGATGGCCTTTGGCTACCTATCGCTTGGATATCGAATATGTAGGAACTGACTGGCATGGATGGCAGATTCAGCTGAATGACGCAACCATCCAGGGCTCGGTAGAATCCGCCCTCACGACTGCGCTAAGGCAGAAGGTGTCGGTTATCGGGTCCGGAAGAACAGATGCCGGAGTGCACGCCGAGGGGCAGGTTGCCCACTTTCAGCTTGATTCAGAGATAGACGAGCTCATACTTAGAGCCAACCTTAACGGCCTTCTTCCTAACTCAATCGCGGTTACAGCCGTTTCCCGAGTTGCTGATGATTTCCATTCAAGGTATGACGCCAGGTGGCGCCGCTACCGGTACAAGATTGGCACAATTCCATTTGCATTGGACGCGCCGTACCGGTGGTTCTTGAGGCCTGAACCAGAAATCTCGGCGATGAACGAAGCAGCACAACTGCTGATTGGAAAGTACGAATGCTCTTCGTTTTGTCGTACCGCCTCCGAAACCGAAAACAGGATGTGTGAAATCTACGAGGCCTCTTGGTTTGAACACGACATTCACCCTGGCCGTCTCGATTTCGTGATACGCGCCGATCGTTTTCTACATGGCATGGTCAGAACGATTGTGGGAACGCTCATCGAAATTGGTCATGGAAAGAGAAATCCTTCAGACATCCTGGACATTCGTGATGCTAGAGACCGAACTCAGGCAGGCTCTGCTGCTCCTGCGCACGGCTTGGTACTGGAAGCTGTCGGATATGGATGAGATCAAACGATAAAACACTGCTGAGAATACAATTGAGCGGTTCTCTGGCACTGCCCAGCTTCCATACGCATTATCCTGGAATGTTCAGTTCCTTTATGTCGTCGTTGATCTCCATATTAAGGTCGCTCGTACCAGCAAAAATAGGCGTTTGAAAGCATGAAACGCGCTTTCCCAATTCTAGTATTCCTAGCCTTCGTGCTTTCCGCATGTGACCGTTCGTTTTCTGACGTCGGCGAAGCGAGCATCGAAGTACTCTCTCCGGATGTAACCGTCGCTCTCACAGAGTCCATCTTGAACCTGGAGCTGCGCGTTACTGCTGTCAGAACCGTGACCTCTGTTCGAACCGGCGGAATAGATTTTTCCAATGCAGCAAATTCCGACGTCTGGCAAGCCTCGTTTACGCTCGACAAGGGTCTAAATCGATTCGTAATAGAATCGACGGTAGATGATGGACCCGTGGGTCTGGATACAGTTGATGTCTTTCATCTGACGCATTCGTTTGAGTCCTTGACCGCAAACAACACCCTGATTTTCAAGACGGGCGGTCACACACTGACACGATTGAATAGTGATGACCTTCTCCTGGTAGGCGGAACCGCTCAGCCCGGGGCACCGGCAGCTTTTGACGCATACGTGTGGCTAAATAATTCAATCAGATTCACTCCAGTAAGTTCATTCCCGATTTCGCCACGTGTAGGACATAGCGATACGTTGCTTCCAGATGGCCGAGTTCTCTTCCTCGGAGGAGCCTCTTTGGGAGATATTTCTACTGTCGACCAGCTGGTCGAAGCGGTCGAAGTATTCGACCCGCAAACACAGCTGTTCACTCCAATTGAGTTCGTAGGTCATCCTATTCGCCGAATGTATCACTCAGCAATTCTTCGACCTGTTGGCAGCGACGTTTTTGTCGTATTGCTTGGCGGACGAGGTGATACGAGATACACACCAAGCCCTCTGCTCGATATACGTCAGGACCTTCGAACGTTTCAGCTTCGAAACGACACACTATTCGCCCTGTCCCCTGCCGTAGGACCCTTCGTGGAGTTCATGGCTGGGCATACACAGACGGCCCTCAGCCCAACATCAGACCGGTACCTGATTTCCGGTATGTCGTTCGGAGAAACACTGGCGGCAACCTCCCTAGTGATGGACTACTCGGGTGTCGGTGGAATTGAGATCATCAAGACAACTGTCTCAAATACACCGAAGCTGCGACATGCTTCAGTGCGGCTTGCCCCAGGTGTTGTGGGGCTATTCAACGGCCGGGGAGAGGATATCGGAGACGTGTATTCGGGAGGAGAACTGTTTGTCGAAGAGGCAAACTCCTATTTCTCTTTTCCAGCTGATCTGGCTGCCCAGATGACGCCCTCTTTCGGACATACTGCCACTCTGATGCCGGACGGGCGAGTGCTGATTGCGGGAGGATTTGATGCAGCGGGCTTGAGTCTCTCGACGATGGAATTCGTATCTTTGGAGATCCAATGAGTTTACGTTTCATCAAGACATGGATACGGAGCTCGTTCTAGGTGTTCTAGAAGCTATTCGTAATAGGCGTTGACCGAATGTGGTCCGCCGAATCTGATTGTCCATGAATCCAGTTGAATTCCGAATCCACTCGGAAACAGATCATCTCCGTCAAGTAATTGTCCATACGCCCGGTGCGGAAATGGATATGGTCTCTCCTCTCGATCGGGAAGCCTTGCTGTTCGAGGATATTCTCTTTCTAAGCCACGCCCGTAAAGAACACGAGTTGATGTGTGCGGTGTTCGAAAAGGTCGTAGGCCCGAAGGGTGCGGTCTTACAAATCTCTGACTTACTCAGACAGACATTTGATATTGACAGTGCGAGAGAAAGCTTCATCGACCAATTGTGTGAAGCGTCTCATCTCTCGAATCTGAGAGCCTTCGAGAATGATCTTCTTAAGCTGTCGCCAGATGAATTGTGTCATTTTGCTCTCACGGGAGCTTCGCCGCTCTCCATCGAAGCACAACCCATTCCGAATCTGCTTTTTATGCGAGACCTCGCAGCAGTTGTCGGAGATCACATTGTTTTGAGCCATGCTGCCACTTCAGCCCGTGCGAGGGAGAGTATCATCATTGATGTCGTAGTTGGCCATCATCCGAGCTTCTCGGGCTTTCAAGACAATGTTATTAAGCTTCCAAAAGGAGTAACATTTGAAGGCGGCGACTTATTAGTAGCATCGGACGATACCGTCATCATCGGTAATTCAGAACGCACATCTTTTGGTGGCGTGGTTTCAGTAGCCCGCCAGCTGTTCAAAAGAACCGGTGTCAACAACGTCGTAATGGTCAATCTCCCACCGGAACGAGCATGCATGCATCTTGATACCGTCTTTACCTTCGCTTCTCCGGAGGAATGCGTCGTCTTCCCACCCTTGATTGAACTCTCGGGTCTCAACAATGTCGTTTCATTCTCTCGGGGAGATGGAGATTCTCAACTGGCATGCCAGGTCTTTGAAAGCCTGCACGAAGCGACGGAGGTGCTTTTGAAACGAAAAATGTCCTTCGCCCCCTGTGGCGGAGCCGATCCTTTGAGCCAGCGCCGCGAGCAGTGGACCGACGGAGCGAATCTATTTGCGGTGGCTCCAGGTGTTGTGCTCGGCTACGACCGGAACTTGAAAACGTTTGACGAGATGAGCCGGATGGGATATCGGGTCGTGACTGCTGAAGGATTTCTTTCATATTACCAGGCTAGCGACTACCAACCAGGCGAAAAAATTGCGATCAAATTAGATGGCTATGAGCTTTCAAGAGGCCGGGGCGGGCCTCGCTGTATGACCATGCCAGTCTGTAGAGAGCGAGCTTCCGAATGAGCCTAGAATCGATGGTATCGGACCACCGCCGGTGGATGAAGGTCGCTTTGCGTGAAGCTGAGAAGGCATATGACGCTGGCGAAGTACCGGTGGGTGCTGTCGTGATATATCAGGATCAGATCATCGGAAAGGGCTTCAATCAGGTTGAAACGCTATCCGATCCAACGGCGCATGCAGAAATCATCGCTATCACCGCCGCCTGCGATAAGCTACAGTCAAAATGGCTCACGGATGCGACACTCTATGTAACGCTAGAGCCCTGCCCGATGTGTGCCGGAGCGGTGACGCTCGCCAGACTCACGAGGGTCGTCTACGGCGCATTCGATGAAAAAGCAGGAGCCGCTTCCACGCTATACAATATTCCACAGGACCCACGTCTGAATCACTATGTGGACTTGATCTCGGGAATTGAAGAAGCCGCATGTTCTTCGATCCTGACCTCGTTCTTCAAGGAAAAACGGCAAAAGGATGAAGGTTGACGTCGTAGTAATTGGGGCCGGCCCAGTTGGGCTCGCCTGTGCAATCGAAATCGGCAGGAAAGGACTGAAGACCGTCGTTGTCGACAAGGGTGCCCTGGTTAATTCGATTGTTGGGTATCCCACCAACATGGAGTTTTTCTCTACCCCAGACTTAATAGAGATCGGTGGCTACCCGCTTGTCAGCTCCCGTTACAAACCGATTCGCGAAGAAGCGATAGACTACTATCGCAGAGTCGCAGCATCAGAAGATCTTGAAATGTTGCTGTTTGAAAAGGTCGCTGATGTAGCGGGCACGTCAGGTACGTTTTCCGTCGCAACAGACAAAAGAACCATTTCATGTAAATATGTAGTCGTGGCCACGGGGTTTTTCGATCAGCCGAATTTACTCGGAGTTCCAGGTGAGGAGCTCGACAAGGTGACCCACTATTTCAAAGAAGCCTTCCCCTACACCAGCAGAGATGTTTGTATCGTGGGAGCCAAAAACTCTGCAGCCATTGCAGCTCTGCAATGCCTCCGGCGCGGAGCACGCGTGACTATGGTAGTTCGGGGGGAAGGAATCGGACCGACGGTTAAATACTGGATACGACCAGACCTCATGAATCGCATAGAAGAGGGTTCGATCAAAGCGATATACAACTCTCGCATTGTCGCCGTTCGAGATGATGAGATCGACATATCGACTCCTGACGGAACGGTGACGATGAACAACGACGTCGTTTTGGCCTTGACCGGATATCATCCCGATTACACATTCTTGAGTAAACTAGGAGTTGAAACGGAAGATGACGGGGTCGATACACCGGTCTACGATGATGAAACGTTTGAATCCAGTCGAGAAGGGCTTTTTGTGGCTGGAACGATCTGCGGTGGCCGACACACAAGTCGATGGTTCATCGAAAATGGTCGTTTTCACGCCAAAATGATAGCTGAGACCATCGCCCGACGACAACAGGGCGCTTAGTGTCACACGTTTCCGAATGGAATACGGGTTCATAAGCAGTTCCTATTGACTTCTCTTGGGATAGAATCTGTAGTAAATCATGTGTATTTTTTGTGTCTTCACTGAATTTAGAGAGCTCTTTTGAGGCACTGCTCAAGAATTGCATCGATTGTGTTGGTAATCGTTTCGGGTTTTGCCGGGACGGACGATTTGCGTGCGCAACATTTCGACCTAAAAACCAGTGATGCCGGTTTTGGAAGTGCGTGGGATGGGACGGGGGTAGCCGTCGCAGATTACGACATGGATGGAGATCTCGATGTGTACTTCGTCTCCTACAAACCGTATGATCAATTTGACCCGAGGTCGTGGAATCGACTTTATCGCAACAATGGCGACAAAACTTTTTCAGAAGTTGGGCTGGAAGCGGGTGTGAGGGGCGAGGGACTAAGCAACTCCCCTTTGCGGGTGTTTGGCAATAAATTTGGAGCCAGTTGGGTCGACTACGACAGCGATGGGGATCCAGATCTTTTTCTGACCAGCATTGGCCTGGAGGCCCTATTTAGAAACAATGGTGATGGGACGTTTGAAGACGTCATCGAGCAATCGGGACTCCAAATCCAAGACGCCGATGCTGACCTTACAGAGAACAGTGGCAGTCTCTGGTGGGATTACGACTTGGACGGTGATCTAGATGTGTACGTTACCTCCTGGTCCGGGAAGAATCGACACTACATGAACAACGGGGATGGCACCTTTGAAGACCTGTCCGTAGTGAGTGGACTCGATGTAGACGTACGGACATGGATGGGTTTGACAAATGATATTGACAGGGACGGACGACTCGATTTGTATCTCGTCAATGACTTCGGTCCCAATCTCTTGTTTTTGCAACAAGAAGATGGATCTTGGGAAGAGTCTTCGGAAATTTTCGAAATCGGAAATAAGAAAGAAAGTATGGGCGCGACCATTGGTGACGCCAATAACGACGGCTTTTTTGACATTTTTGTGACCAATAACTCGATCCACACGTCGCATTTGAATTCTCTGTATCTCGCAGCACCTTCTCCACCCTTTGCTGAAGAAGGCGTTGTGCTGGGAATAGGCACGTCTGCCTGGGGTTGGGGAACTGAGTTTTTCGATGCCGACCACGATGGCGATCTCGATCTATACGCGGTCAACGGTTCCTTTCTCGAAGACGGTACTCCGAATCGATTTTTTACTAATCGATTGATAGAAGACGGGGTCTTCTCGTTTGAAGATCGATCTGAGAGTTCGGGTACGAACGGAACGGCCGAGTCACACGGTCTGGTCGTCTTTGATTATGACAATGACGGCGACCTGGACATGCTTGTATCAACCTGGCGATCGCCTCTCTATTTCTATGAAAATGTAAGCTTCGTCGGCAACTGGCTGAAGGTGAATCTGATTGGAGTCAGCAGCAACTTGAACGGGGTCGGCGCAAGGGTTCGCGCCAGCACCGAACAAGCGGTGTATCACCGGCTGAATGACGGAATTGATTTCCTCGGCCAGAGTATTCAGCCTATCCATTTCGGACTTGGAGATGCAATCACAGTGGACGAATTATTGATCGAGTGGCCGTCTGGGAGTAGAGAGATCTTCCTGGATGTTGCCGTCAATCAGACATTCGAAGTAATTGAAGGATCTGGAATTGCTGTCTCGATACAAGAATCACTTCCGATTCGTAATATTTTAAGTTCTACCGCATTTCCGAATCCCTTCTCAAACACTTTTCATCTGAAAATGGAGAGCGGTTCTTCGGGCCCATTTGAACTTGAAGTGTTTTCGATATTGGGCCGTCGCTTGCTATCTCAAGATATCACACTCATCGCCGGACAAGAATCTAAGTTAGATATCGATCTTTCCACGGTTGCGGCGGGTGTATACATGTACTCCCTTCGCGGAGCAGATGGTGGACGCGTCGAGTCTGGGACGATAGTCAAGACTCGCTAAATCAATCGACCCTCCTCTCCTAACGGCCACTACTAGTCTAAAGACCCTCAATGATCTGAAGGGCCAGCGGATGGGTTGGGTTCAGTGTTAACGCTCTCTCGGCATTTAAGCGCGCTTCGTCGTAAAGTTCAGATCTAAAGTACGCAAGTCCCAATTTTGCGAAGGTATCTGCAGACCGAGAATCGGATACGCTTGCCCGGGTGAGCATTTCAATTGCCTCTTGAAGAAGCTCCATATTCAAGTACAATGAACCAAGGTTGTCGAGTGCAGCCGCGTGTTCTGGATTTCTACTAACCGCAGTCTCCAAAATTTGTCGTGCTTCCGATAACTCATTTTCTCGAATATGAATCAACCCCAGGTTGCTTAAGGCTCCGGCATTAAACGGCTCTAGAACGAGAGAATATTCCAGATTTGACTTCGCCGCCGTTAGGTCTCCAGTCCGAAGAAACGCTGTACCGAGATTGTAGTATCCCAGCGCGTTCCAGCTTTCGGTACGAATCACTTCTCGATATTCTTCGATGGCTTCGTCCATTCGATTCCTCGTCTCAAGGAATCGGCCAAGATTAATTCTGATATCCGCAAGGAGAGGCTGTATGCGCAATGCTTCTCGGTATAGTCGTTCAATAGTGACCGGGTCTCGACCTGTCTGTTCATATGCCTGAGCAAGTGAGTTGAGACGTTCTGTTTTCGTCGGCTCCAGTCGAACAGATTCTTCAAGGGACTCTACCGCTTCTGCATATTGGCCTAGCAGTATGTTCGCATATCCGTGCAGGTATAGTGCCTCACCAAATGAATGACCATCTTCAAATGCCGCCTCGAGTAGCCCAATTCCTTGCCGGATCAAATCATACTCTCCTTCCTGATAGCCACGAGTCACATAAGCCATACCCTCGTAAAGCCGAGCCTCTCCGTCCGTTCGACGATCTCGATCAAATTGTGGGCTGAGTTCTGCTGCATCGTGAGAAACGAGTGGCTTCACTTTGTCATCACGACCGACAACCTGTATCCAGTGATCGGTAAAGGCTGAGTGTGGTGCTTCGATCAGATCTGTCCGTGGCATGTGGCATGCGACGCAGTTCGCTTCTGTCGTGTGGGTCTTTAACGTTTCGGAGGCATTCAGGGCTTCTAACTGAGCATCTCCATGACAATCAAGACAAGTCGAATTAAAGTATGACGGACCCTCTTCCCGAAACCCACCGTGCGGATCGTGACACGTCGTACACTCGAGTGGTTGTTCTGTGGATTGAGAAACAATAAAGCATGCACTCTTTCTCATTCGATCGGCATGCGATATAACGCTAATCGCATCGTCATCAACATTTTCTGGTGCCTGAAAAAGCGCTACATAGTCAGCAAGGTTTTGGGAAGGACGAAAATCGTACGGAGTCCTTCCTTCTCTCAATAACGATACTGATCCATTTAGATGACATTGCTGACATACATCGAGGCGAAGGTCCAGATCGAGGTGGGCAGGATTTACTATCGTCTTGTCATACTCACCTGAGGCTTCAGAAGAAGTCAGGCGTTCCTCGACATGAAGACTTCCCGGTCCATGACACCGTTCACAGCCAATCCCGTCAGGCATCTCTACAAACATACCATTGGTTTGCGGTTCCGGCGTTGGATAGCTGTTGTGACATACCACGCACCGGTCGGCGAGCTTACGATCAAATCTCTTATTAGCAACTCGGTAACCCGGACTGAAATCCCATTTTTGCTGCTGAGTATACCAGGTTACGGGTAGTTCATAAAACCATCCGTCTTCTTCCGTTAGATAGGTACGAGCAGACGTACCCGAGCCGACGACGTACTCCATCTCTCTTGCTAACTCATGAATGACTTCCCCATGCGAATCAAGAAGGTTCTCTATCATGAAAAAGCCCGAGTCTGATCGGACTGTGTAGTAGCGTAATCCAGTCGTAGAGTCGACCACAGTTTCCGATCCATATTCTTCCACCGCCACTTCCCCAGTTAGTGGATACATGGAGCGTGACATTCCATGTTCATAAAACCCTAGGTATTCATCCTCATGGCAATCAAAGCAGGCCAAATCACCGACATATTCAACTTCCTGGTCAACATTTAGAAACGTTGGCGAGGATTCTTCCTGTACAACTATCGGCCTATCATCGTCTGCGCATCCCAGGAAGAATGACAACAAAACAAAAAGGAATGTTGGTATTAGAAGGGATTTAAACAATGGCTCAACTAGTTACGGGAAAACAATCCGGCGTTTCGAACTCAAGCGAATGCCAATATTGATGACGGACAAAGTGTTTAAACAACAAAAGGCGGGGTGGATCTACTGATCCACCCCGCCTTCGTTTCATCTCTTAGAGAATGTCTTACAGGCTCACAGCGGCTGTGATCATGGAGACATTGTCAAAGTAGTCGGTCGAGCGCAGAGCATAATCTAGCTGCAGGCGGGTGCCTGAGAGGTCTAGATCAATACCAGCACCAAAGTTCGTACCCGAGAAGAAGGTCAGATCACTGTCACCAACGATATCCATGCCACCACGAAGGTAGAGCATATCGAATAGTGCCAGCTCAACACCACCGGAAT
>Ga0315336_1003438_pt1 | contig 21053 bp, 19 predicted proteins | sample ASW5metaG_FD_204512 | JGI IMG/M metagenome (GOLD analysis project Ga0315336, IMG submission 204512) | Ammonia-oxidizing marine archaeal communities from Monterey Bay, California, United States - ASW #5 | ecosystem: Environmental > Aquatic > Marine > Intertidal zone | place: USA: California... | reverse complement strand
ATATTTTCCATACGGAGGAAATGATTGATATTATCAAGACGATTAAATTGGGAATGGGTGAGAAAAAATTGAGTGAACCCAATTCCGAAGATACAGAGGAAGAAACGAAGGTTGATAGTATATGTAAGAGTTACAATTTGAAACTTGGGAAACTTTCAATGATTCATGAATCAGATAAAGATTGGATCATTGACAAAGAAACATTGTTTGATTATCTCGACAAGTCTATCAAATGTGAAGGGGAATGGGGGTTTAACTTTCGGAGGTTCATTTACAACAACGATAAGTATAACCAGTGGTCGAGGCAATTTATACTAGAGAATAACATAAGTGTTCGGAAAAATAAATATACAAGCAATCTTGTTGTTGGGGCTGGGTTGAATTGGGCGAATTGGAAACGAGACAAACAATTCGTATGCGGTTCGTTCCATCTTATAAAACAGATATACGACATGATGAAGAAGAGGCAAAAATAAATAAAAAAACTAAAAAAAATCTAAACAAAAAAACAAATTGTTTGTTTTTTTTTTATATCCAATTTAAAGACTTAAAAATATTTATCATTAATCTCTCGATAACATTAACAGTCATTGAATTACCTATCCTTATTTTTAATTGATGATTAGATACATTTTGGGGTTTTTTATATGTTTCTGGAAATCCTTGTAATTTTAAATATTCTTTAATAGTAGCTTTCCTTTGTTTAGGGACACACCACATATTAGGTTGAGCAGTAATACAAGGGGACCATTGATTAGAATTGGGGAAATTGGCTTTTCTGAAACCAATATCAATGAATATTGAATCTTTGGGAATATTTTTAAATAATTCAATATTCGTAGATTTAATGATATTTATATCATTACAAGATTCATCAATAAATTCTATTAATGGTTTCATTGTAATATTATCTGGAAATACAAATTTATCGATTATTTTTGTTTTAAGTATTCCAATAATATATAATCGATCTCTACATTGTGGGATACCTTGATCTTTACTATTAATTACTTTCCAATTTATATCATATAGGTTATTTTTATTTAATCTATTTAATATATCATTGAAATAATATCCATTATTTAATGTAACGAGTGTTTTAACATTTTCTAAAATAAAACAACTAGGTTTCTTTTTAAAAATTACATCTAAGCAATTTTCAAATAAATTTAATCTTGGATCAACGTTTGTTTTAAATTTATTAGCTCGACTATAAGGTTGACAAGGAAATCCCGATACATATATATCTATATCGGGAACTTCATCGATATCTCTCGTTTGAATATCTCCAAATATTATTTCTGGATAGTTATTTTCTTTAATACAATCGATAGCATATTTATTGGTTTCAGAAGAAAATTTATGTTTAAATGATAATTTATTATTTATACAAATTTTCTTTAAAGCTTCAATAGGTGCTTCGATTCCACTACAATCAGTTCCAATATGAATTAACATAATACTATTTATATATAAATAAATATAATAAGAACACGCTTTTATAACCATTTAACCCAAGGATTATTTTCATAACATTCTATATGTATATCACTTAAACAAGCAATTAAATATATATATCCCAATTTTTTATTACCTTCTTCGATTGAATTTTCAAATTTATTAATATCATCAATTAATATATTTAAGATTCCTTCAAGTTTTAGTTTATGCATATTTCCAAGAGGATAATTAAATACTATCCCGGTTGGTGGAATTATTTCTCTTTTTTGTTCTTGTGTCATCTGTGTTCTATAATTCCACATATCTTCCAATAATTTATATAATTGGATTAATTTTGTTTTGTCTAATGATTCCAACCATTCACTATTAAAAGTATATCCAGATTGAGTAATATTTACACTTAAATCTACTAATTTACGTTTAACTTTTTCTTTTAAATCTTTGAATTCATATTCTTTAATAACAACTTCTCGATTTCTTTTTTTTAATATTGATATTAATTTAGAAACTTCTTCATAAACGAAATCAGGAAATTCTTTTCTAGTATATGGATTTGTTTTTTTTGTTATTAATAATTTATTAATACTTCTTATATCAAAATACCAAACACTATCTTCTGAATCTCGATATGAATAAAAATAATCTTTATCTGAATCTTTAATATCAATCATAAATAAAAAGTCTTCTTCATTTTTACAAAGTTTATTATTAAAAAATCCCGGACCTCTTAATTTAGAATCTTTCTTTTTTATAAATAATTTAATATATTTTTGAATTAATATGATTTTATCTATATTATCTAGATAAAAATATGTATTTTGAAGTAATTTAAATATGATTTTTTTATTTAATTTTTTTATTTGTTTCATATGTTTAGAACTTTCATTGGGATAAAATACATGAAAGGTATTAAAAATATCATTCTTTAAATAATCATTTTCTTTACAAGTGAATCGTTCTTTAATTATAATATTATTTTCACATAAATATCTTTTTCTATCTTTGAATGAATATCCACCGTATTTTTTCATAATATAATAAATTATATAAATTATTATTTAAATTATTATTTAAATTATTAATTGTAAATCAAACATTTTTTTTAATTAAATGTGTGTTATATTTGGTTTTTGTGTCATTTCTCCAAGATATTCATTGACTTCACCTATATATTTTATATTCTTATTATCGGGGTAAGGATTATTTTTTTCAGATGTTATAAATGTTACTTCTTTATATATATTATCTTTGACACAACTAAAAATTTTATTTCGAATATATAGATTATCTCTCCCTGTGATTAACCATCCATGAAATGAATTTTTTTTACTTTTCAATCTATTTAGTCTATTATTCTTTGCTTTACAAACATCATCCATTTTTTTATAATAATATTATTAATAAATATTTAAATATTATATCTTATAAAATTAATAATGAAATTATTATCATTTGATATAGGAATTAAAAATTTAGCTTATTGTGTATTATGTAAAGAAACTCAAAAAATAGAAGATTGGGGGATAATTAATATGTCATGTGATGATTTATGTTCTCATGTAAATACTAAGGGTGTTGTATGTGATAAATCAGCAACATATAAAACTTCTTGTGATATCTTATTATGTACAGGTCATTCTAAATTAAAACAATATTCAAATGATAAATTAAAAAAAAATAAATCTAAAAACAATATGCATTCTTTGGGTGCTAAAATGGTAGAAGAATTAGATAAAATACCTTTATTAATAGAATGTGAAGAAGTCATAGTAGAAAATCAACCTGCTTTAAAAAATCCCACAATGAAATCAATACAAATGATGGTGTATAGTTATTTTTTAATTAAATCTAAACCGTTGGTATTAGAAATGATTAATGCTAGAAATAAATTAAAGGTATACAAAGGACCTGTTATAAAAATACCTTGGACCAATAATCAAAAAAATAAATATAAAATAAATAAATATTTAGCTGTTGAATATTGTAAATATATGATAGGTGAAGAAAAACAAGAATTTCAAAATTTATATGAAACGAGTAAAAAAAAAGATGATTTATCGGATTGTTATTTACAAGGTGTATATTTTATGAATAAATAATTTTATAAATACATATAATTGGGTGGTTTATCTGTATCGGGTAATCCCGAATCTAATAATTCTTTTAAATCTTGTTCTGTTAATGAATAGGGTAACTTAAAATCTTCTAATTTATATGATAAATCAATATAACATGATTTTTTATCTTCATCATATAAAATATAATACATATTTATTTTAGATACAATCATATCTAAACAACGTTTTAGATTTCTAACTCCTTCTTCATTTTTAGTATAATCATTAATGATAATTTTTAAAATATCTTCTCCGATTATAACATTGTCGTTTGTAAATTTGTAATTATTGTATATTTCAGGGATTAAATAATTATTGGCAATTTCTATTTTTTCTTCTAATTTAAATCCAGTTGTATGTATAACTTGCATTCTATCTTTTAAAATTTTATCTATTTTATGTTCATCATTAAATGAAAATATAAATAATATTTTGGATAGATCGATATTTACACCAGGGAAATAATTATCTTTATAAATTGAATTTTGAGATAAATCTGTTATATGGGTTAAAAAGTGTATAATTTCATCACCTTTACTTGTTTCACTAACTTTATCTAATTCATCAAAGTATATAATAGGATTCATACATTTAGTTTCAATTAATATATCAATTATTCTACCCCATGTTGATCCTTCATAAGTATAAGCATGACCATTGAAATAAGAAGAATCTGACGATCCACCCAATGATATAAAAGCAAAGGGTCTATTAATTGCTTTAGCAACACCTTCTTTAATTAAAGTAGTTTTACCATTACCCATAGGGCCTTGTAATGCTAAAATATTTCCACAAGAATCTGGATTTTGTATCCATTTACACATAACTTGTAGAATATATGATTTAGCTTTATCGTGTCCATAGATAGCTTCATTTAATTTAGAATGGGCTTGTTTTAAAAAATCCTTTTTTTCTTGTATAGAAGAATCAATATTGGTTGTTAAATTAATATATGTATTAAATGGAATTTTAAGAATACCATCAATCCAATGTTTCATTTTAGAATATTCCCCCATTGAATTATCCAGTTGATTTAGTTTATTTATATTATACATAGTTAAAGCACGAGTATCATCATCCATACCAGAATTTAATACTTTAAATTTAAATGGGATTTGAGTTCCATTGATAGTTTTAATTTTTGATAATTGTCCTAAATATTTAATTTTAAGATCTTTAGATAATTTTTTAAAATATGAAAAATCATTTTCATATAAATCTTCAGAAATATCTTTACTCTCTAAATTTTCACAATGTTTTAAATATTCTTTGTCATGTTCATCATTTTTTTCTTTATCTTTTTCTTTTTCCTCTGATATTTTATTTGCTTCATATATTAGTTTTTTGGTTATAAGATTTATAAAATCTTGATTTTCTTCACTCGATGAAGAATCTATATGTAAGTCATTCATATCTAAATCTTCTTCACCACCATCATCTTCTTCACTACTACTTTCTTCACTTCCATAAATATAATCTGAATCTTGTGAATCGTCTTCATAATCTAAATCTTCTTCTTCATGTTCAGAATCATCTGATAATCCTTGTTTAGATTGGGGTGTAGAACTACCCGAATTATTATCACCATTATTTAATAGAATATTTTCATTTGTTAATCTCCTTTTTTTAGATCTGGTATTATAATTATATTCCATATTATATATATTAATTATTAATTTTTAAATAATTTGAAATTTATTTAAATTATTTAATTAACTTAAAAAAAAAGATATAATATAATATAATATAATATGAATGAACCAGGTATAAAAAGTGTCGATTCGGTTCAATTTAGTATATTAAGCCCAACTGAAATCAAAAGACGTTCCGTGGTTGAAATAACAAAACAAGATACATATGATAAAGATGACCCCGTCATCAAGGGATTATTTGATCCAAGAATGGGAGTTACTGATATGGGTAAAGTTTGTAAAAGTTGTAGCCAGAAGAATGTAAATTGCCCGGGTCATTTTGGTCATATTATACTTGCAAGACCAGTATATAATTTTCATTTCATTGAATATGTATTGAAAATTTTAAATTGTATTTGTTTTAAATGTTCAAAATTACTTTTGAATAAAGATAATATATATGTTGATCGTGGTTCCAAAAAAAATCCAAAAAATAAATTTACAGAAATTAATTTAGAAACTAAGAAAATAACAAGATGTGGTCAAGAAACAACCGATGGTTGTAATTGCAAACAACCAGAAAAATACAAATGGAATGGATTAGATGGGATTAAAGCGGTTTTCAAAGATTTTGAAATTGAAGAAGTTCCATTGAGTGTTGAATATATTAAAACATTATTTGAAAGAATAAGTGATGAAGATTGTTTATTTATGGGTTTAAGTCCTTTATATTGTAGACCCGAGTGGTTAATATGTTCTGTTCTACCTGTTCCACCCCCAGCGATGAGACCCTCGGTGAAAAAAGATAATTCACAGCGAATGGATGATGATTTAACACATAAATTAGTAGATATTATTAAATCGAATAATACTTTAAAAGCGAAAATCGATTCCAATGCGAAAGAAGAAATAATTGAAGATTTAACAAAAGTAGTCCAATATCATGTGGCGACACTTGTAGATAATGATATACCAAATATACCCCCTTCAGTTCATAGATCGGGTAGAGCTTTAAAGGCTGTTAGTCAAAGATTAAAAGGAAAAGAAGGTCGCATTAGAAATAATTTAATGGGAAAACGTGTAGATTATTCTGCCAGAAGTGTAATCACACCCGATCCTAATATTGAATTGGATCAATTAGGTGTTCCTATAAAAATAGCAATTAATCTAACATTTCCTGAAAAGGTGAATATAATTAATCGAGACAAATTAATTAAATTAGTTAGGAATGGACCAGATATCCATCCAGGTGTTAAAAATATAATTAAAACCAATTCAATGAAAATTACGATTAGTGATATGAATAAAGATACAATAGAATTAGAATTGGGTGATATAGTAAATAGACATTTAATAGATGATGATTGGGTATTATTTAATCGACAACCTTCTTTACATAGAATGAGTATGATGGGACACCGGGTTAAAGTTATGTCGGGAAATACATTCAGATTAAATATTAGTGTCACACCCCCATATAATGCAGATTTTGATGGTGATGAAATGAATTTGCATGCCCCACAATCAATAGCAACAAAACTAGAATTAAGGGATATAATGGGTGTCGTATATCAAATAATTAGTCCGAGAGAAAATAAACCAATAATAACAATTGTTCAAGATACATTGGTAGGTATTTATAAATTAACATCTAGTTATGAATTTAAATATATTAGTCCTAGGGAAGATACATTATTGTATTTAAAAAATACAGATTGTATTAGCATAAATAAAGGAACAAATTTGGACGAAGAAGATAGTATACAGACTATTCTGAATGAATCATCATATTTTACAAAAAAGCAGATGATGAATGTAATTAGTGATGTATCAACATTTGATGGTTCTTATCCCAAGGCTGATTATATATATGAATCGGGAGATAAAAAGATATATAGATGGACTGGAAAACAGATATTATCATATATTTTTCCAAAATATATAAACCTAAAAATGGGGAATAATAAATGTGATGATGATAAAGATATAATTAATTTTGTAAATATAATAAATGGTGTTATTAAAAGTGGAACATTTGACAAAACATTATTTACAAAGACTTCAAAGGGTCTGATTCATACAATATTCAATGATAATGGTTCCGAAGGACCCGAAAGAACCAAAGATTTCATTGATGATTTGCAAAAAATAATTAATTATTTTATATTAATTGAGGGGTTTAGTGTAGGTATTAGTGATATGATAGTTAATGCTTCAACAATTGATAATATTAAAGGTATTATAGATGAAAAGAAAGAAGAAGTAAAATCAATTATGCAAGATATACATTTTAATATATTTGATAATTTTACAGGTAGTTCGAATCGAGATCATTTTGAGAGTAAAGTAAATGGTGTTTTAAATCAATCCATAAATCAGACTGGTAAATTAGTATTAGAAAATTTAAAACATGATAATAGAGCCAGTGCAATGATTAATTCTGGTTCTAAAGGTAAATTAACAAATATATCTCAAATGGTAGCTTGTTTAGGTCAACAAAATGTTGATGGTAAACGGATACCCTATGGTTTTGAAGATAGAACTTTACCTCATTTTAAAAAGTTTGATGATTCAGCGGAAGCCAGGGGATATGTATCCAATTCATTTATATCGGGTCAAACGCCCCAAGAGTTTTTCTTCCATGCAATGGGTGGCCGTGAAGGTTTAATTGATACAGCTGTTAAAACTTCTGCTACGGGATATATTCAGAGGAAATTGGTTAAATCGATGGAAGATTTAAAGGTAGAATATGATTTTTCGGTTAGAACATCCTCGGGTATCATTGTTCAATTTATATATGGAGACGACGGGTTCGATTCAACAACAATTGAATCACAACCCTTATTAATAACAAGTATGAATACAGGTGATATTATCAAAAATTTCACTTTCGATTCTGATGATGATTTAAGTAAATATTTTACGGAAGAAATTGTTCAAGAATTAAAAAAAGAGGATATGACTAAAATATTTGGTGATATTTCAATAAAATTAATTGAATATAGAAATGATATAATAACTAAATTATTTAATTATGAAATAAAAAATAATATATGGTTTCCCGTTCATATACAAAGAATAACGACAAATATTTGTAAAAAAAATATAAAGATATCTGATATGTCTCCACTAGATATAATAAAAACGAATGAAGAATTAAAGAAAGAACTATATGTATCGGGTAATTTCAAAATGAATAAAATTTTAAATATGCTAATTGATATTCATTTAAATCCTAAAATATTGGTTAAACAATTTAACATTCAAAAAAATGAATATTTATTTATAATTGATACAATTAAAAATAGATATAATCGTTCGATTGTGAATCCCGGTGAAATGGTTGGAACTTTGGCCGCGCAAAGTATAGGAGAACCAGCTACACAGATGACATTAAATACGTTTCATTTTGCGGGTGTAAGTTCTAAATCGAATGTAACAAGGGGAATACCGCGTTTACAAGAATTATTATCAACATCATCAAATTTAGCTTCACCTTCAGTTAAGATATATTTAAATACTGATTATAAATATAATAAACAAAAATGTAATTTTATAAAAAATAATTTAGAATATACAATTTTGAATGATATTGTCATAGATAGCTATATATATTATGATCCTAAACATACGAATTATGAATCATCAATAGAACAAGATGATAAATTTTTAAAAATATACAAAGAATTTTTTGAACAAGAAGAAGAAGAAGTAGAAGATATTCCGCCGTGGATTATAAGGTTTGTATTTAATAAAGAAAAAATGTTAGATAAGGGGATCATAATGGAAGATATTTATCTCAGTATTATGCAAGAATATAATAATGATATAAAATTTGTGTATTCTGATCAAAATTCGAAAGAATTAATTGGAAGAATATCGATTCATAAAAATATGAAAAGTTTTTATGATGCTATAAATAATGTATATACCCAAACAGAAGTTATTCCCATATTTAAAAAATATGAAGAAGATTTATTAATGAATGTAAGAATTAAAGGTGTTGAAAATATAACAAATATTGTAATGAGTGAGGAAAATGTAGTTATATATGATAAAGGTGAATATGATTATAAAAAAGAATGGATTCTTGAAACTGATGGAACAAATTTATTAGATATATTATCTAATAAGATGGTTAATTATATTAAGACTTCTTCAAATGATATAAATGAAATATATGATATATTGGGAATCGAAGCCGCAAGAAATAAATTAATTGAAGAGATAACATTATTAATAGAATATGATGGATCTTATATTAATAGTAGACATATTGAATTGTTAGCAGAAACTATGACATTCTCGGGTTCACTAATATCTATTAATAGGCAGGGTATTAATAGGGGAGATATTGGACCTTTGGCTAAATGTTCATTCGAAGATACAACAGATCAATTAATAAAATCATCCGTATTTGGTGAAGTTGATAGATTAGATGGTGTATCTAGTAATATTATGATGGGTCAAAATATTCATGCTGGGACAAATAATTGTGAAATCTTATTAGATGAAGATAAATTATTTGAACAATTATTACAACAAGAACAAGAACAACAAGAACCACATGATTATGACATAGAATTAGATATGCACGATGTAAATGATATATTAAATGATATAGATGATGAAGATGTATGTGATATAGATTCTTTTAAAATGAGTCATGAATAAATTAATCCCAATATAATTCTTTTACATTAGTATAATCAATATTATGTTTGTATTCATCATTTATATATATAGTTAAGTTTTGATCGATAATAAATGGTGAATGGCTTGTCCATTTATCTTTTTTTAATAAAATATTTAAATATTCAATTCTACCTTTAATTCCTTTGAAATTATTACCTCTTCTATTTTTAAAAGCCCATTCGCTCTGCATGGCTTCAGATTTATTTATAAATCCATCTATTATACAAATTGGTTTCCAATCACTTTTTTTTTTAGTAAATTTAGCCCCACCAGATAAAATAGAGTTATGTTGTTGAATTCTTCTTTCAAAATTATTGGTCATACCTATATAATATAAATTATCACATATAATTAGATAAACTAAATATGACATAATATTATATTATTATATATTATATTATATAATGGATGAATTTTCCGTATTGAAATCAGAAGAAACATTGTATGTAAATTTTCAAAATCAAGATCGTAGAGAAGTTACGGACGTATATGCTAATAAAACCAAGAATGAACTTATTATAGAAATTGAAAAATTAAAATCGGAACAAAATAATTCAGAGTTTCATAATTTTAGTAATCCGATGAGCAGACATAATATGAATTATATTAATAAATTACAATATAGTAATGGAGATATATATGGTGACAAAGCAAATTTTGATGATAATGAAACTTCCGAATTTCTACATTCAAATGTATTTATTAATTGTGTAAATGCGATCATAAAAAAAGACGATGATGATGATGATAAATTTATTGATTTTTTTAAGACTAAAAAAATATCAGAATATAAAAGTGAACATTTTTCATATATTAAAAAAAAAGTGGATTTATTTTTAAAACTAGAACCTTCAAGTTATGAAAAATGTTTAAAAAAAATTAAAAATTATAAAAAAATTGTATGTTCTGGTGGTATTATTTTAGCCAGCATGTATTTTTTATCAAATATATTTACATTTTTTTCAACGGGTATTCAAGTTTCTAAAATAAAATCTGGAACAGAAGATTATAAAAATTTAAAAAGACTTTATGATATATTTTTAAATAATATAAATGCTATTGTTAAAAAAACTATTGATATATCCAAGTATTTTGAAAATAAATTATGCAACGGAAAAACATCATCAATAACTACATTAGCCGATGTAACATATGATAATTTATTTCAAAAAACTAAAAATACTAAAATAGAATATAAATTATTTGATAAAGTAGATCTTAAGGTAAATTTTTTAGATAAATTAAAAAATAGTTTTTTTGGTCAAATTATCATATTTTTATTTATTGCATATATTTTTGCTAAATTAATAAATATGTTAAATTAATAGTATGTCAAATAATTCTAATACCCAATTCGATGAAGAAGGGGAACAAAATACATATACATTACATAGAGGGGATACGGTAATACGCGATGGAGAAGAATTAAATAATGATAGTGAAGGTGAAGAAGAAGGAGAAGAATTAAATAATGATAGTGAAGAAGAAGAAGATGAAACTTTATATACCGAAGATGATGAAAAAATAATAAAAAAATTACATATTTTTGAACAGATGTTTGATAAATTTTTAAAACCAATTATAACATTTTTCACTAAAATAAATTATAGTAATACATTTATTCAAATAAGTATTATAATATCTGTTGTATATATTATATCTTCCATTATAAGTATGATACATATAAATGTAGATTATAAATTACCACCATAATCGACGTTTTATTTGTATTTTAGTACGTATATCACTAATTTTCACATCACTTTTTTCTTGTATATATTTAGTATCAAAAAAATAAATATTTTTAATATTTTCTTTTAACATAAAATCAAAATCTATAATGACAGGGATATTAATAATATCTCTATAAAGTTCTTTTATATTTTTAAGATTATATATTACAACATTTGTCCCAAATATATGTTTATTCTTAAAATCATCATATTTATTTATCCCATATCGATTTACTTTACAAGAAGGATTTATACCTAAAATTATATTCCAATCTTTAATATTTAATGGTTCTTTTAATTTTTCTATAAAATTATTATCAAATTGTGTATCATCTTCAACAATTAATACGAAATCTTCTGTATTTTTATTTTTATATTTGTTAAATAATCTATTTAAAATACATATATGGGAACTATAACAACCCGTAATTCCAGGTAATTGATTTGCATTTTTACTATTTTTTATTTTGTCTCTTATAAATGGATATTTAGTTGCTAAAATTGATTCAATTGCTTTAAATCTTGTAATTTGAATATTTTTAAAATATTCTTTTAAAAATTTATTTATATATTCTTCTCTATCTTTTCGTTTCTCTAAATTTATATATATAATTTCTTTAATATTATCATAAATATTCATATAAATAATATCAATATTATTTATATAATTAAAAAACATATGGGATATATCTAAATTCATCATTACTATATTTTTCAATATCATATTTATTCCCATTTATCTCAACGTGGTCTTTTTCATATAATTCATGACATCCTTGTTCATCCGTACATTTTCTCCCCTTTATAGTTATTGGTATTTTTAATGCCAAATCTGTATCTGTTGATGTATAATAATTCCACTGATTAGATCCTTGATACGTTTGTCTCCCATATAATGGTTTGATATCTTTAAAATTTTCTCTATTAGTTAATATCCCAATTTGTTGATATTCAGTTGGATATCCTCTAGTTCTTATATTAATAGGCATTTGTCTAACTGGTCTAATAACTAGATCATCATACGTACGATTATCCGAAACAAACCCGGGGGCTTCAGTCCTTTCATGTAATCTATTTTCTGTGTAATCATTCTCATATAATATTATATTTGGATTATCATTAAATGTAACAGTTTTTTTAAATTGTTTATCAATAACTATTGGTTCCTCGATTAATACGGGTTTCTCGATTAATACGGGTTTCTCGATTAATACGGGTTTCTCTATTTCTTTTTCTATCTCTTTATATATGATAGTTGGTTTATCTTTATAAATATTAATTATTAAATATATACCATAAAATATTGGAATTAATAATAAAAAAATGATAAATATATAATTAGATTTCTTCATATTAATAGTATATATATATATATATATTTATAATAATAAATGTTTATTCAATTCGATTTTTAGATAACATTTATTAATTGTAACTTCAGATATATTACACACTTCCGATATTTTTTTCCTAGTAATATTTAATTTATGTTCATTGATATACAAATAAATACATCCAGCAGCAATAGAAGGAGGGGTATTTTCTGATATTATATTATTATCCATAGTTTTTTTAGATATTTCTTTAATTTTTATAACGTCATCCGTATTTATATTTAAGTTATAACAAAATCTTTCTATAAAATCACTCTGATTTATTGTATTATTTTTTTCAATTCTATTATTATTACTATTTAATTGAAGTATCTCTTGAAGAGTTTTAATACCTTTTGTAACTAAAACTGGTTTGATATCAAACACCTTAGCTATTTCTTTACTACTTCTTGGGACTTTACAATTTTTACAAGCAAAATAAACACAAGCTGCAATTAAACCATTTCTATTATTACCCCTTGATATTTTTGTTTCTGAAGCAATTGTATATAGAGAATTAGCTTCTTTAATGATAATTAAAGGAATTCCATGCTTATCACAAACTGCTTTAATATCATTAAATATTTTATATCTACTTCTTTCTTTATATGTCATACCATTCCATTGTTGAAACCTTTTTACTTTATGAATATCTTTATTCGTGGTGTATATATTAGAAACCGTAGATCCAATAGACGATTTGGGTAATAATAGATTTACGGGGAGTCCACACCTATTTGGATCTGATGTTCGATTATCTTCTGAACCATAAAATCTCCATTCAGCCCCACTTGTTAAATTGGAAATAGTGGAATTACAAATTTTACAAATTGTTATTTTTCCAGATAGTATATAATTTTCCTCATTTTCACAACATTTAATACATTCTGTATCCTTATTACTTATTAAGTCTAATTCGCCAAATAAATCATTTATTTCAGTTTCATCCATCATCGATTTAAATATATATGTTTAGTTTTAAATAATTAAAAAATCAAATTAAATAAATGGTTATTGAGATAATTTCTGGATTATTAATATGTACGATTGATGATTTATTTGATAAATCTATTTATGAAAAATATTCAATAGATTTAATATTAAATTGTTCTATCGATTTACCATTTGTTGATATACCAAACATTGAAAAAATTAGATTACCATTAAAAGACATGATGACATTAAAAAATAATCAAAATAAGATTTTAAATTTCATTCATAATAATTATCTCGATAAAAATATATTAATTGCTTCGAATGAAGATTATAATATTGTTATATGTGCTTTATTTTTAATTAAGTATGGTTCAATATCTGTTGTGGACATACAAAATATAATGAAAATGAAACATGATAAACTTATCATAGATAGAAACTTAAATGAATTTTTATAAGTATTTAATTTGATAAATATATATTTAAAATATTAAATATAATAATTATAATAATTATAATATGTTTAAAAAAACATGTATTCTCGATTTTGAAACGACTGGGTTAATCCCAACTAAAGATGAAATTATTGAAGTAGCTTTAAAAGTAAATGAAAAAGATATTAAATATGAATCACTTGTTAAACCCGATAGAGTTGGTAAATCTAAACCAGGTTACAATGGAGCATATATTGTTCCCAAAATAACTGAAATAACGGGGATAACTAATCAAATGATTCACTCAAAAGGTATCACACAACAACAAGTTGCTAAAGATATTTATAAATTTTTAATTGATAATGATATTAAATATATCATGGCACATAATGGAGAAAGATTTGATTTTATATTTTTAAAAATATTATTTATGAAATATAATTTAGATTATAGTCATTTATATTTCATTGATACAATTTATTTAATAAAAAATATTTTAAAAAAACAAAATAAAAAAAAAGATAGTTATTCACAAAAAAATTTGTGTATAAATTACAATATCGTTCAACATAATGCACACCGCGCCATTGGTGATGTTATAGATTTAGAAATTTTAATAAATCGAATCATATCTGATTATTCAGAATTTTTAAATAAATATATAAATTATAATAGTCAATTATTATATGAACTATCTATAGGTGATAAATTATCTGATATAATGCTCGAATATATTAGTAAATTTATAACATTTATAGAATCCGATCAAATTAATTATTTAATTATAGATATCAATCCTTACAAGAGATCATTATTATATAATTGGATTGAATGTAATTATCTAGAAAAAATAGAACATAAAACAGAAAGTAATAATTTATTATTCACTAAATAATATTATTTTTAAATAGTCTCTTCTTCTTATTTACACCATTATTTTGAAATTCTTCTTCCGAACCCTCTAAAGGTACAGATATAGATAATGGATGTTTTTTTGTATGATTAATGTATTTTTTTTGAACAAGTATATATTTTTTATCAATTAATTTAGGGTAAATATATTCTATTAAAGCTATAGATCTTAATTTATCATCCTCGAAACAACTATTATTTGGATACATCCCATAAGGAGTGTTTTCTATGCGGTTATGATATTGATTATAGGCTGAAACTGACCAATGACCTCCATGTTTTTCACTATTTTTCTCCCATATTTCACCTATATTTTTTCTTCGTTCTTGTTCACTTATTCCTAATTTATCAAGGGAAACTAAAACACCGGGGCCGAGAGACCAACACGAATTCATATTATTATTCATTATTTAATATTTATATTTTATTCTCTATATATTTTAATATTATCATCTAAAGCATAAATATATATATCTTTTAATATACGTTTATTTTTTCCAGAAACTAATATACCCTTATCTTTTAATTCTGTAATCATTTCCTTTGTATTTATAGTTTTAGTTTTAGTTTTAGTTTTAGTTTTCTTTTTCTTTTTCTTTTTCTTTTTCTTTTTCTTTTTATCATCCTTTTTATTCTCAATAGAATCAACTTTATCATAATCAATAGTACCCTCGATTACTTTTTCTTCTTTCACTTCTTTTTTATCATCATCTATTTTTTTATCATCATCTATTTTTTTATCATCATCTATTTTTTCATCATCATTTACAATTTCATCTATTTTTACATCAATGACACGATTTAATAATTTATCTTTATTGTTTTCTATTTTTGTTTCTTTATTTTCTTTTCTAATAATAATTTTAGGGGAATGTTTTTTATTTTTATTTCTAAATGTTTTTTTGGGATTTATAGTACCTTTTAGATATTTTTTATAGGTTTTCTTTTTTGTTTTCGTATTTGTATTTATTTTTTTTATATTTAATGTTCCATTATCTAATAATTTAGATATATTATTCATATATATATATATATATATATATATAATTAAAAAAATAAAATATATATATATATACAGAATATGAAAAAAAATATATCAATTGACGTATTATCTCGTTTAATTAAGTTCCTTGATACTTTAAATATACCGTTTCATTTTGCCTGTGGAACATTATTAGGTTATGTCAGGGATAAAGATATAATAGATGGTGATACGGATATAGATTTATTTAGTTATGCTCCTTATATTGCAATTATATTTCAAAATAGAGATAAATTAAAAGAATATAATTTAAATATTTCAAGGCAACAAAAAGGTGCTAAACTATTAAAATCTAATAAAAAAAATAATAATAAAACGGTATATAATACAAAGATTAGACATGCTGGTAAAGTAAAATATATATGGAGACTTTCATTCAATGGAACAAATAAAGGTGAAGGTATGAATGATGACCCCCAATGTTTTAGATGGATTGATATTTATGGAGGACATTGGTTTCCTTTACTTAAACAAGTTGAATATAAAAACTTTATTGTATATATACCAGAAAATAGTAATAAATATCTTGATTTTACTTATCAAGAATGGTTGAAACCGGTTCATAGATCTAAATTTATAAGACCAAAGTCAGCAGAACCCATTTTTCAAGCCACAACATTATTTTTTTCAGAATATGGAATCAAATATAGAAATAATAAATATGAATATATTGATGAAAAGGTATGTGAAGACTATACGACAATTGAAGAATTTATTCAAAATTTTCCATTTATAAATGATATAGTTAAACCAACACTTGAAATAATTGATGAGCAAAACTTAAAAAAAATATAGAAAAAAAATATATTATATATATATAATTATGAATTTAAAAGATATTGATAAAATTTATATACTAATTTTAAGTTTAATTCCACTAATATATGTATTATTTTTCTATAAAAGAAATTCTGATTGTAATTGTAAAAATTAAATAGAGTCTCGGATTAATTTCAATTCATTAAGCCATATTCCTTGAATCGTCTTTTTATTTAATGAATCATACGTTTTATTTAATTTGTCTATTTTAGATTTTAATTCATTTATTTTATTACTTGTAAAATGACTAATTGGAATATTAACTAAATAATTAAAAGATTCCTTTCTATAACTAGTTTCTATTTTCCCATCTATAATATATGGAAACTTATTATCTTTTAATGATTTAATTATATTATCTTGTGTATTTTTATATATTACAATTTCATCATCAATAACACTTTGAATAAATTTTAATTTAGATTCATGGATAATTCTATCTTTATTAATATCTGATAACATATATTCTTTGCGTTTAGAATATAAACTAAAACGAATTTTACAAAATTCATCAAATATATCAGAAATCTTATTATACTTTTTGATATGTCCACTATCTTCATATAAATGAATATTTGATATGCTTTTCGTACTGGATAGTTTAAACATTCTTTCAATGGAATCTAAATTATCTTTATCATTACAAGTTATAAATTGTGATATATTATTAGTCATTCTAATAATAAATTTAATTTTATCATCTGTCGAATGATCTTCATAATCAATAATAAATTTATTCTTAGATTTAGAATCTTTTTTATCATAAATACAACTATTTAAGAATTCTTTATAATTAGATGTCCATGTCCCCACGGGTAGTTCAGTTATAACAATTTTATCTTTTCCAATAATATCATATTTACCTTTTGTAATAAACTTTTGATCAGATATTTTTTGTATGGTTCCATTAAATCCTTTATACCAAGGAATTATTTCTTTATAACATAACCCATTAATTTTATTTTCTATATTATCAATGACATCAATAGGATTAAATTGTGGTATATCTGTGCTAAATCCCGTTCCAATACCTTTCATACCATTTACTAATACCATAGGGATAACTGGGACATAGTAAGTGGGTTCAACAATTAATCCATCATCATTTTCATAATGTAATAATGGAAAATCTTCAATTGGGTATATTAAATTTACTATCTTATTTAATTCAGTATGAATATACCTAGGACTTGCTGAATCTGCTCCCCCCATAATCCTCGATCCAAATTGACCATTAGGTTTTAGTAAATTAATATTATTTGTCCCAGTGAAAACTTGTGCCATCCCAATAATCGTAGATTGCAAAGACGCTTCTCCATGATGATACGCTGCATGTTCACTCACATAACCAGCTAATTGTGCAACTCTTATTTCTTGATATAATTTTCTTTTGAAACAGCAATATAATATCTTTCTTTGGGATGGTTTTAATCCATCATAAATAGATCCAATAGATCTTTTTGTATCACTATTCGAAAAATGTATCAATTCTTTGTCAATAAAATCTTCTATTTGGACTATTTTAGTATTATTTAATATATTTTTAGGATTATATGAATATAACCATTGTTTACGATCATTCGCAAATTCTTTTTTAAAGGCTAAATTCATTTTCTCAATTGTTTTTTCATTAAAATTATAACTAGTTATTTGCATATTTTTAAAATATTCTTTGGCTTCATTTGCCGTACTAGTCCCCAACCCCTTGTAATATTTACAATTCCATTTTTGATAATTTAGAGTTGTTTTCTTCCAATCTTCATAATCAGATAAGTTATAAAAACTAATACTATCTTTCTTCAATGATACTTTAACAATCGGTGTAATCATAGCTTTAATAAAATTTAGTTTTAATAAACTTGGCCATAATGTTTCAAAAATCAACATAACTAAACCTTTAATATGTGATCCATCATGATCCTGATCAGTCATAATCATGATACTTCCATATCTCAATTTATTAATATCTTTATATTCTTTCCCACTTTCTAACCCTAATATTTTTTTAAGATTTGTTATTTCCGCATTATCTGTTATCTGTTTAATTGATGCTTCTTTCACATTTAAAACTTTTCCCCTCAATGGAAATACACCATATTTATCTCTACCAACCACACTTAAACCACTAATCGCCATAGTCTTTGCTGAATCTCCTTCAGTTAATATTAAAATAGTTTGATCTGATTTATTTGTTCCCGCCCAATTAGCATCATCTAACTTGGGAACATTTATTTTATTTTTCTTAACACCATCTGTTTTTTTAGAATCTTTATTTGATTTAAATTCAGCAAATGATAATACTTTATCTATAATATCTAAATTATCAGCAATTTTTTTAATAAATTTATCATTAATTAAAGGTTTAGAACCAAATTTACTTGGTGCTGTAATTAATCTTTCTTTAGATTGACTATCAAATGATGGATCTTCAATGACACAATTAATAAATATTTTCATATAATTTTTAATATAATTATCTGGAATAGTTTTTTTGTGTTTCTTTAAAATATATGAACATAAACCATTTGTAATTTGTTTTACAATTAAATCAACATGTTTCCCACCTTTAGGTGTATATATACCATTCACAAATGAATAATTCTCAAATTTATCAGTTTCACTTATAGATAATCCAATTTCCCAACGATCATGTATTTTTTCATATACTTTCTTTTTATCAGTTAAATATAGATCGATATAACTATCAAACGTTTTGATAGTTAATTTTTTTTTATTAAAATATAAATTTAAAGATTTATCAGTTGTTCCAGCAATATCATATATCCTCCGAATCATCATATGTATCATATCTTTAGAATAAGATTCAATACCAAATCTTTTAAAATCTGTAATCCAAGAAATTTTAGTATATGGTTTACCTTTAACTTTTGTGATAATTGGTTTACCTTTTTCACTCATATTATTTTTAAATTCTTGTACATATTTTAATCCTCGTTTATGATCAACCGTTTCAACTCTAAACATAGTTGAGAATAAATTAGTTAATTTAGCTCCAAAACCATTCTTTCCACCGGTTGTCTTCCCTCTTTGATTATAATTTTTAGATGTCAATAATTCTCCGAGTATCATGGCAACAATCCAATATGGTTTACCATCTTTATCTTTCTCTGTGGGGTGTTGTGCCACATCAATACCATTTCCATTATTATATATACTCCACATTTGTGTCTTTTCATCGAATTCAATTTTAATATCTGTGACTGGAATAATACCTTTAGTTTTTGATTTAATTGCATCATCTAATCTAATCTTTTGATCCCTTGAATTCACAAGAATTTCATCAAATAATTTTAAAATAGCTGGAACAAATTTACATTCTGATACTATAATTTTATCTTCTATAAATAATGGAAGTATATCCTCAATTTCATCTGAACCACCTACGAATGTATCAGGTTCATCCAAAACTTGTTGATATAATTCTTTTTTCTTATAATCATTTAACGACATTTTATATTATATATATATAGATTTATTACCTTAAATATTTTCAAATTATTTTATTTTTTAGAAATTCATATTTATCTAAATTAAATATGGAATTATCTATTTTTCTAGTATATGTATCTTTTATATGTTCTTTAAATTCAGTAAATATATTATAGGATTCACATATATCTATTAATTCACCCACAATTTTTAAAGTTATATTTTTATCTGAAGCAGATACAACATCTGGTGTCGTTAAATTTTCTAAATTTCCCGAGGCTATAAATCCATTAAAACAATGACTAGATATATATAATTCATTTGTTAATATAAATTTAAAAAAATTATCATACATGACGTCTAAATCAGTATATTGTTCACCTTTTTCTTCTATAATTTGATTTTTATATTCTTCAGTAATATTTTCATAATCTTTATTATTTTCTTTAC
>Ga0315336_1003437_pt1 | contig 21062 bp, 15 predicted proteins | sample ASW5metaG_FD_204512 | JGI IMG/M metagenome (GOLD analysis project Ga0315336, IMG submission 204512) | Ammonia-oxidizing marine archaeal communities from Monterey Bay, California, United States - ASW #5 | ecosystem: Environmental > Aquatic > Marine > Intertidal zone | place: USA: California... | reverse complement strand
CCCGGTAAAATGCAGTACACCGAAACCGCGTTCCTAGTGCCCCAAAACCTGGTGGCAAAGGAGATCCTGCTCACGATCGACGTTGGTTTTCCCGGGGAGTGGATTCGTATCGGGTTTTTCAGCATTGCCACCGGCGCAATTGTGACGAGTTTTTCGGAAGCGCCCACCGCGACATTGCAGTCCTATGACACGGAGCGGGATGAGCCATACGTGTTACGCATGGGCGATTTCATTGCGACCCCCAACGTGCCGATTACCGACCTGAACCTCGCCTTCTCCTCTGCCACGGCCGGGCCTTTCACGGGTTCGCTGGCCGGTACGCAGATCCAGGGCACGTTTACGATTATCGATCTATAGTCGGTTCAGGGGCTCCACTCGACCCGGTACAACGCCGAACTCCTCACCAAATCATCGTAAAACAGACAAAAAAATGCGGCGCTGAATGGTCTCACCTTCGACCATTCAACGCCGCGACGAGTGGTGCATGAAACGTCCATACCCTTACTCGAAGGTGCGTAGAATTCTCTATCCGGGCGGCCTTGTCAACCTTTTCGGGAAATCGAAACATTTACTAAGAATTTCAACTATCCAGCGTCGAGTCTCGCAAAATCGGGCACGAGTTTCGACCGCCTTCGGCGCACCGATGGAGTGCCTCCAACGTGGCTGGAAAGCCGACAGCACCGGAAAAGTGATTGTCCAACCCGAACTTGAGGGAGTCGCGCGGGGCTAGTAGGTGGCACGCCCGCCACTGACATCGAATACGAAGCCGGTGCAGAAGCTGCACTCTTTCGATACGATGAAGGCGGAAATCGCCGCAGCCTCGTCCATGGTTCCCGTTCGCTGCATTGGAATCCGCGCCGTCATGTAGTCGACCATCGCAGGGTCGACCGCATCGACCATCGGCGTGCGAATCACTGCGGGCGCCAACCCGTTCACGGTGACTCCCGTTTCCGCATATTCCTTGCCGACTCCCTTGACCAGCCCGATCACCGCGGATTTCGTCGCCGCGTATCCGCACATGCCAGGATTGCCCTCTTTCCCACCGATCGATGAGTACAACAATATTCTACCATAGTCCTGATCGAGCATCGGTTTGATGGAATGCTTTGTCATCAAGTAGGACCCGCGGAGGTTCACTTGATAAATCTCATCAAAGGCTTCGGTCGAGTACTCTAGAATCTTTGTGTTGGTCGGCCCGGCAATGCCGGCACAGTTGATCATGACATCGAGCTTCCCCGCCGCGTTTACGACACCTGCGACCGCGGCCTCCACGGACTCTTCATTCGCGATGTCAACCTCGAGGGCTTCGACGCGGAACCCGGCGGACGACATTTCCTTCGCCGCAGCCTTTCCCAGGTCTACTGCCCTTTCAAAGAGAAATACATTGCCGCCCTCCGATGCCAGCCGATGGGCAACAATCTTTCCAATTCCACTGCCGCCCCCGGTCACTATGCAAACCTGATCCGCAAATCGATTCATATCCTGCCTCGCTGAATTAGAGTAAGCGGGCAATCCTATGCATCCTGGCCTGATCTTCAATCCTAAATCGCAATTTCAAGGTGCCGGGATGAAATAGAGGCAGGACAAATCTTGCCTGATTCGCATCGACTCTCCGTAGCCATCATCGCAAGATGCCTTCACGCGGCACGATCTGCGCGAGTGAAAAGGATCCCAGAATGCGACTTTCAACCGGCTCCCTGCACGGCGGAAGGCCAACTGTTTTCGGACGGAACGGAGCGGTCTCCTCCGGGCACTATCTCGCCACCGGAATCGGCACCAACGTTCTCCGCTCCGGGGGAAACGCATTCGATGCCGCGGTGGCCGCGGGCATTGCACTACAGGTATTGAAGCCGCACCAGAATGGATTTGCCGGGGAGAATCCCATGCTTATCCGACCCGCCGCGGAGAAGAAGGTCTTCGCGGTCAGCGGCCACGGCCCGGCTCCGCGGGCGGCAACCATCGAGGTCATGCAGGAACTCGGAGTACCCGCAATTCCCGGCGACGGCTTTCTCGGCGCCATCGTCCCCCCGGCATTCGCCACCTACATGTTTCTCCTGAAAAACTTTGGCTCCCTGGATGTGGCGGAAGCACTCGAACCCGCGATGGCCCTGGCAATCGACGGTTTCGCAATGGCTGACGATCTGCACCACGCCATCGCCGGTATGGCGCCTCGATTCCAGTCGGAGTGGCCGTCAAGTGCCGCGTTGTTTTTGCCCGATGGATCCGCGCCGGATCCAGGCTCGGTTTTCAAGAATCCCGATCTGGGTTCAACCCTCAAACGTCTCATCGATTCCGCTGGCGGGGTCGACCGCGAGGCCGGATGCGACGCCGCAGCAGATCTCTTCTACCGGGGGGACATCGCCGGGGAGATCCTCGACTTCGCCACGAACAATCCTTGCCTGGATGCGACGGGGCGATCACATACGACCTTGTTAACGCAGGCAGATTTCTCCGCGTACCAGCCAACCCTGGAGGAACCCGCGCGTTATTCATGGAACGGTCTCGAAGTGTACAAGTGCCCTCCATGGACCCAGGGACCGGTTCTGCTTCAATCGCTGAGTTTGCTGAATTGCTTCGATTTGCAGGCCATGGGGCACAATACGGCGGAGTATATCCACATCGTTTTGGAGGCCATGAAACTAGCCTTTGCGGACCGGGAATTCTATTACGGCGATCCGAATCATGCCGAGGTGCCGATGGAACGCCTCCTTGGTGATTCCTATGCCCGCCAACGCGCGCGTCTGATTGACCCGGATTCGGCAAGTCTTGAACTCCGCCCCGGCGGATTCAATCCGATGAGCGAGTACGCGGGGGTTGCCGACGTCGATCAAGCGCTCGCATCATCGGGAGATACAACAAAACTTGATATCATGGATGCGGGCGGAAATTCTGTGAGCATCACCACAAGTGGAGGGTGGTTGCTCTCATCACCGGTGATACCCGGTCTTGGTTTTCCCCTGGGCACGCGCGGTCAAATGTTTTCGCTGCAGCCGAGCCATCCCAACTGTCTCGCGCCGGGCAAACGGCCGCGCACCACGCTGACGCCGTCCCTCGCGCTGAAAGCCGGCGCACCGTACCTGGCATTCGGCTCGCCCGGAGGAGACAGCCAGGACCAGTGGGCTCTTCAATTTCTTCTGAATCATGAAATCTTTGGAATGAGCCTGCAGGAGGCGATTGATGCGCCCACTTTCAATTCGCAGCATTGGCCGGGAAGTTTCTACCCGCGGCAGGCCGTCCCGGGCAGCCTCCGGCTCGAGGATCGCATAGAGAAGGAAGTCATCGATGAACTCGGTTCAAAAGGTCACCGGATCGAAACGGATCCTTCGTTTTCCGGCGGAAATACCTGCGCCTGCCGAGTGGTGACCGCGGCGGATGGGAAACCACTGCTCTCGGCTGCCGCCAGCCCGCGGCTCGAACCCGCCTACGCATTGGCCTGGTAGAAAATCTCCCGACGGAGAGAAGATTTTCGAATTCAGTTCGACGAATACTCTCGAGAGATGAGTTCGCGCACATCCGGGGGCCGGCGAACGTGAAAAAGTGTCCTGTTTTCGGCGATTTCCGGGGAAACAACCGAATTGATAAATACTTCCGGGTATGCTATCGCTTGCAAGCGAGCAATCATTCCCAGGAGCAGGGTTTACGTCAGTGAAGAGATCTTCTTATTGCGACAGATCGCCTTGGACCACCTTCTGCGCGGTGACCTCCATTTTGACACTGCTGTGGGTTGGGGCCCTTCGGCCGATGGCAGCGGGAGCTTCTTCACTTGTCGTCGATTGGTGTACCGTCGATGCCGGCGGAGGGACTGCCACCGGCGCCTCGTTCTCCGTCAGCAGCACCGTCGGCCAACCTGACGCGGGAACATTCACGAATTCTTCGCATGCGATCCGAGGCGGCTTCTGGGGCATTGTCGCAGTCGTGCAGACTCCGGATGCGCCGACACTGGAAATCGGGGTGTCGGGAAATACCATTCTCCTGATGTGGCCTATTGATGAATCAGGATTCAGCGTGGAGGAGACATCGACGCTGCCGCAGCAAGCTTCCTGGAGCCAGATTCCACCGCCCTATCAAACCAACGCGACCCACAACTTCTACATCGTACCCCTCACTACGGGAAACAAGTACTACCGCTTGAATAAGTAACGGAGAAGAAGCATGAAGACGATCAGAACGGTCACGATAGCACTGAGCCTGCTGGCCATCAGCGCCGGACACACGTTTGCCGATCCGCCCGGTTTAATCAGCGTTCAAGGTCAGCTACTGGACGATGTGGGAAGCCCGCAGAACGGTGATTTCAACATGGTTCTGGCCCTCTACAGCTCTCCTACGAACAGTACGCCGCTCATCCTTGACAGCCACTTGAATGCCGGGACCGGAACCGTGCGCGTGGACGGCGGAATATTCACGGTCCTCCTCGGCAGCGGCGTTCTTTCGGATCCCATCGGAATTTTCACTTCCCTGAATCAAGTCTTTCAGCAACACGACGAAGTCTGGCTTGAATTCCAGGTTGGCGTTCCCGGCGGCGCGATAGAACCATTGCTCCCCCGAAAACAGATTGCCTCCGTGCCCTATGCCATGGTAGCGGGAACTGCATCGGCGGCATCCATTACGGATGGAAATATCATCCTCCCCACCGGCAGCGTGATCCTCGCCAGCGGCACATTCACCGGCGATGGTTCCGGATTGACGGGCGTGCCGACCGGCGACCTCCTGACCGGCATTTACACCAATCTCTATTCCTTCACAAACCCGGGAAATCTATACGCCGGCGATGGCGGCGCCATGACAAATTTGACCGCGGCCAGGCTCACGGGAGGCATTCACACGAATTGGTACGACCTCTCAAATTCGACCAACATTTTCGCCGGTGACGGCGGCGCTATGACAAACTTGACCGCAGCCGGACTCCTCTCGGGCATTCACACCAACCACTACGAGTTCACGAGTCCGAGCAACTCCTTCTTCGGGGATGGATCCGGACTCACCGGTATCATCGTCACCAATCTCAATTCCGGTATTTACGGCGGCGCATACATCTTCACCAACCGTGGCAACATTTTCGCCGGCGACGGCGGCGCTATGACAAATTTGACCGCGACCAGGCTCGCGGGAGGCGTTCACACGAATTGGTATGACCTCTCAAATTCGACCAACGTTTTCGCCGGCGACGGCGGCGCTATGACAAATTTGACCGCAGCCAGGCTCACGGGAGGCATTCACACGAACTGGTACGACCTCTCAAATTCGACAAACATCTTCGCCGGTGACGGCGGCGCCATGACAAACTTGACCGCGGCCAGGCTCACGGGAGGTATTCACACGAATTGGTACGACCTCTCAAATTCGACAAACATCTTCGCCGGTGACGGAGGCGCCATGACCAACCTGACCGCCGCCGGACTCCTCTCGGGCATTCACACAAACCACTACGAGTTCACGAGTCCGAGCAACTCCTTCTTCGGGGATGGATCCGGACTCACCGGAATCGTGGCTACCAATCTCAATTCCGGTATTTACGGCGGCGCATACATCTTCACCAACCGTGGCAACATTTTCGCAGGCGACGGCGGCGCTATGACCAACTTGACCGCAGCCAGGCTCACGGGAGGCATTCACACGAATTGGTATGACCTCTCAAATTCGACCAACATCTTCGCCGGTGACGGCGGCGCTATTACGAACTTGACCGCCGCCAGACTCACGGGAGGTATTCACACAAATTGGTATGACCTCTCAAATTCGACCAACATCTTCGCCGGCGACGGCGGCGCCTTGACCAACTTGACCGCGGCTGAACTTCTTGGCGGCATTCATTCAAACCCCTTCGAGTTCACGAGTCCGAGCAACTCCTTCTTCGGGGATGGATCCGGACTCACCGGCATCGTGGCTACCAATCTCAATTCCGGCATTTACGGCGGCGCATACATCTTCACCAACCGTGGCAACATTTTTGCCGGCGACGGCGGCGCTATGACAAACATGACCGCGACCAGACTCGCGGGAGGCATTCACACGAACTGGTATGACCTCTCAAATTCGACCAACCTCTTCGCCGGCGACGGCGGCGCCATGACAAACTTGACCGCAGCCAGGCTCACGGGAGGCATTCACACGAATTGGTACGACCTCTCAAATTCGACCAATATCTTCGCCGGCGACGGCGGCGCCTTGACCAATTTGACCGCGGCTGAACTTCTTGGCGGCATTCATTCAAACCCCTTCGAGTTCACGAGTCCGAGCAACACCTATGCAGGAGACGGCTCCCTTCTCGACGGCGTGATTGCCACAAATCTGTATTCAGGGATTTACGCCGGGTCCTATGTCTTTACGAACGCCGGCAACGTGTTCGCGGGGGACGGCGGCGCTATGACAAACTTGACCGCCGCGAGACTCGACTCCGGAATTCACAGTAACCACTTTGAATTCTCCAATCCAACGAACATCTATTATGGAAACGGTTCCGACCTCAGAAATCTCAATGCGGATCATCTCACCCTCGGCACCGTCCCGGGCAACAGGATTTCCGGCGTCTATACCAACGGGATTTCGCTGACCAACCCGGGGAATATATTCTTCGGAGACGGCTCCGGACTGACAAACGTAAATGCAAGCTCTTCGAATGCAACCACCCTCAACGGTCTGGACTCGACCCAGTTCCTGCGCAGCGATACCAACACCACCGCCACGGGATCCATCACTTTCACCCGCGCATCCTCCGGGGCATCGGTCGGCGACGGCTCCATCTTCATTAATCCCGCAACCGCCGCAACCAACGACGTTCTGTTCGGCGTGGCCGTTGCGGGATCCGACCGGCTGACCATCACTGCCGACGGCGATGTCACGATGTCCGGCGAACTCATCGTGGGAGGGGATCTCCTCGTGACTTCGGGGACCCTCTCCGGCGACGGTTCCGGATTGACCGGAGTCGTCGTATCCGCTTCTGACGCGACGACGCTCGACAGCCTGGATTCCCTTCAGTTTCTGCGCAGTGACATCGCGGATACCTTTACGGGCCCGACCCTGATCGTCAGCACGGGTTCCTTGCTACGGGTAAACGGCGAATTACAGTTGAACGGCTCGCTCCTGATGGATCACGACGGCCCGGACGGGGACCAGAGCATCGGGTTTTTCGACGACAGCGCGATCGGCGACGAGAACTTCCTCTGGAGCGAATTGGGCGACCGCTTCTACTTTTCAGACGATGTAGCGATTGAAGGCACCCTTCAAGTGGGCTCACCCACCCCGCCGGACGCCGAAGCTTATAGCCAGCTGGGCAACGACGGCATCGGAACACCCGAATCGGGAGCAATGAATGACGCGGCAGATCTCTACCTCCAGGGAAGCCTAGAGCTCGGCGGAGATTTCTTCCTGAGCGACGGGGGTGATTTGTATATGAACGGCTCGCTCGATCCCTTCGAGGACGATGACCAGTCCATCTTTTTCTACGGCGATAACAATCGGGCGCAGAATTATCTCCGGTGGGATGAGGATACCGATCCCTACCTCCAGGACGACGGTATCGAGAGCGCATTCGTCAGCGCGATCAACGAACCCGGCATACAGGGCGGATGGAGCTGGGACTACGAAAGCGGGGCCGGCGGCGTCGACAGCGTGATGTGCCTGAATCGAAACGGCCTGTTGATGACAGACGGTCCCCAGATGGCCGGCAGCGGCTGCGACCTGGCCGAGATGTTTCTCGGTCCTGATGGCCTGGAACCCGGCACCCTTGTCGTGCTGGACCCGGAAACCTTTGAAGGCGTCATGCCGGCAAACCGGGCGAACGACAAGACAACAGTCGGCGTTGTTTCCGGCAACGCCGGCATGGTCCTTGCCGGTCCCACCGCCGACTATCTCCCGGTCGCCCAGGAGATTGCGGACCTGACCCGGGCGCTGGAAGCTGAACCGGAGAACAAGGAACTGGAAACTGCACTGGAAGAACTCCTCGCCGCCCGGAATACCTGGCTTCGCGGAAATGTGCCGGTGGCACTCGTCGGCCGGGTTCCGGTCAAGGTGGACGGCTCCTTTGGGCCGGTTGAAAGGGGCGACCGGCTGACAACCAGCCCGACCGCCGGCCACGCAAAGGTTCTGGATCAGGCCGGACCCTACTTCGGAATTGCATTGGAATCGTTCTCCGGGGACACGGGAGAGGTTCTGGTGCTGTTGCAAAGCGGCTGGTTCGGCGGGGAGGCGAAAACCGTAGCGACAACCACCCTCGGACGAACGGAGAGTGAAGCGCCATTTTCGCTCTTCAGTCAGTCGGACGGGAACCCGAAGCAGGAAGTCATGCGGGTGGATCGCAGCGGCGACCTGTACTTGAAAGGCACCGTACGCGCAGCGGCCATGGACCTGGCCGAATATTTCACCCTCAGTGAGCCGGCGGAACCGGGAGACGTCCTTGTCGCCGATCGCGAGGCACCGGGTCGGTACGGCCTCGGCCGCGAATCCGCCGATCCCGCCGTTGTCGGCGTTGTCGCCGCCGAACCCGGGGTGCTGCTTGGCAGCGGAATGGAACGAATCGCCGGCACAGACCTCGCTCTCGCCGAGCGATTCGAAGAGGCGCGGAGAAATGGGAATGTAACGGAGCAGACCCAACTCTGGGATCAGCTCGAAACAACATTCCGCACGTCTCATGCGCCCGTCGCCCTGAGCGGAACGGTTGAGTGCAAGGTTGATGCAAGCTTCGGCCCGATCCGGGTCGGCGACATCCTGACGACTTCCCCCACCCCGGGTCACGCAATGCGCGCCACCGGCGACCAGCCCGGTACAATCATTGGAAAGGCCCTCCAGGGCCTGGACGAAGGCACCGGGAAGATCAGAATGCTGGTTATGATGCGGTGAAGCTGGCGTCGTGCTGTCGCCAGGATTGACGCATCGACAAGCCGGAGCAACGTTGCGATCATCATTCCGTGTCCGAATGATGCACCATGAATCGCAGGGGATCCGACCATGTTTCGAGACGTAAAAGCGGCGGCAATTTCGTTCGTACCGAAAAAGTTCGGCCTGGACCAGAATGCCGCGACGCTGGAGCGCATGTTTCGACGCGCGGCCGGCTACGGTGCGCAGCTTGCGGTGGCGCCGGAGGGCGCGCTGGAAGGATATGTAGCCTACGAGATCTGCATCCGAAAACATCCGCCGAAAGAGATGCTGAACGTGGCGGTGACGATCGATGGTCCGGTGATGCGCAGGTTCAAGGCACTCGCACGGGAACTTCAGATGTGCCTCTCCTTCGGGCTTGCCGAGCGAATCGGCGGCGACATCTACAACTGCGCAGTGTTCATCGATCACCGCGGCCGGCTGTGCGGCAAGTATCACAAAATGCAACTGGCGGAAGGATCGCACGCGAGTTGGTGGTGGAACCGCCTGGGAAAAAGCAGTCGCGCGATAAACACGCCCTTTGGACGGTGTGGGTTTCTCATTTGCAACGACCGCTGGAATGCCGAACTCGCTCGGATCCCCGTTCTCGACGGCGCCCGGTACCTCATCATTCCCTCCTACGGTGTCCGGGGCCCGACGCAAGACAAAGCGGTGCTGGGCCGGGCCCGGGAAAACGGCGTGCCCATTGTGGAAGCAAATGTCGGCAAGACGCTGCTGATCAGCAAGGGGGAAATCGTCAAGCTCTCCAGCGCCGAAACCACGGTCATCACCGGCACCATCGCTATTCCGGCCGCCCCGTCTCCTGCCAACCGGGGTCGCCAGGAGAAAGAATTCCTGCACTGGCGAAAGGCTGAAATGCTGAAGAGATACCAGGTCACGCGAAAAAACTCCGCAGCGAAACCGAAAAAATAGCATTGGAATCCACGCCGGGACCCGGCCGCCCCTTTCTCTTTCGACAAAACACTACGTAGTGTTCAGGATTCAATGGGCCCGCACCCCGAAGATGAATGCGCACACGGAGAATGCGATATATCCCCCCAGCAGAGGAATGCCCCAGGCGCGGTTGAAGTGAGTTCCGGATACGGATGACGCAATACGGAATATCCCCACGATGAGAACCATTGCCGGAACGTGCAGGAAAAGGACTTCGGGCGGAACGATCAGTGGACTCGCCGCGGCGGATACGCCGATCACGAACAGAATATTCAGAATATCGGCGCCGAGAATATTGCCCACCAGCAACTCCGGGTGTCCCCGCCGGATGCTCGAGATGGCGGTCACCAGTTCGGGCAAGGACGTTCCGAACGCCACAACCGTCGCGGAAACAATTGACGGGGGGATGGAAAGCATTACGCACAGCTGTTTCACATCAGACACGATCAGTTTGGAAGAAATCAAAACAACGGCAAGCCCAAGGAGGAGCATCACGCAACACCGCCAGATCGGAACAGTGCGGGCTTCCACCTCCTCGGCCAGGAGGGGGTGTTGTTTTGCCCAGACGATCGAAATGGTGAAGTAACCGCCTAGAAGAAAAAGAAAAAGAATCCCTACCCGGCGGGAGAGAATGGGGGTTGCCCCCAGCACCCAGGCACCGCCGATCAACCCGCCCAGCAGAAGTACGAAACCGAATTGAAGCCAACCGTGCCGGTTCATGATAAACCGGTCCACCGGGAGCGCGGTCATCAGGCATCCAATGCCGAATACGAGCCCGGTATCGCAAATCACGGAGCCGATGGCATTCCCCAGCGCAAGACCCGCGTCACCCCCGAGTGCGCTAACGACGGAAACGGCGGCCTCCGGGGTCGTGGTGCCGAGGGAAACAACGGTGGCGCCAACGATGATCTTGGGGATCTTGATTCCGTAGGCAAGTTGGGCGGCGCCTTCCACGAGCCAGTCCGCCCCGCGCATGAGAAACCACATCAGGGCAGCCAGGACCAGGAGCATCACCGCCACGCCGGGAATTCCCATGCCCGAAAGTCTTTCGAAAAGTGAGTCTATACCCATGTATTCAGCAATCTTCGACCACCGTAAAAGCTGGCATAGTGGAGAAAGATTCCCGGGGGCGCAATCCGGCAATGCAACCCGCGATGCCGCCGGCGTTGAGTCGCCTGGGATTCCCGGCCCGCGCCGATGCAGGGGAGGATGCTCCTCCCATGAACTTCTCCCGGGCCGGGTCGGCCCTGGGCAGGCCGACCAACGTTCGCGGAAAACATCGAACCTTGATTCAGCTTCCGGTGCGGAGCGAGTGGGCGGCCTCCCACACGAGCCATATCTGGTACGGCTTGTCGTTCTTCTTTACCACCAGCCCGGTATTTCTGCCGAACTTGTCGGTCGCTACCCCTTCTTCGTATCCATGAGTTCCCACGCTGCCGTCGGTGAAAAGAATGTTAGCGGTTCGAAGCAGCTTGTGGGAGTAGATCGGACCGCGGTACTGCCACCACCATTGGAAATTGATATCCATGACCATTGCTTTCATCGTTGTCGTGCTGAACCGGGATGTTTCTTCGAATCGCGCCACATCATCCTTGGGAGCGGACTTTCTTGTACTCACAGGGTGAAACCACTCATACCAATAGGAAGAGCCGACCCAGGTGGACGATACCCACATGTCCCGATCATTGTGCAGATCCGTGGTAGGCCGAATTGCGGGACACAATGCAGCTTCATGCGTGTCCATGTAGTTTTCAATGAGAACCCCCACCCCGACGAATCGGTTGTCATACTTTACGTTCGGTGTGGACCATCCTTCCGGGCCATATATGGGAGGCTTCCTGTCCTCGTGATCCTGGCTGTAAAGAGCGGCCGCCGTCCCAATGCCCTTGAGATTGCTGATGCACTTGATCCGGTGCGCAAGTGCAACGGAACGTCTCGCCGCCGGAAGAAGCAGCGCGGTGAGTACGACAATGATCGCAATGACTACCAGCAATTCGATCAGCGTGAATCCACACTTCGGATGGGTGGGCAAGACCCGGCCGGCACCCCCATCCCTTCCAGTTCTATCCGAGGGTATCATGTTGATAAGAAATCTACCACAATACCCGGTTGATAACAGGAAAAAAGCGTACCGGTCGCTCAAGACAAGCAAACCGGAGTGCTACCGGATAGAGATACCGCAGTCCCCCGAATCCTTACCCTTCGTGATCCGACATTGCGCATTCTCACGCGCTGCGGGAAAACATCGAAGGAGTTGGCCGCTCAAAGAGTGCGCTGCTCGAGGAATTCCCCGGGCTATTCACAGGGACCGGGCCGGCACCGCATGGTCTTTCTGTATTTCGGCAGAGCCGCAGATTTTCGGAAAAAACACCTTCACCGTCGTTCCGTCACCGGGATGACTATGCAGGGAAACGTGACCTTCCGCTTTCCTCACGATACCGTACACCGTGGAAAGACCGAGTCCGCTTCCCTTGCCCACCTCTTTGGTCGTGAAAAAAGGTTCGAACACTTTGTGAGTCGTTTGCTCGTCCATACCACAGCCCGTGTCCCGGATAGACAGCAGTACATAGGGGCCTTCCACCGTGCCCGGATGGCGACTCGCACCTGCCTGGTCAAAAACGATATCCGCCGTTTCGAGAACCAGCCGCCCTCCGGACGGCATGGCGTCACGGGCATTCACCACCAGGTTCATGATCAATAGTTCCAGTTGCTTCCGATCTACGCTGATTCGGGTGCCGCCTGAACCCAGGATAGATTCGAACTGAATGCCGTCCCCGAGGATCCGGCTCAGTGACGCATGCATTTTGCGAATGATCTCGTTAACATCCAACAACTCGGGCTCATCGTTCTGACGGTTGCCGACCGTTAACAGCTGCTGCGTCAACTGGCAGGCACGCCGGCCTGCGTCCTGGATTTCGCCGATAAACTCGATCGCATCCCGGTTCTCCTCCACTTCCTCCTTTACGAATTCCACATTTGCCAGGAGAACGGTCATGAGGTTGTTCAACTCGTGGGCAACGCCGCCGGCGAGCCGGCCCACCGCCTCCATTTTCTGTGAATCGCGCAGTTCCTGTTCCCGCTCCAGCAACGCCTGCATGGTTCTATGCTGTTCCACCGCATACCGGATACTGCGCTCCAGAAGCCCCGCATCGAAACATCCTTTTACGAGGTAGTCAGAGGCGCCGGCGCGCATTGCCTCATGGTCCACCAGTCGATCGCCTTGCCCGGTGACGAGAATCTTGGGGATGGTGCTGCCGAGGGAGATCGATTCCTTTACCAAGTCCAATCCGCTGCGTGGTCCAAGTCGATAGTCGATCAAACAGACATCGTGACGGTTTTCCAGAATCACCGGGAGCGCCGCATCATAGGATTTTATCCACTCAATCTCAAAATCAAGCACTTCCGAATCGGCCAGCGTGTCCCTGGTAATGAGGAAGTCGTCTTCGTCATCATCTACCAGCAGGACTCTGCAATTCTGTTGCGTCGGCATTTCACTCATTGATTCGCTCGTTTCCATCGGCGGATGCATTGCCGGTCATCGCATAGTCCGGCTTGCTGTCTGAAAACCGTACGATCCCGCACCAGTAGTTCCAGATCGCGCTCACCGTACTCACCAGTTCATCGAAAGAAGACGGCTTCACTACGAAGGAACTACTTCCCAGTTCGTAGGCGGTTCGAACGTCCTCGTACGCGTCGGAAGTAGTAAGAACAACGATCGGGATGTGCTTCAGTCTGGCCTGTGACTTGATCCACTGCAGCGCTTCTCTGCCATCCATTCTCGGCATGTTGAGGTCAAGAAGGATCAAATTTGGAATCTCCGGAGAATCGGTATCACTCCCGGCCAGGCGATTCTTGAGAAGTCGCACCATGCCTTCACCGTTTGCGACGAACTCCAGACGGCACGGCAGATCGTTTTCATCAAACGCTTCCCGAATCAACAACCGGTCATCGGCGTCGTCGTCTACAATAAGAATCTGCACAGGTTTCGGCTCTTCTTTCATTATCGTCGTCATGATCCCCCCTTTGAATCCCGACTCAAGTGAATGGCCTCATCCCGAGCAGATTCTGTGCCATCGCCCGGAAACTGATTCCTCTTTGGCTCGCATCCTGCTCTTGAATTCTATCGGGTAAAAAAGCGGAAATGATAACACGGTTCAAATTGAGAGCCCGAGCGGCCGGAACGGCCGGAGTGTTGATGATGACACTGCTCCTTATCGGCGGGTGTCAACGGTCGTCCACTCCGGAACCGATTCAATCTGCGCCGGAGCGTGTGGTTCGACTTTACAACTGGGCCGACTACTTCGACGAAAAGATCCTGGAAGAGTTCTCCGCTCGCACGGGGATACGTTACGAACTTGAAACGTATGATACGTCCGACGAGTGCTTCGCCCGGATCAAGTCCGATCCGGCGGCCTGCGACGTCTTTGTTCTAGAGGACACCGTCATCAGTGCGATGCGCGAATTGCGTCTTGTTCGACGAATCCATCGTGAAAAACTTCCCGGTATCCGCCACCTGGATCCGGGATTCCTGGACCTGGAGTTCGACCCGGGAAATCTGTACTCCGTTCCCTATACCTGGGGAACAACGCTTCTCGCCTACCGAAAGGACAAGGTCGACCCCAAACCCACGAGTTGGACGGCGCTGTTTGATGAGAAGTATTCGGGCCAGGTGATGATGATGGACGACTCCCAGGAAAGTTTTGCCATTACCCTCACCACCTTGGGATTCCCCATGAACTCCAGCGTCCCGCGGGAACTGGAAAGCGCGCGCTCAAAGCTGATCGAACAGGCATCCCTGGTAACCGGGTACTCGGATTTTTCCACCATTCTCGATGCTCTGATCGATGGAACCTGCTGGGTCGCTCCAATGTACAGCGGAGATGCGGCCGATGCGGCGGAAGCACACCCCCAGATCGGCTACGTAATTCCGGAGGAGGGCGCGACCATGTGGATCGACAACTTCGCCATCCCGCGGGACGCGCCGAACGTGGACGAAGCGCATCTCTTTATCAACTTCATGCTGGATCCCGAAATATCGGGTCGAAATGCGGGTTCAATCTGGTATGCCTCTCCGAATCTGTCCGCCCGTGCTCATACAAGCGAAGAGCTTCTCCAAGATGAGCAGATCTACCCGGCGCCTGAAGTCCTGGCCAAGTGCGGATTCCTGAAAAAACTCGATCAACCCCGCCTCCAGGCACAAAACGAAGCGTGGGCCGAGGTGAGAAGGTCCCCTTCGCTCGAGGCCAGGGCGGCGATTCGGAGCACCTCTCCACAATGAGTCGGTCGCGCAGTTTCGGCACCATTCATACCCAGGTCCTTCTCTACTTTCTGCTGGCAGGCCTGCTGCCCGTGGTACTCCTGTACCTGCTGACGACGACCTTCACGCGAAACACGCTGGAAACAACGGAATATCGGAAAATCGAGATTCTAACCGGGGAGGTGTCCCGGAAGATCTCGATTATCATGCAGAACGCCACCGACGACCTGAAGGCACTCGCCGCCAACCACGTACTCTTCGAATCCATCGGGAACCAGGATGCCCGGGATGCAAACCTCCGGCGTGTGCACGATTACTATGACGATTTTACGGATGTAACACTGTACGAAACCAACGGATCGGTCGTTGCCTCAACCACGTACCAGTTCTATGAAACCGTCGAGCACACCGATTGGTTCGATCAGGCCGTTGCCGGCCGGGTAGCGATTACGAGACCACATAAGATGATCGGACGCCCGGGACTCTTTCTCAATGTCTACTTTCCGGTGATGGGTCCGGATGGAAAGACTTCCCGGGTGATCTGCGCAGGGATTGCATTCGACTCAGTATGGAACTCCCTCGACGGGACGCAACTCGGCGATTCAGGATATTACGTTCTGCTGGATGGGTACGGCAACGTCCTATCCCATCCGAACAAGAACATGATCCTGGAAAAATTCACCGATATCGATGCGGCCACGTGGCGAAATGAATCCAAAGGATTCGCAAGAGACGAAATCGGCAGGAAGTTCATGTACGCAGTCAGGCGGCTTTCCCGCGGGGAAACCAAAGTGGGCGAACCCTGGGCGTTGGTCGGCTTGCTTCCCGCGGAGGAAGGCCTATGGGTGCTTCGCCGTCAGCAGAGTCTCCAGTTGAACGTGGGGTTGATTGCGATCCTGGTGACGTTTCTTCTCGGCATCCGCCTGAGCAAGATGCTGGCACGGCCGATCGCGGACGCCGCGAGCGCAGCGCGAAAAGTGCGGGAAGGGAGGCTCGATGCCCGCATTCGGGAATCCGGAACGAATGAGCTCCGAGATCTTGCCTGCGCTTTCAACGAAATGGTCGAAGAACTAGATGCCCACAGAAACCACGTCAAGAGCCTGGTCGATCATCAGACGGAAAAGCTGCGAAGGTCTGAAGTCAACCTCCGCGCGCATGCAGCCGAATTGGAGCGGAGCAACAATGAACTTGAGAGCTTTGCGTATGTTGCATCACACGATCTGCAGGAACCTCTCCGAAAAGTAATCACTTTTGGCGACAGGCTCAGAACCAACTACAAGGAGCAACTTGACGACCGGGGCGTTGATTACCTGTCCCGAATGCAAAATGCCTCTCGCCGCATGCAGACACTAATCCAGGATCTACTGGCGTACTCGCGGATTTCAACAAACGAAATTTGTTTTGAAAATGTGAACCTCGACCAGGTTCTTCAAGATCTGCTGTCGGATCTGGAGGTGCCGATCTCCGAGTCCGGCGCCCGGATCGAATGGAGCAATCTTCCGATCATCGAAGGCGACGCGTTGCAGATGCGACAACTGTTCCAGAATCTTCTCTCCAACGCGTTGAAATTCAAGAAACCGGGAGTGTCCCAGGTCATTACGATCAGGGGGCGGAAAGAGGAATTCCCGGATTCGGAGTCGTTTTATGTGCTGACGGTGGAAGACAACGGCACCGGCTTTGACCCGAAGTATTCCACGCGGATATTCGATGTCTTCCAAAGACTGAACTCTCACGCGGAGTATGAAGGAACCGGAATCGGACTCGCAATCTGCCGCAAAATCGTGGTGCGCCACGGTGGATCCATACGTGCAACAAGTTCCCCCGAGGGGGGAGCAAAGTTCATCGTAAAACTTCCCGCCGCGCGCACCGCGGCGCCCGAGGAAGCCGATCCCTCGCTGGTGACCGCAGAGTCCCGGTACGCCTGAGCCGGCTCGCCGGCCGGGGGCATCGGAACGCAAGCTGCAGGATGGGCTTGTACGACGGCGAATGTTTCGTGACACTTCGTAGATCGTAGAGCCGTCTCAGGGCATCGGTCTTATCATGAATCAACGGGACATCCATCGTAGATCTTTCCTTCAGTACGTCGGGTACGGAATCGGTGCAATGACGTTTCCACACGCGCTCGGACCCCTGGCGAAGGCACATGAGAATGGGACAGATCGGTGCCTTTCAACCGGCTGGGATGGAGTGCCCTACCCCGTTCCGCTCCCGGGAGATCCCGGATTGCCGGGAAACGATGCGGCACGATTGAAAGTTTTCGAAGTCCGCGACACGGTTTCACTGCCGGCGGAATTCAAGTTTGAACTGATTGCCTCCTGGGGGGATCGGATCGGCACCAACCAGGAGGATGGACAGCCGATGCGCTTCGGATTCAATTGCGATTTTGTCGGACTGGTTCCGATGAAGGAAACGAAGGACGAGTTCTGGATGGTCGTAAACCACGAATATATCTCCGCAAGACCCTGGATTCAGGGACAGCGGGAGGAGGCCGCCGATCTCCCCGCGCTACGACTGGAGACCGATCCGGAAAATCCGGATCATCGAAGGCTCCGGGTCGGCGACCGCCTTCTGACCGGCACTTCGGTTGACTTCCACGATCCCTCACTGGCCGACGACGAAACTCTCCGTTCGCAAATCAGAAAAATAGCCCTCGGAGCCCTGACCGATCTCGGCGTCAGTGCGATGCATGTCCGGATCGGCGAGGATGGGTCGGTGTCGCGGGTCCGTGGCGGAAAGCCGCCCAGAAGATGCTCGGGGGCGGACGCGGTGGGACCCTCGTCCGCGCGGGATGCCACGATGACGGGACCGGCACTTCGGATCGACGGATTTCGTTCGTCGATGCCCCCTCGTACTTTCTCCAATTGTTCGGGTTGTATTACGCCGTGGGGAACATTTCTGAGCTGCGAGGAGAATTTTCAGCAGCAAGTGTGGGACCACGTCACGCCATCCGGAAAACTCCTTATGAACCCCGGGGATCCGCTTTCACCACTCCCCTTCGCGGCGCCCGCCTACGATAATCTTCTCGGGTTACCGTATGAACTCAACGGACTGACCACGGGGGCCGACGCTCCCGGGGACGGCCGCTACTTCGGGTGGGTGTGCGAATTCGAACCGGAGACGGGGTCTCTTTCAAAACATACTGCCCTGGGGCGATTCCGGCACGAGAACGTCGCCATGAGATGCCAAGAGGGAAAGAGACTTGCGGCATACATGGGGGATGACCGCCGGGGCGGTCATGTGTACAAGTTCGCGAGCAAGAACAGGGTGCAAAACCCTCGCGACCCACAAACCCGCCGGCTGCTGCACGAGGGAACACTGTACGCGGCGCGGTGGCGGCCCGATTTCACCGGCTCATGGATTCCCCTCGTTCCCGAAACACCGCTCCAGCGGCCCCGCCCGGAACAATGTGCGAACGGGTTCTTGTGGCTTCCGAACCGGCCCACCGGCGGCACCGTCCTGGTGAAATCACCCGATGCGGACGTTGAGGAAGGGATTCTCGCAGATGAATGGGTAGCTTCTATCGAGGCCTTCTGCGAAAAGACATTTTCTGAAATCACCTTGGGAGACCTCGTCGAAGCCGAATCCTCGCGGGAGCGCGCAGGGATCCTGGTCCTTGATGCGTACGCCATGGCGAACGCCGCCGGAGCAACGCCCACCGCGCGCCCGGAAGACATCGAGGTACACCCGGACGACAATAGCGTCTACATCGCGTTTACCGACAGTACGGGGAAACGGGACGGGTCGCCTGATCGAAATATTTTCCCCGATTCGGCGTGCGAGAATTCGCGCCAATACGGGGCGATCTATCGGCTGGCGGAGGACGGAGACGATCCGGGATCCGAGTCATTTACATGGGGTAAATTCGTCGCATCAGGGGAAGCAGCGGACGGCGGAGGAGGCTTCGCCTGCGCAGACAACCTGGCATTTGATCCCGAAGGAAACCTGTGGGTGGTAACGGACATCACCACCTACGCGCAAAATGCGGCGGTCGACCGGAAGGGCAAATGGATGAAGCCCGGGGAGAAGGGATTTCCCGGAGTCTTCGGCAACAACGCAATTTTCATGATTCCTACAAGTGGTCCGGATGCAGGAATCCCGCGATGCTTCGCAACGGCGCCGATGGAAAGCGAATTTACGGGACTCTTCTTTACGCCGGGAGGAGAATCACTTCTCGTCGCGATTCAGCACCCCGGAGAGCGGCACGGCGCACGGAGTCACCCTGATTCCGGGTTGCCTGGTGAAGAAGTACGGCGCATTCGTATTGCGGGACGCGATGGAAAGATCTTCACCCAAACTCGATCCGTCCCGATCGGAAGCAACTTCCCATCCGGTATTCCGGGGAAGGCGCCCAGACCCAGTGTCATTAACATTCGCCGCAAGTGACCTTCACAGAGACCCGCCGTCACAGAATGCGGGGTGGCCCGATCAATCACTCTTACCCGCTTACCTCACACTTCTTCTGCCGCGAGCGGGACGAAAAAGTGTGAGATAAGCGAGCTAAAGATCGATGAACAAGTGAAGAACGAATCCGAAAAAATGGATTTTCAGGACCGCGAGGTCCTTTTTCTCGTCCGGATCGAATTCCCCACGCCCCATGTCGGCGGCATCGATCTGATTCAATTCGGCAAGAATCAATCGGGCCTGGTTCAAGGCGCTCATCCAGGCGCGGACGTGGGTGTCCGGGATCTCGATCGACCCGTCCCGGATACCAGCCAGATCGCGGATCAGGATTTCCTCGGCGGAAGCAAACAAGTACTCCAGATCCGGATCCGTCGCCTCATGAAACTCTTCGGAAACCTGCTCGTCCCCGGGCTTCACATCCGGGAACAGGCGCTTGCTGACGCTGGGATGGGACCGGTAATGAAGAATGGAAGGCACTTCGTGAAGAAGCGCCAACGTTGCGTCATCGATGCCATTTATCGAGACTGCGTCCTCCCCTATTCTTTCTATCGTGAAGGAAGTCACGGCTCCGAAGTCTCCAGGGTGGCGAGAAGCTGGTGCCCGTGAAGCTGGTGCACATAGTGCTCGGCCTGCTCCCTTGCCCCGCTCCAGACGATGGATCTCCCGCTGGTGTGCACTTCCATCATCAACAGCGTGGCCTTCTGGCGGGGATATCCGAATACGCGCTGAAAAACCATTGTCACGTAGTTCATCAGGTTTATCGGATCATTGTGCACGACCACGTTCCAGGGCAAATCGAGCTTCTCTTCGGTGTCGGTCTCATCGATGTGAACGATGCCCGGCTGGGTCGAGTTCCTGCAATCAAATGTTCGTTTCGGCATGGCGATCACGGTGGTTTTATACTATAACCATGAGCGTTTGAGGGGTCAGGAAAAATCTTATCGAAGGGAATTCAGGTCATGCTGATTGAGACGATTAAGCGGCGCATTAAAGAGGCCATGCTCGAAAAAGACGCGGTGACACGCGATATCCTGCGGGTGGCCATCGGAGAGATTCAGACCGCGGAGGCCAGAGGCGGAGACATCGGCGACGCGGAGGCCGAGAAGATTCTTCGGAAGCTGGTAAAATCGAACCAGGAGACATTGGCTGCAATCGGGGACGATCCCGCGAAGCAGGATCAGACGCTCCAATTGCGCCGGGAGCTCGAGATTCTGGAGGATGTCTTGCCCCGAATTCTATCGCTCCCAGACGTCGAAATCGCCTTGGCCGCGGTTTCCGAACAGATTCGGGAAGCGGCGGGAGACGGGCCCGCCATGGGCGTGGCAATGAAATACTTAAAGGGTGAAGGCGCAGCAGTCGACGGCCAGACCGTCTCGCAGGCCGTGAGAAACATCCGGAGTTAGCCCGCTTATCTCACACTCTTGCGTCGCGATCGCAGCAAGAATCTCGGTCCGACAGGAGGCTGCTAGCCCGCATAGATCACACTTTTTCGTCACGAGCGGATGGAGGTTGCGCCAAATCAAGGAGTTATCCCGATGGGGCGGGCGAAGGCATGTGGACACATGTAGAGGTCGACCCATCGGGATAACTCCTTGATTTG
>Ga0315336_1003436_pt1 | contig 21073 bp, 12 predicted proteins | sample ASW5metaG_FD_204512 | JGI IMG/M metagenome (GOLD analysis project Ga0315336, IMG submission 204512) | Ammonia-oxidizing marine archaeal communities from Monterey Bay, California, United States - ASW #5 | ecosystem: Environmental > Aquatic > Marine > Intertidal zone | place: USA: California... | reverse complement strand
CGCTGATTCTGCACCGACACGGGCCGGAGGCGCCGTGCCACGGGCGGGGTTGCTCCCGTGTCTGAGAAAGGAACGAGAAGAGAGGAGCACGAACGGAGCTCGCGCTAACCGTGCCCGTGCCTTTCGCTGATACTGTACGGACACGGGCCGGAGGCGCCGTGCCACGGGCGGGGTTGCTCCCGTGTCTGAGAAAGGAACGAGAAGAGAGGAGCACGAACAGAGCCCGCGCTAACCGTGCTCGAGGCTTTCGCTGATTCTGCACCGACACGGGCCGGAGGCGCCGTGCCACGGCCGGGGTTGCTCCCGTGTCTGAGAAAGGAACGAGAAGAGAGGAGCACGAACAGAGCCCGCGCTAATCGTGCTCGAGCCTTTCGCTGATTCTGTACCGACACGGGCCGGAGGCGCCGTGCCACGGCCGGGGTTGCTCCCGTGTCTGAGAAAGGAACGAGAAGAGAGGAGCACGAACGGAGCTCGCGCTAACCGTGCCCGAGGCTTTCGCTGATTCTGCACCGACACGGGCCGGAGGCGCCGTGCCACGGCCGGGGTTGCGCTACACGGGTTGGAGAAGCGCAATGATTATGATTCGACGCGGCTTTGCTCCCGTGCGAGGATGGCTACGGGAGAAATTCTTTTTGAACTATCTTGTTACCGGTGGAGCCGGATTTATCGGAAGTCACATTGTTGAGGCACTTGTCGCCAAGGGCGACGGGTTTGTTCGTGTCATCGACAACCTTCGTTCCGGTCACGCCCGGAATCTGAACGGAATGAATGTGGAGTTTCTCGAAGGCTCTGTTACGAGCGATCGTATGCTCGACAAGGCTCTGAAAGACGTCGATGCGATCTTTCATCTCGCGGCCATGGTCAGTGTGCCGGAAACCATGAAACATCCCCGAGAGTGCATGGAGATTAATACCCTCGGGACTCTGCAGCTTCTGGCGGCGGCGAAGCGGCACGGTGCCCGGCGGATCGTTTTCTCATCAACCAGCGCCGTGTATGGGGACGACCCCGAGCAGCCGAAACGCGAGTCGATGAATCCCGAACCGCTCAGCCCCTACGCCGTCAGCAAACTGAACAGCGAAATGGCCGTGCAGTTGCTTGGTGAGCAGTCGGGAATTCGAACCGCGTCACTGAGATACTTTAATGTGTACGGCCCGCGCCAGGATCCCAAAAGCGCCTATGCCGCGGCCATCCCCATCTTCGTTGCGCGCGCCCTTCGCAATGAAGACATCGTCATTTTCGGAGACGGAGAGCAAACCCGCGACTTTGTTTTCGTGAAGGACGTGGTGCAGGCAAACCTCCTGGTGAGCGAGAAGGGGGAGGGGATATATAACGTCGGCGCGGGAAGCACGGTCACTATCAACCAGCTGGCCCGACAGATCGTTTCCATGACGGGATCAAAATCCAGGATCGTTCACGCGGATCCGCGTCCCGGCGATGTGAAACATTCCAGCGCTGATATCTCGCGCATCAAGGCAATCGGTTTCGAACCCGATGCGGAGAGAGACGAAGCGCTGGCGAGGACGGTTGAGTATTTTAAAGCAATATCGGGATGAAGTCGCTGGGAGTTGAGGTTGCAGTCCAGCCCCTGACTTTGGTCAGATAATTCGAGCTGTGAGAGTCGTATCTGGTTTCTGGTTTCTGGTTTCAGGTTTCAGGTGTCAGGTTTTAGGGTTTCAGAATAGCGGTCCACGAGGGTGATGAAATCGTCCACCATTATCGTCGCCGCCGTCGTTGTCCGATCTCTCATTCCTACGAAAAATCTGATGGAGCCTGCGAAGATCAGAGGCAACCTGAAACCCGAAACCTGAGCTCTCAAATAGGCGGGGGCCATGACACAGTGTCACATTCTTCAATCCTTCAGAATCCTAATCCCAATCCTGATCGCAATCCTAATCGATAAAGATTGAGATTAGGATTGGGATTAAGATTGAGATTAAGATAGATGGATTTGGAACGTTCAGATACAAGAAAACCCAATTCCCAATGTCCTGTCTCATCGTCATTATCTCGGAAGCGGAAGTCGGCTCCATGGTTCGGTGGGGGTACCGATTCGCCTCAGCTTCCGAGGAGGATCTCACTGTCTTTGTGCCGAGAGGAGGGCGAACGGCGGAAGATCCGCGGTCGTTTGAACTCGATACGGAGGATGAGTCCGATGTGATCCCGTTTCTCGGACTCCTTCGCGAGACGCTGCGGGAGTGCATCGCATCCGGGGAGGGTCCTGAATTGTCACGGCGTCCCATGGTGGAGATTCGGGGTGGAGTTTTTCCCGACCGGGTCCAGGCCGTGCTTCAGGAGGCCACGCGCTGTCGTGCAAACCTGCTGCTGGTACCCAAAACGGATCCGGAACGCGTGGATCGGACCGATGCTCGATTTGCGCGGCAGATTTTTCAGCATGCAAGTTGCACCACGATCCTGTTCAGGCCGGGGGAATCGGACGGGAAACTCTGCCGCAGGATTCTTGTTCCGGCGGCAGGGGGACGCAATTCCCTGGTGGCGTTGAAGCTCGGACTTTCCTGCGTGCGGCAGTGCGGCGGGAAACTGGTCCCCTTGTACGTCGAGCCGGATGCGGACGACATTGCCCGGGAAGTCGGGGAGCAATACCTTGGCCAGGTGTTGCGGCGGGCTGGCCTGGAGACCGATCCGGATCACATTCTGCCGCGGGTCCGGCTCGCCGGCGATTTGTACCAGGGCATCGCGGAGGAAGTGGACGAAGGATACGACCTGGTGATCATCGGATCGGCGAATGTCGGCACGATTCGGCGGAAGTTGTTCGGGACGGTGCCCGACCGCCTTGTTACAGGCCATAACCCGCTTTCGATTGGCGTGATCCGCTGTGCCCGGCCGCTTACCGAGAGACTCCGGGAGTGGCTGGAGCATTGGTTGACGCTTGCGATTCCGCAAATGAACAGGGAAGAGCGTATTCGCGTATTCGAGGGGTTGCAGTCTTCCTCGCGATGGAACTTCGACTTTCTGGCTCTGATGGCACTCTCCACCACCATTGCCGCCCTGGGCCTGATTGCGAACAGTGCCGCCATTGTCATTGGAGCGATGCTGGTTGCGCCGCTGATGTCTCCCCTGCTCGGTGCGAGCCTGGCTCTTGTACAGGGCAATTTTCCCCTGATCCGGTCCGCGTCACGCGCGATCGTGCTCGGTTTCTTTGTCGCCCTTTCGATTGGCGCAGTGATTGCGTGGCTGGTGCCGGGAACCGGCATGACATCCGAGTTGCTTTCTCGCGGCGGCCCCACGCTGCTGGACATGGCGGTTGCATTCTTTTCCGGAATGGCGGCGGCCTACTGCACCGCGCGTCCCACGCTCTCTGCCGCCCTGCCCGGTGTGGCGATAGCGGCGGCCCTGGTGCCGCCGATCGCAACCACCGGGATTTCGCTCGCCAGCGGTGAGGTGGATATTGCTCAGGGCTCTGCCATCCTTTTTGCCACCAACGTGGTCTGCATCGTTCTGGGTGGAATGATTGCGTTCTTTGCCGGGGGTGTTCGCGGCTATAAGGGACGGGACACGAAGCCGGCGTGGGTGCGCCGAACCTTGATTGCGCTGGTTCTTTCCGCGGCGGTGCTGGCCGTGCCGCTGGGATCCCTGCTGCTGGCGAAGTTTGCACCTTCGATTCCCGGGCATGCGGAGATTTCAGAATCCTTGCAGGCTGATTTCGACGCCCGTCTATCCTCCATACCCGGCATGAAATGCCTTGGTGCGGACGCCACGCTGATCGAGGGAACGATGCTGATCCAAATTGAGGTCTCGGCAGCGCGGATTCCAACCGCAGAACAGGCGAAAGACCTGGCACGAATAGCCCGGGAACATTTCCAGTGTCCCGTCACGGTGCGGCTTCTCCCCAAAGTTGTCGTGGAAGGATCCGTTCACAAGGAAACCACGATCAAGTGGATCGACACACCCGCGCCCGAGTAACATCTAAAAACCCAAGTCTTCCGTAGCACGGGTCACATACCCGTGCTACGGAATACGGAATGCGGAATGCGGGAGGGCGGGGTTCCGTGACGTGGGTCACATGTTTGTGTTGCCTGTCACCTTTTCGGGGGATCGGCTTCGCGAATTGCTGCTCCGTGCTCTTCGTGCATGATCAGTAGGGCGAAACGCTCTACCTCATCCAGGTCTTTGGTGCTGAGCGAGACGTAGTCGAACTTGCCTCGTAGATCCGTGTAGCCGTCTTTGAAAAAGCGAACATCGCCATACGTCATGCGGGCATAGACTTTTACGTAGGTTTTCGGAAGGGGGTCACGAGTTTCCTTTTTCGTTACGCGTAGAATTCCGTAGTTCTCAATGATCTGCAGGGAGAGGTCATTGGCGAAGTACGCCTGCGACTTGCGGATTCCGCCGGCGGACACCTCAATCATGACGTTCTTGCCCCGGAATTCAGCGGGAATGTCAAATGTTTCGGTAAAGCCGGACTCGGGCAGGGCAACCTCATCGATTCGCCGCGGATTGATGTATGAAAAGTGACCCGGGTCGTCGCGCACGAACGGGTTCCTTGAAAAGAGGAGTTCTATATCCATCGGATAATAGCTCAAGGTGGCGAGGGCGAGGTTCTGGTAGTCGGTCCGAATGCGTTCATCTTCAACCACGAATTCGAGGGACGGTTCCGTCGCCGCGAGGCGACCCTGGGCTTGCTCGCGATCCCGCTTATCCGAAACCGCCGCCGATTCGCCTGAAAGTTCGTCCAATTGCGAGCCGGCGTCGGCGAAACGCTTTTGCCACGCCGGTACCGGATGGCTCGCATACTGATCCACGATCGCACGGGCATCGTCCACTTCGCCCCGGTAGAAGTGCACGTAGAGTTTGAGATAATCATACTGCAGGGATTCATGCAGGTCCGCAGGCCGAATCGTATCGAAGAAAGCGATTCCTTCCTCCACCCGGTCCTGGAGCAGCATGTACGTGGCAATACAGAGCCGGTCCGCCGCGTCCGGGCTCTTTCGATACCTGAGGACATTCATGAATTGATGATATTGGTAGTAGAATCGGTCCGTAAGGATCTTCGGATGTTTCCCCAGCACATGTGCACGCGCATTCACGAGAGGTTTGTACTCCATGTGCTGGTAGAGATTGCGGGCAATGGGGTTGATGGTCAGCAGGGGAGACTCTATCCAGGCCCCGCACTTCGAGGAATAGGAACTGTGCTGCAGATATTCCCGCGCGGCCGGTAGCTCGTTATGCATCAGGGCATAAGACCAGAGGGTCGGCTCGAAGACGCGCCGCGCGGACAACAATCGGAAAACCTTCTGAAAGTCACTCTTCTTCTTCATTCGCCACGCAATCTTCGTCAGCTCCAGGCGGTGGATGTTATGGGTTTCCAGGTATTTCACAACATCGTCCATGCTTCCGTTCTGTGAGACGTATTCCCACGAGGCCGTGTCGACAGTGCTGAGCTTTTCAACCACGTTGAAACGAATTCCCTTCGCCGAAGTAGCAAACCGGTCGCCCAGCGCAACATGAGCCGGGTAGTGGCGAAAGTCGCCCGCCTCGGGGAAATAGAAATAGTATTCGAATTTGAAGGTGGAGTAGGGCTCGAGATTGACGGGGACCGCGCGGGTGAAGAATCCATTCTGGAGAGGCAGAGCCCCTTCCGGAATCTGGGCCAGTACCCTGAGTTTCCGACGGGTTGAGGTCGGGTTCGTCAGCACTACTTGCGCGCCGTACGCGGTTCGGAGAAGAAATTCTTCGGTGACGAACTTGTCGTATTGCTCGTTGCCTTCGAACCGGTACCGGTCATCGGCCCGATAGAAATTTTCGCTGACCAGGAGGGGGATGGAACTCTCAATTTCTTCTCCCCGCCGAATCTCCTTGATCGCGATCAGGGCAGGTCCCGCGGTCGTGAGCAAGAAGCCAAGTCCTTCGGATTTCGTTTCATGCCCGGGGGCCTCGAATGGAAGATCCAGCACGGAAAGGGCCAGGATCATCTCCGCGAAGTTGCCCGTGGCATGAATGAAATTCGAAGAAACGAACGGGGCTTTCCCGTCATGCCCCGCATAGTCATTCCAGAACGCGTTGACGCGAATCAGATCCGCGACCTGTTGCTCAATAGGGAGCTTGTAGTAGTTGTTTTCGACCCATTCCTCGGTCTTGTCGAGCTGCCGGAAGAATGCGCGTGTCGCGGCTCGTCTACTGTTCGCTATCCCGAAAAACGCCTCCTTTTCATTGTCTTCCTTCTGCTCTCCAGGGATCTCCACCGGTTCGATCGCCTGGTTGTCATCGAAGCTTATGGATGCGACGTCAACTACGCGTTGATCCCGTTCGGCGATTTTGTCTCCGACAACCGCGGTGCTTCTGGCTTCATACCCTCCGCTGCTCGCGCTCCTGGCAGCGCGTTGAGCCACTCGTTTGTTCGGTCTCGCGAGGTTTCTTGCCAGTTCAAGTCCCAGCCGGTCCGATGTTTCCATGGCCGAGCCCCGTAGCGCAGTGTTCAACAGGTGGTCCAACGCTTCTGCATCGGGAACAATGAGGTCATTGCGGTCCTGCGTGTCCCGGCGGACACCTTCGGTTCCCGGCAACTTCCGCTGCGCCAGAAGTATTCGTTCCACTGCGTTCAGCCGGCCGAAGGCCCAGGCGTCGAGGTGTCCGGACAGGTCATCGCCGAGCAACCACTGATCGAGAAAAGTCTTGTCCTTCTTGTTTGCCAGATACGGCTTCACGATCGCTTCGAAGAACGGCTTGTCCTTGTGGAAGAGGAAGAAATTCAACTCGTGACATGCGTGACGTGAGTACGAATCGCGCTTTTCGCCGGCTTCCATCTCGTGCCACCGCAGGATGAAGCGGAACTCTTCCAATGTCGGGTCTTCACTCAGGGTGGCATACAGATTGAACACGGCAGGTAGCGAATCGTAGAGTTCGAGGGTGGAAGTCGTGAGATCCTCGAGTTCGAATGCCTCTCCTTCATCTCTTGCCTCAACAGATTTCTGTTCCGTGAAATGTACTTTGGGGTCGAGTCCCGCCAGCAATCGTAAATCGCGCGCTTCCGGCGCCTTTCCCTCCAACGACATTTCGCGATAGGCGACCGTCAACGGATCTACGGCGACGACGTGAATCTGGGTTCGTGGCCCCAGCAGATCTCTATCGACAGTAACAATGCCGTCGGTGCCGGGTGTCAGATTTGCCAGCAACAGGGAGGGCAATCGAAGAAAGTCGAGATTGGTGCTGGTTCCCGGGCCGACGGATTGGTCCCGGGTCATCATAGACGATTCCGAGGCTGCTGCATGTATCCCGAGAGGTGAGCCATCAAACCTCTCGCCTCCAGCAGCTTCATCCTTCGCGGTTTGAGTTTTTCGAATGCTCCACGGATTCAGTAGAAGTTCGGGGCGATTCAGCATGTTGCCGGGAAACCGGGTCGTATATCTGCGGTCCAGGATGTAGCGATACTCATCTCCGATGTTGCGCCCCGCGACATATTGCGATTCAGAAGGATGGAGTTTGAACGCGCGCTCGCCGGGGGCATTGAGTTTCAGGTTTTCGAACAGGTCGTACCCGGGCAGAAATTGCGTGGCTACAACATGGACGCGGGTGAAGGAGGTCTGATTCAACACCCGGATTCGAATCTCCTTGTTGTTGACTTCAAGATCGGCCAATTGAAGGGGCTCGGGGTTTCGCCGTTGCAGGACTCTATTCGGGGAAAGAATATAGCCATGGTCCACCGAACCTTCAGTGACGCGTACCCTCACTTGATGATCCGCGTGCTTGAGCGTCAGTTCGTAGTTGCCGGCGGGTAGATCATCGGCAACCAGGAATCCGCTTTCGTACCGCAGATCTTTCGCGCGGTCTTCCAGGTAGGTTTTCCCCCGCAGCTCAAAGAAGGAATAGAGAAGCCGGGGATCTCCGGCTACGGGACCTGAATAGGGAATACGTACCGGGTGTGCCGTGCCTGCGTGAAATGTCGGGGAGTAAAGATAGCGGTCCCGGGTCATGTGAAAGAGGCGACTGACTCCGGAGGGAGCTTTCGCCCGTGCATACGTAATGTCTTCGAGTTTTCCCAGTTCGATCCTGCCGTTTCCGTCAGTCTGCAGCGTCCTATGGACGCTTCGCTTGAAGAATCGATGCTTCAGTTCCAGGTTCACCGGGGCGTCGGGCCTGGGTTCTCCATTTTTTCCAAGGACGTAGATCTGGTACGCGCCACTCACGCGGGCCATGTGGATGGATTCCACGGAAAGGGTATTGTCTATCTCGTTGAGCCGGAATTCCGCCTGGTCCGCGACATTCTGCTCCTCCTGGAGGCTCATATTCTCGACCTTCGCCGTGATTTCGAACCGGATGGAAGTGAGCGCGTCCGGAACTTTGAATGGGTGCGTTGTCGCGTCCTTATGATCCAGTTTGAAGTCGGGCACGTCGACGGACGACGAGATGCCATGAAGGTCGGTGGACGTGATCCGGAGTCGCACATTTTCGAGGAGGGAGAGACTGACCGGCACTCCGTTCAGCAACAAGGTAGGGCGAAAGATGACTTCGGTCTCCGCCCCCTTCAAGAGGGACTCCCGATCCACGTAGACGCCCCCATGCAGTTTGTAGTTCTCCTCGAGATGGTCGAATTCCGCCAGGCTGCATCGCGTCCCATCCCTGAGTATTACCTGCTGACGGCCCGGCCCGTTGCTGTAGGGCAGGATGATGGAGCCGTGTTCGTCCGGCCCGTATTCCTTGCCGCCCATCCAGAGGACCGCCTCGGGGCGGGGCCGGTTGCTCTCGTCGTAGATTCTGAACTCGTGACCGGACCCGCTGATCCGTTCCGTCATGTGAAGTCTTCCTTTTCGCACGATGGCCCGGCTGCTGACGCCGTTTCCGATCCACTCGATCACGTAGATGCCGGGCTCCTTGCATTGGGGAAGATCAAAGGTCCGCTCGACCCTGCGGAGATCGGGTTCCTGGTAGGTAAGTATGGTTTCGTCTTCCGCCACGAGTCCGTCCAGATCGACTCCGGTTGTTATGTGACTGCGGTTGATGCGGTAGTAATTGAATGCATTGATCCGGAACACCTTGAGTATCAAGGTCTCGATGTTCTTCACATGGAGCTTGAGTTGAACGACATCGTCGACGGCAAAATACTCGGGGTTTGTGTGGCTGAAATCCAGGTCGATCCGCTCTTTCAATGCCTGGTACTCCGCCGGGTTCATGAGGGAGTACCACTGCTCCATGTCGCCGATTCCATTCACGATCTTGGTTTCGGCGAATATGCTTTTAAGGTAGTTCTCCCGGATGAATTTTTCGTAGTTCCTGAAGTCGTCGGCCTCGATGAAGAAATGCGCCAGGTAGTCGCGTACCAGGGGCTCGTCGTTTTTAACCGCAGGGAAAAGGGTGACCCCTTCGAACGGCGCGTTCAGATCTGCCAACCTGGCCCGTGTATTCGCGTGCGATCGCAGGAATGAACGGTTGACATAGTTTGCCTTGCGGGGAAGCTGGATGTACTCCTCGAAAAGCCGCGGATTATACGTGCCCGCGGATCGGTCGAGACGGAGCTTGTGATACAGCGCATGCGCCTTGATGGAGGCGAACGCAGGCGCCAGGGCTTTCGTATAGGCCACCAGGCGGTCCACGTACTCTCGCCGCGCGGCCGGGTTGCGCTTCATGTCCACGTCATCACCGGGCGCGAGTTTGGTGATGTATGCATGGACATATCCGGGGTTATCGCGCAGTCGGGGCATGAGGCGGGCGCACTCGTCGAGCTGAGATAACAGCATCCCCGCGTGAATGGCATGCGAACCAAAGCCGCCGCTATGTTTGTTCTTGAGGTCGTTGACGACAAGCTTCGGCAGATCGGGAATATCCGGGCGCCGGGCACGCTGCAGAAAGTGCCGAAGCCGGTTTGCCTTCAGATCGGCGAACGGAAGTATGTCAAGACCCGCGTCTTCAAGTTCTTCCAGGTTCGGGTTGCGGCGGAACGCTTCCTGCAACAGGGTCTGGATACTGATATGAGAGGGATCAAGCCGGGTGGGGAAACTCGTTTTTTGATCGGCTATCTGCCTGGTGTGGTTGAACCGGAGACGCAACTCGTTGATGATGTGCTTCAGGGATGCGTCGGGAATCTGTTCGTAATCCAGTAGCGCCTGGCGGTTGATTATTTCCTGAACCTGGGCGGTTGTTTTATGCCGCTTGATCCATAATGCCAGGGTCTTGGCATAGGCGTCCCGGTCCCCGGTCTGCTGGTAGTGGAGGCAGTGGTAAAAATAGTAGTCCTCCGTGCCGGGAATGAGCTGTTTGAGCGCCTCGGCGCGATCGTCGGCGAGGCTGAATTGTTCTACGAATCCAATTTCACGAGCATGGGTGATTACTGCGAACGCGGCGATAAAGAGCACGGGCAGAAAATTCCGGCATCCGGTCATGATTCCTCCTTGTTGTCGGGCAACTTGGCGTGTCGGGACATTACTTAGGACGATTCCCGGGATGAATTCCCTCAGAAAAATTCACGATAAATCCCCAGCGGCGCCCCGGGCGCCCCGGGGATGATTGGCTCCCAATGGTACGAGTACGTCAATAACCAATGACGAAGGCAGCCGGGTTGCAATCGGCATTCGTAGGTCGGCCCTCCAGGACCGAACCGGAGAATGGGGAGAGGATGAATGGAGAAGGCCGGGAGCGTGCTCCGCCGCGACTTCGCCTTTCGCCATGGGTCGTTGGCAGGGGACACGTACTGGGCATCGAATGATCCGACAGGATCGTCCTGTAGGCTGGAAATCGCAGAAAGATCCGCTTTTGCCGTGGGAAGAACGAGGGCGACAGGGTCTGAACTACCCGTATTGTTACAGGGCGATTTCCTTCCCCCTTTCATTCGTCCCGGGCCGCGCTTGTTTTGTTTCAAAGATTTGATGATTTTGGTGAAAATGTTCAGAAAGATTAGGGGCCAATGTGGAATCTCACAATGCCTTGAGGCCGGACTGAAGGGCATTCGGGACGACACTAGCTTAATCTGCATTCTTGCGAGCGGACCACCGATGTTGGATACTCAGCGGTTTTCAGGAATTTCTGACTTATGAGTGATCAAGAATCAAATGATACCGGGGCAATGGATGTGAACTACGTCGCGCACCTTGCGCGAATGCACATCGAACCGGAGGAAGCCGTGAGATTTGCCGGGCAGTTGGGGGAAGTGCTGCGGTACGTGGAAAAGCTTCAGGAGTTGGACCTCACCGGCATCGAACCAACCGCGCACGCAATACCGATCGAGAACGTATTGCGCGCTGATGAGCCCCGCCCGTGCCTGGACCATGACTCCGCCATCGGGAATGCGCCTTCGTCCTACCAGGGCGAATTCGAAGTGCCCTCGATCATCGAATAGGCGGACTGCGCATGGGAGATCTACAGGCAAAGACCCTGCACGAGCTGGCGGACCTGCTGGCAACCGGGGATTGTTGCGCGGAGGAGATCACGTCGGACGTTCTTGCCGCGGTGGATGACCGGAACGAGGGACTGAATGCGTACATCGACCTGGACGCGGAGCGGGCGCTCGCGGAGGCAAGGGCGGCGGACGATGCGCGGGCGAAGGGCGATGCGCGGCCCTTTCTCGGGATCCCCATTGCGGTAAAAGACGTTCTGAACATCAAGGGGCAGCCCTGCACCTGCGCCTCGGCGATCCTCAAGGGGTATCGTGCACCCTACGACGCGACCTGTATCGGAAATCTTCGCCGGGCCGGATTCAGTTTCGTCGGTCGGCTCAACATGGATGAATTCGCGATGGGCGGATCAACCGAGAACTCGGTGTACGGTCCGGCGCACAACCCCAGAAACGTCGAGTATGTAACCGGCGGGTCCAGCGGCGGATCCGCGGCCGCGGTAGCCGGAGGTCTTGCGGTGGCGGCGATCGGCTCCGACACGGGAGGATCGATCCGTCAACCCGCTTCGTTCTGCGGTTGCGTCGGGCTGAAGCCGACCTATGGGCGGGTGTCGCGTTACGGGTTGGTGGCTTTCGCGTCATCGCTTGACCAGGTGGGGCCCCTCACGCGAGATGTACAAGATGCGGCGATCCTGCTGGAACACCTTTCGGGGCATGATCCGATGGACAGCACGTCGATCGATCAGCGTGCTCCCGCGTTCCGGGCCGGGGATGCGACCGATCTGCGGGGGATGCGGCTTGGGATGCCGAAAGAGTATTTTGTGGAGGGCATGGATCCCGACGTCGCGAAATCGGTTCGTGCCGCGATCGACATCTGCGCGGAACTGGGGGCCGAGATCGTGGACGTGTCCTTGCCCCACACCGAGTACTCCATTGCGGTGTACTACATCATTGCCACCGCCGAGGCATCCTCGAACCTTGCCCGTTTCGATGGGGTGCGCTACGGCGCCCGGGTTTCGGGCGAAGATCCGATCGAACTCTACGGGAAGACCCGCTCCGCCGGTTTCGGCAACGAAGTCAAGCGTCGCATTATTCTCGGGACGTACGTGCTCAGCAGCGGATACTACGATGCCTATTACCTGCGGGCGCAAAAGGTCAGAACCCTTCTCCGCCGTGACTTTGAAGAAGCCTTCGGCCGGTGTGACGCGATTGTGGCCCCCGTATCCCCCAGTGCCGCCTTCAAAATCGGGGAGAAAGTGGACGACCCGCTACAGATGTATCTCGGCGATGTCCTGACGGTTCCCGCCAACCTGGCGGGAATCCCCGGAATCTCGGTGCCCTGCGGTGAAACGAGCGGGGGGTTGCCGATCGGGTTGCAGATTCTGGGGCCTGATTTTGGAGAGGAAGCCATTTTGAAAGTTGCGCATGCGTATGAACGTAGTCGTTGATATCTCAAGCTCCGCACGGGATCGACAGAACCTGAACTCATGAGCAAGTCCGTTACATACGAACCCACGGTCGGTCTCGAGGTTCACGTACAGCTCAAGACCCAAACCAAGATCTGGTGCGGCTGCCCCAACCGGTACGGCAATCCGCCGAACACGGACATTTGTCCGGTTTGCATGGGATATCCCGGGGCGCTTCCTGTTTTGAATGCTCGCGCGGTTGAGCTGACGGTACGGGCCGGACTGCTGCTGGGCTGTGACATCAGCCGTTACAGCAAGTGGGACCGGAAGAACTATTTCTATCCCGACATGCCGAAGAATTTTCAAATCTCGCAGTACGATCTGCCGCTCTGCGTGGGCGGTGGTCTGGAGATCGAGGTGGGAGGCGAAAAGAAACGGGTCAGCCTGACGCGCATTCACCTGGAGGAGGATGTGGCAAAGAATACGCATCTATCGGGGCGCAGTGTGATTGATTTCAACCGGGCCGGCACCCCGCTCATGGAGATTGTTACCGAGCCGGACTTGTCGAATGCGGACGAGGCGATGGCCTTTCTTCTGGGCCTCAAGGAGATCCTGTCATACGGCGAAATCAGTGATTGTAACCTGGAAGAGGGAAACATCCGTTGCGACATCAATTGCAGTGTCCGGCCCGTGGGCGCCGCGGAGCTAGGGACCAAGGCTGAAATCAAGAACATGAACACCTTCAAGGGGGTTCATCGCGCGCTATCGTACGAGATCAAGAGGCAGACGGCGGAGGTCCTGAGAGGCGGGGAGATTGTCCAGGAGACGAGGCGCTGGGATGACGGCGGTGGCGTGACGCAATCGATGCGTACGAAGGAATATGCGCACGACTACCGGTACTTTCCGGAGCCGGACCTGGTGCCGGTGCGATTGGCGGAGGAAAGCATCGAGGAGATTCAGTCGAAACTTCCGGAGATGCCGTCCTCGCGACGCATCCGGTTCGTCGAATCCTACGGACTGCCCGAGTATGACGCGGGGGTCCTGGTGGCGGAGAAGGAAATTTCGGAGTTTTACGAATCCGTGGCCCGGCTGAACCACAATTACAAATCCATTTCGAACTGGATCATGACGGAGTTGTTGCGAGCCCTGTCCGAGTCCGGGAAGAGTCTTTCGGCATCGTCGATATCGCCGGAGGCGCTTGCCGGACTGATTGACCTCATTGACGAAAAGAAGATCAACATGGCCGGGGCCAAGGAGGTATTCCAGACCTTGTTTGATGAGGGCGGGGATCCCGCCGCGATTGTCGATGCGAAGGGGCTGTCGCAGGTGAGCGACCAGGGGGCGATCGAGGCATTTGTGGACCAGGCGATTCAAGAGAATGAGAAATCCGCCAACGATGTACGGGAAGGGAAGGACAAGGCGCTACAGTTCTTAATGGGACAGGTCATGAGGCTCAGCCGGGGGAAGGCAAATCCCCAGGTCGTGCTCTCCCTGTTACGAGAGAAGCTCGGGAATTGAAGGAATTTGCAAATCCGGCGAGTGTAGGATGTTGCGACTTCCGGGAGTTGGGGCTCACCCCTGCGTTGACACCGCCAAGGGCTCTGTGTAGCTTCTTTGCATTATACGGTGTGAAGTAACTTCCTGAGGATCTATCATCTTTGACTGCAAACGACGACTATATTGCCGAAATTCTGGCTAGTGTCGGACTTATTTCCAATCAGCAGGCCGAAGAGGCTCTTGCCTGGTCGGAAAAGGAAGGCAAGCGGTTAAGTGACGTTCTTGTTCGCGACGGGATTGCCACCGAATTAGACATTCTCAAGGCGCTTGCCAACCAGTTCGGAATGGAGATGGTGAGTTTGTCGGCGATGGAAATCCCTGAAGAGGTCATCCATTCCATTCCCGGGGACGTGGCCAGGCGGTATGGCGTGGTGCCGGTGTACCGGACCGACAGCACGATTCGCGTCGCGATCAGCGACCCTTTGGACGTGGAGACCCTTGACAGTCTCCGGTTTGCTCTCAAGCAGAATATCGAGGGCGTGGTCGCGCCCCCCGAGGAAATCAAGAATGCGCTGAGCACTTTTTACCCGGCCGCCGAAGGCACCGTGGAATCCATGCTGACGGAGATTACGGAAGGGTCGATCGCCCTGCCCACGGAAGTGCAAGACCTCAGCACGGAAGACAAAGACGTTAACGAGCAGGACGCCCCGATTATCAAGCTGGTCAGCCTGGTGATCCTGGAAGCCTTCCGAAACCGGGCATCCGACATTCATTTGGAACCGATGGGGAGGAAGTTTCGGCTTCGGTACCGTATTGACGGGGTGTTGCACGAAGTGGAAAGCCCTCCGCGAAAGCTTCAGTCCGCGATCATCAGCCGTGTAAAGATCATGGGCAACATGAGCATCGCTGAAAAGCGGGTTCCCCAGGACGGCCGCATCGAGATCAACGTGATGGGCCGGGACCTTGACCTCCGCGTTTCGACGATTCCGACCAACCACGGCGAGAGCGTGGTGATGCGGATCCTTGACAAGGAAAGCCTCGCACTCGGGTTGGGCCAGCTCGGCTTTTTCTCCGATGACCAGGAGACATTCGAGTCATTGACCGGTTTGCCGGATGGAATCTTTCTGGTCACCGGTCCCACGGGGTCCGGTAAGACCACCACGCTGTACGCATGTTTGAATACGCTCAATCGGCCGGACCGGAAAATCATCACGGTAGAAGACCCGGTTGAATATCAGCTTTCAGGAATCAACCAGGTCCACGTCCGCGCGGACATCGGGTTGACCTTCGGTTCCGCGCTCCGTTCCATGCTTCGCCAGGCCCCGAACATCATCATGATCGGGGAAATCCGGGACATGGAGACCGCCGAAATCTCCGTGAACGCATCGCTCACGGGCCACATGGTATTGAGTACCCTTCACACCAATGACGCCCCCGGGGCGATTACGCGGCTGATTGACATCGGGGTGAAGCCATTTCTGGTGGCTTCCTCGGTGCGAGGAATCATGGCACAACGCCTGGTTCGTAACATATGTGAAAACTGTAAGGAGGAATACACCCCCTCGGATCAGGACATTCAACTCCTGGGAGAATCCGGCGAACAGATGCGATCTGTGAAGCTGTACCGTGGCACAGGTTGTGCTGCCTGCTCGACGACAGGTTACAAGGGAAGAAAGGGCATCTTCGAACTGTTCGCAATTAACGACGAAATCAGGAACATGATCTACCGCCGTGCACCCACAGTAGAGCTCAGGCAGAAGGCCCGGGAGCTGGGAATGAGGACCCTGCGCGAGGATGGTCTGCGTAAGGCCGTGGCAGGAATCACCACGCTGGAGGAAGTGTTCCGAGTAACGATGGGGGATTCCGACTAGATGACCACAAAAGCCAGCGAAGTTTCCATGAGCGATCTGCTGCAGCTTGCAGTAGACGAAGGGGCGTCAGATCTTCACCTCTCGGTCGGGTTACCGCCCGTGTTGCGAATCAACGGTTCGTTGAACCCGTTGGATACCGAGCCGATCGGTCCGGAAGATACCGAGCGGTTCATGAAGAGCATTACCTCGGAAGACAATCAGATGAAGGTCCGTGAGCGAGGCGGCACGGACTTTGGTTTTGCCTATGGCAGCAAGGCGCGGTTTCGTGTCAGTGTTTTCCGGCAGAAGGGAAATATCGGGGTTGTCCTGCGGCTGATTCCTTCCGCGTTGCTGACATTGGAAACGATCGGCCTTCCCGCACAGGTGAAGGACCTCCTGTTCCGGCCGCGTGGCCTGATCCTGGTTACGGGACCGACCGGTTCCGGAAAAAGTACCACCCTGGCCAGCATGCTCAACGTCATCAACATCGAGCGCGACTGCCACGTCATTACGGTAGAGGACCCGATCGAGTATTACCATGAGCACAAGAAGTGCGTGGTAACGCAGCGCGAGATCGGCGTGGACGTTCCGTCTTTCAGCGAAGCGCTCCGAAGCGCTCTTCGTCAGGACCCGGACGTGATTCTGGTCGGTGAAATGCGCGACCTGGAAACCATGGAAGCGGCGATCACCGCGGCGGAAACGGGTCACCTCGTGTTCGCGACGCTTCACACCACCGGGGCCGCCCGTACCGTCGACCGTATTGTTGACGCATTCCCCACCAACCAGCAGGAGCAGGTTCGAACGCAGCTCTCCTCCAGCCTGGTGGCGGTCATTTCCCAGCTTCTACTGATCCGGCAGGACCGTCCGGGCCGGATCGCGGCGTTCGAAATCATGATTGCTACCCCTTCGATTCGCTCGCTAATTCGCGATAACAAGACATTTCGAATCACATCCGATATCCAAACCGGGGCCCGTTGGGGTATGGTAACATTAGATGCGCACCTTCTGGCGCTCTATGAGCAAGGCATTATTTCGTACGAAGACGTAATCACGAAGGCGCAGGATCCGGATGGCGTACTGTCCAAGCTACAGCAAGCCGCAGGTGGCGGGAAGCGTTAGACTATTGAGATGATCGACTTTCAGAGCAGGGATTCGCTCCTGCACCAATTGGTGGAGAAGAATCTGATCTCTTCGGATCAGGCCAACGAGGTGTTTGAAGAGCACGAGCGAACCGGAAAAGCGATCCGGCAAACGCTCCTTGATATGGAGATCGTGGAGGAGGATGACATCCTTTCCGTGATTGCCGAGGAGTTTGGCGCGGACGTGGTGACGCTCCAGGACCTGGAACTGGATACGAGTATTGTTCGTTCCGTTCCGGCAAGCGTTGCGCGCATGTACAACGTGATTCCGGTCGACGCCGACGGCGAATCCGTTACCCTTGCCACGTCCGAACTGCTGAATCCCGACGTCGTCGACGAACTGAACTTCGTGCTCTCCGGCGACATTTCCTTCGTGATCGCCAGCCAGTCCGAGGTTGATGACTTTCTCAACCAGTATTACGGCGATTCCAGCGAATCCGTCAGCGATCTGCTGTCAGCCCTGGAGAGCGACCTGGAGGCGGAAGAGGCGCTCCAACATATCGGGGACGATGGCGGGGAAGACTCGATTTCCCTCGAGGAGGCCGCGGCGAAGACCCCGGTGGTCCGGTTCGTAAACCTGGTGCTCTACCAGGCCATCATGGACCGTGCCTCGGATATCCATTTCGAACCGTTTGAAAATGAATTCAAGATCCGGTACCGGGTAGACGGAGCTCTCTATGAACTGGCCCCGCCTCCCAAGCATCTCGCCGGACCCGTAACCACGCGGGTAAAGGTGATTTCGTCCCTCAATATCGCCGAGCGACGACTTCCCCAGGACGGACGGATTCAGTTGAAAATTGCCGGCCGTCCCATCGATCTTCGTGTTTCCACACTGCCGACCCAGCACGGCGAAAGCGTGGTGCTTCGTGTCCTGGACCGTTCCGTCGTCGCCCTGGCTCTTGAAAACCTGGGGATGCCGGAAGACGTTTACGATGCGTTCGGCAACGACATCAAGAAGCCCAACGGCATTATCATCGTTACCGGCCCGACCGGGTCCGGAAAAACGACAACCTTGTACTCGGCCCTTCGCACAATCAACAAGATTGAAAGCAAGTTGCTCACCGCGGAGGAGCCCGTTGAATATGATATTGATGGAATCATCCAACTCCCGGTAAGTGAGGCGGCAGGCGTCACGTTCGCCCGTGCCCTGCGCGCATTCCTCCGGCAGGATCCGGATATTATCATGGTCGGTGAAATTCGTGACCTGGAAACCGCTGAGATTGCGATCCAGGCATCTCTCACCGGTCACCTTGTTTTCAGTACTCTCCATACGAACGATGCGCCCGGTGCGGTGACGCGGCTGGTCGACATGGGAGTGGAGCCCTTCCTCATTGCCTCCACGTTGGAATCCGTCGTGGGGCAGCGGCTGCTTCGGACGATCTGTTCGAAGTGCCGGGAAGAGTATCAACCGGACGAAAGTACGATCCGGAGTATTGGGCTGACCGCGGAAGATGTCGGGGGGCGGCCTTTCTATTTCGGCGCCGGGTGTCCGGAGTGCAACGGGACCGGATATCGCGGCCGCAGAGGAATCTACGAATACCTTCAAGTTTCGGACCCCATCCGGGAGCTGATCAACGAGAAGAAACCTTCCATCGTGCTTCGTGACAAGGCGGTGGAAATGGGTATGCGGACGCTCAGGGATGACGGAATCCGATGCATCCTGGACGGCTACACGACGGTGGACGAAGTGATTCGCTATACGTAAATCGAATTTGTCCCCAGTCTTTCCGGGTGGTGCCGGAGAGACCGGCGGCGAGAAACGGAGACGGGAAGAGCCATGCCGAAATTCTCATATATCGCTCTCGATGCGACCGGGCAGGAGCAGAAGGGCACGATCGATGCCTCCAACCAGACGGATGCGATCAGCAACATCCGTGAAAAGGGCCTTTTCCCGACCGACATCGACGAGGTAGGCGCCACCGGACCCAAGGCGCGGGCCGGCGCATTCTCCGGGAAGAAAGCAAAAAAAGGCGGAGCCAAGGGGCTCAGCATGGAAATCCGCATCCCCACCATGGGCGGCGTGAAGCAGAAGGTGCTGATGGCCTTCACTCGACAATTGGCGACCCTGATTGATGCGGGTCTACCCCTGGTTCGCGGACTTCGCGTGCTGCAGAAGCAGGAGAAGAATGTCGTACTTCGCGATGCAGTCGAACAGATGGCTGATTCCATCGAGTCGGGAACGACGTTTGCCGAATCCCTTGCGCAACATCCCAGGATTTTCAACCGCCTCTTCGTCAACATGGTGAAAGCGGGAGAGGTCGGCGGTATCCTCGACATCGTTCTTCGCCGCCTGGCGGAGTTCATGGAAAAGGCCCAGAAAATCAAAAACAAGGTCACCAGCGCCATGATCTACCCGGTCGTGGTCATGGTGATGGCGATCGCGATTCTCTCCTTCCTGCTTATCTTCATCATTCCGAAATTTGAAGATATTTTTGCCGATATGCTGGGGGACGCCCAGTTGCCGGCATTGACGAGGTTCGTGATCAATACCAGCCGTGGCCTCGTGTCGTACTGGTACGCCGTCATCGGGGTCATCGTGGGGGTCGTAGTCGGCGTGTATGCTTTCGGGAAAACGAAAAAAGGCCGCTATGCCATCGATTGGCTAAAATTCAAGATTCCTCTCTTCGGAGGTCTTCTGCTTCGTACCGCCATTGCCCGGTTCTCGCGAACCCTGGGAACACTGATGAACTCCGGAGTGCCGGTCCTGCAGGCTCTGAACATCGTCCGCGATACGGCCGGAAACGAAGTTGTCGCGATGTCCGTCAACAAGGTCCATGACGCGGTGAAGGAGGGGGAAAACATGTCCCCACCGATCGAAGCCAGCGGAATTTTCCCGCCGGTCGTGGTCAGCATGGTGGAAGTCGGTGAAGAGACCGGCGCTTTGCCGGATATGCTGGAACGTATCGCCGACAACTACGAAGACGAAGTGGACAATGCAGTGGCAGGCATTACGTCAGTCATCGAACCAATCCTGATCGTGTTCCTTGCCGTCATTGTCGGTACCATTGTTATCGCCCTGTTTCTGCCGCTCATCGAGATTATCGGTAACCTGAGTAACGCGTAGGACAGTTGGTTTCAGATATCAGGTTGGCCTGTGATATCGTGTCACAGTCTTCCATGTATCTTGATCGCAATCCTGATCCAGGACGGTTGGTTTCAGGTATCAAATTGGCCTGTGACACGGTGTCACAGTTTCCCATGCATCTTGATCGCAATCCTAATCGATTAAGATTGAGATTAGGATTGGGATTAGGATTGAAGAATCAGACGAATTCACAAACAAGGTTGGGGTCAGATTGTTCCGAATGTCTGAGTTCGAACATCCAACGTCCAACATCGAACATCGAAGGAAGAGGAAAAGGACCAGGGCACTTCGATGTTCGATGTTCGCTCTGTTGCAGTCAGTTTCGCAAGGACTCAGAAACAAGGCCTTCGCAGGCTTCATCCGATTTCTCGTAGGACTGAGAGATCGGACAACGATGACGGCGACGATAGCGGTGGACGATTTCCCGGAAAGCCGGCCTGAAACTTCCCTGTTGGCCATCCCACTATTCACGAATGGGAGCTCCTTTTTTTGTCGCGATCTTTGTCGCGATCTTTTTCGAATTGGGGGTCGACGAAGTTCGCGACAAAGCTCGCGACGAAGGCGAATTGGAGGCACTCTAGAACAAGTTGGGCTATGCGCTCCTGAGCATGGATAGGGAGATCTATTGATCGTCTTGCCTCTTCGTGCTCCCTCTTCGTCTCGCGATCCCTTCCGGGACTCGGGAGCACGATTTCCGGAAAGCCGGCCTGAAACTTCCCTGTTGACCATCCCACTATTCACGACTGAATGCTCCCTTCTTTGTCGTGAACTTCGTCGCGATCTTTGTCGAAATGGGGGTCGACGAAGTTCGCGGCAAA
>Ga0315336_1003434_pt1 | contig 21074 bp, 10 predicted proteins | sample ASW5metaG_FD_204512 | JGI IMG/M metagenome (GOLD analysis project Ga0315336, IMG submission 204512) | Ammonia-oxidizing marine archaeal communities from Monterey Bay, California, United States - ASW #5 | ecosystem: Environmental > Aquatic > Marine > Intertidal zone | place: USA: California... | reverse complement strand
ATTTGCTGGTCACCAACACCAAGGACGAGGGGCAATTGGCAATGCACGGCACCACCTATTCGCTCAGCATCGAATTACTGGATGTATCGATGCTGCTCCTGTGACAGCTTCAACACGTAGCAGCTTCCACACACTCGGTGTTCACCGAGTGCTTCGCGGCGATTGAATTCAAGGACCTGAATCATGACTCAAAGTGGGATGCTACTGGCAATGGAAGCCACCGAGCACGTCGCTGCGCCGGTCCCCGGCTGGGTCACAGCGTTGTTCGCAGTCATTCTGGTGGCAATGGTCACCGCACTGGCATTCGAAGAAAAGCTCCACGCCAAGAAGTCACTGATCGTGGGCACGTTTGCCGGGCTCTGCCTGGTCACCGCCACTCTGCTGCACCTGCTGACGTTCGGTAAAGTCCGCTTGCCCGATCATCATGAAGTGGGGCTGCCGATCTATATTCCCGCAATCGACTGGGGAGTGATCACGATCATCCTGGGGGCCAGCTTGTTTGTGGAGGTCACCAGCCGATCGGGCGTCTTCACCTGGATGGCCATCAAGCTGACCAAGAAATCGGGAGGAGACCCCTGGAAACTGCTGCTGGCCTACGGCACATTGACGGTGCTGTTTTCAGCCATGCTGAACAACGTCACAGCCATGATCATCATCGGTAGTCTGACAGGAGTCTCGCTCAAGAAGCTGAGGCGTACGGATCTGCTGTTGGGATTCCTGCTGACCGAAGGATTGTTGACCAATGTCGGTGGCCTGTTGACTCTGATCAGCAGCGTACCCAACATCATTGTGGGCAAGACCGCCGGCATCGACTTCGTCACATTCTTCATGACCGCCGCGCCCTATGTCTTCGTCTGTTCACTGGCAACGCTGGTGATGGCCAAGAGGAAGTTCGGGATTTCGTCGCTGCGCGATCCCGAGGAACGCAAAGCGGCCCGAGAACTCGTCGACAGTTTCGACGAAAACGAAGGCATCCCGAGCAACCGCTTCTTCTGGTTCTCAGTGGCCTCGCTGATCCTGTTCATCGGATGCCTTGCCGGACAAAGCGAGCTTCCCTGGGACCTGGACAAGCTGGAAATGGGCTTTATCGCCCTGTTTTTCGCCGGCGCTGTGTTGTGGGCTTATCGGCACGAGGTCGACAAATTCTACGCGGCCGTCGACTGGGATCTGCTCGCCTTTTTCGCGGCATTGTTCGTCGTAATCCACACGATGGAACACGCTCAAGTTCTGGCCATGATGGGAAACGGGATCGCTGAAGTTCTCGAGCTGAATTCGGATGTCGCCTCTGGGGTTCTGCTCACCAGCTCAGCGATTGCCAGCTCGGTCACAGACAACATCCCTCTGGCAGCGGTCCTCGCACAGATACTCGACAGCCTGCAAACCGATCCCGATTCCCCGTTCTGGTGGTGCGTTGTGTTCGGAGCGAATCTGGGCGGCAATCTCACCCCGATTGGTTCGGCCTCAACGGTGGTCGCGATGACAATCATCCATCGCCAGAAACTGGAATTCAGTTTCTTTGATTTCGTGAAAACCGCAGCGCCCTTCGCCGCGATGCAGATTGTGCTGGCCGTGCTCTACGTTCTCGTCTGGCTGTAGCTGCCGGCCAACAGCTCGTCCCGTCACCACTGATCGTGGCCTCAGCCGTGCCGCGTGGACATGCCGATCGGCGCGGAGGCTGGGAACGCAGCCATCACAGCTCGGCAAGCGGCTCGGTTGCATCGCCAAAACTCTCGCGCTGAACGCCCATCTTGTCCATCATGCTCAGGTACAAGCGGCACATCTGACGATCCGGCTTTCCGAGATAGTCGAGATTGCGTCCGCCCACGATCCGTCCGCCTGCGCGACCGAGCATCACCACCGGCAATTGGTTGGCGTCGTGATGCCCGTTCAACATGCTGGAACACAACATGATCATCGAGTTGTCCAGGACCGTGCGGCTGCCTTCCTGGATCGCATCGAGCTTGCGGGCAATGTACGCCATCTGTTCCACAAAGAACTGATTCACTTTCAGCCAGTCATCGGTATCACTGTGCGACAACAGGTGGTGGATCATGTAATCCACACCCAGATGTGGAAACCGCAATGTGCCGTGATCATTGTTCAGCTTCAACGTACACACCCGCGTGGTATCGGTCTGAAACGCCAGCACCAGAATGTCGGACATCAACCGCATGTGCTCGACGATGTCCTGTGGATAACCGTCCTTGGGACGGGGAATATTCGGTTTCGTCAGCGTGGGTCGCCATCCTTGCAATTCGCCGCGCTGGCCGGCACGTTCGATCCGACGTTCGACTTCGCGCACGGAATTCAAATACTCGTCCAGTTTCTGCTGATCCAGCCGGCTGATATCGCGACGGAAGTCCGTGGCATCGGCCAGAATTGCGTCCAGAACGCTTCTGTCGCTGCGCGCTGCGCTGTGCTTGAATAGCTGGTCAAACGCCAGCGCGGGATACACTTCCAATGGAGTCGGAGTGGTCGGGCTGGACCAGGAGATGTGCGAGCTATATAGCATCGAGTAGTTCTTGTGGACCGACGGGTTCGCCTTTTCACAGCCCAGTACCAGGCTCGGCAGCTTCGTATCGCGGCCAACATGCCGGGCGACAAACTGATCCACGCTGGTCCCGGATCGAATCGTCCCGCCAGCCGACAGGGGCGCTCCCGACAACAGGTTGCCGGTCTGCGAGCTATGAATGTTACCCTTGAGAGCCTCGGCGTTGTACAGGCCACGAATGAACGTCAACCGGTCGCGAAAGTCGCTGAGCGGCGTCAGCACCTTGCCAAGTTCCATCGACGAGCCTTCACCTTTGGCCCACCACTCGGTCTTATGAAATCCGCAACCCGCGAACAGGATCGCCATCCGCGTCGGGGCCTCGCTCGACGACTGCCGACCAGCGGCTTCGTCACCCCACACCGGCAGGGATTCCATCCACGGCAGAGCCATCGAGACGCCCAGCCCACGTAACATCGTCCTGCGAGAAAGTTGATGTGTGGTCATGTGAATTCCTTGTGCTACGAATCTTCACTGTCTCGTGCGCCGGCACTCGGGTCAACGCTCGTCTCGTGTCAGTCCTCAATCATATCGCGGCCGCGCACTTCACGAAATTGGCGACTGCTCACAATGGTCTCAACGGCCGAGTGAAAACCGTAATCATGAGTTTCCAGCACCTGTTGCATCGTGTCCAGCAGTGGTTCGTCCGACAATTGCACGGATCGCCCCAATGCATAGCCTAACAATTTGCGACAGAACTGCCGAACGACCACGGCACGTTTTTGTTTCAGCAGATAGTCTCTCAGACCTTGAATCCCATCAACTCGGTGACCGTCGGCCAGGCGTGTTTTGGTGTCCACAGCTCCCGGCCGCAGCCTGCCTATCGTATCATAGCGTTCCAGGGCAAAGCCATAGGGGTCGATTTGGGAGTGACATTTCGCACAACCCGGAGTGGAGCTATGCCGTTCAATCAGCTGCCGGGCGGTCAAATCGCCTGGCACGGTCTCCGGCAACTGTGGCACATTCGCCGGTGGCCTGGGCAGCCGCTGTCCCAGCAATGTTTCATAAACCCAGTTCCCGCGCAGAATCGGACTGGTACGCGACGCTCCCGACTGGCTGGCCAGCACACTGGACATGCCCAACACACCGCCTCGACCGTGCTGACGCATCCCATCGACCCGTCGCCATTCCGCGCCACGCACACCGTCGACTCCATAGTGCTTGGCCAAGGCTTCGTTCAAAAACGTATGATCGGCGTCAATCAGTCCCAGGATGGATCCGTTGTTGCGGAACATGTCTTCAAAAAACCGGACCGACTCTTCGTACATCGCGCCACGCAGACCGGCGAATTGCGGGTACAGCTTTTCATTCTTGTCGTCGTTCTGGTCAAAGCCACGGACGTGTAACCACTGGCAGGCAAACTGAATCGCCAACCTGCGCACACGATCGTCGGTCAGCATCCGCCGGGTCTCGGCCAACAGAGACTCCTCGCGCATCAGCGCGCCCTGATCGGCAACTTCCCGCAATCGGTCGTCGGGCAAAGACGACCACAGGAAATAGCTGAGCCGAGTGGCCAGCTCGGCATGCGAAACCGGAGTGGCTCGCTTGCCGGGTGCGGTTTGTTCTCGGCGATACAAGAAGGCGGGTGACGTCAGCACACGAGCCAGCGTCAGCCGGATCGTCTCGTCGTGCGAATTGCCGCTCTTCCGCAACGTGCGGTACAGGGCGAGCAACGCGGACTTTTCGCCAGCGGTCAACTTCCGCCGCCAGGCCCGATCGGCAAAACGCAACACGCTCCGCAGGTGTCCTGGCTCCACGGCAATCAAACGCTGTTGAAACGCTGTTGCACGGTCAGTGATGGGCTTCAACATCGGCTTGAACGCTTTGACAAGATCGGGACGATCTTGAGTGGCGAATTCCGAGATCTGCTCGAAGGCCACCACCAGTTTGAGCGGTTCCTGACTGACAAAATACAGCTCGTCCCACAAGTGATCGAGCTGTGCGGCCTGTTGATCATCGAGCATCAACCGCCGCAGTTGACTGTCTTCACGGTGAAACAATGTCAGCGTGACGGTCTCGTCGACCGGCACGATCCGTGCATAGCATAAAGCGGCAGGAAAGAGCTGGCGAAAGGCGTCGAGACTCTGATTCACGCGGGCCTGTGCCGCGTCTCCTCCAACCAAAATGGGCAGCGACGCATTCAACGGAACATCCGTGGGACGCGTGAGCGTCAGGCTCAACTGGGCACTGCCGGAACGGCCGTGTTGCGGGTCCATGATACCGGAGGCCACCAATTCGCGGCCCGCGACCAGTGCCGCCGCCACTCGGAACTCGACAATACTCGGCGCCCGCACAATCATGTCATTCGCTGTCACATCATCCCGCTGGAGATGATTGCTGAACCGTTTGTCCGGCGATTGCTTGGGCTCCGCCAGCGCCGTGTGATTGACGGAAGCGACGACTTGATGAATCTGCCGGTACAGAAGTCCATCGGCTGAATCGGCCGCGGTAGGGCGTTTGCCGGTGACCAGGGCCTGAATGCGATCGGCCAAAGCTCGACGTTTGCCAGCGTCCTTTTCCGACTGCCATTGCGCTAGCAACGAGCCCGAAGGGATGGAAACCAATGACGCGGGATTCTGAGCGATCTCGGCCATGGCGCCCTTGTAGAAATGCCAGACACCAGGATGTCCGTGACGGTCCGCGTGCGGATTGCTCTGCAAGATGTTGCCGGACACGTCCCCGGCCAAATCCCAGACGCGTTTCTTACCTGTGGTCTCGGTGATGACCAGATTGACTTCCGTCAAGTCGCAGGAGTGGTTGCCTTGACGGGGACCGACAAGCAGCGAGATCAGCTCGCCTTTGCGGACCGTCAGCGTTTTGGCCGGCATGGTCGCCGTACCGCGCCCCGCGAAGTCCCCGGTCCACAGATTGCCCGTCTTGGCATCCGTACGATGTTGCAGGAACCACTCCACTCCGTTGCCGCACTCCGGGTGAGCGTCCGCGATGCGACTCTCCACACGAATCACTCCCGTGAGAGGGCTCTGCCAGCCAACCGCGACGTACAAACTGGGGGAGGGGTGAACCACCACCGAATGCGGTCGGGAAATGCCCGGAATCCGAACTTCCTGGTCGGACGCATTGGCCACCACCGACGGTGTGGCCGGGGTGCCCCAACCATTGACGAAATCATAATTGGCGGCTTTGCGAGTCGTCTCGGTGAAATGTCCCCGCACGGCAACCGGACCCGAACCGGCCAGTCCCAGATAGTTCAACCAGATTTGCAGAGCATCAGCATTCAGGTTGTGGACCACCGCCAGCTGTTTGGTATTCGGTTTGGGACCAGCCTGGGCCGCGACCGACAGAAACCGAGCGGTGTTCTGCAACATGACCCGCCGTAATTCCGCCAGCCGTTGTTGCAGGCCGGCAACTTTGCTGAGCGGCAGCGGCGGTCGGCCACCCCCCTCCAGCCGCGGGTTTTTCCAAACGACAACGTCCTCGGCGTGGCCATCGCCGGCAGCCCCTGCCACAAGATAGAACACAACGTCTTGCCCCCGAGGCGAGGGTGGCAGTTTGAGCTTCAGTTCCTGTCGCACCGTCACGGGATTGGCTGGCTCCATCCAGGCCTTGGGGCCTCCCACGCGTCCAATGTGGCCGATGGAATTGAACTTCCAGAGGGCCGTTTGCCATTTCTCGACTTCCGTCACCAAGGCGGCAGCATCCACCGGACCAGCCATCCGCCAGCTCCGCCGGAGCGCATCGAGCGGAAGGGACCGAGCGACATTGGCATCCGCGGTCAGCGCACGCCACAACATGGCCAGGTATTTCCGGTTCAAATTGTGTTGGTCGGCCACCGCCTCCAGTGTCTTGCTGCCACTGGCCAACGCCTCGCGTTCCGCGATGGTCGCGGCCAGATACCGCAGAAGCGGCAGTCGTCCACCTTGATTCGTGTCAAACACAATGCCCTGCAAATTGACCCGTGATCCACCACTGTCGGAAGTGAATCGGCGATAGAACTCCTGAATGCGTGCCATCAGCTCGTCGCTTTGATCCCGGCGTGTGGCGTACGCCGAGAATCGAATGCCCTCTGGACTCAACACCGCATGCGCTGAGATCGACTTGGCCGCGTCCAGAAACTTGCGTACCAGCGCTGGAGACATCACAAGGCCGCTGCCGGTGTTTGTAAATCCCTCGCCCGCAGCACCGTCGACAGGAAACTGCCGCGTCGGATCGAGCGAGGCAATCCGGGTCAGGTCGCGCACACTGTAGGTGTATTCGTCGTTACTGAGTCGCCGCAGAGTCACTGGTCCGGGATCACCGGCCCGAGCTTCCGCTTCGTGGCGCAGATGGTCACGGACCCATTGGCGCAGCTGCTTCCGCTGAGCTGACGACGGTTGCTTGGACTTCTTGGGTGGCATCTGGCCGCTATCCAACATGACACGTATCTTCTGCCAGACCTTGGTCTGCTTACGCACATGGGACATGTCGACAAAAACGGACAGGTCAATCTCGGCTTCCGTGCGATCACCCGCATGACACTCGTGACAAAACCGCTTCAACAGCGGTTGAATCTGCAGCCGAAAATCCTGTTCCAACTCCGCTGAATTTCTGATGGCTTGTGCCACACTTGGCACCGGCGCAAGAGTCATCGCTCCGATGACCGCCCATGCCAAACACGCTTTCCAATTTGCTCGACAGACCATCCACGTCATCTCCGGATCCAACCTAACGAATCTCGCCACACTGCGAACGATCGCGTTGGGATTCCCTGCTGCACGGCTCAACAATCCAACGTCACCAATCAATGCACGATACAGCATAGCAACCCATTCAGCCATTGGTCGCGCTGATTCGCGACCTGAATTCGCAGGGGCTCCTGAACAAGACAGGTATGGGGATCTGTACGATGCCCGGTCGCTCACCGATTCAGCGCGCAAAACGCAACAGCCCGCTGTGACCTCAACGCGGCCTGTACACGCACACGGTTGGGCGATGGCGTCCGTCCGTACCATGTGCGGCTCAAGCCAGAGACATCGCAATCCGGCAAGCGTATGCACGGTCCATGTCCACAACCGTATTGCAGACCCTTGGTCTGCATCATGAGCGCTTGGCTTACCGTTCGGGTGGTCGCGATTTCCGTTTGACCAACGCTCAGGTTACTGTGGTCACGGACGTGCTGGCCAGAACCCCACGCGCTGATGTGCGCTCGACTCTTCACGGTGAGTGCTGGGGGCCGTCGTCTTTTCAAAACGCGGACACACGCAACGCAGCCACCCACCGACCCGAAGATGCAGATCAGAGTATCCCCGGGAGGATTCGAACCTCCAACCTCTGGCTCCGGAGGCCAGCGCTCTATCCAATTGAGCTACGGGGACGCCGAGACTGTCTCTGCGGCGGAATTCTAACCGTGGTCCACGGTTTGTACAACGCAACGCAAACGCTGAACCCAGCGGCTACGGAACATCTTGGTTGTGTGCCGCCACAGGGAAGTGGCTGGATTGAGATCAGGGTTTGAGCGATTCCAGGAAAGCGTCGTACCGCTTCTGGATTTGCGCACGCTCGGGCGTGGTTCCCGTTGTGACATTGACTCGATAGCGCATTTCGAGAGGTGCAGCAACCGTCAATGTGGTTTTGAAGTAGGCACCAAACCGGCCATAGGGGCGCTCGGAATACCGCGCGGGTTTCGGCAGATCGGGGTCCGCAAAATATTCGACCGTGTACCGCTTCCCCTGTACATGAAACGTCATGGCCAACCAGCCCAGGTCGACGTGTTTGGGAGGCGTGTCTTTGTCCCCCACCTGGAAGGCCTCCGCTTGCTTGGGAAATCCCTCAGGACGGATGTATCGCGCACCTTTGGCCGTGGCAACCTCCTGCGACGCTCGGAACTGAAACCCCGCATGTTGACGATCGCCCTGAAGTGAGATGTCTCCACGGCGACTCTCCAATTTTGTACGCCAGTCAATCTGCCAGCCGGGTGGCATCTGTGCAGCCGTGTTCAACAACGAAACGCTCACCGTTCGCGTCTCCCGGATCACCTGCTGCCCCTGGGCGTCGACCCAGTGAATCTCAGCCGTCATGAGCCCGCGCGACCGATCTGCCGACTGCTCCAGAAAACGAACATGCCGTATGTGTTCCCCTTTGCGACAATGCCAGAAGTCGTTGACCTTGCCATCGAAACCGGTCTTGTTCCAACCGATGTACAAACCGCGATGATGCGTGTACAGGCCGCCGGGGCCCTTGGTGATTAAGGGGCCTCCACCCGGCCCGAACACGTGGTGGTAGACCTTGTAGGTGGCGTGGGTCGACTCCTTGCTGCTGAGATCGAACTGGTGCATGTATCTGAGCACTTGAGCATCGCCGTAGCGCAAGTCCGTCGTCCCCGTCTCGGTATCGGTCGTCCAGCGAAAAATGGAAGCGTTGTCTGCGACGGCCGATGCAGCGTACATCAGCGGGAGAACCAACAGCACAGCAACACGACAACTCAACACGGCATTTTCTCCCCATGGAACACAGAACTCGTGATTAGCTCAGTCCATTCCAGGCGTGGCTGGCAGGACACGACAAAACGGCAACCGCACCATCTGGACCCATCCTAGCATCGCTGTGACAACAATTGAATCCGCGCACCACGCCGCCCCGACCAATTGGCTAATCGTCCGCAACCGAGGAGTCGCCTGCGATCAGCGATGGGTCAGCGATCTTGGGCCCCGGCCAGCAAGTCTCGACACAGGATGTGTGTGTCGTTGCGGGCAAACACAAAATGCTGCGCAAAGGCGGGATGAGACCAGGTCGCTTCGATGATCCGCGTCCGAGACAGTTCGGTGTACTTGCGGGGAGTCAGCTCCGCGTGAATCAAGTCACCGTCGGAATTCAGTACCAGAACGTGATTGGAGTCCATGAGTTGCACGATGGAAGCGTGGGGATTCCGCCCACGGGGAGTCATGCGGTTGCCGTCGTCCCACAGTTTGCGCCCCGTGTCGACCTCAAGACAGGTCAGGCCGAAGCGTTTGTCGAGCAGGTAGGCGTACCCGTCACGGCACACTGGCTGCGACATCAGCGCTCTGAGAAATCGATTTTCGCTCCAAATCAACTCAGACTGTTGGGGATTCTCGCCCAGCCGAATGGCCCGTGTACCTTCCCAGTAGCCACTGACCAGCAACACACCACGGTGGACCACCGGCGTAGCAATCGCCACGCCCATCGTCACCGGATAAGGCACCGACCAATTCAGGCCGCCGGTTTCTGGATGCAGACTGCGTACGTGACTGGGTGTCCAACAGATCATCTGCCGTGTGTCGCCCCGTCCCAGCAACACCGGTGGCGCATAACCCGCCTCGTCCTGCAGACTGCTCCACAGCAGGCTTCCGGTGCGAGGATCGAGCGCCACGATCGATCTCGACTGGGATCCGGTTGACACAATTAAACGGCCATCCAACACCAGCGGACTGGCCGCATAGCCCCACGTCGGCATGCGTCCCTGATCATCTTTGACCAGATCACGAGACCAATGGCGCCGTCCGCTGATCGCGTCAACGCACAACAAGCGTCCCGTCGCTCCCAGGGAATACACGCGGCCGTCCTCAACGGTCGGTGCCGACCGGGGTCCACTACCGTACTGCAGATCGCCGTATTGCACGGGGATGTCCACCGACCAGATCAGCGAGCCGTCAACGGCGGAGAAACACAGCAACCGCTCGCGTTCTGCGGGCTCAGTCTGCCGATCCATTGTGTACACACGGTCGGCCACAACCGAAATACCTGAGTAGCCGCCACCGATCGGTCGTTTCCAGACCAATTTCAGTCCAGTTTCCGGCCACTGATCCGGCAGTGCCGGCCCCTGCCACGATCCGTCACCGCGAACGCCTCTCCATTGGGGCCAGTCTTCGAGTTCCGCTGCGCAACCGTCGGCACAGAACAATCCTTCCACACAGCCGCTGACGACCACAGCGGCCAACAACAATCTTCGTGTCGCTGTCGGAATGCTCATTTCTTCTGGTTTTTGAAAACAATGCGTCTGCAGGCGGATCACCTGGAAAAATCATTCGGCATCCACTGCGCGACCCAAGGTGTGTGGTGACGTATCACCAAGAGTGCAACGGATTCCGAACCGCGATATACGCGTCACCATCGATTTGATACCCGCGCAAACAGCGCAGATCGACCGGTTGAGGCCAACCTGCGCTGTCTGGATCGGTTCGTACGCACATCGTTCGCCGACCATCTGGCGCGACGATCAATGGAATTGCTACTTTGTCGATTCTGTAGGATCGGTATTGGTAGGATCGGTATTGGTATCGCCACCCTTCATCTGCTCGCTCGACATTTCAGGTGTGGGCTCTCCACCTTCGGTATCGTCCGTGATCGTCGATCCGGGTTCCGAACCGCAGCCAATCATACCGGACGTCATCAACGTCGCAGCCAACACAATACAAACGCAGGTCAGCAACTTCTTCATTGTGAACCTCACTTTAAATCCCTACTCTGAACGCATCTGCAGAAAAAACGCCTCGCGGGCACTTCCAGCCAGACGCTGCAATTTCATGCCACCGCTCACCAAGACCGGCGTTAGACAGCAAAACAAATTTCCCTTGGATTTTCCAGCGATAACTGCAACGATTCTCGGCGTGCTGATTGATTTTGTTCACCGACGTCCAGACAAGACCGGTGTTGATGGGTCGCATTTCATGCCGGCCACTTCCCACCTCGGGCAGCGAACTCCACAATGGAAGCGTCAACAGCCTTCACAGCGTATCGATCCACGCGCGGGAAAGGCGGAGTTTTGCCAGGGGAAGCGCACAATGACCGGTTCTCTTGGCCGACGCATTGGCGGATCCCAGTCACCAGAATGGAACAACAGGGCCATTTTGATATGGCCAGGCGAGCATCGCTCAGACATCCCAATCTGACCGGAAATCCGTGTCCCTTCCCCACGGAAGTCGCAGTGCAACCACAAGCTGCACGATGGAATCCCTCACACATCAATCAACGAAACATGGAATGAACAGGTCGATCCGTCATGGCATGACAGGTGCACTGGTTCTGGCAGCGATCGGCGCCGCCAGCTGGTGGGGATACGGTGCGTGGGTCACTCGGACCACAGCCCGCTACGACAGTCAATGCCGCGCATTGAGGAGTGAGAGTCAATGGGCCGCGATGGCTCAACTGGCTCAGGAATGGTCAGAGTGGGATCCACAATCTGCAGACGCCTGGCTGTTTCGAGCCGAGGCCGCCCAAGAAAGTGACTCTCTGAAGTCCGCCGTCGAATTCCTCGGCGAGATCCCGACAACGCACAAGAAGGCCATTCCCGCATTGATCCTGAAGACAAACATTGAATTCGAGGACTTGAATCGGCCACTGGCCGCCGTCGACACCTGCCAGCAACTCATCCGACTGAAGTCAAATCTCCCGTTTCCACACCAGCGGCTGATCTTCTTTTACTCATTGACCAGCCAAAGACAAGAGCTGATCAAACAAATCACAGCGGCCATTCGCAAGGGCTGCGAGCCCCGGGAAGCCTACGCGTATCTGATGATTTCCGATGCGCTGACATTCACCAACGGTTTCGAAGTCAATTCGGCATGGCTGCAAAGCAGCCCGGATTCGGAAGTGTTCATCGTCGGTCGCGCAGTGCAAATGGCACAGTTCATCCAGGCATTACCCAACGTCGACACCAGCATATATGGAACCGTGGAAACGCGCGACAAACTGATGAGCGACTACCTGAAACAGTACCCTCACAACCCAGAACTACTCCGCTATTTTCTGCATCGAGCCGCTGGCCAGGGAGATGTGCGTCAGATCGGTCAGTTGTTGACGCAGGTCTTGGACGAATACTCGGATGACTCCATCTTCTGGCGATATCGGGGTTGGTATCACAACGCCCATGATGAACTGGAACAAGCCGAAACAGCATACCGCAAGTCAAATGCTCTCTTCGCGTTGGATTGGCAGACCAAACATGAATTGGCGGCGGTCCTACGTCGCCGACAAGAACTCGACGAAGTGGAAACACTCCAGCAACTGGCTCTGGAAGGTAAACAGATTTCCAGTGACGTACAGCAGATTCCCAATGCAGCTGTCATCTCCAGCGAAATGCTGGCCAGAATCCAGAGATACGCCGCGCGGTGTGGCTACGAACTCGTGAGTCAAAGCCTCGCCCGCCGTCTGTGAACGGCCCCTGCGGGGACTCTGGCAACGGCCACGGCACGGTTCCGGACACATCCAGATACCCACTCACAGCGTTTGAAAACGTGACCGTTCAAACAATCCGGATCACGTTGACCAGTGCCGGAGAGAAAATGCCCCAGCCGTGACCCACCGCTCGACGGACGGTCAGATTGGCCTGATCTGCCGTACACCCCCAGACTGCAAGTGTCCGGTCCAGCGTTTGCAAATCGCCGGATTCCGGCGTGGCGACACCCCATGATCTCTGAGATTTCCGCGATATTCCGGATTGCGACGTCTCGTTGGGACAGTCTGGATTTCGCAGTTCTCCGACGGATTGCCAGATTCCATTTGACAGGCGCGGCTGAAACAATCACCATGTTCTTAGGATGTTTCGGGCTGTATGTGGCTCGATTCCACGCTTGCTGTAAATTTCCTGATTTCTGATTGCATTCTGAGGTAGAATGCGCGTGTTGGAATTACGGAAACGTCATTCCTGGCGACTCGAGTACCTCTCGTAAAAAACTCTGCCTCTTGAGTGCACGCATTTGTGCATTGGAACACTATTTCGATATTCATTTTTTTATTGGAGACTCCATTCATGCAAACCCGTTTATTGAAACGTCAGCGAGGTTTTACGCTGATTGAACTCTTGGTCGTGATCGCGATCATCGCCATTCTGATTGCCTTGCTCCTGCCGGCAGTTCAGCAGGCACGTGAAGCGGCTCGCCGTACGCAATGTAAGAACAACTTGAAACAACTGGCCCTGGCGTGCCACAACTATCACGATAAGTTCAATCAGTTCCCGTTGAACTTTGATCCTGCGTGGCGCAATCGGGGCGGCCGGAATCCCGGAGGATTCTCCTGGATCACAATGTGTCTGCCCGATCTCGATCAAAAACCGATTTATGACCGGATCAACTGGAACGATTACAGTGACTCAGGCGGAAACGGAGCCAACAGTAACAAGCCGCTCCGTAAGCTGGTGCTGACAGCACTGCTTTGTCCATCGAACCCACAAGGTGGTTTACGTAACCGACAAAACACGGGCTACCAGCATGGAAACAGCGCCTGGCACGGCGATGCGCGTTCCGATGCCGGTGGCACCGACTACGTGGGTAACATGGGCATGATGTGGGGCGGCTGGAAAGACTGTGGTGCGGTTCCCGACTTCCCCAGTCCCGGCAACCTGTTTAACAAAGGTGGCGGTATGGGTGCACCGACACCGTGGGTCAATGGCGATTGGATAGAAGACCAACCACGCATCAATGGAATTTTCAAGTACAAGGGTTCTACCAGGATCCGTGATTGCACCGATGGGACATCGAGCACCGTCATGCTGTTTGAAGACATGCACTGGCGTGGCGGCCGCAATGAAACGCAGCAGCATCGCCACGACAAGAACGTGACGTGGGACTCGGCATGGATGAGCCCACTGGGTGCCATCAACACCATGCGGAACCCCATCAACAATACGAAATTTAACTGGCTGCAGGGTGTCGGCGATGTGCGTTGCCACGGCATGAGCAGTATGCATCCCGGCGGAGCACAGGCCGCGCTGACTGATGGCTCGGTCCGGATGATCTCGGAGAACATTGACAACATCATTCGCTACGCCATCGCTGTACGCAATGACAATATCCCGGCTGGTGACAGTTTCTGATCGGGATGTAGCTAAAGTCTCAATGTTTGACTTCCAGACCACCTCTTCGAGCTGACGCCCGAAGAGGTGGTTTTTTTGTCAAGACGTCCATTGACGTTCCACGCTGCATGCGACCGGTTCGAGTAATTGATCCAACACCGATTCCCGCGAATTCGTAGTCCCAACGTCGTCGCGACGTCGACGGCATTCCTGTCTCACATTGACACGCCCGATTCAAATCGGATAACAGGTCGGCATGTGCTGTGGCCGCGAACAGTTGATTGGAATTCTGGCCTGCCTGGGGGCAACCGCCGTCTGGATCGGCTGTGACGCAACCGAGTCGCCGCCAGATCCCAACGCGAGAGACGTTTCATTCCGGAAAACACCCGTTCAACGTTTCGACTTCACACCACACACGGATGACTCCTCGGACCAGCAGCCCGAGTCAACCGATGGGACTCAGCCCTTTGAGTTCGACGACGTGGCTGCCGAATTGGGAATCACGCACGTCTATCGCAACGGTGCCCAGGGCCAGATGTTGATGGTTGAATCCCTCGGCGGAGGCTGTGGCTGGCTCGACTACGATGCCGATGGTCTGATCGACGTGTACCTGGCCCAAGGTGGCAAACCGGGTCACGACCCGGGTGCTCAACAAGCTCCAAACCGGCTGTACCGTAATCGGGATCCGGGGTTCGTCGATGTCACGAGCCAGGCCTACGTGGACGATTTGGAATACAGCCACGGTGTGGCCGTTGGCGATTTCGACAACGACGGATTCGACGATGTGTATGTCACGGCTGCCGGCCGAAACACCCTGTACCACAATCTGGGCGACGGGACATTCGCCGCGGTGACGGACCAGACGGAAACCCAAGACCAGCGTTGGAGTTCCAGTGCCGCTTGGGGGGACCTGGACCAGGACGGCGACCTCGATCTCTACGTCTGCAACTACTGCAAATACGATCCGCGCAATCCCGTGGTCTGTCTGCGGGAGGATCAATCGCCCGGCATGTGTAACCCACGTGGACTCGAGGCGTTTCGTGATGAATGTTTCGAGAACCTGGGGAATGGACACTTCCGACGAATCGCTCAGTCATCCGGACTCTACGGAGCTCAAAACAAAGCGCTGGGCGTCGTCATCGCCGACCTCAACAACGACGGATTGTGCGATATCTATGTCGCCAATGACACCGCAGCCAATTTCCTGTTTCTCAACCAGGGGAATCTCGAATTCCAGGAGCGGGCCACGTTGCTGGGCGGTGCCTTGAGCGCCGAGGGGCGAGCGCAGGCCAGCATGGGGGTCGCTCTTGGTGACTACGATCAGAATCAATACCTGGACCTGTACTGCACGCACTTCTCCGAAGAAGGCAACACGCTTTACCAAAACCTGGGAGATGCCGGATTTCAGGACGTGACCGGGTTGACCGGGCTGATGCAGCCGACGTATGCCAAACTGGCCTTCGGGGCCGTCATGCAGGACTTCAATCTCGACACCCACCTGGACCTGTTGGTGGCCAACGGTCATATCGACGATCAGCGCACACGCGGAGAAGGATACCGGATGCATCCGCAACTGTTCACATTCGACCAACGCACCTGGCGCGAAGCGACGGCGACAGCCGGTGATTACTTCGTCCAGCGGCTGGTTGGTCGCGGTGTGGCGACCGCCGACTTTGATCGCGATGGAGACCTGGACGCACTGGTGGTGCACCAGAATGCGCCCGTGGCTTTGTTGCGCAGCGATCATCCGCAGCAGAACTGGGTGCAGTTCAAGTTTTCCGGCCGCCAGTCAAACCGCAGAGGAGTCGGGGTGCGTGTCCAACTGAGCGTCGGTGACCAGACGTACATGCAGGAGCTGGCTGGTGGCACAAGTTATCTGTCATCACACGAACCCATATTGACCTTTGGTCTGGGGACATTTTCCGGTCCATGTCAGGCCCGGATCACCTGGCCCAGCGGAGTGGTCCAGGAACTGAGCCAAATCGACGTCAACCAGCGCATGACACTGCTCGAACCAGCATCTACGGACTGATGGCACGTTCCCCCTGAGGTATCCAGTCGACATGTCCAGTTCAGATCGACGCAACATGATCGTTGGCCTGGCCACGCTGTGCACAGTCCTGCTGTCTGTGAGTGCTTTGTGCTACTGGCTGTTTCGCGCTGCCCCACCGCCGCTGGTGACCCAGCCGAGTGACGTGAGTGATGCCAACGTTGCCCGCATCGCTCGGCCACAACCGCCACCGGACGATTATGTGGGAAGTCAAACCTGCGCCGAGTGCCATCAGGACGTTGTCGATGCCTATCAGTCACACCCCATGGCACACTCGCTGGCCGAAGTTCACAAAGCAACTCCCTTGGAATCATACGATCAAGACAATGAATTCCAGGCAGCAGGCCCCCGCCAATACAGCGTCGAAAAAAACGGTGAACAGGTCGAGCACCACGAAATCCTCAGCGACGAAGACGGAGTCATCTACGATCAGTCGGTCGAGGTCCAATACGCACTCGGATCCGGAATCCGTGGTCGCAGTTATCTGATCAAGAATGATCGCATGCTCTCCATCTCTCCCATCACGTGGTACAGCGGCAAACAGCGGTGGGATCTGTCACCGGGCTACCACCCTCAGTTCCATCCACGATTCAGCCGTGTGGCCGGTGATGGCTGCCTGATGTGTCATGCCGGACGTACAGCATCTGACCGCGATCATCCGGATACCTACGACACACCCCCCTTTCTGGAACACGCCATCGGTTGTGAACGATGCCATGGTCCAGCCGGCCGCCATGTCGCCCATCATCGAGCGGTTGGAGATGACCGCCCTGCCGACGTCATTGTCAATCCAGCCGATCTGAAAATCCCTGAACGCGAAGCGGTCTGTAACCAATGCCATCTTTCCGGAGAGACTCGCAGCCTGCGGTATGGGCGATCCAATCACGACTTCCGCCCCGGAAATCGCCTGGAAGACATCTGGACGATTTTTGTACGCGATGATCGATCCAACACTGACCACAACACGCGGGTCGTCAGCCATGTGGAACAAATGCGTGCGAGTCGATGCTATCAGGCAAGCAGCGGACAACTCGGGTGTACGTCTTGTCATGACCCACACCGAGTCCCCACAGAACAGGAACATGCTGAGTTCTACAAGCAACGCTGCTTCCAATGCCACAACGACCAGTCGTGCGCGGCTCCCGTTGCCGTACAAAACCAAGCCCCGGCTTCCGGATCATGCGTCGCTTGTCACTTACCCAAACTACCGGCCAATAACGTACCTCACACGACGCAAACGAATCACCGGATTGTCCGACAGTCCCGGAGCGAAGAGCAACCGGGTTTGACGCTCTCTGGATTGTCGCACATCCGATCCAAGCTCACTCTGTTCGACGGTGCGGAAAAACGACTTTCCAAGCTGGTAGTCGATCGCGCCCGGGGATTGCAACTGGTCGAGGCAGCCAAGAAAAGCCGAGAGATCAAGATCGCCCGCCGCATCCAGAGTTTGTTGAAACCGACGCTCGCACAAGCTCCAAACGACATCATCGCATTGAACGCTATGGCCGTCACCTTCGTGCTGCTGGATGACCATGAACTGGCAGAAGCATCCTGGACACGTGCTCTCGAATTTCAGCCGGATAACGAGGCCATTTTGACACCGTTGGCCATCATCAACCATCAACGGAACGACCTGGAAGCTGCGCTGACCCTCTTCGACCGCGCCATCGCTGTCAACCCGTCGAGCACCAAAATGTTGGGACGGCGAGCCCATGTCCTCGGTCAGATGGGACGCACGGATGAGGCGATCAAATCGGCTGAACGCGCTTTGGAATCCAACCCGACGGTGCTGCAACACTACCAATGGCTCGCCGAAGCCTATCAACTGCAAAACAACACCGAGCGGAGTCGGCACTTCCAGCGTCTGCACGATCGCATCGAAAAGGCCATGAAACCAAAAAAGGCACCCGAGACAGCTGTCCCTTGAGTCGTCCGCGACGCGTTGCAGCGCTCCCGCGACTCTACACCGCACCGGTCGGACCTGTTACACTGAGATGTACTGTTACACTGAGATGTACTTGCCGGCTTTCGGCGCTGGCTCGCCAAGACCACACCGTCACAGTGGAATGTCATCAGTCCATGTACGCTCAGATGTCATGTGCCGCCTTGATCGCGTGTCTGCTTGCCGCGTCCGCTGCGGCACAGGATGTGGCCGCTCAGGATGCCGCCCGAGTGGACTACCAGAGCCAGATCAAACCACTGCTCAAACGTCGCTGTTTCGATTGCCATGGCCGGCTGCACCAGAAATCCGGATTGCGACTCGACACGGCCGCGGGTGTTCGCCGGGGGGGGGAAAGCGGAGCGGCGATCACCGCTGGTAATGCCCAGGAGAGCCTGCTGGTTCAGGTCCTCGACGGATCCGCTGGATTTCGAATGCCTCCCCCGGAAGAAGGCCCGCCTCTGGCCCCACAAGAAATTGCCCTGATCAAGAGTTGGATCACTCAGGGCGCCCGGGCCCCCCGCAATGAACAGCTGCCACCCGACCCGAAATCCTACTGGTCCTATCAACCGCCAAAACGGCCGAAAATCTCCAGCGAATTTCAAACCACCTGGACCAGGAATCCCATCGACTCGCTGATCCTTCAAGCCCGCAGCAAACGCGGCCTGGCTGCTCAGCAACCCGCAAAACCGGAGGTCCTTCTGCGGCGTGTGTACCTGGACTTGATCGGCCTGCCGCCGACGTTGGCTGAACTGACGACTTTTCTGAACGACCCGTCGAGAGCAGCCTACGAACGCGTGGTCGACGATCTGCTCCAACGCCCGCAGTATGGGGAGCGCTGGGGGCGGCACTGGATGGACGTCTGGCGTTACAGCGACTGGTACGGCAGTCGCGGGGGCAACGAGATTCGCTACAGCCAGCGACACATTTGGCGCTGGCGCGACTGGATCGTTGAGTCGCTCAATTGCAACACCGGTTATGACCGCATGCTCATCGAGATGATTGCCGGAGATGAACTGGAACCCGCGAATCCCGATATCGCGCGCGCCACCGGCTATCTGGGCCGCAACTGGTACAAGTTCGACCGCGATGTCTGGATGTTCGACGCCGTTGAACACACCGCGCAGGCCTTCTTGGGACTCACCCTGCGCTGTGCGCGATGCCACGACCACAAATTTGATCCCATTTCGCATCGCGACTATTACCAGTTTCGCGCCTTCTTCGAGCCGCACCATGTGCGGATCGACCGTGTCCCGGGAAGCGCCGCAACCGAGAAAGACTCCAAGCTTGGCCAGGTTCTCAAAGATGGTCTTTCGCGTGTGTACGACAAGCAACTCGAGGCCACCACATATCTGTTTTTGCGTGGCGACCCTCGGAATCCCGACAAGAGCGCGTCGCTCAAGCCCGCAGTCCCCGCGGCTCTGGGCGCCCTGCAGACCCCGGTCACACCGGTTGCTCTGCCACTGGCAAGTTTCTATCCGGCGCTGCAACCGCGGATTGTCGCCGATCTCGTTCGAGAAGCCGACCAGCACCGAGCAGCGGCGCAGAAGGCGATCCCGCAAGCCGACGCCGAGCGTCTTAAACTGGAATCACAACTTCAGGAACTTCAGGCAGCTGCCGGGAACACGCCGGTCGACGCACCAGCGGACGTATTCCTGCACGACACGTTCGACGCCTCGGATGCATCCACCTGGAACACGCTGAATGGAACGTGGACTTACGGCGACGGATCGGTCGTGCAGTCTCAAGTCACCTCGTTCGCCACTCTGGTCACGCGCGCAGATCATCCGCGCAACATGAAAGTGCATTTGACCTATCGAGCGCTCAAACCGGGAACGTACCGTTCGATCGGGTTCAGCTTCGACTATCTGGACGGCGGAAACTCGCAAGACGTCTACACCAGCACGAATGACACCCGTCAAACCGTCCAGGCATTTCATCGCGTTGGCGGCAAGCAGTCGTACCCGGCCAAAGCCACCGTGGCCGTCGCGCTCAAAGTCGGTCAAGTCGTCCAGCTCGATGTTACGATCCGTGAATCGCAACTCAAGATTCAGATCGACGGAAAGAATCAGCTGGATTACGTACTGCCCGTGCCACGCCGCTCGGGAAAATTCGCACTGTGGGTCCACAAAGGTTCCGCCGAATTTCTCGATCTCAAGATTGAGCAGGATCGGATCTCGGCAGAGGAGCTGCGGACGAAACTGTTGCGTGCCGAACATCAGCTCGCCACACGTCGGCAGGAGCACACGATTTCCGTTGCCGAACTCGAGGCACTCAAACAACGTATTGCCGCCGAGCAATCTCGGTACTCCCCGCAATCGGATCCGGCACTCTACGTTGTCGCCGGAACCGCCGAAAAGCGGGTGACATTGGCCAAAGCGGAACTCAAACGGCTGGAAGTCCAACACCATCTGCTGTTGCAGCAGAGGGCCAAGGTCCCGAAAAAAGCCATCCAGGAAGCTCGGGAGCAACTGCAAGCGGCTGAGAAACAGCTCGAAACTGCGCGTTCCGCCCTCGACAGTCCGTCCGAGAAATATGCTCCGCTGGGCACCGTTTATCCTCGACAGACGACCGGGCGCCGATTGGCTCTGGCGCGGTGGATTGCCAACCGCCACAATCCTCGGACCGCCCGCGTCGCCGTCAACCAGATGTGGCTGCGACATTTTGGCCAACCTCTCGTGCCAACCGTTTCCGATTTCGGCCACCATGGCCAGCCGCCCAGCCACCCGCGCTTACTGGACTGGCTGGCGGTGGAACTCATGGACCAAGACTGGAAAATGAAACCACTGCACAA
>Ga0315336_1003433_pt1 | contig 21090 bp, 25 predicted proteins | sample ASW5metaG_FD_204512 | JGI IMG/M metagenome (GOLD analysis project Ga0315336, IMG submission 204512) | Ammonia-oxidizing marine archaeal communities from Monterey Bay, California, United States - ASW #5 | ecosystem: Environmental > Aquatic > Marine > Intertidal zone | place: USA: California... | reverse complement strand
TCGAACCTGCGTTGCGCCCGATCAGTACCATGCTCCTCAAGATATGTGTCGATTTGTTCAGTCATATCCCGAGGGTAGTACCTCTTGAGCTCTTGCCAGATCACCATGCCCACCGGAAAGCTAAATGCGACCTGAGCGGTTATTTTGGCATTGATCCATTGATCTTCGTCACACAATCCTCGAGCGTAGAAATTCCAGGTCGAATTCACACTCGCTAGAAAAATGTCCAGGTATGCCCATACCTGCATGATGTCACTGTCCTCAAGATCAGATGGGTCGCACACGGCTTTGGTAAAAGCCTCGTGAGCGTTGTTACCCATAAGAGCGACCCCAGCGTCGACAATCACACTCGAGCGATCCAGTTCCGTTCCCAGTTTCATCTGGGCTGTATTCTGGCGAATCTGATAAATAAGAACGACCAGCGTCGCTATGACGCCAAATGAAGCCAAAAACTCACCGATTGAGCCAAGATCTGCTATAGACATAGTCTCCTCCCTCGTTTACGAGCTACAGGCTACACATGAGCACGCTTGTCTGCCGCTCTTTCGAGGCTCGTTCGTGAACCGGAAGATCATTGGCGCCGGCGATGAGAAGGTCGCACATCGTTGACAGCTGGCAGCTTAGAGTTAGATTTTGGAGATTAGTCAATGATGGATGACGTGAGAAACAAGCAACCTGATATTTTGAGAGTCGAGTTCATTGCGCGCGAGTCGAACCAGAGAGAGATTCGCTTTTACGAATCGCTTGGATTCGAACAGGAAGGTGTTCTTTCAAGCCGTACCATGAATCTGGATGGGTCGTTGGAATCAGACATTCCCATGGCATGGACGCAGCCCGCACACAAAGAACTGGAAGAATAAGGTATGGATAATCAATCTATCGCGCAGATGCTCGGCAACTATGGCGAGTTCATCGGTGCGATCGCAGTCGTGGTTACGTTGCTGTTCCTGGCGGGTGCCGGAGTTTGTCGCGAAAATAGAGGCTCCGCTGGAAAACGCCAAGAGGAATGAACAGTAGCGGATGTGGGTAGGCAGTGCTGCGAATCATGGCGTATCGTTGGAGCATTAGAGGAGATTGACCAGAACCATGGACTTTCCAATTCAGGAATATTGTGAGCGTACCGGCGCCCCGCAAGATGGACCGCTGAACGTTGAGCGACTGGAAGAATTGCAGCGAGCACAAATCTACGCGATGCCTTTCGAAAATTTCGATATCCAGCTCGGGCGGGGTATTGATCTGACTCCTGATCATCTTGTCGATAAGCTGATCAGGCATAGGCGAGGAGGGTACTGCTTCGAGTTGAACGGTTTGTTTCTTAGAGTTCTGAGATACCTCGGATTTGAAGCGAGAGCAGCGCTGGCCAGAGTACATGTTAGGGGTGACCCGACAGGGAGGGGGCATCAACTGAGCCTCGTGTCCATTGCCGATCGAGATTGGGTAGTGGATGTAGGGTTCGGAGGGCCGGGCCCGCGCAAGCCGATACTATTGGAACACAACGTCGAATCACGCCACGATGGTCGTGTTCTGCGTCTCACGCAACATGAGCTCGGGCACATGCTGCAACAAAAGGTGGACGGTACCTGGAACGACGTTTACAGCTTCGACCTTACGCCGGTTTTGGCCAACGATATCGCTTACGGAAATCACTTCACCTCTACACATCCATCGTCGTTCTTTACGACTTCGCGGGTCGCGGTTCGCGCCTATCCTGATGGTCAATCGACTCTGTTCAATTTCCGTTGCGCGACGTCGCGGGGCGACAACGACGAAGTTGAGGAATTGCCAAACGACGAATGCTATCTGTCGATATTGCGGGAGCGATTTGGAATCGAGCTGGATTCGAGTTATGAGGACCTGGCGAGCGTCGAAGCCTGACCTGAAACGCACATGTAGGAGCTGGCCATGACAAAAGATGAGTTTCGGGATTGCCTGGTTGAGTATTATCAAGGTGAGGTATTGGGCGAGGCATTCTGTGTGGCTCTGATGCAGAATTATCAGTCACCAGACCACCTGTATAAGATCGGTAGCTTTCTTCAGCTTGAGACAGAAACCAAAGCGCGTTTGCGCCCGACGATTCTGAAGCTCGGCGGCTCAGTAGAAGAATCGGAGGACTCGAGGCAAACGGGCCGGGAACTGGCCAACACCATAACGCGCGGGGATTGGCCGGATTTCCTTTCCGTTTTGAAAAACGCAGGCGAGCCATTATTGAAACGCCAACGCGAGGTTGCGAAGACGGCGCCTTCAGCTTATCGCGAGCTTGCTCAGTCGATGCGGGTTCACGGCGAATCGATTCAAAACTTCGCAGAACTCGAGCTCGCTGGTGAGAAAGATCACTCCGTTGATGAGATAGTTCAGCAGCTCAAATTCCCTCTGCAACGTCCGGAATAGAAGCACTCCAGAAGTTTCCGTTGTGGGCTGGGCTGTTGCGTCATTGACCCTGGGCGTGGCCAATCTAGAATTGTCTGATGAAAGTGCTCGTTGAGAACATGACACCAATCGTAGTCGCTTTTAAAGCGCACATGGGATGGGTGAACGCAGTAGCCGTGGTTATCAATCAACCGACGCCGGTCGTCACACATGCGCTGCGCATTGATCTTGTGGATAGCAATAATCGCTCGGTTCGTGAACCGTACCACGTCGCCGGCGGTTGGGACGGACTAGAACGTGTACCGCGGCCCGCCAACCCAGCCGAGACCGTTCAAACCGGTCTTGCGGCACAGCTAGGCTTGGCGAAGAGCAAACTGGCGCGATTCAACGGGGATCTCACAGCTGACCAATACGATTGGCAGCGTGGGGTGATGCTCACCGGCCGTGGGATCATTCATGATGATCTGGAAGACATTCTTGGTTCTCATGCACACATTCACGTCGCGGAGGGTGAGGCGACGCGCGATGCAACCCGCGTTTCCATCGACGCGCTGCACATTGAACTCGTCAATCAGGATGAAAAGGACATCAAAGGTCTTTGCGAGACAGCGTTGGCGTGCAGCGACGCTGACGAATACATGAAACATCGGCGGCCGGAAAACGCGAGGTCATGGACCAAGGAGCACCGCCTGATCGCGTTAGGCGCTTGGTTGCACAATGAGCGCGCCTAGGTCGCGCCGCAGGGTGATGAGCGCTGGGCTACCCGCGTGCTCGCCTGGTCAAGCCTATCCCGAGTAGCCCCAGGCCGAGCAGCGCGAGAGTCGAAGGTTCGGGGACTGAAGATATCGTCCCAATCCCATCGGAAGTCGATATGTGAGCACGGAAGAAATCCTGTTCGACGTCGAAGGCGCAAGCGATTCCATCCGTGCAGACAAATTCAAGTATCAAGTCAACATTGTGAGCGCCAGGGGTACCAAGGTCACCCGCGAAGTTGAGCAGTAATGCCGATTCAGCGCCATACAGTAGCACCGCGCCACCGACGCCAAATCCCGAATCATACGTTTTGCCTGCGAATGCAAGGTCCAAAGTAAAAGCGTCGCAAATGCCGTCGCCAGGAGTGCCGATGACACTGCAAAGTGCGCCTGATGCGTCACCAACACTCGCCGCGCTTGCGCTGCCGATGGAGCCGTCTGAGGTATCGTAGACAAACGAGCCACTCGCGGTCCCGCCGGCGAGAAAACCGAGGTCATTGAAGCTCCACTCGATCAGTGCAGCATGTGACACCGACGGAAGTACAATGCCTACTGCTATGGTCAATAGTAACCGTGCCATCATTCGCCTTCCCCTTGTGTGGATTGTCAGCCCTATTCAAGAAATACAAGCAAGAAACATACCACGCCTTACAGCAGCGAGCTGGGGCAGGCGTTGTAAAGGAGTCTGACGCTGTAGGCCGTTTTGGGTGTACGAAAAACTTACACTGCGCAGCGTTAAACAGGCCAGGAAGGCTTCGATAAGAAAAGGCGGCACGTATAGTCTAAAGTGTGGGCGTGAGGGTTCCATGCTGAAAGAAGAGTCATTTCCACGCAGCGCGAGTGAGCTGTCGTTAGATTGGTTCAATGCGGCGACGACCGAACAGGTGGGTGCCCCGGCATCGGACATTTCTGTCGAGCCCCTCGATGGCGGCGACGGTTTCTACGGCTCGCTCTATAAAGTCACCGCCAGCTACGCGAATGCTGAAGAGCCCCGTGCGTTCGTGGCCAAATTGTCCGCGCAGAATTCCCTTGCCAGGGCGGCGGTCAATCAGATCAACGGTTACGAGCGAGAGGTGAACTTCTACCGTCACGTCGCGGATCGGATTCGGGTGCGGGTGCCTGAATGCTATTTCGCAGAGTACGACCAGGCGCGCGGCGAGTCTCTGTTGCTGCTGGAGCTCGTCGAGGGTGCGCCAGGCACCCACCTGGAGGGTGCGACCTTCGAGCAGGCCGAGGCTGCGATGCGCATAGCCGCGCGCCTGCACGGGGCCTGGCAGGGCAATCCCGCGCTGGCCGATCCCCGGATCGACAAGCTGACCGACGCCAGATTCACAGGCGCTATGGCGGAAGCGGCCCGACAGGCCATCCCAATGGCGCTGCAAAAGCTACCTGGCATAGCGCCCGAGTGGATCATGGACCAGGTGCCCCGCGCGGACGAAATTATTGTCGAGCAAGCTCGGGCATTGAACGAGTTGCCGCATACGCTCACTCATTTTGACTATCATGTGTCTAACTTAGTGTTTCCGTCTAAACCAAGTTCCGAGGGCCCTGTGTTAATCGACTGGCAGTTCGTAGTAAGTGGTCCTGGAGTGTGGGATGTAGGCGCGTTTTGTGTAATGGGTCTGCCCGTGGAACAACGCCGTGCCTGGGAGTTTGAGCTGGGTCTGATTTATTTGAGCGAGCTTTCCGGAGAAACGGTTTCCGCCTGGCCCAGGTGGTTTAGGGAGGCATACCCGCGGTTCGCAGTAAGCTTCGCCGCTCACATGATCAGGAATACTCCGGTGTTCGATTTTGACGATCCGAACGCGGTCGCGATAGTGCGGGAGTTTTTGCGGCGGGCGGAGTGGGCAATTGAGGATCACGATGCGCGGCATCTGGCAGGTTGATCGGTGACCTGCGCGTGATCCAACTTGACCACATCAATCTCTACGTTAGCGACGTCGAAAAAAGCAGAGCCTTCTACGAAGCTCTATTGCCACAGTCGGGATTGCCCGTAAACCGGGATTTCGGAGAGGTCGCCGTAGGGTTCGGAGACCAGGACTATGCCGTCTTCGCACTTGTTCGCCAAACCGATCCGATTCAAACGACGCACGTCGCATTTCGCGTTGAGACTCGCGACGAAGTGGATCGGCTTTATCAGGTCGCGCTGACTGCTGGAGGAACCGACAATGGTAAGCCGGGGCTACGAACGCACTACCACGAGAACTACTACGGCGGGTTTGTGCGTGACTTAGATGGGCACAATATTGAGTTCGTTTGTCACCGGGCTGCGCAAGACTAATGGGTAGTTTGGCTCAAGCATCCGGTGCGAGTGCATGCTCCGACAAAAGGTCGACTTTCGGCAGGCCGACGATGTAAGTGGCGCCATCCGGTGCGCTGGCGGAGTGCACGGTAAACGCGGGCAGCTCAAGCTTATCTCCAGGGCTCAGACGCAATGTCTCACCATCTATGCCAAATTCAATCTGACCTTCGACCACATACAGAGTCTGATCAGCGTCATGTTTGTGTGGTTCGTAAACGTCGCCTGGTGCGTCTCGCCACGCGACGGGCCACCAACCCGCAGCCGATATTTCAGCAATGGCTTCGCGCTTGTCTTTGAAATAGCCTGCCGTGACTTTCAGTTCCATTGCTTTTCTCCGGTGTTGGTAAGGTGCACCGTTGAATGCTATCAATTGCGTGTAATGATGCCCAGTTTGGAATACGCAAGTAAAAAGCATATATAAGAGAAATCATTGACAGGTAAACTATCTTTAATGTCAAGCTACCGGACGTAAACACAATGTACTAGATTTGTTCACCTTGACGGTCGAAACACTCTTTGCCGCAAGTTTGGGGGGAATAGGTGACAAGGTTTCTGATTCGGGTAGGCAAAGCCTATCTGCTTCTTGCGGTGGTGCAGTTCGGTATCGGGGTTTGTTTGGGCATATGGATGGTTTACACGGGTCAGCAACCGCTGGACTGGATTCGTAGTTAGATCGGCACGTCGGGGGGGCGCGTCGTGACTAGCTGTCTTTGAAGCCGGCTTCTATGCGCTCAATCTCTGCTCGGGAAACGTCGCGCGTTCGTTCATGAAAAGACCAGACGTGGCCTTCCAGGTCGCTAGCTTCGTAGCGCCGGTCGCCCCAGTACTGGTCTGAGGGTTCAGAGATGATGTGGGCCCCATTGTCTTTGGCGATTTGATAGTGGTGGTCAATGTTGTCGACGTAGACGATCAAGCTAGCGGTTGATGCACCGAGCTTTGCTGGGCTTTCAAGCCCATGGGTTCCGGCCCGACCGAGCATCACATAGGCATCGCCGACCTGGACCTCAGTAACGATGATCGAATTGTTTGCGCCTTCTAAGCGCATCTCCTCTCGTTCAGGAAATCCAAACGCGCGACTGAGAAACTCGATAGCGCGTCGAGGATCCTCATACGCTATACGGGTCGTTACTTGCTGGGTTCCGTCAGGTGGATTTTTGGGCATGGCCATATGAGCGCGAACTATACAAGACTTCGGCGAAAGCGAAATGTAGTGTCTTCGATATACTGATTTATTCACAGGCGAATAGTTTTATGTCGAAGATCATTGTTGTGGTCCTCACGTTTGCAGTCTGCAGTTTATCCCTCACCACGTACCTGGCGCTGGAGGCGGGAGACGTCGTCGAAGTGGAAACCGTCGATTGTGGCAGCGGTGATATCAGGCGCACACACATCTGGTTTACCCAGCAGGGTCGTCTGTTGTTGCTCGAAGCGGGAACGCCGGCAAATCCCTGGGTGCAGGACATTGGTTGCCAGCCCATTGTCAGGCTTTCCGGGAGCAGCCTCGATGGCGAATATACCTTACGAATTCGCGATGACCCGGCGAGCCATCTAAAGATCCGCTCGTTGATGCGAGCCAAATATGGCTGGCGTGATCGATGGGTTGCGCTGATTTTCGACACCTCGGCATCCATGCTGGTCGAGGCAATTCCGAGTCGTTAGTCTATTGTGACCAGTAACGAGGGGGCGCGGGACATAGACCTCTATCTCGCCACCTGGCATCTTGAGGTGGCGCGCGACGAAGAACTCAAACGCATCATGCAGGAATCGCAGCCGATGGACCGGCATCGGGAAGATTATAGCGACGCGGAATGGTACGAATTTCATTGCCTCGCGGGCTCGCTGTTTGGCGCGACTGGTGGGAGCAGCAGCAAGAGAGCCAGCTATTTGCGCCAAGTTTTATGCAGGCGGTCAATGAATACTCAGGCTTTGTTCCAGACATGCAAAACGTATTCCCGAACAATCCGGCCAATGCCTAGCACGCTACTGACGGGTTAGCAGTTCGCGCAGGGCCGCGTCGACAAAGGCGTCGTCTGCTGCGCTTGCGCCCGGCATCCCTGCCATATGGCCCCAGCTTGAGTGGACCACCTTGAGTTCCGCGTTAGGCATCTTTGCCCGCTCGGCTTCGTTGTCGGCCACTCTGAAGTACATGTCGGTATCGCATGGCATCAGTAGTGCACGCGCGGTGATTGCACCTAGAGCCGCATCCAGGTCTCCGTTGAAAAGTTTGTTTGCTGAAACATCGGCTGACATCCAGGTGAGCGTTTGAGCATAAAGGTCCTGGGGTACCCAGGTCTCAAAAAAGCCAGCCGCACCGGCCAGAAATTCTTCCAGCGTGTCTGCTCCTGTTTCTCGGAAAGTCCCTTCTCGATACCAATCTTGTGACCATGCCATGGTGGCCGCGATGTTTGCCAGCACCGTGAGCACTCTCGGTGGCCATGTCTCGCAAGTGCCATTGTCCCAGCCTTCCGCAGATTCCATGGCGGTCTTGTACGTATTGAGCATGAGCCAGTTGTGCGGGGCGGTCTTTGCAGAACCGCATATCGAGCATATGCGCTTCACGAAATCTGGATACACAGCGCCCCAGTGATAGGCTTGCTGACCGCTCATCGAGAAACCCATCGCTAGCTCCACGCCGGTGACGTTGAAGTGTTCGGTGAGCAGCTGATACTGGGCGGTAACGTTGTCAAAGGGTGTAACGAGTGGGAAGTTGATGCCGTTAAGGGGCGGCGCGCAGTTGCTGGGTGAACTGGACAGGCCGTTGGTGAACATATCAGGTACGACGATGAAGTATTTATCAGGGTCCAGTGCTTTGGCGGCGCCGATGTACGGCTCGGCGCCGTCGTGGCGGCCTGTATACCAGGTAGGATAGACGATGACGTTGTCTCGCGCTTCGTTGAGCGTGCCGTGGATTGCATAGCCGAGAAATGCGTTGGGAATGACGGCGCCGGATTGAAGTTCAAAGTCGCCGAGTTCGAAACTACCTTCTTGTGCTGTACGCATGTGACGTTCGCCTCGAGTCTGATTTCGATCGTCCTGAGTCTACTCAGGGAATCGGTTCAGGCAAAGTCAGCATGTGTTTTTGTTGGCAACGGTGTTCCTTATTTTGTTGCGCTAGTCGGACTGCTGAATAGATTCAAGACATAGTCCACATGTCGCTCGACGATCGCGTCGCTACTCGGATCTTTCCCGGAAAGCGCAGAAAATTCTGAAGCAAAGGCAAAAATCGATGCCGCCGCGTTGATAAACAGGAAACGCATGTGAAACGGGTCGCCTGGCGGAATTAATCCATGGGCCTGCGCCCGCTTTACCAGGCCTACCTCTGTTTCGGTACCCTCGCGCAGATAGTGTTCGGCAAGCCAGGTCAATCGCGCGGAATCGCCCTGGCCGGCCTGCATCATGAATCGGTGAAATTCAGGTACGTCAGCGCAAATCAAAATGAACTCTCTGAGTAGAATGCGTACCTGAGCCGCTTCGTCGACACCGTGCAAGCCTTCAAGCCGGTCGTTCATCCGTTGCGTGTAGTTTTCAAATACCCATGCCGCGGTCGCCTTCCACAGTGCTTCTTTGGCGCCAAAGTGGTGCGTGATCAGCGTGTGATTCACCCCGGCTCTAGCTGCGATTCCTCGAGTGGAAGATCCTTCGAACCCAACAGCAGCAAACTCAGTCAAAGCCGCGTTCAGGATACGAGATTTCGTCTCACGGGATCGCTTCTGTTCGGATCGTTCCCGAGATTTATTTGCTATCTGAGACATTGTCGAGCTCTCCAAAGAAGATGTTATATTAAACAAATGTGGTATTTATTGCAACTAAACTATACATATGTAATAGTTTTATCTCTGCGCAAAGTCTGGACCAGTTGCGACATTGTGATGACGCCAAATGCCAAATTCGTGCTGTACGCTAATGGAATACTCGCGCTACGCGAACGATCTGGACAACTCGACAGATTAGAAACTCAACACAATTGGTGGGAATCAATATGAATCTACTATCTACTTTTGGGGTCATGCTGTTGGTCCTTTTGTTTGCGCCCGGATGTGGGGACTCGAACGAAGTTACTCAGGTTCAAGCACCGGCCCAGAGACCCGATGCTTCTGCCCAAAGGCCCAATGTATTGATCATCGTTGTCGACGATATGGGCTTCTCGGACATTGGTGCTTTCGGTGGTGAGGTTACGACCCCGACGCTGGATAAACTTGCAGACGACGGGTTGCGCTTGGCTAACTTCCACGTGTTGCCGAGTTGCTCGCCAACGCGATCGGTGCTGCTGTCAGGTATGGATAATCATTTGGCAGGCATCGGCACGATGGGTGAGTTCAAGACGCCGGAAATGGCTGGGGTGCCAGGGTATGCCGGCTATCTGAATTTCGAGGTTGCCGCAATGCCGGAGTTGCTGGCTGCGGCCGGCTACAACACGTATATGGCCGGTAAGTGGCACCTCGGCGATAAACCAGACACGCGGCCACATAGCCGAGGTTTCGACCAAACGTTTGCGCTCATGCCCGGTGGAGGCAGCCATTGGAGTGACCGCCGGCCATTGTCGCCACCCGGGACTATGGTCTACACCCGCAATGGCGAGGAGGTGGATTCCTTGCCCGACGATTTTTATTCGACGCAGTACTATACTGACACCCTGCTGGGCTTTCTTGAGGACGACCGCGGCGATGGTAGTCCGTTTTTCGCATATCTGTCATACACCGCGGCCCATGATCCGCTGCACGCGCCGCAAGAGTACATAGACAAATATCGCGGGGTGTACGATGCGGGCTGGGATGTTTTGCGCCAAAAGCGACTCGACGCATTGAAGGGTCTTGGCATTGTTCCTTCGGCGGCAGAGACCTTTCCGCGTCTCGACGGGGTTCCGGCCTGGTCAGAAATGTCGTCCGAAGAGCGGGCACATGCCGCCCGCGATATGGAGGTCTACGCGGCGATGATCGACTACATGGATGAACAGATCCTTCGAGTTTTCGATCACCTTAAGGAGACTGGTGAGTACGACAACACCGTGATCCTGTTTTTCTCAGACAACGGAGCCAACGGTGCGGTACCGACAGCCTATCCGGGACAAACGGAAGAATTCCTAAACTCTTTTGATAACCGCTTGGAAAATCGTGGACTGCCGAATTCTTACATAGAGATGGGGCCAGGCTGGGCACAGGCAAGCATGTCGCCAGGCCGGATGTTTAAGGGATTCGCGAGCGAGGGAGGGATCAGGTCTCCGCTGATCGTCAAGCTACCAGGTACGATGGCGGATGCTGGATCGATCTCGAACGAGTTCGTCCATGTGCGCGACATCATGCCGACCATTCTCGATATCGCAGGCGTTTCTCACACAGCCGAATTTGAGGGTCGATCGGTGCTGCCGATGCAGGGTCAGTCGCTGCTTGAATTTATCTCAGGGCAGGCGCCATCACCGTATGCCGGTGCAGCGCAAGTCGGTTACGAGCTTTTCGGCCTCAAGGCGTATTTCGATGGCGATTGGAAAATTCTCATGATGCCACCGCCCTTCTCTAGCGGTGAGTGGGAGCTTTTCAAAATTTCCGATGATCCGGGCGAGCTGCATAACTTGAGCGGAGAGTTTCCAGACAAGCTCGAGGAAATGGTCAAGAAGTGGGAGCAGTACAAGGTGGACAACACCGTGCTCGACGCGAGCCTTGATCTCACGCGTGGATTTCATTGAGACCGTGCCGTCTCCGAATGCGACAAACACAGGTCGTTTGTCCGCGACTTATCAACTTAGACTGGGTGAAATTATGAAAGATTTGTCAAGATTGTTTGCCGCGCTTATTGTGGCGGTTGCACCCGCCGCTGGTTATGCCGACGGATGGGAGAAGAGCGTCACACCGTATCTGTGGATGTCGAGCGTCGCCTTAGATACCGGCGTAGACGACGTTTCGGGTCCGAGTGTGGATTTCAAAGACATACTCGACGATCTAGACTTCGCCTTCCAGATTCATCTCGAGGCGCGTAAAGACCGCCTCGGTTTACTTCTCGATTTCACTAACCTTCAATTGTCAGCCCGCAAAACGAAAGCTGCGGGCGAAATCGATACGGACAGCAGTGTTTTTATCATTGAAGCGGGGGGTACGTATGCATTGTCAGACGAGCCCAGGCATTTAGAACTTCTGGCAGGCGTGCGTACCATGATCATTGACATGGAAGTCGAAATCGAAACCACCGGTCCGTTCGCCAGAACGCAGCGCGAGTCGGAAAAGGAGACCTACATCGACGCAATGGTGGGCGTTCGTTACATATGGCCCTTGAACGACAAATGGACGTTTGCGGTTAGAGGCGATGTCGCTTCCGGCGATTCCGACTTTAGCTGGAACGCGGTTGCCCTTTTCGGTTACCAGTTCCGTGAGTCGGGAATGTTGCAGTTCGGATACAAGCACCTCAACCTCGGTTTGGAGGAGATGGGTAATCTCGATCCTGATATGGAGATGGGTGGCCCCATGATCGGGTATTCCATGAGCTTTTGATGATATAACAGGGGCATTTCGCCGCTTATCTTTTGGAGATTGCCCATCATGCAGGTTAGGTCGCTCGTATTCTGCGTTGTCGTATCAATCACCTTATCAGTCCCGCCTTCGCTAGCTCTGGCGAACAATGCCGAATGCCTGCAACCAACGGAATTGGAGCGCCCTACGATCGGTCTGGTGCTTGGCGGCGGCGGCGCGCGTGGTGCCGCACACATTGGAATAATCAGAAAGCTCGAAGAGTTGAACATCCCAATCGACTACGTTGCCGGAACCAGTATGGGCTCCCTCGTTGCCGCCCTTTACGCCACTGGGATGAATGCGGACGAACTAGACCGTACCGTTAGCTCGCTCGAGTGGGACGAACTGTTTGACGACGATACCAGCCGGGACGATCGGCCGTTTCGCCGCAAGCGTGACGATGACCTGGCTCTTTTTGGGCCAAAATTGGGGGTTGGCCGAGACTCTTCGCTGTTGCCGAAAGGCGCCATAAGTGGCCAGAAAATCTCGTTTCTGTTCGAATCACTTGTGCACGACCGGGTCCAGGTGGCTGAATTCGACGACCTTCCGATTCCGTTTCGAGCGGTTGCAGCCGATATCGCGACCGGCCGCGAAGTTGTATTGAGCAGCGGTAACCTGGCTCTCGCCATGCGCGCGAGCATGTCGGTGCCGGGAGTTTTCGATCCCGTCGAGCTTGACGGGCATCTTCTCGTAGATGGCGGCATCGTGAACAACGTGCCCGTAGACGTCGTGCGGGCGATGGGCGCAGATCGGCTTATTGTTGTGGATGTAGGGTCGCCGATGGCGAATCGTGACGAATTGGACAATCTTGTTTCCGTTGTCGGCCAGATGACCTCGCTGTTGATTCGCAACAATGTCGAAGCACAGGTGGCAACGCTCACCCCAGACGATCTCCTCATTCGTCCAGAGATTCTGACCGTTACCTCCACGGATTTCGAAAAGTCCAGGGAAGCTATTGATATCGGCTACGACGCAGCGAACGATGCCGGCGAGGAGCTAGCAAGATTTTCAACGACTGCTGAGGCGCATCAGGCACATCGCGCTCGCATTGGGCGTTGTGTGGAGCCGTCGAGTCCCGTTCAGTTTGTCCGCTTGCACAACAACTCGCGGTTCAGCGACGAGCTGATTCTGTCGCGGTTGCACGTCAAGGTTGGCGAGCCCTTGGACAAAGATGTGTTGGAGGAGGATATAAAGCAGATCTATGCCTTAGGATTTCTAGACCTGGTCCGCTATGAAATGGTGAGTGAGGCAGGACAGCGCGGCATTGTAGTACACGTTACGCGGGATGCGCGTGGTGCATCGTTTGTAGAGTACGGCTTGGACTACTCCGGAAACGAACGCGAGAGCCAGCTGGACCTGCGCATTGGATATCTGAAGACCGATCTCGATGACCTTGGCTCGGAGCTGCGTGTGCTAACCCAGCTAGGTGATGATCCTGGAATCATGGCGGAAATATACAAACCACTGGATCTGCAGCAAAAGTGGATCGTTAGACCAAAGATCTACGCCAGCAGGTCCGATATCACGACTTATTCGACCGACGGCGACGCATTGGAAACGTTTCAGATAGATCAAGTTGGGGGTTCGCTTGGCGTTGTACGGGAATTCGGCCGCCACGCGGCGGTGCTCGTTGCCGTAAAGAGGGTTTCGGGCGAGATTGATATCGAAACCGGCGATCCTGCTATACGCACTCAAGACTTCGACAACGGGGCATACTCCGTTGGTTTTCAATGGGATCGCATGGACGATATCTACTTTCCGGGATCTGGAATGTTTATCGATGCTCGCTATGCGCAAGCGGACGAGAGTCTTGGCGCCGACGTTGAGTTCGAGCAATTTGCTATTGATGTTGGGGTGGCCAGATCGTTTGGCCCGCATACACTGATTGGTCTTACGCGTTACGCGACTACCCTGGACAACGATGCGCCGATCTATGGTTTGTTTCGTGCGGGAGGCTTTGCGCGCTTGTCGGGATTTAATGACGATGAGTTGGTCGGCCAGCATTTCGCTATGGGTATGCTTTCATACCGATATACGCTCGGAAGTTCTGGAATCCTACCCGCATTTGTTGGCACCACGGTCGAATACGGCAACGTTGCCGACTATCGCAATAATCTGTTCGACGACGCTTTTTTGAGCGGCAGCGCCTTCTTTGGATTCAACTCACCTATCGGTCCACTTTATATGGGTTATGGCTTTGCCGAAGGCGGGCGCAATCGAATCTTTATCCGCATAGGTAACGTGTTTGGGCGCGGTGACATCGCACGTTGATATTGGGCACGCGCTTAAGAACCTGACGCCAAATGCAAAGTTCTCATATGGCGGCTCCACCATAGTAAAGCCTGGCAACATGCTAGGAGCGAGCAGTGGAGCAGATCTATATCGCGGGGGTCAGCATGACCCTGTTCGACCCAAGACCAGATGAGACCGTCAAGAAGCTGACTCAGGAATCGGTGCAGGCGTGCCTCCCCGATGCGGAAGCCAGTGCAGCGGCGATACAGCATGCATAGCACTTATCAAGCGAAACTTTTGTGTGAGGGCTTTGTTTTTCCGGAATCACCTCGTTGGCATCGAGGCCACTTCTACTGCAACAGCATCGATGAAGGCACGATCTTCAAAATACACGAAGATGGCAGTAAAGAAGTTATGGTCAAAATCGACGACTGGCTTTCCGGCTGGGCGTTTACTGACCCTGATAGCGACGACATTGTGCTAACGTCTGCTTTGCAGCGCAAGGTGTTGGTCTGGGATGGCAAGAACCTGGACGAGTTCACCGACCTTTCGGAATTTTCGAAATTTGCCATCAACGATCTGATACGCACGCATAACGGAGCCGTGTTTGTTGATGTCGTTGACTTCGAATTTGGCAAGGTTGCGCCGGAGGACATGCCGATGAATCCGATCGTTCGCGTGAGCCCCGACGGCCAGGCGTGCATTGCTACCAATGTCACAGGGTTCCCGAACGGTATGGTTGTTTCGCCGGACGGCAATCGCCTCATCGTGGCTGACTCGACGCTCTGTTGCCTGCACGAATTTGACCTCGATGGTATAGGAGAGCTCAGTAACCATCGTCTGTTCGCATCTACGCCGGGATTTATGCTTGATGGCATTACCCAGGATCGCGATGGCGGAATATGGGTGGCCGCGGGTCACAAAGGTGTGTTTCGAGTGGTCGAAGGTGGCGAGGTCACCGACAAGGTCGACATTGGTGAGACCGGAGCTACGGCCTGCATGCTCGGGGGGCACGATGGGCGCACGTTACTGATCACGGCGTCTGACAGTCACGACCGGAACATCATTCGCGACAACCCATCTGGGCGCCTGTACACGGCGCGCGTGGATGTACCTGGCGCCGGCCTGCCTTCATGGTATGACAAGGATTGAAATGGACCGCTTGAATGGACAGGTAGGGCTGAATACGGCCTCGAGCTACGGCTTGCTCGCGTCTAATCTGGCCTGTTTGCGCCAAGTGCGCGGCGTCATTCCTGTTTGCTGCCTAAATGCCTTGGTGAAATTCGGCAGGTCGTTGTAGCAAAGTCGATCCGCGATTCGGGTTATAGAGACATCCGAATCGGCCAATAGCTCCATGGCCATCCCTGTTCTTACCTCGCCCAGCAGTTGCGCGTAGCTGGTATCCAAGTCGCGGAGCTTGCGCTGCAGGGTACGCCGCTCAAACGGATAGAAGCGCGTAATGTGCTCTTCGCCGACTTGGCCGAGCTCGATGTTCTTGCGGATAAGCCCCCGAACGCTTTCGTCAAAACCTACTGATCGTTCATCCTGAATAGCGTGGGCTTCCGCACGAAACCTTTCGAGCATGTCAATATTGTGGCCTGGCAGCTCGATATCGAGATCTGACGCATGAAAGATCACGCCGCAGAAGTCTGCGTCGAATTCCACGTAGCTTTTAAAATTCCGGCGGTAAGGCAAATCGTCTGCGGGCCTGGCAAAGGTGAATGACACCGTGGTCGGATGCCAGCGATTGTCGCTGAGCACGTTGAGGAGCCGCCACAGGAGCATAATGGCCAGCTGCTGTACCTGCTTGTAGACCAATCCCGGCTCTTCCAGCGCGGAAAAGACCGCGTAACTTACATCGCCATGGGTTTGCAACTGCCACAAGGTTGTTTCCGAATGAATGCTGAAGAGTTCGAAGGACTCGCGCAGTGCGTCTCCCAGAGTCGGTTCCGCTTTCAAGATATCGTCGAGAATGCCCAGATAGCGGTCCAGATTGCGGCGTTTTGCGAGCTCCAGGCCAAAGGTTTCGCACTGCGTCTCCTGCGCCGAAAGGTTCAAGACGTTTGTCGCTAATGTTGCCGAAATCAACGTATCGGGGTCGACCAATTGCGTGAGTTGTACCCCCGTCGCGTTCTGCACCACGGCCGGATCTCCACCAAGCTCGCGAACAATCTGATCGAACCCAACGATGATCGCCGCTCGGACAGAACGCGCCACGCTTTTCATCTCCGCTTGAACCGTGACGCATAATGCCAAGTGGGCCGGGGTATGGCAACGTAACTTAGATTCGCACGAGTGCAGGTACTGTCAGCGAAGCTAAACCAACATGTTGTATCAACCTGAGTTTCTATGCGGTGGACTTGTCTTTCCCGAAAGCCCCAGGTGGCATCGCGGTCTGTTTTACTGCTGCAGTGTCGATGAAGGCACGATTTTCTGTGTCGACAAAGCGGGGAACAAAGAAATCATAGTGCAGATCCGCGACTGGCTTTCCGGCTGGGTGTTTGTGGGTCCTGATAGCGACGACATTGTGTTGACCTCCGTGTTTCAGCGCAAACTGCTGATGCGCGACCTATCTGGACTAAGTGAAATTGCCGATCTTTCGAATCTTGCCGCGTTTGGAATCAACACGCTGGTGCGGGCGCGCAGCGACGTTATGTTTATTGGCAGCATCAACTCGCGCTTCGCCAAACTCGGCCCCTGTCCAGTCAGTAACCCGCTTCTCTGCGTAGACCGGGAAGGTAATGCGTCCATCGCATCTGACGAAATTGGGTTTGCAAACGGCATGGTCATCACTCCGGATGGCAAGCGACTGATAGTCGGAGACTCGACGCAAGCCTGCATTCATCAATGGGACTTAGATACGCATGGCGCTCTGTCCAACCACGCAATCTTTGCACGCATCAAGGGATCTAATCCCGATGGTATCTGTCTGGACGCAGGCGGTGGAATCTGGGTCGCCTCCGGGCGCGATGGTGTGTTTCGAGTGCTGGAAGGCGGCGAAATCACCGATCGGGTCAATATGCGCGAAGCGGGGGCTACTGCGTGCATGCTCGGTGGTGACGATGGTTGCACTTTACTGATTACCGCTACGAACGGGCATGACCGCAAGGTTGTTCGCGACCACCCGTCTGGGCGGCTGTTTACGGTGGAAGTCGATGTGCCCGGCGCGGGCCTGCCTTCCTGGTACTAAATGTTCTTTTGAGGGATTTCATGAAACACACAACCACAATCCAAGGAGGAGTCGTGAAAACACACACTCGAGGTCCGTTGTTCAAGGCAACGCACATGGTCCTGCTTGTCGCAGGCGTCGCATGCTGGCAATTGGCAATTGCCGCAGACCCGTTTATCTATCCCGCTCAGGGACAGTCGCCTGAACAGCAGGAGCAGGACAAGTACGGCTGCTACCAGTTCGGAAAGACCCAGTCGGGATTTGATCCGATGCAAGCGCAACCCGAGCCTACCTCGAGCGGGCAGACTACCGCCGGTGGTGCCCTGAAGGGCGCCGCGGTGGGCGCCGCCGTTGGTGGCATCGTGGATGGTAGCGATGGCGCCGAGAAAGGCGCGATTGCCGGGGCGACGTTGGGTGCACTGCGCCGCCGATCCAGCCAGCAGAAACAGCAACAGGCTCAGCAACAACAAGCTGCTGCGCTTCAACAACAGCGTGATGGTTACGATCGTGCTTTTTCCGCCTGCATGCAGGGGCGGGGATACACCTTAGGATAGGAGAAAGACAATGCATCGATGTGCAATCATATTTTTATTGACGGTCACGGCCGTCGCCCAGACCCACGCAGCGCAATACTTTGACGGAAGGCGCCCTCTGCTGTGTACCGTAGTGCAGATGTTTGAGTGCGATTTGTCATACGGGTGCCTGCAGGTAACACCAGATGAATTGGGCGCGTCCAATGCCTGGGCCATTGACTTCAAACGCAAACAGTTCACTCCAGCAAACGGCGGCCCGCCAAATTCCATCGAGCACACCGAAGTGCTTGACGGAAAAATATTCATGACGAGTATTCAGGATGGCAACCCAGCGGCAAGTGATGGCGTGGCGTGGAGTGCGTCGGTCAACGCTGCGGACGGCATGATGACCCTTATGGTTGCTGGCGAAGGCGTCGGCTTCGTCGGTCTCGGCAGCTGCGTGCCGCGATAACGAGTTGAGACTGACATGGTGAAGAATTACTACTGCCTCGCCTTGGTATTCGTGTGACGCATAAAGCTAAGTAGCCCGTAAATTTCGATGCAATGATCCATTGCAATCTAGCGAACAGGTCCAAATTATGCTTTCCCGATTTTCCAGACTAAGTACTAGCACCATAATCAAACAAATAGGCTTGCTCGCGTGCCTGATGGTCGGGCACGCGCAAGCGGCCGAACGATTTCTCGAGCCCGACGAGATGGGTCGATTAACGCCACATCCCGATGTAGCTGGGATGCTGCGACATATCTCCGACGGGGTCGACTTTGATCGCTACGACAAAAGGATCATTGGTAGTGTTACGTTTTACTTCTCAGAGAAAAGTAGAACTAAGGAAATCGATGCGGACGAATTGAAACAGATCGCGGACTCGATGAAGGCAGCGCTGGCTACGGCGGCCTCAGAACAGGGAGAGCTCGTGTCGTCGCCAGGCGAAGGGGTGGTGCTCATCAATGTTGCAATTACTGAGATCAATCTGCAGAACAAGAAGCGCGGTCTGTTCGGCTATACGCCGGTAGGCCTGGCCGCATCGACCGCAGGAAATCTTGCCGGGCTACGTGTGGAACTAAGAGAAGCTGCCATCGAGGGTGAGGTCGTCGACAGCGTCAATGGCGAAGTGCTGTCGGTGTTTAGAGCGACGGATATCGGAAACTGGGACAGTAAGAAAGGTCTTTCCTGGGAAGACTTGCGCGCGACGATGGAAGTCACCATGACGAAGTTGGTGGCTGCTCTGGGACGATAGGGGATCATAGCGGGGCCCAAAGCCATTTCAGGGCTATTTAGAGTCGCCGTAGGATGAGGATTGGTGCGCAGGTATTTGCGATATTTTTGCTGCTGCCTTCAGTGGGACATGCGGCCGAGTACCACGTCGATGAGAATGTAGCGCCAAAGTCCGCGGAAGACGTGTTCTCGCCGATGCGGGATTCGATACGGGAGCGTCCCGCACCTATAAGAGGGGTTTTGGGCAAGCGCCTTGAGAACGCGCCTCCATTCTGGCGTGATGCAACCGGACGCCTCAGGTTTCGTCTGTATGAGCTTGAACGGCGCGATGGAGACTCAATGGTCGCAGAGGCAATCGCGGGCGGAACAGAGTGGGAGCTTACCACTGGTTCCTGGAATGATCGGTTGTCACTCAGTGCCAGTTGGTACACGTCTTTTGAGATTGACGCGCCAGAGGCGGGAGATGGAACCTCACTGTTGGGACCGGGCCAATCGGACCTCTCGGTAATCGGCAAAGCGTATGCGGAAATTGACTTCGGTAAGTTCATCGCCAGGCTCTACCGACAGGATTTCGACCTTCCATTCCTTAACCGACAGGACAGTCGGATGATCCCGAATACGCACGAAGGTTACGTCGTGGGCCGAACTGGGCCGAAGGTCAGTTTCTCGACGGGCTACATCACAAAGATGAAGGGTCGCGACGACGAGAATTTCGTACCGATGGCGAAGGTCGCTGGTGTCGATGACGACGATGGAGGCACCCAGGTCGCCGGGCTGAAATATGGGTTCACAGACACCATTGATCTGGGCGGGATTTTGCTGCGCACACCAGACGTTTTTCAAACCGCCTATGCTGAAGGATCCTGGCGGCGATCGCTCAGCGAGCGTTGGAGCGCTCAACTGGGAATCCAATACACCGACCAGCGCAGTATCGGCGATGAAAAACTTGGTGATTTCCAGACGCGCAGCTTCGGTGTCCGCTCTACACTCAGCTACCGCGGAACCGTAGCCAGTGCTGTTTACACCTCTACGGATGAAGGTGCCGGCATTCGCAAACCCTATGGCGGCAGTCCGAGTTTCAACTCACTCATGCTATTCGACTTTGATCGGGCCGGTGAGAAAGCCTGGGGCATGCGATTGTCGCAGGATTTCGAGCGATTCGGTTTGCCGGGATTTGGGCTTCAGGTTAACTACACGCGAGGGCGCCACGGCCGGAACGCAGATGGCGATTCTTTGCGCGACGAACGAGAAATTGACTTCACAGCCGATTTTCGGCCTTCCGAAGGTCGGTTCAAAGGGTTCTGGTTGCGTCTACGCTACGCTAGAGGCGACCGTGGTGCATCTGCTGATGACCGCCGCGACGTCCGGCTCATCTTAAACTACGAGATCAGCTTGTGATCAGGTGTACACTGTCTGCACCTTAGAGGAGGGCGAACAATGCGATACACGCTAGCAATGATCATTTTTATGCTACCGGTTCAGTACGCGATGGCCGGGCACCATGAGCAGAACGCTGTTGAGGCCGATCCCGGCCACTATTCCGTTGAGTTCGAAAACGACGTGCTACGCGTGGTGAGGATCAAATATGGTCCGGGCGAAGCTTCCACCATGCACGCGCACGATGCCAACTGCGTGGTATTTCTTAGTGGTGGTGCGATGACCATGGGGCTACCTGATGGCACGACCGAGCCTGCGCCCGCCAACAACCCTGGCGAAGTGAACTGTAGTGACGCGGTGGTTCATCTACCCACTGCTGGCGATAGCGGCACCGAAGTGATCATGGTAGAACTTAAGGGCCGCGCCAAAATCGAATAGCTATACGCGCACGATATCGCCGCGTAGGTTGTAGTTCGCGAGCAACAATTCTTCCTGCTCGCGTTGCCCGACGTCGTTGAGTTGCAGCGCCTCGAGGATGTCGTCAAGAACGGCCATGAATTCCTCTTCCGAGATGTTCATGCCCTTGTGCGTGGTCAACATGTCTCTGCCCGTGTATTCCTGGGGCCCGCCCGTGGCGCTACATAG
>Ga0315336_1003432_pt1 | contig 21090 bp, 16 predicted proteins | sample ASW5metaG_FD_204512 | JGI IMG/M metagenome (GOLD analysis project Ga0315336, IMG submission 204512) | Ammonia-oxidizing marine archaeal communities from Monterey Bay, California, United States - ASW #5 | ecosystem: Environmental > Aquatic > Marine > Intertidal zone | place: USA: California... | reverse complement strand
GACATGCTCTCGGAGCGTGGAACGCCGACACGTGTGTTCGACACCTCCGAGCGCGACAAATCGGCTCAGCGCATCGATGGCGGTGTCTCCCTGCCACGAATTCGCGAATACATCAGTGTGTTGCCGCGAATTTGGCTGGCCATGCTGGGGCGTCGCCAAACTGTTTACCTATCGACGGCGCAATCGCTTGTCGGTTTTCTGCGTGACGCGGCGATCATCTGGCCCGCTCATCTGTTGGGGCATGCGGTGGTGGCCCATCAATTGGGCGGAAAGTATCTCACGTTTTACAACAGTCAGAATCGAATCGTCCAATTCTTGATCCGACTGACGATGAGCCGAGTTGCGGCGATTGTCGTTGAAGCGGAATGTCTCAGACGCTCCTACTCATTTCTCCCGGATTGGGAGCAGAAGGTGCACGAGATTGCGAACGGGCTTGCCGATCGTGACATCAAACCTCGTCGTGAGCCGAAACGTTACGACTCGTCCCAACCGTTTTCGATGTTGTACGTTTCTCAGATGGTTGAGAGTAAGGGTTGTTGGGACGTCCTTGAGGCCGTCCGAATTCTAGAGAACGAGCGGCATCGAAATGTTCGCTGTCGCTTCGTCGGACAATGGGTCAGCGCCGCTGATTCCGTTCGGTTTCCCGACGAACGACTCGCTCGCCGTGAGTTTTTCGCAATGATCGAACGGTATCGATTAACCGATTCGGTGACCCATGAGGATCTTCTGCTGGGCAAGGAGAAAGCTGAAGCTTTCGAGAATGCGCATGCTTTCTTGCTACCGTCGAACTACGCGAACGAAGGCCAACCCGTTTCAGTTCTCGAAGCGATGGCTTCAGCGACCGTCGTCATTGCAACCCGGTACCGGTTGATTCCGATGATGGTCGAAGAAAATGAGACGGGATTCTTTGTCGAGCACGGGGCACCCGAAGAAATTGCAGACCGCGTCGAATATCTCATGGATCATCCGGACGAGGTCGAGCGATTGAGCGCTGGCAGCATTCGTCGCTTTCAGGAGCAATTCACGACGGACAAGTTCGTCAGCCGCGTGCAATCACTTCTGAATTCGCTCTGAATCTCACGGAGAGTGCGTTGTCCAGTGGGTCCGGCTGCGAATGCTTCCAAGGGGCGTGCCGGCCTCCCGACGTCAATCTCGGCCTCTCTGCCGCTCTCGTTAGAGCAATTTACGAAATACCGTGCCTGGTTCCGGCTCGCGGGAGTCAGGAAATGTAGTACCGAACGGCTGTCGGCGCGGCACGAACCAGCGTAAAACGCTGTAGTACCGGTCTACTCGAGAGAGGGATCTGCGTAGCTGCACGAGTGAATCAGTAACTTTCGCTTCTCAGGGCAACTGCTTGCGGATCCGCACGTTGCGAAATTGTACCTCGAACCCCTCTGACTGCAGTCCGATTGAGCCTTCGACGAGTTCGCCGGCATCGCTCTTGCAGACCTGTGTGCCGTTGAGGGATGCGGTCAGTGCTCCCTTCGTGGAGACGACCTCGACGCTATTCCACTCCCCCACCGGCTTCCTCGCATCGGTGCGGGCCTGGTCGTCGTCGTCGATTTCAATGGCTGCAGCGCCGCCGTTCGCCTTGATTTGCCCCATCTCGATATGTTTTCCCTGAACCTCAAGCGAGACCGGCCACAGTTTATGCTCTCCACTGATGAAGACAAGAATCCCCGTGTTACTGGCTTCCAGTTGCTTCTCGTCTGTTTGGTCGTCGGCCGGCACGTACCGGTAATCGAGCCGCAACGTAAAGTCGTCGAACGCCTGTTTCGTGAAGATGTAGCCTCGGGGTTGCCCCGTGCACTTGATGACATCGCCCTCAGCGGTCCACGTCGGTTCTTCCGTTGGCTCCTTTCCATGGAAGATCTTGAAGTCGTTGAGTCCGAGCAGTCTGAATCCTTCCCTGGTTTCGAAGGGCTCGCTTTCGGCCGTTGGTACCGGTTCGGCCGATTGCCCGGAGGTCTCGGCGTTCTGCCGTTCGTTCTCCGAGCGGTTTGAGCAACCCGTCAGGGCAAGGCCCGCCGCGGAAATTCCGACGATAAGCAGGTGGATGCGGTATTGCATTATTACATTTCTCTTTCTGCAACGGACTTTGCATTACATTCAGGATCGACAATCGCCCAGAATTGTCAAATACCGGACGATTGTTGCCACGACAACTATCTCATTTCAGATGCGCAGAATGGCCGATGTGGGCAGACTCATTCCGTGCGAGCGATGCTCTCCGCGAATCTCGCTCAAATGCAGCTCGTGAATCCCTGTCCCAATTTGTCTACATCGCAAGACGCAGCAGGATGAGTCGAATCTGGACAAGTAGGTCATGAGCACAATCGTTTCAATCCGATCCTCGCATTCTCCGCCATTCTTAAATGCCTGTGCGGGAAAGTCAAAGCATGATGCGCATAGGTGCCTCGCAAGCAGGCGTCGCGCAGGCTGATAGTGATCGACTCTCGTCCGTGCGGCGAGGAAATGCGGATTGGCCCCCCACCCATTCATCCTGGTGTGCATTCTCGCGCGCCGAATAAGGTTGAATACCCTGGCACGGTCCTCCAATGGACGAAGAAGCACGGCAGAATTCTTCTCTAGTTGGAGCAGTCGGCAGAGGTTGAAAAATTGTCAGCGGCTCGCCAGCCTTCGCCCCTTTTGTGAACTAAACTTTCGAATGAACCGGAGGAGATCGTCTGTGAACGTCGATAGGAATGGTGATTGCGGAACACCGACGAGTCAACGGCCGCGAAGTTTAAGTTGACGCAGGAGAAAGACTTTCATGCGAATGCCAGACAGTACGCAACTTAGTGTCTTGTGTTTGAGCTGGATTAATTACGAGCTTCGGAAGGAAGCCGAACGCCAGGCAGTCATCAGTGCCCTCGAACCAAACGTTTGGGACCGGACAAGGCAAGCGATGGCCGCCTGCACATCGGCGATGTCGCTGTGGATTGTGAAGATTTTCCATTCGTGAGAATCGCTGCAAACTGTACAGCTTAACCGGCAAACGATTTCCGATCAGGGAAACGTTGTGCCGGAAGTAGGGGGAAGGCGGGCAGTCGAGTTCATGGTGTGACTGCTCTGATTCCATAGAACGCCCCTGCCATTTCCGAGCCGGCGTACAAGGCGCCGATGCTCGATTTCTGGTCGATCGTGCTCCCAAAACTCAGCCGGCCGCGCACCACGGGAACGCCGACTGGCGAAAAAGAGCCGACAGGGTCTCATTCCGCTGAGATCTCCGCCATTTTGGCAGCAGGGCATGTGGCGGATTGGCTTCGGCTTATGACCGCATATTCGCCAGACCGTAGCTTCTAAACGTTGCGGGAGTCCAATCGAGATTGTGCCAGGTGGAACGATCTCCTATCATCCGCCGCACGTCCGACCGGGACGTATTACGGCAGGCTTGCATCACGCAACGTCTCGCTGTCTACGCTGGAACCAAATGATTCGAGAGCCGCGAACCATGGGGCACGTTTGAAACGGTGCTCGGTAATTTCTGACTTGAACGGTGGCAAGATCGGCTAGTCGGTTTGTTGCGGTCGAGAGTTGCCGAGACGGAAGCTTCCGTTCAGACCGTCACGCGTCAGGTGTGCTCAGACATGGAGGTATCACGTCGATGCAGTCCCAATCGAGCGGACCAATTACTACGCTGTTTATGCTCGCCGTGTTGGTTGCTGTCCCGTTATTGGCTGTTTTCGGAATTCCGGAACTCGCACCGTCGCCGACATCATCGTCGGCCGACGAAACGTTTCCCGCGAGCGAAATTAGAGTCAGTGATGGAATTGAACTGGGGAAATCGGATCAGCATATGGCTGCCGAATTGTTGGCGCCAACTGACGCAAACCGCGATGTCGACTCATCTCAGGTAGCGAGTGGCGATAACGGGTTCGGCAGCGAACCGACTTTGGCCGATTCAATCCGCCGTTTTGATTCAGGTGGGCAGATTGCGACGAACGATCCCCAAGAATTGCCGAAATTTGAGGACCAGGCAGCGTCATTGAACCGACGGGGCCGTGCTACTTCGAACGTCGTGGAGATGCGCGAACCGGTCAGCCGTGATGCCGGCACAATCGCTCGCACTGATGAACTTGACGGGACGGCCCCGAACGTAGGTTTTCGCGATCGTGTCGATTCGGATGAATCGATGACCGAAACACCTGGCGAACGATTTCTTCCATCTAGCGATTATGCGCAGATTGAGTTGGCTGGCGGCACTGCTGATGCAGGGAGGGCGGGGCAGCCCATTTCCCCCGCCGTCGCCGATGTCGTTTACGCGCGGGGGCAACCTGGTGACGAGGGCGGCGCCGTCTCCCAAGTTTCCGGAGAACGATTTGACAGAAGGTCTGGTCGCGGCACGGATGCACGCAATCTTCAGGCGGCAGAAGACGAGCGGTCGAGAGCAAAGCGCCGATCGTCCGAGCCGCTGACCTGGCGGTCGGCAGTCCGCCGATTGAACAAGCTCGGCATCCGGCACTTTCAACTCGAGCCGGGGGCGCGAGAAAATGAATTCCAATTCAGTTGCTCTTTGACGCCGAGCGATCAGCCGCGCATCTCGCACAGATTCGAGGCCGAGGCCGCGGAACCGTTACAAGCGGTCGAACGGGTCCTAATTCAGATCGAACAATGGTTGGAGCAACGGTAGCAGCGTCGTGCAGAGTTCGAGGTCACAAGTCTCCGGGCTTTCGAGTCTTCCGGGCCACGGTGCCGCGTTCCCGCAGCGGTCGTGCTGGACTCAGCCTCCCGTGGACGGCCTCCGCTGGACGTTCTTCTGCCGATCGCGTGACGAAGCGACGACTGCTGCCGAGAAAAACTGCAATTCCGAGCAGCACCGAACGCCAAAGATGGCCCGCCTCGAAGCAGTATTGATCGTCGCAGAAGGAACCTTGTCGACACGCCGATTGGCGCAGCTGGCAACTTTGGCCGATGCCGCCGAAGCCCGGAGTCTGATCGAGAGTTTGAACAGCTCGTACGATAGTACGGCATCGGCCTTCCGCATCGAACAGGTCGCCAGCGGATACCAGATGTTGACGCGTCCCGAATATGCGCCCTGGTTACATCGCCTGCACCACCGCCAGAGCGAACTCAAGCTGTCATCGCCCGCAATGGAGACGCTTACGATAGTCGCGTATCGCCAGCCAATTACACGTGCGGATGTTGAAGTCGTCCGCGGTGTCCAATGCGCCGAGATGCTGAAACAACTTATGGAACGCGGATTAGTTCGTATTGGAGGCGAGGAGGATTCCCTCGGACGACCATACCTCTACGAAACGACCCGTCAATTCCTCGAGCTGTTTGGGCTCCGCAGACTTGACGATTTGCCCGCGGCGGCGCTGTTAGGACGTGTGCCGCACGACGAATCACTGGCTGATGAATCGGTCACTGATGAACAGGATGAGGCTGGCCCGCTCGACGGAGACACTCCGGTTGGGCAGCATGACGCCGAAGAAGGCGAGATGACCACAGCTGCGTGAGTCCGCAAACGATTGTCGTGTGCCGATCTGAACGATCAACGCGCTGCGAGAGACGTTGCACTCGCCCGACAGCGAAAGTGACGTCAACCGGCGGGGCAAGCGGCTGCGAAGGTGCTACAAATAGCCCTTTGCATGCAAAACGTTCCAGATCTCATCATTAATCTCGTCGACGCTACGCACCCTTCCGCCAAGACCGCATTCGATGGTCTCCCAGCAGTCGACCGCAGCGGCCAGTTCAAGGTAAACGTTGCGGACCCGCTCGAGATAGTCTACGTCGGCCTCATGGAGGTCGGCATCGAGGTCGGTGTAGTTGCGTGCCTGTTTCTTGGCGATCAATTTTTGAGCGTCGTGGGCCGGCAGATCCAAAAGCAGCACCAGATCGGGATGCGGCAGCTGGAAGACCTGATGCTCAAGCGTACGTATCCATTCGATCAATTCACCACGGCCGCTGCCGGATAGTTTTGCCGCTTGATGAGCGGTGTTCGAGGCAATGTAGCGGTCGAGAACTACGATGTCGTTGTCATTGAGCGAGTTGTGAAGCAGATCGCGTGATTCAAAGCGGTCCCCCGCGTAGAGGATCGATGCAAGATAGGGACTCACTTGGTCCAATGTGCCGAAGCGACCATTGAGGAAATCTCCGATGGCTCTACCGAAGTGAGTTGCCTCATAACGCGGAAAGCTGAGTAGCACGGACCGCTTCTTCGCCTGTGTGATCCGATTGCAGAGACGCGTTGCCTGCGTACCCTTTCCAGATCCGTCGATGCCTTCAAGCGCGATTAGAATTCCCAATTTCGTTAGTCTCTTATCGTTTCGAGCAACTTACGAAGTAGCGTGCCTGTCTCCCGCGAGCCGGAACTTGGAACGGTATTTCAAGAGCTGCGCTGGCCAAGCAGTTCGAAAGCGTCTTCCATCGTGTCACAGATGGTGAAGTAGTTTTCAAGGTGGGTGTTGCGGAAGACGCGTGCCATCCGATCTCTTAAGTCGCAGATAACCAGCGTTCCGTTTCTGCGATGCATTCTGCGGTGCAAAGTAATCAACTTTCCAAGGAACGAGCTGGAGACGACGTCCATCCCAGCCAACGTGAGTGCCATCTTACGGCAGTCAAGCTTGTCGAGGACGAGGAAAAGCTCTTTTCCGAAACCTTCGATATTGTCGTCGTTGGCGAGGTGTGGTTCCGCGACTTCCACAACGAAGACGTCCCCTCTCTGTTCAACGTTGATGTACGACGGACCGATGTCAGGTGCGGACATGAGTCACCTCATGACTGTACGCAGAGATAGTGCTCATGTGCAGAAAAGCCGCGAGCAGTTATGACGCTGCCAATCGTCTCGTCGTTACCAGGAAGCATGACCGGAACGTACCGTCGCTCGGTTCCGTGGACCCACCCCAGTCTCTCGCGGGAGGCGCGTTCAACGAGAACCTCAACTTCCTTTCCCACCAAGGTTTCGTAGTACCGCTTCGCGAGCTTCCGTTCAAGTGCTGCGATAGTCCGGCAGCGTTCTCGGATGACCTGGGGGGGAACCTGGTCAGGAAACTCGGCGGCGCGGGTGCCACGCCGCTGGCTGAAGGGGAAGATGTGCATCTTCAAAAAACCAGCCCGCCGGCAGGCGACGAGCGATTGCTGAAATTCTGCATCGGTTTCTCCCGGAAATCCGACCATCACATCCGTGGTAAAGGCGGGGTTTTCGAACCGGTCTCTTATCTTGTCGAGCTTTTCGAGAAAGCGGTGAACGTAGTAACGGCGCCGCATGCGTCTCAGCACGGTGTCGGAGCCGCTTTGCAGCGACGGATGAAAATGCGGGCAGAGGTGCGCACAGTCGGCGGCGGCGGCGATAAAGTTGTCGTTGATCTCCGCCGCTTCAATGCTCGACAGCCGCATGCGCCAATCGCCGGGAATCTGGTCAAGCCGTTGGAAGAGATGCCACAATCGAAAAGGGGAAACACCAGATTTCCCACGTGTTGTGTCGACGCCGAAATGGCCGACATGAATCCCGGTGAGCACGATCTCTTTGTAGCCGTTGTCGATCAGCCGGCGTACTTCGTCTTCGATATCGTTCGGTGCGCGGCTGCTGAGTCGTGGGCGGACGGACGGAATTACACAGAAAGTGCATTTCAATATGCAGCCATCTTGCACCTTAACATAGGCCCGCTTGCGGCCGTTGAATTCGCTGATTCCTTTCGGCATGTCAACCACGCCGAGCCGGTCGAAGACGTCGGGCAATTCGCGTTTGTCGGTAACGACTTCAAATACTCCCGGCAGCTTGGCAACTGCCGCCGGATCCCGTGTGGCATAACAGCCCATCACGACGGTTCGTGTGCCGGGATTCCTTTTCGCAAGTTGGCGGATGGCCTGCCGAGACTTGGCATCTCCGGTTGAGGTTACCGTGCAGGTATTGACGACACACAGGTCGGCAGATTCATCATCGGCGGCTTCGCTGTAATCATTCTTCAGCAGCGCTTCGCGCACCAATTGCGTTTCGTATTGGTTGACCTTGCACCCGAGGGTGACCAGGCGGCATGTCCGTGTTGACATTACTCGTCCAATCGATATTTCGCGGACTTCGCTCGTCGCAACAGCCGGCGACCAACGGCAGTCGGTGACCGCCATCGTCGCTGGCGTGCCACGGCGTCATAGTATAGTGAGCCACCCTCTGGGCTGCGAGATAGCTACGCTCGGTTTGGTCGCGGTTTCGCCGTGAAGATTGCGGCAGAGCACTACTGCCGCGCAAAACATCATCGTTTGATGAAATCCCCGCAGGCGGCGCTCAAGACGATTTGGAATCGGTTCCCTCTGCCAGTTCCACGTCCCATTGTTCGAGCAGCGGCCAATCGACGGCACAGGTGCCGAAGTCGGCCATATGCTGATACTTTTCAAGGCGGTCGATGGCACTTTGCAGCAGGGCGTTGTCCTTACGAAAAGAGGGACCGTGACTGGGCAATAGCCATTTGACGTCGCTATCACGAATCCGTTCGAGGGAAGCAATGAAGTCTGGTATGTCGGAACCGTGATGGGCATCGATGTTACCGACACACCCATCCCGATAAATGTTGTCACCGCTAAAAAGCAACTCCCCGGAGCGGAAGGACAACTGACTGTTTGTATGTCCCGGCGTGTGCCACACTTCGAGCTCCATTTTTCCCACCTTGAGCACGTCACCTTCGCCGATCGTCTGGTCCAATTTGATTCGTGGCAGGTCGATCGAAATTCCCTGTGCCTTGATTTCCGCGTACGTGATGATGCGCTCGCCTTCTTCCAGTAATCGTCCCGCTTCCTCGTGGCCGACGACTGTTGCCCCGGGGAGAAGTTCCGTCGCTCTCTTGAGTCCCTGCACATGGTCGACGTCGGCATGAGTTGCAATAAGGTACTTGCAATTCGAAAGCGGAAAGTCGATTTGGCGAATCAACTCGATGATTTCAGCGGTCGTGTCTTCGTACCCGATGTCTATCAGGGCCCACTCGGTGCTGTCGAAGACGAGATAGACACAGCAGCCAAGCCGTCGCCGTACCTGTTGATTCATCTCGATGACGTGAGGAAACAATTCGTGCCGCGGTAGCATGCGAATACTCTCTAGACAGCCTCAGAAACAGCGATATTCTATGTGCGGCCGGATACGGAAACAAGGAACGAGTCGAGACCATGAATTTGTTTTGTGTACGCCTTGCCGGCTTCGGCGCGGAGTTTCTCCAAGAACAAGCTGCGAATGATGCAGACACGACAAAATTGGCGTTATCCTCGACCGATACGCAACTTCTCTGTTTCAAGCCAAGACGACACGATACCGGCTTAGCCAGTCAGCGATTGCCGCATGCGGAAGAGGATTGTCGTCGCCGGCGAACGCGGGTCGTAGGATTCATACGAGGTCAACAAACACGGAGTCAGCCAGAAAGCGGCCCTCACGCGTCAGTCGGAGGTGCGATCCGGTCTCTTCCAGCAGACCAAAGCGGCAATGCCGCTGGATTGTCGGTCCGGCGAGTTGCTCGAGACTGTAGCCGGTTTGCGCACGAAACTCCGCTTTAGAGACGCCGTCACAGAGTCGCAAGCCGATAATCAGCTGCTCACGTGCGCGTTCTTCGTCCGGAAGACATTCCGCATCGCCGAGAGGTGACCTTCCAGATTGCACGTACTTCAGCCAAGTTGTCACGCTGCGGTGGTTCGTCTCGCGGCGACCATCCATGTACCGCGCAGCTCCCGGTCCGAAACCATAGTAGGGAAGACCTTTCCAACACGCTTCGTTATGCCGGCACCGTCTCCCCGGCAACGAAAAATTCGAAATCTCGTACTGCTCAAAATGGGCTGCCGTGAGTTGATCCATCGCGACCGAATACATCTCCCGCTGCTGCTCGTCCGGAGCCTCTTCCAGCAGATGCTTTCGACGCCGGCTCCAGAATGCCGTCCCCTTTTCGAATGTCAGCCCGTACGTTGAAACGTGCTGCGGCCGTAAGTCGATGGCTTGTCGGAGTGTGTTTCGCCATTCCAGTAACGTCTGACCAGGGACCGCGAAGATCAAGTCGAACGAGATGTTATCAATCGCTTCTCGTACCCATTGGACCGCACGGACCACATCCGCCTGAGTGTGATCCCGTTCCAACAGTGCGAGCGTTCGCGCCTCGAACGACTGAACTCCCAAACTCACGCGGTTGACTCTGCCCATCGCCAGCACGCCGACTTTGTCGGCATCCAGTCCGAAGGGATTCGCTTCCACGCTGAATTCGTAACCGTCTGCGAGGTGAAACCATCGCTGCAAAGTTCGCATCAACTGGTCTAGTTGGGCTGCCGATAGAAGTGTCGGTGTTCCACCTCCCACGAAAAGCGTATCGAGAGTCACCGGCTGCCCTAAAGAGTTCAACTCAGTTTCCAGAGCGCGCAGGTAGTCATCGATCAGGTCTTCCCGCCCGGCAACCAAGGTAAAGTCGCAGTAGCCACAACGATGGGCGCAAAACGGCACATGAACATACGCGGAACGGGGGCCGGCAAGCCTTTGCGCGGGAGGGTTCCGAGTGCCATCACTGTCTAGCATGAGGTCATCGCCGGTTCATCCCACATGGGCGAAATGCTTCATCCGTTGGGCCCGGCAGTGATTCTTGTGTCGCGGGCAAGAGAGCGGCGTGTCACTCGTTCACGGGACGCTGGGGATTGGCCCAATGGCTCGCAGGATCGATTCCATGGACGATCACGCCTTTTCGGTTCCAATCGAGAAAAGCGCGGACGTCGGCGGAGCAGTATCGCAATGTTAGTCCACAGCGTCGCCGACGAGAATTGTTGGCATTAGAGCCATGCAACAACAGATCCGAATGGATGGAAATCTCACCCGCTTTGAGCACAACGTCTTTGGGTTCGCCAAAGTCGTGGACATTGTCGACGGTTTGATCGAGCACATTTCCTTCGTTGTCGCGACTCACGCGATAGCTCAAATGTCCGTGACGGTGCGAGCCGGGAATCACCCGCATGCAACCGTTCTCCACGTTCGAGTCGTCGATTGCCAGCCAAACGGTCACCGTTTTGGAAGGCGTCAGCGGCCAATAGCTGGCGTCCTGATGCCAGGCGACAGCCTTGCCGTCTCCCGGCATCTTACAGAAGTAGTGTGAACCCCAACCGATCACATCTGCGCCTAACAGATCCGTCACATAACCGACGATTCGCGGGTGCGCCAAGAGATCGTAAACCTTGCCGTACCTCAAATGCGCGGTGCTGATCGAATAACTGTTGCCGCCTTCAGCGACAACTCGATCCAGGAGAATATCGAAGTAGGATCGGTTCTGGTTGCTTTGCTCCTCCGTAAAGAGGCCAATGGGCGACAGATAACCATCGCGGTTGAATTGTTCCAGTTGGTCACACGACAAGGTTTGCGGATTCTTGCATTGAGTGGGGTGAAAGCTTAGTTCGCGGTCGATCTTGTCCAGTTCATCCTGACCGGGGACGATCTGAAAGTCTGCTTGCTGCGACATTATATTAACCGCGCATTTCGGAAAGGGATTCGAATGGAACAGTGACTACTCCGGTCATCTGCCTGGAGAACCGACAACACCGCAGTTCGAGTATGTGCAAGCCGGCGGTGGGAATCAATACGTGCTGTTCAGCCCACATCGGGAGCATGCCCAGTCGGCAATCAGTCTCAACTCTTCGCGCTTTCTGCGATCGGTTTTCGAATCCCAATTCCCTTTCGAGAAAAAATCAGTCGGTTCGAGTCTCGAGCGGCAGTCGGATGGGCGGGATATGTGAGCGGCACGGAAGTGCAGTTCCGCTGCGCTTGCGTCGTTTGTTACGCTTGTGCATAGTGCCCTCACGATTCCAAAGGTGACCTCCTCAGGAACGCTCGAGTTGGCGCGCCGCCGTGTCGTCCGTTCAGGTACGATCTGGTTCGTCATGGAGAAACGCTACGAACATCTTTAGTAGACTCTGAATGAAATACGCTTTGATCATTCCGGATGGATGCGCCGACGAGCCGCAGGACTCCCTCGGAGGGCGGACGCCTCTTCAAGCAGCACACACCCCCCACATGGATGCGATCGCGCAGAGTGGTCTGGTCGGCCGCGCGGACAATGTGCCTGAATCGATGCCGTCCGGCAGTGATGTCGGCACAATGAGCCTGTTCGGATACGACCCACTCAAATACCACAGCGGCCGCGCGCCGTTGGAAGCAGCGGCTTTGGGAATTGAACTCGAAGCCAACGACTGGGCGATCCGCTGCAATCTTGTCACGGTCGAAGACGGAGCCATGCGGAGTTTCACGGCAGGACAGATTCCGAACGCCCTGGCAGAGCGATTGATGGGCCTGTTGCAGGAGGACAACTGTCACAGCCAGGTTTGGAAGTTTCAAACCGGTGTGAGTTACCGCAACCTGCTGTTTTGGAAGTCGGATGGTTCGGAGGCTCCCTTTAATGCCGAGACCGAAACGGTCCCGCCACACGATATCACAGATCAACCAGTAGAATCACATCTGCCTCGGGGTCCTGGTTCGGACGAATTGCGCGCGCTGATGGAGCGAAGTGAAGAACTCTTTCGGCAATGTGAGTCAAATCAGGCGCGGCGAGAACAAGGCGCATTGCCGGCGACCGGTATCTGGCTCTGGGGACAAGGAAGATCGCCGCATCTGAAGTCGTTTTCGGAACGCTTCGGCACGACCGGTGCGGTCATCACTGCGGTCGATCTGTTGCGCGGGATAGCCAAGTTGTTGGGATGGCGCGTCGTGGATGTGCCGGGGGCAACCGGCTACCTCGATACCGACTACGCCGCCAAAGCACGCTACGCGATCGATGCGTTGGGTGATACGGATCTCGTAGTCGTTCACGTGGAAGCGACCGACGAAGCGTCGCACGAAGGGAACGTGGCAGCCAAGGTAGAAGCGCTGGAAAGCATTGACCGGGAAATTGTCGAACCGATTCACCAGCACTTGCGGCAGGATGGCTCCTACCGTGTTCTCGTGTCGCCCGATCATCCGACGCTGTTGCGAACTAAGACTCACAGCCATGGTTATGTTCCGTTCGCGATGTGTGGTACCGGCATAGCCGCTGATGCGCTACAACAGTACGACGAACAGACGGCCGAGCAGTCCTCGCTGGCACTCGTTGGACACGAGCTGATGCCGATGTTTCTGGCGCCTTCGGTTGAGCCTTCGAGTAAGTGACAGCTTTGCCACCACCACGGAGGGACTTAATTCTCGTAGGCAAGCTTACGGTCCGCTCGGCGTCGATGATTGCATTGCCGGTCGGTGTGTCTATACCCGCAACGCTCAAGGTTCGTTTCTGGCCATGTCTGTATCGGAGATGTTGACCGACCGCAATTGGTTGAGGCGGTTCCGTCGCAATTTGCGCAACTGGTACAAGGTGCACGCGCGCGAGTTGCCATGGCGCAGCACTTCGGATCCGTACCGGATCTGGATCAGTGAGATCATGCTTCAACAGACAACAGTGGCCGCCGTGTTGGGATACTATCGACGTTTTCTGCGGAGGTTCGGCACACTGGAGCAGCTTGCGGCAGCGTCAGAAGAGGACGTTCTGCGCTACTGGGAGGGCTTGGGCTATTACAGCCGGGCGCGCAATATTCATAAGACGGCGAAGATCATCACGAATGATTTTTCGGGCCAATTCCCCAGCGACGTCGGTCGGCTCGTGACTCTGCCCGGGATCGGACAATACACCGCCGGTGCGCTTGTATCGTTTGCTTTTGACATTCCGGCGCCAATTGTCGAATCAAACACGTTGCGGCTGTATTGTCGGCTGCTTGGTTATCGTGGTGATGCGCGGTCCAGTGGCGGACAACGCATTCTCTGGGATTTCGCGGAGCGTATTCTACCGCGACAGGCGCCCGGTCGCTTCAATCAGGCTCTGATGGATCTCGGCGCGACCGTATGCACGCCGGATGACCCAAGTTGCGATTCCTGCCCGCTTCGTTCTTGCTGCCGGTCGTTCGCGGAAGGGATTCAGCGGGAGATCCCGGTGTCTGTGCGATCGGCGAAGGTGACGTCCGTTACCGAGGCAGCGGTCGCGATTCGTAAGAAGACCGCTTATCTCTTGGTGCGGCGCAACAGCGGCGAGCGGTGGGCCGGACTTTGGGATTTTCCCCGCTTCGAGTTGAGTGACCGCGACGCGCCGTCGGTGGCGTCAACCCGTCGAACCGCAGCTAGCAGTCCGCGACCGCTGACATTGCCGTTCAAGCAGGTTCTTGAAGCTGCCACCTGCGAGGCGACCGGAATCAACGCACAAGTTGACGAGATAATCAGTGAAATCAAGCACAGCGTGACACGCTACCGCATCCGGCTGTTGTGCGTGTTGGCGAGGCGGAGATCGGGAAGGCTGACGGCGGTTCGCCAAGCGGAGTGGGTCGTGCCATCGAAATTTCGCGACTATCCCTTGTCTACGACCGGAAGACAGCTTGCGAATTTGCTGCTGGAACGCGATCAAAATGCAACGTGTTGAGGTGTGTTGCGAAGATGCAGCACCCGGTTGCCGCGAGAAGATCAAAGTGAGCGAACTTAACGGCACAGGTGGAAGAGAGGCATCGGCCTTTATGTTCGCATCGATGACTTTTTCCCCATTTGGCGGACTTCACCGGAGTTTTCTTGTGTCAAAGCGTGAAGAACTGAGATAATACTTTCATACAATTGGATGTGGCACTCGCTGAAGAAACGGCTAGTCATTGGCCAGGTTTGGGCGGGTCGTGCACGCTTTCTCGTTGTCTTGGGGAATTGAAATGGCAGGGGCTCGGCCCAACCGCCAGAATCGGCCCGATGCAACCAGCCTCCGTGCGCAGCCAGTTTCGTCGGCACGGAATTTCTCGGAAAATCGTGAAGCCGTTGTTCGAGTGACATCCGCCGATGAACTCCCTTGGAGTTCTCGCCTGCAGCAATGGATCCGGGGATTTTCCGCTCGGGGCTATGCGATGTCGTGCATTGTCCATTTCATCATCTTGCTCATGGCGTCACTGGTGATTCTGCAGGATGTCGACAACGAACCCATCAGCACGTTAGTTAGTGCGTCGGAAAATGACTTGGGGGATCTGGATCTTGCCCTCGACACAAGAATTGAAGTTGAGGATGACGTCCATGAAGTGGCGGAATTGCAGCAGCTCGATTTGGCCGATTCTTTTGAACCAACTGCCCCTGAATTTCCGGAAGACTTCGCGGCAACGCAACCTATTGGCATCGACAAGGACGCGAGCGACGCCCCCAAGAACCGTGCTGTTTATCCATTCGCCAAGCCGGCGAGCGGGAAGGTTGTGACGAAGGGAAACTTTACGGCGTGGACAGTTCCGGAAGATCCAGCACCCCGCGAAGATTATCGGATCATCATCCAAATCAAGTTGCCGAAAAAACTGCGCCGGTATCCGCTATGGGACCTGCTGGGCCGCATTGTGGGAACCGATGGTTATATCCAGGAATTTCCCGAGTACCACAAAACATACCTGCCGGTCAAAGATAACCAGGCACAACTCGTTGTATTGGTTCCCGGCGCGGAGAGGCTCGTTCGAGACACGATCGAGGTTCGCTCTCTCAAAATCCTCAAAGAGAAGCAGACACTCAATATCGAGTTTTAGCGCACTGCAGTGGAAGCATTGTTCGCTTTGCGACGGATCGGTGATTTTCCCTTAGAGACGTTTACGTCACTTGGGGAGACAAGCTACTCAATGTTGCCTCCGGCCGCTTTTTCATCGTCGATGATAATCTCCGATGGCCGGGAACGAAGCACGTTGATGGCGCGGTCGGTGCCATTTTCGATCGAGTTCAAAATCTTCTCGTCAAGTATCTGAATGAAGATCCGCTGTCCAAACCGGTAAGTCTCCCAAAAACCGGCTTGGAGACTATCAATCACCGTGTGCGTCCTTCCGGTGGCCTTGGTTCGCAGCTGTTTCGCGTTGCTGGCTGTGGCTTCGTCGATATTTCGGCCACGCTGCTGAGCCCAGTCGATGGCTCGACCGAATCGCTGCAAGTTTCCTTGAGAGGTGGGGTTGTAGTCGGCGAGAGAAAGTCCCGAAACATCGAGCACTCCTGCGGCTTGCGCGACGGGGGCAATCGGCACGCCGCGCATCCGGCTTTCGGCTCGTTGCACCGCGTGGGAGACACCTTTCTCGTCTTCCGCCAGCGGAAACATCATGTCGTCAAATAGACGCAGAACGCTCAATTCGCCGATCGTGACAAGGTTATAGGCGATGTTGGTCAAATCGAACGGACTGGATGGTCGGTTGATGGAAATCGGCAGATTGGCGGACGGAGCCGAAGGCTGATAATCGAGCCCATCCCAAGCATGCAAGTCGACGTTGCTCCAATAGACAGGATGTGCGACGGTTGTATCGCTATCGCCTTCCGTTTCATAGATGCTTGCGAGCGCAATCCCGTCAAACTCTTGCGGGTCAGCGGGAACTCCCGCGATGTCAAGAATCGTCGGAGTCAAGTCGGCGAGTCGACACGGCTCTTCGACGCGCGCACCGCGGCGAACGTTCGGTCCGGTGATAAACAGCGTGGCCCGCATGGCATCGGCTAGCGGATATCCATGCATGCTTCCCGGCGAATTTTGCAGCCCAAAATACCAGCCGCTGCGTGCCGTCACCACCAAGTCGGGAGCGTATTCGAGTTCGCGAAATTGCAGGTCGTCTTGCCAAAGCATGTGGCGTGTCAAGGTGACGACTGCGTCCGGATAACGGGTGCGTGCCGTCATGCGCAGCCAGTCGCGCTCGTCCTGATAATCCTCGAGAATCCGGCTGGACAAATACCCTACCAATCCCAGCGGATCGGTGACTGGTGCAGCCACGGCATGATAACTGACGTTCCCATCAGGCGTTCGCTTCAGCCCCTCAACGGGCGTGTATTTGTAGATCCAACGTCCCGAAGATTCCTTCTTACGGTCGATGACCGCATGACCTCGGTCATCCGTTGAGATCAGGATCGAATTACCAGAGAGCTTGGTCAGCACCAGGTCGACCGGTTGCGCGATGGTCCCATCGCCGGCAATCCCAGTGGCTGACGTTAGGGATTCGATTAGATTCACCGGCGGCAGGTGGTCGGCGACTTTGTACGCCAGCATGTCGCCTGCCCGAGGTTGCCCCATCCAGTCACGGGAACGATAGTGGCGGCGCGGCAGGAAGAGGCGGGCGACCCCGTCTGAGTTGCCGTCGACGAATACGAACTCGCGCGATGCATCTCCAGGATGCCGATTCCAGAAACGATGTTGCCTAACCGACAAACCGAGCCCGCCACCGACCCATCTGCCGTCTGCCAAGAGTTCTCGCGGCTTGAAGAGCAAATCGTTCGCCAGATCGAAATGGGAAAGGTGTTGGCGTTGGCCACCATGGTGTCCATGGTCGCTGATGAGCATCAGGTAGGTTGAAGCGAGGCGTTTCTGGTTTTCCAACTCGTCGACGATGCGTCCCACGAGGATGTCGACTTCGGCAATGGTGCGGCGTGTCATACCGAACTGACCACGGCTCATCTTGTGGCTGACGGAATCCGTCTCTGGGAGCCAAACGATTGTCACAGGGCTTTCTTGGGCGATCAGCCGTCCGATGGCGTAATCCGTATTAGCGTCGTCAACGTATTTCCATGCTTGCTGTGCTCCCATGTATGGAAGATGACGCACCATACTTCGGGTCCAGAGCGGCGGCGGGACATCCGTCATTAGGGGAAGCACGCCCGTTGCCCAGTCGCTACCCTCCGCGCGAAGACGCTCGTAGATCGGAGCCGTGTCCGTTGTTTCGGAGCTTTGCCAGCGATTTCCCGCCTCCTGGCCACGGAGTAAGCGAATCGAGGCGGCCTGCGTGTTCTGGACGAATTTATCGAGACCCTGCGGCGCGAGCAGTCGCGAACTGCGAATCGGACCCAATGGTTCCAGGTAGGATGCAGAGTAGAGAGTGCGGCGGCTAAAGCGAACCTGTCCCTTCAAGCCATGGCGATCAGAAAAGCATCCTGTCCACATTGTTCCATTCGAGGTAATCGTGTCGGACGGAAAAGCCGTGAACGTGTTGCTGCACCAGGTTCCCCCTTCAATGAACAGGCCGTTGATGTTCGGGAGATGGCCCATGGCTGCCATTTCGCGAACGACATCTGGTCGAAGCCCGTCGACGTAAATGATAACGACAGATGAACCGGGTAATGGTGATCCCGGTTGTGTGGCGTACGGGACGTTTTCCTCAAAACCGACCGGTTGAACGCTCGCCGGCTTGGTAACCTGTGCGTAGAGTTGTCCACTGTTGTCGGAATGATCGAAATCGTTGATTCCGAGTTGCAACAATCCGCTTTGCGCGGCATTCCAACTCTTGCTACGACCGACGTAGAAAGCGGGGCCGTTCCCGATGCGGCCGATCAGGCAGTAGCATGGCGCCGGTCCCCCGGCAGCACTTGGCAGCGGAAAGTGCTTTTCGGCGACCTTGTCGCTAAAGAAGAACGTGCCTGACGGGCCAACCGCGACGGGAACATCGCGTTTCCGGTCACCTTTTTCCACGTGGCGAACGGACCCGTGGGCCACGATGCTCAGCGCTTCACCTTCGATGACCTCGACACCAGTCTCCGTCCATTCGCGGTTCCCGGCAACGAGAATGCTTCCCTCTGGAGCATACGGATCGATGTGTACCAAAACCGCTTGGCCCGTATCCCGCGAGCAGCCGGCCAGCAGCGATAGCGCAATCGCGAGGTAGGCGATGCCGGCTCGCACAAACATGATGCTGCGTTCCATAGAAGCGTCGTTCGACAGAACCGATGGCTATGAGGCCGGTAGGGTCAACAGGCTACGCTTTGGGTACAACGCGGGAAAATGTCTGAGCCGTATGAGGAAAGAGGCAACGTACGTTCCTTCGCACGCTGCCTCCCATCGAATCTCAATACAAGTCGTTGTAACTGATCCGTGTCATTCGACTCGTCCATTTCTCAGGATCGTCAAGAACAGTCCCGCTTCATCAGAAAATCCGGCCCATCCGCATCCGGTGAGGCCAAGAGATTCAAATCACCTTACGAATGGGCAGCGGGGGCCAAATGGGTAAAATGAGATGTCCATTGCAGGAAGGGAATCGCGCTCTGAATTCGGGCGGTAAGCGAGGGGCGAGAGATGCATCGCTGCCCTTCCGGGTATGATCGGGAGTGATGTCCAGACTTTTTGTAGGCAATTTCGACTTCGAGCACCAGCTAGGTGTGTCGCCGGTGCGGCAACCGTCTGTCGCCGTTCGTCAGCTCAGCGAGGATCTCGCCTTTATCTGGGTTCTGGTAGCCCGCACAGGAGACCTGATCTGGGCTCCGAGACTTCCTCGTTGCGGGTTCCTTGAGGTAATGGCCTCGCGAGGTCTGGCTGGCGTTCAGGCCGTTAACAGCGAAGATTCAATCGGGCGACCTGTCGAGCTCTGTCCCTGGGGATGGACAGATGGCGTTCGCCGATGGGCGCAAAGAAACGGTTGGTCTCATGCTGCTCCGGCGCAAGACATTGTGCAGAGACTGAACTCCCGTCGTTTCTCGACAGAGCTGGAATCACACTGGAACTGCCAACTTGCCGGTCAATGCATTATTGAGTCCGTCGACTGCTTAGCAGCCGTCCTACGATGCTTGCGGAAAGATTGCGATCGTTGGTGTCTCAAGGCGGAGTTTTCCATGTCCGCGCGCGAGCGGATTCTTGGCCGTGGCTCCGAGCTGTCCGAGCAGACGATTAGCTGGGTGCAAAAGCGGATTGCTGCGAACGGTTGTGTCTTCTTCGAACCGTGGGTCGAGCGGGTTGCGGAAGTCGGATTGCAGTTTACAGTTCCACCAACAGGCGCTCCGATTCTTGAAGGGATCACGCCATTGTTAACCGACAGCATCGGCAGTTATCTCGGGAGCCGAATTGCACCCGAACCGGCGCCGGACGGGTGCTGGTTGCCCGCGATTGAAATTGGCCTGCGCCTGGCCGCCCAGGCTCAGGAGATGGGATATTTCGGACCACTTGGAATCGACGCAGTACGCTATCGAGATTCGTCGAGAGAGATCCGCTTGCGGCCTTTGCAGGACGTCAACGCCCGTTTCACGATGGGCCGTATTAGTCTGGGCCTGCGGCGATTGCTCAATCCGGGCGAAGCCGCGAGTTGGTTGCACGTCCGCCCATCTTCAACGACGAATTCTTCGCCACACAGCTGGTACGACCAGTTGGTTCGAGGACTGCCCGAATCCGTACGCGCTATTCCGACATCACCGTTCCTGCTCGCGGAGCGCCCGATAGCACATGGCACGCTCTTGGTCGTAGCTACGAATTCTGCTGAACTCGAGCAGGCGGAAAAGGTGATTCTGGGTGCCCGGTACCAAAGGGGCTAAGATTGGGCGCGAGAGGGTGCTGGAGAAAGTGCCGTCACCTGCCGCGTGTTGCGGCGGCCCTGTGATTGCGTTTCAGGCTGCTGCCTGCGTTTGGTCGGTAGTCTCTTCCGGCCGCACTGGTTCCGTCTTATCGCCGACGCGCGATTTGAGGTCGAACAGTCCGAAAATCTCGGTGGCGTTGAGGCTCAACGACGTATTCGCGTTGTGGCTCTGCCCAAGCACTGCTTCGAACAGTTCGCGTTTCTGTCTCAGGACGCGGTCAATGCGTTCTTCAATCGTGCCTTTGGAGATGAATTTGGTGACAATGACTGGGTTTTTTTGACCGATACGATGGGCTCGGTTGATCGCCTGATCTTCGACGGCCGGATTCCACCACCGATCGAACAGGAACACGTAGCCCGCGAATTGGAGATTCAGTCCTACAGCTCCGGCCCCGTAACTCATCATCAGCAGATGGTGGTCGGGGTCGTCGCGAAACTTGTCGAGGGTCGGCTCGCGCTGCTTGGTCGGCACGCCGCCGTGATACAGCAAGGGTCGAAATTGCTGCAGGCGCTGCTGCAGCCAGCCGATTGCACCGGTCCACTGGCTAAACAGCAGGGCTTTCCCACCACTGTCGGCAATTTCGCTCATGTCGGCGATCAATCGGTCGAGTTTGGCACTTTCTCCCGTCAGGGGGTCAAAGTTCGTAATCTGCTTGAGTCGCAAAACCAACTCGAAAACGTGCTGAATCGTGATCGACTCACCAAGATCGTTTAGTCGAATTATGCCTTCCTTCTCGGCAATTTGGTAAGCGTGCTGTTGGGCTGGCGAAAGTTCGAGATGTTCGTCGCGATCGAGTCTGGGGGGCAGATCGATCATCACGAGATCTTTGG
>Ga0315336_1003431_pt1 | contig 21100 bp, 21 predicted proteins | sample ASW5metaG_FD_204512 | JGI IMG/M metagenome (GOLD analysis project Ga0315336, IMG submission 204512) | Ammonia-oxidizing marine archaeal communities from Monterey Bay, California, United States - ASW #5 | ecosystem: Environmental > Aquatic > Marine > Intertidal zone | place: USA: California... | reverse complement strand
CAAGAAGGTCTACGATCCTCGCAGCTATTTGAAACTGGCCGAAGCCGGTGTGGCTGAGCGTCTGGCCAGTGCCTGCCGGGATCTGTTGTCCAGCGGAAAGACGATCTGCGGCAGAGACTGACGCTCATACGCCATGCGGGTCGCTGCCGGCGTCGGCCTGCGCACTCAGAGCGGGTTACTCGCTGCGGACGCCCAGGGTGGTTTGCATGTCGACCAGCCGCACCACCAGCAGCCGTTGCATTTGGCCGTCTTCCTGTCCACCGACAAAGAAGTGGTGCCCGGGAGTGGCCGGATTGGTGCGACCTCGGGAAACGACGACCATTTCTCCCTGGTTCAGTGTGACTTCGAATTTCTGCCCGAACAATTTGTGAATCTGCTGGGACGTCTTGAGTTCCCAACTGGACTCACCGGCTTCATGCCGCAGACGGTTCTGTCCGAAGTGAATTTCGGGTTGGAATTCCAACCGGGCCCATCCGGGCTGATGCCGACCGGCTCGCAGCCGAAAGACACACCGCGCGTGCTGGAAGTCGCGGACCTGGGTCGGCGCATCGCGTTTGGTAGTTTCGATTGAACATCGAGGGAATTGTCGGCTGGACTGGATTTCCGTACTGTCATTTTCCAGCAAGGCAACCCGGCGTCCGCGCGTCCGATCAGAATCTCCCGCGGACCCGGCATTCCGGCCACGGTTCAGCAGTGTCTCGAGAGCCTGGGGCGGAGCCGATCCCACAATGCCCACGCGAAATCCGTTGTCGTTCAGCCGTTGACGAACCTCGGGGGCCAGGGCACCGCTTTCGTCGATATTGTCCCACAGAATGTCTCCCAGCAAGGGATCCCCTGCGGGATGTTCCGTGATGAAGACTTCGATCTGCACCATTTCCCGTGTGGGACGGAGGGCCGGCAGACCTGGTTGTTCATTTGTCGGCTGCTGTCCCAGCCACGGAAATGGCCAATTGGACTCGGTTTCGCTGAGCAATGCGCAGCCCGACAGCCCCAACACAACACACATTGTGCAGATGCTCAGCCGGTAACGTGGAGTCACACGCATCACTGAGGTTTCAATTGGCCAGGGAGAACCGAAGTGGCCCGGAGCGGACCCTGAGAAAAGGTGGCGAATCCTAGGCGAGTGTCCAAGTTGTGTCAATTTCAGTCCCGGTGGGACCCTGGCGGCCGGCCAGGAGACGATGAGCCGCGTATTGTCAGTGGACTGGCCGCACGCTATGATGCCGCCGTTCGCGCTGATACGAATCCGTCTTTGCCCGCCTGCCATCGTGTCATGACTCCTCCACAACTGCGAATTGGACTTGGGCGAGACATTCACCGGCTGGTCACCGGGCGTCCATTGATCCTCGGTGGGACCCATGTCGAGGCCGAGAAGGGTTGCGAAGCCCACAGCGACGGTGATGTTCTGCTGCACGCGGTGATCGATGCGCTGCTGGGAGCAGCGGGCCTCGGGGATATCGGTGAGTGGTTTCCGAATACCGATTCGAAGTGGGCCGGAGCCGATTCAGGCCGCATGTTGGCCGAAGTGTTGGCCAAATTGGCTGAGTCTCAATGGGACATCGCCAATCTGGATTGCACGATTTCAGCCGAAGATCCGCAGTTGACGCCCTACAAGCAACAAATCAAGTCTCGGCTCGCGTCACTCCTGTCGTTGTCGCCAGACCGGATCAATGTGAAGGCCAAGAGCGGAGAACGTGTCGGGCCGATTGGTCGCGGTGAAGCCATTTCCGCGGAAGCCGTCGTTCTCTTGCAGCAGGAATTTCCTTCGTCGTGACTCACACGGAAAGACGCACATGACTCTTCGCGTTTACAACACGTTGACTCGCCAAAAGGAGGACTTCGAGACGGTTGTGGCCGGAAAAGTCGGTATGTATCTGTGCGGTCCCACGGTGTACAAACCGGCACATATCGGTCACATGGTGGGGCCGGTCATCTTTGATACCGTCAAACGGTTTTTGACTTACTGCGGATACGACGTGACATTCGTCGTGAATATCACCGACGTCGACGACAAGCTGATCAACCGGGCTGCGGAGAATCACACGACAGTCGAACAGCTGGCCCGGGACATGACCGAGGATTATCTGAGCAATCTGGCGATCATGGGCGTGGACACGATTGACCACTTTCCGCGGGCTACGGAGCACATTGATGAGATGCTGGCGATGATCGGCCAACTGGTGGAACGGGGCTTTGCGTACCCGTTAAACGGCGACGTGTACTTCGCGGTGGACCGAGACGCGGACTACGGAAAACTGAGCGGTCGCAGCGTGGACGAGATGATCGCGGGGACTCGAGTGCAGGCCAATCAAGACAAACGCAATCCGGCCGATTTCGCGTTGTGGAAACGGTCCCGCCCGGAAGAACCCGCCTGGGATAGCCCGTGGGGCCGTGGTCGACCGGGATGGCACATCGAGTGTTCGGCGATGAGCATCAAATACCTGGGCGAGTCGTTTGATATCCATGGTGGCGGACTGGACCTGATGTTTCCCCATCATGAAAACGAGCTGGCGCAATCCGAGTGCTGCACCGAGCGACCGTTTGCGCGTTACTGGATGCACAACGGATTGATGCAGGCCGGACGTGCCGCCGGAAAACTGGGCGGAGGGCACGACCGGCAGGGCGATGCTCCCATTTCCGCCGAAGATCAGGAAGCTGGCAAGCTGGCGGGATCCCAGGGCGCGGCTCCCGTGTGTGAGCTGTTTGAGAAACATCAGCCCGAGACCGTGCGTTTCTTTCTGTTGAACACGCACTACCGCAGTCCGATCGATTTCAGCGATGGCCAGATTGAAGAAACGGCGCGGAGTCTCGACGGGTTTTACCGGTTGTTTGAGACGTTTGAACGCATCAGTGGCCTGGACTTCTACAAATTGCCGAGCGCACGCCGGGCAGACGAGTCGCCCGAGTTGGCCGGAGACCTGGAGGTCTACGCAGAGTTGCACGAACTGCGGCAGCGATTTCTGGATGTGATGAATGACGATTTCAATACCGGTGGGGCGATCGGTCTGTTGTTCGAGTTCCGGAAGTTAATCAATGGTTTCATTTCAGATCAGGGGCTCGATGCCGGAGGCAACGCGACGGACCAGAGTTCCGAGTTTCTGCGGGATGCCATGACCCTGTTCCGGGAGTGCTCCGGTCTGTTGGGCCTGTTCTCCAATGCGATCGAAAAGACACAGGCCGCCGCCGATGGATTTGCCGCGGAATTGATGGAGTTGATCATTGCTGTGAGATCGCACGCACGCGACAAACGCGACTTCGCGGTTGCCGACATGATCCGCGACGGTCTGACCGGGTTGAAGGTGGTTCTGGAAGATCGTGTCGAAGAAACCCTGTGGCGACGGGATACGTGACGTTGCCTGTTCCAACATGACATGGGTGCCCGTATGGACACAGCCTGCGACAACGATGCTGTTTTCAACACGGATGGAGTTGTGGACCAGGGATCGCTGCCGTCCGAGGCCAGTCGCTATCTGGGCGTCGATCCGGGCCTGAATCGCACTGGATACGCTTTATTGGAGCGCTCGCCACGCGGTCCCAGGCTGCGCGAAGCCGGCATCATCCGCTCGACACAAAAACTGTCACTGGCCCAACGGGTCTGCGAAATTGGTACGGGCTTGCGCGAGGTGCTGGCGGACCTGAATCCTCACGTTGTGGGGATTGAACAGGTGTTTTCCGCGACCAAACATCCCAAGACTGCGATTTTGATGGCCCATGCCCGTGGGGCGATCTTGATGGTGGCCGCCGAGCGGGCGATCCCCGTTGTGCACTACAGTCCGGCCAAAGTCAAACGCTTGTTGACGGGAAGTGGACGCGCTTCCAAAGACCAGGTGCAGCACGCGGTTCAGCGGGAATTGCAACTGCCGGAGCTGTTGACGCCCAACGACGTGGCCGATGCTTCCGCTGTGGCACTGTGTCTGTACCACAGTTTGCGGTTTGCCGCCTGAACGGTCATCGCCGTGCTCTGCGGTGCTCAGCCTCCCGCGTTTTGGCGGTAGATCTCGTTGAGAAGATCTTCCACCGACTTGAACTTGCGTCCGCCAACAGCGACGGCTTCGACCTTCTGCCGTGCTTCGCTGGACGTGTGTCCCAGGCTGACCAGCGCCTCGTAGGTCTCCTCGATCAGATCGCTGCCCACGGCCGTGTCGTCCGCAAAATCCTGACTGACCATCAGGGCGAATTTGGCCATTTTTCGGCGGAGTTTGGCCACGATGCGTTCGGCCACCGCGGGACCGACGCCGGGCAGCGTGCTGAGCTGCTTGATGTCCTGTTCCTCAATCGCCGTGGCCACTTCCCTCACAGGTCGGACCATGGCCCGCAACGCCTTTTTGGCACCGACGCCGTCAACCGAGCAGATCAGTTCGAAGAATTCGCGTTCCGCATCGCTCATAAAGCCCACCAGCCTGGGGGTCAATCGTCCCTGTTGAGGATTGCCCTCGAGATATTCGATGGTCTGCAGGCCGACCGACTGTCCCACCAGGGGCTGCAGTTGTCGGCGGACGAATTCCGGTACATAGACCTCGTACTCGAACGCACCGACCTCCAGAGTCGCTCCCACATGCGATAGTCGAACCAGGTTCCCCGTTATGCGCGTGATCACGTATTTGTCCTGCGTGGGATTTCAAACTCGTCCGTTCAGGTGCTGTTTGCGGTGCAGACTGGGCATGTTTATACCAGAAAACATACGTCTGAACCGTGGAGATCGAGTGGTTCGTCCGCGTCTTGCCGCATGCCGTGCGGCTGATTGTCGTGAGGGAACCGGGCTTTCCCATGTGCAAACAATAATTCTCGTCATTTGGCCAGCACGGTCTTGACCGAAAATCGAGATTCTCATAGAAACCCCACCCACGCGACACGGGCCGTCACATCTCACATCTCACATCTCGTCGCGTGACACCAGTTTCCTGTCGTCCCCGCCAATCCAAGAACCTCGTATCTGGTAGGAAAGTGCCATGTTGTTCAACATGTGTCGACGTCTCTGCGCTGCCGGGCTTCTGGCATTGACCGTTGCCGGCACCTCTGCTCAAGCGCAGTGGTATCCGACGTCGCAGGTCTGCCAATGTCCGCAGCCCACATATCAGACCGTTCCGGTCGTCGAGTACCGCAAGGTCACCCAGACTGTGCGTCGCCCGGTCTATGAAACGAAATATGTCGAGCAGCCGGTGACCCAATACCGGCCGGTCGTGGAACAGCGAACGGCGGAAGTTCCCACAGTGGCTTACCAGAATGTCACCGAATGCCGTACGGTACAGGCGAACGCCAATCGCTGGGTGACCCAGTACCGACCCAACATGAGAGTCCATCCGTGGCAATACGATTCACGGCCTGATTTGCTGGGCTGGTTGAACCGGACTGGTTACGTGATTCGGCAGTCGTTTACTCCGGACCTGGTCCCGCAGCGAACGTTCGTGCCACAGACGGTCGTGCAGAATGTGCCGGTGACCCGTCAAGTTGCCGTCCGTGGGACGCGCAAGGTGACCTACAACGTCACTCGCATGGTGCCTCACCGCACCACACGTACGGTGGCCGTGAACTCTGTGCGGTACGTGAATCAGCAGGTGACGGCGATGCGTCCGGTGACCGTGATGCGCACGGTCCAGGTGGGAGGGGTTTCCACAATGGCCGCTCTGCCGCCACTGGGCCGTCGCACCGCCTTGGTTCCCATTCCCGATGGTAACTCCACAAACCGTTCGGCGCGCACTGCGACTCAAGACCGTTCGAAAAGTGAAGGCACTGTGATTCCGGGTCGTGGACGACGCCAAAACCAGGATTCCAGCCTGCGGGAAAACGACACACGTCGATCTTCTTACATCGTTCCCTTGCGAAATCCCCAACCCGCGGAGCCGACGACGGCCTTTGTGGGTGACAAGCAGCCATCTCCCTCCGTTGCTCGACGCGTACGATCCACACCTTCAATCGTTCGTGTCAGTGGTTGGACTGTACGCCGCCAACGCGTACCCAGTTCACCCACCGGTCCCACGCTCACTTCTCCGGGGGTTTCCGTTGCCCACAACGCGCCCTAGAGCGGAAGTGACAGGAAGCGACACATCATTCCAGCCTTGAACTCATTTCACGTTTGGTGATTTTCCCTCGCGGCACCGGCATCACGCCGGTGCCCTTTTTTTTGGGCGGCTGAAGTGCACGGATCGTCATTCGGTGACCAGGACGGCGATCAAGGCTCGTAATTTGGCGTCGCCCCTGCGGTCACCCGTCAGCCCTTGGATTTTGGCGTCGTTGTCCTCTGAGTTGAGCAGATCCAGGACCCCCTGATAAGCACGCCGTTCGGCGAGGTCATCACCGCTGGAATGCGATCGGCGGGCTTCGCGCAGGAGCTTCTGAAATTCGGCCGGTTCGGCGTCCTCGCTTCCATAGAATTCGCGAATCGTGCTCCGTGCGCGCGCCATTTCGTCCGCCGTGTGTCCGCCCGGTGTTCCGGCTTCGATGAACAGCATCAGGATCGACAATGCGAAGCTGACTCCACATGCGATGTAGAGGATTCCGGGATTCGACTCCTTTTGTTTGCGTTCCGACGGCTTCTGAGTGGGGCCTTCGGCGAGGTTGAATTCGGGGAGCAGTCCGTCTTCCCCCAATTGGACCAGGGGGTCCCCCACCTGGTCGGTGATGAAGCGGGCCAGTTTGCGTTTCGCGCGGTTTTTCTTTTTGCCGGTCGGGGCCGGTCGCGGAGTTTTGCCCGTCGGTTGACGGGGCGGATTTGTCGGCGCCGGGGCGGGCTTGGCGACGGCTTCCGAGTCGCTGAGGTTGAATTGCAGCGATGTGCGTTCGCTGATCCGGATGCGGGCGGTTTTCGGCAGCCAGACCCAGCACTCCGCCGGGATCACATTACCTTCCACTTCCACGGCATCCGTCAGCGGGGAATAGATGGCGTAGCGCCCCTTGCGGTGCACAATGCTCGCCTGGTGCTTGTCCAGGGTCTGGTCGCTCAAGGCAATTGCGTTGTCAGCACCGCAGCCGATACTGACCTGCTCGCTGTCGAGCTGAAACATCTTGCCGCGGTCGGGACCGCTGGTGATCGTGATGGTTGCCGAATCAGTCATCGAGATAGCCCGTAGTGTATCGCGAGCCGGTTACTTGCCGGTCAAAGGGTAAGATGGCGTATTGACGCGATCGCAGCAACTCTGTGGGAACGCGGTTCACGACATGAAGTCCGCATAGATGAAGCTCAGCACGAATGGTCCCAGGATAATGATTACAGTCGCCGCCATGACCAGCACGGCGGGAGCCAGCATTTTGACACCTGCTTCACCGGCCAGTGTTTCGGCCCGTTGGCTGCGTTTGATCCGCAACACGTCGGCCTGTGTGCGGAACAGCAGAGCCAGCGGCGTGCCCAGATTTTCCCCCTGGACAATCGAACCAACGATACTCGTGATTTCGTCGTCGGACAGGCGATCGCGCATCGATTCCAAGGCCGCCGTGCGGCTCTTGCCCATCGCCAACTCCGCCAATACTCGACCAAACTCAACTCCCACCGGATGGTCGCGGAACTCACTGACGGCTTCGTCGAGTGCTTGCAGGAACGTGGATCCGGCTTCCATGAGCAGCGTCAGCAGGTCCAGCAGAAACGGTAACCGCTTCTTGATCCGAAACAGGCGGTATCTTGCCGTTGCGGCCAGGCGGTATCGCAAATACAGAAAATTCAAGGCGGTCATCACCAGCGCCAGAACCATGCCCTCCGTGCCGAGAATCCTGGTACAGAACCAACTGTAAATCGGTGCCATGAGCAGTGAGAGCAACTGCAGTCGTGCCAGGTATTCTGGTGCCGTCCAGAAGCGGGGTCGGCCCGAAGCCTGGATTTGTCGGTGAACTTCCGGCAGGCGGTTGTGGAACAGCGACCGGTTGATTTGAGCGAAGCCCTGAATCACGGGTTGAAACCACCGATAGAGGGGACTGATTTGTCGCAGGGCGTTGATCCGGCTGACATCATATTGCCAGGCGTCGTTTTGTTGCAAATCGTCCGTGTGCAACGTATTGCGAATTGTGCGGGCCAGTACGAACAGAGCCAAACCGAACAGCAGGCTGGAAATCAGTGGCCAAATCGACAATTCCGGCGCCGTGGCTGCCAGGCAAAGGACTTTGGTTGGCATGTTTGCGAGATGCATTTTGACGGTCAATTGTCTCAGATATCCGGATTCAGAATGACGCGGGCCCACAGGTAGGCGACGACGTTGAGTACCAGTGACATGCTCAACAGAATCTGGCCCCAGAAGGTTGTGAACAGCCGCGCCGTGTTTTCAGGATCGACCAGAAAATAGTAGGCCGCCAGGACGGCGATCGGAGCCAGGGCCATATAAAAGGCCGAGGATCGTGCCTGAGCCGTTTCCGACCGGACCTTGCGTTCCAGCCGTTGAAGCTCACGCACCGAATGGGCGATGCGGTCGACGGTTTCGTTCAACCGGCCGCCGCTTTTGCGACTGGCATCCATCGCTGCGGAAAACAGCGCGAAATTTTCGCTGCGCAATCTCTCTTTCGTCTCGATCAGGCAGGTTTCCAGCGGTTTACCCAACTGATATTCTCCGGAAATCTGCTGAAACTCCTGGCAGATTGGTGGCGGGGTCTGCTGAGCCAGAATATCGACGGCTTGAGCGAGTGAGAGGCCGGCTTTGATTGCGCTGGACAAGGCCACCATGGCGTCGGCCAACTGGTCTTCGATTTGTTCTTTGCGACGTTCGGCCTTGCGGCGGACCACGTACCAGGGCAGGCAGATCATCAGGATGCCGATCGTGGTCCCCATGACCGGCATGTTCAGCAGGAGAATGATCGTCAGCATTGTGGCGCCAACCACGATCAACCACGCCACCAGCAGCCGTCTCAGGTTCCGCGTGTTGATTCTCAAGCGGCGCAACTTATCGTGCAGGTCGGATTCGACGAGCTGCAGACCCCGCTCAAACGTGGCACTGCCGGCGTAGCTTCCAACAGCTACGCACAGGCCGAAACAGGCTGTTCCCATAATGATCAGCACCATTCGCAGTCGCCTTTGTCAGCAGTGACTATCGCAGGGTCAGTTGTTGGGAGCCGATTGCGGTCGCTCCGACTCCGCCTGGCCGTCTGTCGGTGTATTTCCGTAAAGGAATTCGAGCTTCAATAATTCGTTGTCGATCAGTTGATCGATGAAACTGGGCATGTAGCCAGTCGGTTGCAGTGTGTGTTCGTCTCGGCAGTTATAGATGTCGGTGATCTGCAGGCCCTCGCGAGCCGGGTCGTATCCGACCACCTCCGAGATTTGTGTGATGCGGCGGTGGCCTCCCGGCATCCGCGTGATTTGTACGACCAGGTCGATGGCCGAAGCGATTTGCCGTTGGATCGACACGACCGGAAGTTCGACAGCCATCAGGACCAGAACCTCGAGTCGTCGGATCACGTCTTCGGTGCTGTTGGCGTGTACGGTTGTCATGGACCCGTCGTGTCCCGTGTTCATGGCTTGCAGCATGTCGAGCGCTTCGGCACCACGGCATTCGCCGACGACGACTCGGTCAGGCCGCATTCGCAGCGCGTTTTTTACCAGGTCTCGAATCGTGTATTCTCCCGCTCCTTCGACATTGGGCGGTTTGGTTTCCAAGGTCACGACATGCTCCTGGTGCAGCTGCAATTCCGTGGTGTCTTCGATCGTGACGATGCGATCTCGGTGCGGTATGAAGCTGGACAACACATTGAGCATGGTGGTCTTGCCGGTGCCCGTACCCCCACTGACCAGGATGTTGCGTCGGTTGATCACGCAGGCTCTGAGGAACATTGCCGCCGAGGCTGTGACGCTTCCCAGATCGATGAGGTCGTCCATCGTGAAGCGGTAGGCGGGAAACTTGCGGATGGTCAGGCACGGGCCGCGGACTGCCAGCGGAGGGATGATGGCGTTCACGCGCGAGCCATCGGGAAGCCGGGCGTCCACCAGCGGCTGGCTTTTGTCGATCCGGCGGCCGACTTGAGCAACAATCCTTTCGATGATGGATTCGGTGACCTTATCCGAAATGAACCGGCGTCCGGACAATTCCAGCACGCCATCGCGTTCCACGTAAATCTGGTCGCTCTTGACAACCATGATTTCGGAAATCGTGGGCGCTCGCAGCAGGTCCTGCAGAGGTCCAAAGCCAAAGGCGGTGTCTTTGAGGTCCTTTTTCAAGACACGGAGGATCAGGTAACGCTTCAGTTCCTTGTGCAAATGGGGCCGCAACAGCGGAAAGACCTGAGCGAAACGTATCTCGACCTGGCTGATCTTGCCGCTCAGATCCGGCTGGTCTTCCAGTTCGAGTCGTTCGCGGGCGAAGTGCATCAGGTTTTCGAGTTCGGTTTCCCGTTCGGGAACCAGCGTCGCCGGGACATCGAATTCGTTGTAGGTGAGTTTGGCGAGTTCGGAAAGTTCGTCCTTGTCGTTTTCCAGGATCAACTGATTGACCAGCAGGTCACGCAGGGCCAAGCCGATGACCTCTTCCAACAGCGAGTCGTTTTCGTTGCCAAACAGGACAATCTCGCGACAGACGTCCTCGATGTTCTTTTCCAACAACAAGATGCTCTCGGTGTCCCCGATCCGATTGTTTTCTAACTCGTACAAATCGAATCGTTCGAGAAGTTTCCGGTGCACGCGGAATTCCAGATCCGCCAGGATCGATCGCAGGTGCACTTCCATTTCACTGCGATTGATCGGCGCCGCTTCGTCCGATTCAAACGTCAGTGTGTACGGCCAGATACGAATCGTTTCTCCGGGTGCGAGCTCGACGGTTTCCCCGCCGATCACCTCGCGGTCGCCTACCATGCAGCTGTTGATGCCCATGTTTTCCAACAACAGAGCACCATTGTCTCTGCGGACAATGGCCTGCCGTTTGGAAACGAGTGGACTCTTCAGCACAATGGTGTTGGACGGATCACGGCCGATGTGCACGCGTTCGTCATCGGTTTCCACCAGCAGGCGGCGACTGTCGTGGACTTTGTTGTACCAGACTTTCATGACACGATCTGTCAATCAGGATTGCGGGATGAATCAGCCGGAGTCGCATCGGCGGGCGGTGTTTTGGCCGACAACAGAATGATCTGCACTCCTGAGTTGCCGGTCAATCTCAGCGCGTCAAACAACCGCTGAGCTTCCTTTCCGGACGGGCCGTCGCTGGCAACGCGAATGCCGATCAGGTTTTCCTGCCCGGTGGTGGCTCCCCGCGAACGCAGGATTTCCTTGCGGCCGCGGCGGTTGCCCAGCGTCAGAACTTCAAACGGTCCGAATTCCTCGGACTGTCTCAGGCTCTGCGGAACAGCGGCCGAACCCTTCGGCGGGGCGTTGCCGCGGGCGCCTTTGGCCGCGGTGAACATGGGCACGACGAAGCGTACCAGGTTGCCGGGATTGACATGATCCGGAGTGAAACTCCGCTGGTCCACCGGCACCCAGCGGAGCACTTCGTTTTCTCCGAGCAGTTCGCTGACGTCCCGCTGGGGGGGTGTTTTCAGGTCGTAGCGCAATAAGATCTCGGAACCACTGAACGAACGCGGGGAGGTCTGGCCGACGACGGTGTCCAGATCACTCCAACGAACGGCCACGGTTTCCAGGTGTCCCAGGTTGTTTTCCGGAATGTCAACTTTCTCGAAATGTGATTTCTTGAATCGGTCCCCGACGTCGATCTGCGTGCCGGACTTGACTACGACGAAGGAGACTTTCACAAAGTCCTTGGCGTGACCGGTGATGTAGAACCAGTTGCAGACGGCGGCCACAATTCCCAATGCGACCGCGATCAGGATGCCCTGTAAACCCTTCATGGATTCCCTCGTTGCTGGTCGGATGCTTGTCGAGTGGCCATTAACACACCGCTCAACCGGTTACTGTTGGTGTTGGAAAACAATACGTCGATCCACAACGAACCGGTGTCTTGTTCCAGTCCGAAACGGGCGGTGCAACATTGCTTGTCGGTTGTCCAATCCCGGAACTTGACACCTTGACGTTCAGCAAACCAGGATTCGAAATGGGTTTGCCAGTCACCAAGAGGTCCCGTTCCGGCAAACGCCACGACGGCGCCAGCCGTTTCGGAGCGGATGGACATCAGCTGCCTGGCGGATTCTGGCAACTCAAACTGTGGCATGTCAAACTCAGCTGACCCGCGAACCGGGTGAAACAGAAAGGTTGTCCACTGCTGATCCCTAAACGGGAACAGAATCCCCCAGGATACCACGCGATCGGTTGGTTTCTGGCGGGATCCGTCTGGGGGGTTCTGCGGCCGAGTGTGGCAGCGCCGCACGCCAACGAACATCCGTGTGGGGTAGTCGATGCGATACAATCTCCAGTCTCCGCCATTTGCGACCGGCCGTTGATCGGCCAATGTCTTCAGAAGTACCGACTCGTTCTTGTTTGCAGCCGTTGTGGGAGCTTCCGCATGCGCGCTGTGCCAGCGGCAGCGCGCCATCAGGGTTTGGCTGGCCTCGGCGGCAGTGCCCCTCAGCGTCTGCCGTTCCACGGTGTACGGGTTGGAGCCGAAGTCGATCGCGACCGGTCTCCCGTCGACCCCCCAGGGCAGGCTGTGGCCCAGCCATTGGTCTGCGGCCAATTTGGGATGGACGCCCGGTCCGCGAGCGTCTTGCCACCAGTCGCGGAGCTTGCCGCCGATGCTCACCAAGCTGATTCCGAGTAACAGAATCACCAGCACATCCGTGGTGCGCCGGGCGATCCGCTTCGCCAACCAGCCGAAGTCGCGCTGCGGAAGACGCGTCGAGGGTGTCTGGGCACCGGCCTGGCCGAATGGGTCGTCGGTCATTGTCGTTTGATCCACCCGAATCACAGTTGGTTTTGGAACATCTGCAATTGGCGAATGTACTCCTGCCATTCTGCGATTTGCTCGGCCGCTCCTGGAGGCTGTGGATCCTGCGACTGCAGATTGTTGATCGCTTGTTGATACACTCCGATGTAGTAGTCGGTCATACGCTCCGGAACGCGTGCGATGGAATCGCGCAGGCGTTGCACCTGGTCTTGGCGAATCCGTTCTGGATCGGCCTCGCAGACTCGAGGTCTCAGCCGAGTTCCCCACAATGCCGAGATGCTGCCGCGTTCGGAGCCCAGCTGAATGGCCGGTCGAAAATCGGGGGAACGCTGGCCCAGCAGGCTGCGGACCTCGGGATCGCCTCCGGTGAGCGGCGGCAGATCATCGCGTTGAGGACTGTTGATCATGTTCAGCGCGGCGGTGATGTAGTCCACCGCCGGTTGGCCAATTCGGGCTTGCCAGTCGACATCGTAGGCAAACAGCACGCGGCGGGTCAGGTTGGACGCCATACCCATCGTGAAGAATTGCCAGCGTGAACCGTCAAACACGACGTGTGACCGAGAAAAGTCGAATTCGTGAGGCGGCAGCGGTTTCAGAATCGGATAATCGCGGCGAATGCGGACACGGCCCACCAGCAGCCCTTCTGCCATATCCAGCGTGTTGTCACGGATCGGCAGGAAGTTTCCGGTTTCCTGATCCACCAGTAAGGGACCACGGACCGCGGGGTGCTGGATGAAGGGATCTTGTGCAAACAGCGGCGGATCGTCTTGTTCGGACTGCATGGTCGCTGAGGCGGGCCAGTTCCCGGGATGCGGATCGTTGTGCCCGGTTCTCAACTCGAGATTCCGCCAGACAGCCTGTCGGGCGTTGGCATGCGTGCGGGCCTTCCAGGCCCCGGCCGTTCCCATGATCATCATCAAGGCCATCACGAACAGCATGATGGGCAAATACAACACCAGCTCCAGGGGAGCAATTCCACGACGGTTGTGGCTGCGGTGTGTGCACGGTTTCACACGTCTTTGCATGGACGTTCCTCAGTGGGTGCTGATTTTCTTGATGTCGCTGATCGTGGCATTGCCCAGATTCGGGGGTCGAAATTCCGCGAAGTTCCCTCCCGGATTCGTCTGCAGGATGTCCGGTAGCGTCACCACGGTGGCGGGCACCAGCCGGACCGTCCAGTTCTGATTGAGCATATCCCAATAGGTGGGCCAGTTCTCGCGAGGCCAGCGTTCCAATTCCGGCGACTGGTCCCCGGGTTGGGGCGGCGGCTGCGGAAGATCAATCCCGCCGTCGAAGCCAAAACTGCCGCCAAGACCGATGCGTTGTGTCGGACTCCCATGACCAGCGTAGGTCAGGAATCGCCGAGGAAACGGAATATATAGTTGGACTTGGGCAAACGTCAGGGCATCCGCGTGCGGTTCGAGCGGGTTATGGAACAGACCCGGTCCGGTTTCCCGCGGATGACGGCGGTAAACGGTGGCCACGAAATGGAAGTCGGCTTCCAGATATGTGCGGACGTCGAATCGCTGTTGTAGCTGCGTCATCAGTTCCGACCGATCGGCTTCTCTTCTGCGCGACAGTCCTGTTTGCAGTTCCAGACCTCTGAGGATTTCTTCGAGCCCCTGTTGGCCATCTACGAATCGCATCTGCATCGGCAAATTTGTTTCGGGGTACTCTTCATTCAACAGTTCTTCGAGGGCAGCACATGTCAGGATTCTCCAGATGTTGCTGAACTGTGACATCTGGCCTTCGCGGTCGAACAGCTGCAGCTTGTCTCGGTTCCATTGTTCCAGGTAATACTTGGCCAGTTGGCGGCGCTGTTCCACAGCGGCTGAAAAATACTGTTCGGGATTGGGGACCGCGGCGTAGTCGGATTGGGCGGGGTCGGGATCAACGATCGGCAGCGTACGGGTCAGCGGATCAAATTCGTTTGTCTGAAACAACGGTTCGACGGATGTTCGCCAGAGCACACCCCGCTGGTGACCGCGTTCCGATGACGCAGCGGGCGGCGAGGAAGACAGGTTGTTCAGTTGCTGGTTCGTCAGACCGTGTCGGTAGGCGATTTCGTTGGTGGCGTGCTGGGCCAGCGTCGGCGTCGATTCGATCACGGTGCGTTGAAATGCCGGGATCAATCCGCCGCCGGATGTCGCGTCCGGATTGCCGGGGTCGCTGTCGCCCTGCAACACGTATTCGAATACCGACAGTGCGAAGTCGGATGAGACTTGCGTCATTTCGCCAAAGGTGGCGATCAACGCGCGTTCCTGCGCGATCTGTGTATCGATGGCCGAAGACAGATCGCTGAATTTCTCGTATTCGGCCCGCGAAAACAACTCGCCATTGCGCTCCCAGGCGTCGAGAATTTCCGGGGTCAGTTGTTCCGCATTCCGGTCGCGCCCCTCACGCAAGTAGGCCGTAATGGCAAACACATCGCACAGCAGATGGTTGCTGAATGCTACGGAGTTCATACCGCGGGAAAGCACCAGGCCGCCCGAATACGCGGCTGCATCGGCGGCATTCTGCATCCGCAGTTTGTCATCCACGTGCGTGGCCACGTTGACGATCATGATCAACAGCATGGTGAACATCAGCAGAGTGAACACGGTCAGGATGCTGATGGTTCCGCGTTCGTCCGAGTGAATTCCGGCAAGTCGTCTGCGCGCACGCTCCGCTCGGCGCAGCAGCTCACGGGTCACGGATGTCGTTGCTGACGATCCGCGTTCCGCTCCCGGATTTGCGGATTGCTCCGGGGGCTGATGGGACGTGTTATCGAGTTGACTGGACATAGGGAATTACGGATTGGAGGCCTTCGTTGGTCATCGTGGCTGAAGCCCAGATGGATGTTGTGTACACACGCTCGCCGGCCGGCAAGGGTTTCTGATCGACGCGGCTGCTGACGCGATCTGGCTGACCATCGGCACGCACCAGCAGCCTGGCCAGGTAACGGGCCGGTCCTGGCAGCAGCGCGAATTCGTGGGTGACGGTGACCGTCACCGGATCCTGCCAGCCGACCTGGTGAGCATTCCAGCTGCGGATGGCATTTCCCGAGTCGTCGAACAAGATGTTGCCATCGCCGTCTTGGACGGCTTCTCGCGGGTTGTAGGTTGGTCCACTGTGGGTGTTCTTGTCGATCCACTCGATACGGACGGCCGTATTGCGAACGGCATACGCGATCTTGTTGGCGAGTCTCTGGGGGATGCGGGTGTTGGTTTGCGATTCGGGGACCATCGCCGAGTAGAATTTCGCCAGGGCGTCCGACACCGATTCGTTTTGCTGCTGGTTGTCCAGGCCCAGGTCACGTGACGGGGCCAACGGCAGGCAGGCCATGGCGGCAGCTGTGTACACATAGGCGTACTTTGAAGAGCGGGGATCGGAGCTCATCGAGTGGTATTCCCACATGGCCAGATTCGAATCCGAGTTGGCAGACGTAAAGACCAGCAGGATGGGATTGTTTTCCGATATCGGCGCCGGCAACACGTTGGCCGGTTCGTCGATCAGCGACGAGTCCGCCATGATCTCGGCGGGAATCCAGACCGCAGCCGAACGCGCCGTGGCAAATGCGGCGTAGTTGACGACGATCGTGCCGATCATCAACTGACTGACCTGCACGATGAACATCACGATCATGATAAACAGCGGCAGAGTCAGCACGAATGCGAGACTCTGCACTCCGCCGTCCTGACATCGGTGCAGTGACCGCAGTCGGGACAGGTTCCACCGCGCTGGGCTGCAATGCATGACCAGCCGCAACAGCACGAAGGCAACCGCCAACGCGATCAGGCAGGGCCAACATGACACCAGGATGGCTCGGTGCACAAATCACTCTCCGCTCGAACGTGTTCGCTTCTTCGGCTGCCGACCTGCGGGCCGCGGAAGCGATCGGTTTCCAGTTCAGTTGATCCAAGAGTCAATCAGGGGCCGTCCCTGCACCAAGCAGGCGGCGGCCAGACCCGAGGGGGCCAAAAACAGCCACCGCTCCAGCGGTTGTCGCTCCTTTTCGGTCAGTGGAATCCAGCTCCGCGAACGCACGACAAGTTTCAGATGACGGGCTGTTCCGATCAGGATATTCAGAGCGCCGGCCTGCCAGATCAGGATGGCCATCCCGACCAGGCTGCCCAGGACAAATGTCCACAGCAACGCTTCGATGCCGCGTTGCACTCCCAGAAATGCACCCATCATCGCCAGCAATTTGACGTCGCCCCCACCCACGTTGAACAAAACGAAGCAGAGCAGCATGATGCTGCCGCAAACCAACAGGCCCGCTACGCTGTCCTGTAACGCTGGCCAGCCGCGCTCGCACACATGGACAATCATGGCCAGCAACATGCCGGGATAGGTTGTCCAGTTATAGATTTTGTGCCGGGTTACGTCCGTGATCGTGGCGACGATCAACAGGCCGATCAGGAATATGGAGGACACCGTTCGACCACCCGGTCATTGGTTGTTCTTCAAATTGTCGGACTCGCTCTCGAGATCCTCCATGCCCCGATAGAAGTAATCACGAATCTTCGGCCATCCAAACTTGAGTATGAAAATCAGAATGGGGATCGCGATCGCGCCGATGATCAGGATTGTCTCGAGGCTGACAGCGCCGCGCTCGTCCGTGTGCACACGGGCCAGCAGTGTTTTCGTGGTAACCTTCATGCCAGGGGCCTTTTTAGCTGCTTTGGTCACGCGTTCCTCACTGGATGTCGTTCCCGGTTTCAGACCTTGATTACAGGAATGGCCAGGCGATCAGAATACACGACATTTCGTAGACAAGTTCCAAAACGTGTTTTCCGGCTGGGATCACGATGAGTGCCAGCGGAAGAATGATACCCACGACGAGTATATAGTCTAAAGTGGCCGCGCCCAAACGCATGTGCCGGGCCGGGCACGCTGCCTTGCGGGACCTGATTCTCATTCTCCGTACTCACAATCGGACACGATTTCGCGCAGTGGGCCCGAACAATGCGCCGCTCATCAGCCAGTCATGCACTTCAACACCGCGGGTCAGCGATCGGGTCGCTGTATTTGAACTTGAGATCACTTGTGAGCGTTTTCGCAGGCGATCCGCTGCGCGGTGACCTGCCAGGGGCCGGCGCAATGCGCCCAGCATGACAAATTGCCCCGCTGGCAACCAAACGGACAGTGCTGTCGCCAGGACCTGCCTGTTCATCGTATATGTTTGAACGTGGAAACTCCAGTTCATTAACTGGTCAACCGCTCCCGTCGGCGGCCCGGGACCAATTTGTCTTGAGGGACCGGAAATCCAGGTCATCGGGGTCATCAGGGTCTCCCGACCTGCATTGTCAGTCTCGCTGCGCGGCGCGGGTCCGCAACGCAAGCAATGGTCTTCCGGAGGCCGCCGTCGATTGGTGTGCAGAACCTGCATGTGTTCGACAGCGCGATTCCGTTCGACAGTTGGGTGTTGGTGTGGAAGGCGGTCGCGTCGCCCGGGGGCCCCGACCCATCGGAACGCGTGAGCGGCCGGTGCCGTACGGGACACGCTGCGGTGTGTGTTGTTCGTGGTTTGTGTGGCATGGATTGTCCGTGTGAAGGACTGCGCGACCCAAGAAAGACTGCGGGAATCGACTGGCAACACGGGACGCACGGTGTGGGATCGCGGGCGGCAGCCCGCAAGACTCCGGCTGGATTGCCAGGGTCGCTGACGGGTTTGAGTGTCTCCACGCGGATGGATATGATGGCCGCTGATCGAGATTGCGCACCGGTGTGGGACGTGTTCTCGAATTCCAGTGGCCTGTGAATGACCCACCGCCGGGCTGCGGTGCTGGCGGGGTCAACGAGTGGACGATGCGAGCTGAGATCATCGCCATCGGGACCGAGTTGACGACCGGTGCCAAGCTGGATACGAACAGCCAATGGCTGAGCGTGGAGTTGTCGCGGCTGGGAATTCCGGTGCAGTACCACACCACGGTGGCGGATGGTCTGGACGAGATGCTGGACGTTTTCCGCTTGGCCACTCAGCGAGCCGACCTGGTGATCATCACCGGTGGGTTGGGTCCGACGTTGGACGACCTGACACGCCAGGCATTGGCGGCGATGCTGGACTGTGAATTGATTCTCGATCCACAGTCGTTGGACGTCATTCACGGGATGTTCGCCAGCCGGGGTCGCACGATGCCGGAGCGGAACAGGATTCAGGCCATGTTTCCGCAGGGCAGTGAACCGATTCCCAATCATCGCGGGACCGCTCCCGGCATTTGGCTGGACGTGTCCTGCAGTGCGGAAGGGCCGGGCAGCCAGATGGCCGTATTGCCGGGTGTGCCCAGCGAAATGAAGTACATGTTCCATGAGTTTGTCAGGCCGCGGTTGCCAAGCAGTGGCCGAGTGATACGCAGTGCGCGTGTGCATTGCTTTGGCAGTGGTGAATCCGCGATCGAGGAAATGCTCGGCGATCTCACGGCACGCGGCCGTAATCCCGAGGTTGGGATTACGGCGCACGAGGCGACGATTACGTTGCGCATCGCGGCGCATGGGGCAACGGTCGAGGAATGTGCATCTCGGATCGAACAGACTCGGCTCACCATCCGCGAAACGCTGGGATCACTGGTGTTCGGTGAAGAGGATCAGGAGCTACAGGATGTTGTCGTCGCGATGTTGGTCAGTCGGGGCAAGACGCTGGCGACGGTCGAGCAGGGGACGGGTGGCCTGTTAGCGCAGCGTTTGACGAGTGCTGCGGGGATCGAACAGGTGTACCGACAGGGCACAGTCATGACAGGCAATGCGCTGACAGACCGTTCGGATCTGGCTCACACAGGGTCCCTGGAGACGTCGCCTGCCCCCAGTCTGGATTGGGAACAGCAGGCGCTGTTGCTGGCGCAGCAGTGTCGCCAGCGGAGTGGCGTGGACTACGGACTTGCGGTCGGAGCGTTGGTGGAGGAGAGTTCTGCGGCGCCGACGATGCACGTGGGCCTATCCGGGAGCGGATTCGATGCGGCCTGTGGCGTCACGCAGATCGGTGATCCGGCGATCATGCAGGGCCGGACTGCGAAAACGGCCCTCGATCGCTTACGACTGCACTTGCTACAAGGGTGAGCGTTGCGACGTCAATCGATCTCGCTCGCGGACAGCACGCGGGTGCCGATGGGTTCTCCGGCGATCACGCGCTCGATGTTTCCCGTGGACTGATAGTTGAACACCACGATCGGGATGCGGTGTTCCATGCAGTGGTGAACGGCCTGAGCGTCCATGACCTGCAGGTTTTGGCGGAGAACATCCTGGTAGGATATTTCGGAGAAACGCACGGCGTGCGGGTTTTTTTCGGGATCGTCTGCATACACCCCGTCGACGCGGGTGCCTTTGAGCACGACATCGGCGTCGATTTCGCGGGCGCGGAGCGCGGCGGCGGTATCGGTGGTCACAAACGGGCTGCCGGTTCCGGCGGCCAGGATCACGACACGGCCCTTTTCCAGGTGGCGGACGCACCGCCGGCGGATGAAGGGCTCCGCCACGCCCTCCATGCGGATCGCCGTTTGCAAACGGGTGGGGACTCCGGCGTTTTCCAACGCGTCCTGCAGCGCCAGTCCGTTGACAACGGTGGCCAGCATTCCCATGTAGTGGGCGGTGGATGGATTGATCGCCTCACTGACCGCGGCAAACTGTTTGCCGCGCAGAATGTTGCCTCCGCCACAGACGATGGCCAGTTGGACTCCCGAATCCATGACCCGTTTGATCTGTTCGGCGGTCAAAGCCACCTGGCTCATGGTGATTCCGGATTCCCCGCTGCGGCAAAAGCTCTCGCCACTGAGTTTCAGCAACACCCGTTGGTAGGCGGGTTGCATGTTGCGCGTGTCGTCCGTCATGGCGCGATCACTTTCACTCCCGCAGCGGGAGTTGCTCGTGGGTCAGGTCCAGTGCTCGCAGACTTGCGGGCAGTGTTTCAGTTGCCGATCACCCAGCGATGGAAGCTGCCGGGTTTGAAACCGTTTTCGGCGAGGACCTGGCTGACAGTCTTGGAATCGTCCTTGGCGAACGGCTGCAACACCAGTACTCCCTGTTCCACATAGAAGTTCTTCATGCGGCCGTCAACGATTTTCTCGATGATGTTCTCGGGTTTCCCGGTTGCTCGAGCCTCGGCACTGAGCCGTTCTCGTTCGGCGTCGACTTCTGCCGAATTCAGTTCTTCGACAGAGCACACAGTGGGCCGCAATGCGGCGATGTGCATCGCCACATCGCGCAGGATGCCGTGTTGCAAATCCTCGCCTTCGGCCAGAAACAGAACACCGGTTTTGCCGTCGTGATGCACATAGCCGCCGACAGGTCCGGGGACCCGGGCCAGGCGATTCACCACGATTTTCTCGCGGATTTTCCCCACCATTTCATCGAACAGTTCCTGGAGCGTCTGGTCCTGGCCGGCCGGG
>Ga0315336_1003430_pt1 | contig 21104 bp, 13 predicted proteins | sample ASW5metaG_FD_204512 | JGI IMG/M metagenome (GOLD analysis project Ga0315336, IMG submission 204512) | Ammonia-oxidizing marine archaeal communities from Monterey Bay, California, United States - ASW #5 | ecosystem: Environmental > Aquatic > Marine > Intertidal zone | place: USA: California... | reverse complement strand
ACTATCACCGCGCACGTCACCGCCTCGAATCACGATGCCGAAGAACATTTGAACAGCCGGGCGTATGGTGATCAAAGTGAGGATCAAGGTGAGATGGAAGACTTGGCCAGTACTGATCTGGAGATTGGTTCTGAACAAGAGAATGGGCTGGATTGGCAAGCGGTTGGGGTTCAATTTTCCAACTTGGGAATTGCACAAGGCTCGACAATCAACAGTGCAATACTTCGTTTCGAGATTAGAGATCTTAATGATGATTGGGGCGACAAAAATTTTACGATCTTTGCCGACGATGTAGGTGGTTCGGCTAACTTCACTGAAGTTGATTTTAACCTTTCCAGTCGCGCACGGTCTTCTGCAGCGGTGCCTTGGTTTCTTGATAGGACGGGTATTGCAGCTGGAAATAATTACGATAGCCCTGATCTCGCGGCCTTGGTTCAAGAGGTTGTTAACCGTGAAGATTGGTCAGAGAACAACCAATTATCTCTCTTGGTTTTCCCGAATGTCTACCTGGCCAACACGGCTGGTGGCAATACCCCAGTTTCTGACATCGGGTTTTATTCATTTGACGACTCAACGGGTGCGGCTCCTCAGTTGATTGTCGATTTCACTGCCATTCCAGAGCCAGCCTCGGTCACAATCCTGGGTCTGATTGGAACGGTTGGACTGCTACGCCGCAGACGAGTGTTCCTGGCGTCGGGCCGCCTGCGGTGGCTGAAATCCGCTTTGCTGACTGTCGCCGCCGGTGCCGCGCTGGCCCCGGTGGCCTATGCCCTCGACGGCGGTACCCTGCGCGTGAATCCCCGCAGCGGCTGGAGCGCCTTTGAAGTCATTTCCGTCGGTGACAACCCCTCGGGAGATGGTTTTAGCTGGTCCATGCCAGGCACCTTCGACGGCCTGGGGGCTTGGATGAGCGATTCTTCGACGATGCGTCTGCTGGTCAACCACGAAATCACTGATGCTGCGATCAGTGAGGTCAATCTGAGCCTCACCAGTTTCCAGACCGCCATCAGCAATACCATCAGCGGTGGCAGCACCGGTGGCGTCACGTTCGTCAACTCGGCCCGGCAGGCCTACGACCGCTGGAGCAGCAACGGCGGAGCGAACTGGACCAACACCACCAACACTTCCAACACCAGCTTCTCTCGTTTCTGTTCGGGCCAGTCGTACACCCCCGACACCTTCGGGGCCGGGCGCGGGTTCGTCGATGACATTTACATCACTGGCGAGGAAGTGTTCGCGCAGAGTGGAAGATTGTTTGCTTTGGACCTCACCAACCGCGACTTCTACCAGCTTAGCGGCGCCACTGGCAGCGCCACCGGCGGTATCGGCGGTATGCCCTACGACTCGTGGGAGAACGCGGCTCTTTTAGACACCAGAGAGACCAATCACGTGGCCCTGCTCCTCTCGCCCGACGGCGGTTCCCAGGACATGAAACTCTACGTCGGCGAAAAAGGTAAGGGCACCAACGGCCATGCCTCGAACGACCTGCTGGCCCGCAACGGCCTGGCCTGGGGCAGCTACTACTACCTCAACGACACGCTACCCACCAGCGGCACCTCGACCAACGGCAGATTCGACACGACCGCCTCGGGCGCGCTTAGCTCCAGCAAACTGGAAGATGTCGACACCAGCCCCAGCGATCCCACCCGGGTCGTACTCGGGGACCAAACCTCGGGATTGTTCACCTTTGACTTCTTGCTTGATTTCACCGGCGGCAGTTTCAGCGCCGCTGGTTCCGGATTTTCGATCACCAAGGTCCTGAATCACGTCAACGACGTCGACGATACCTTCGGAGATGCCGACAACGTGGACTGGAGCGATGCCACCACCCTGGGCGGCACCACCTATGCCGATGGCCTGATCTTCGTCAACGAAGATACCGGCACCGGTAATGGTGAGATCTGGATGTTGGAGCCCGATGGCAGTGGTTTGACCAAGATCGGCGACACCACCGGTATCAGCGGATCGTCCGAGACGTCGGGCATCCTCGACATCTCTGTGATGGTGGGCTACAACCCCGGCAGCGTGCTGCTGACCAACAACCAGGGCAGTAACGCTTCGCTCAGCGTGCTGATCAACCCCGCCGCCGACCCTATCGCCGAGGTCATTACCGACGCGGCCGACTACACGGTCTGGCGCGATACCTTGGGGCAAAACGTAACTCCGGGAACAGGGGCCGACGGCAACGGAGATGGCTATATCAGTCTGGACGACTACCTGTTTTGGAAAAATCATTTTGGGACCCCCGCAGCGACCACCGCGACATCAAGCACACAGGTTCCAGAACCGGCGACTGTGCTATTGGTCTTGATGGCCCCGTTATTATCGGGCATCCGCTGGTCCTGCTGATGCGCGGCGTTTAAACCGGAGTTTGGCCAATCTCCCCCCGTATCGGCAGCCCTGACTGATGGCCTTTGACGGACCATGGTGCGACTCACTTTTTACCTGTTCTTTTTGACAGCCGGCACACTGGCGCCCGTTTTTTCAACAGAGAAAATCGATGAGCCAAAAGGTGCCCGGTATCTGTTTTATGTTGCGCCCACCGGCAACGACCAGTGGTCAGGCGAACTTGCGGCTGCTAACCCGTCAGGCGGAATGTTCCTTCATCCGGTAATGTTCATCGGCCTCTTTGTTCCAGGGCTGCGCGAGGATCGTGTCGATCAGGTCGCGGGCCTGCTCAAAGGTGCGGGTTCGCGGGTCGTCCATGAGTGACAAGAGCAGGGGCCGGCGATCGCCGCGCAGAAATGCGTCGTGGAGGTTTTCCATCCGCGCCAGTCTGGGCAGCAGCACATTATTGACGATCAAAGGCGGAAGCCGACCGACCGGCACGTTCTGGATCCCGCGGCCGTTGACGACAACCGGAATCTCCACCAGGACATCATCGGGAATGCCTTCGATCGCACCCCGGTTGGGGACATTCAACTGCAAATGCATTTCGTGATCGTTGGCCATGGCGTCGATGATCTGGATATGTTGCTCACTGTGCCGCTTTAGCGGAAACTCCTCGAGCAAGCTGGCGCCTGGCTCGCCCGCCAGTCGAGCCAGGTTTTCCTGCACTTTCGGTTTGCGGTCAAGATACTCGGCCCACCTAATCTCGGAGTCGAACCCTCCGTCGTTGCCGTACCAGCGTTTCTTTTCTTCAAAGCTGATGTGATGCCACCAGGGAGTCGCACAGCGGGTGGCGTCGCCGATGGGAAACAAGCCGTACAGGCGATAGGCGTCGATGGCGCCGGGCGACATCTCCTCGACATAGTCGCCATCACGCCACAACGCTGCGGATTCGTTTTCGATCCACCGATCAATGAGTGGATAGGCGTCCTTGCCCTGGTAGCGGAATTGCGTCAGGAAAATGTAGTGGTTGAATCCGGCCATCTGGGTGTCGGTGTCCTCGGGGTCCAGTCCCAATGTGTCGGCAACATGACAAAACGCGAAGTGACCGTGACATACGCCAACCGTCTTGAGATTGGTTTGCCGGGTGATGAGATTCGTGCCGTCGAACACCGGGTTGGCGGTTTGGATCAGCCAGGCCTCGGGGCATAGCTCCTCCATGTCGCGGGCAAGACCCATCAGAAAGCGGAACTGGTGGTAGGCGCCGATTCCGCCATAGTAACAGGAAACACGGTCGCCGATTCCGCGGTAGTAACCGGCTTCTTCGGCAATCTTGCGTTCTTCTTCGAGCGGCCCGTAGCCGCCGATCTTGACGGCGGAGATCACAAAGTCGGCGCCCACAAGTGCCTCTCGGCGATCGGTTACGGCAACCAGTTCGAGTCGCCCCCCCGTTTCCGCGCACAGGCGAATTGCCAGCGTATGGGCAACCTGAAGGCGCTGGGGGTCGATATCAACGAGCGCAAGCGTGCTGCCCGCGAGGCCGTCGGTATTGACGATGTCGCGGATGAGATCCAGGGAAAAGCAAGCGCTGCCTGCGCCAATGAGTACGATATTGGGCATGGATGGCTTGGAACTCCTCGTTGTTTCCCCGACATTTCCCACATGGATCAGCCTGGAACCGCTCCAGATCTGCCTCGCCGCGTATTGTAGCGGTTCCGCCCCCTCCCGTGTCTGGCGCGAACAAAGCTTTTTAAAAAACTTCCGGCTACGGCACGACCAGGGCCTTTTCGCGTCACCTCAAACAGCTGGCCGCGCAAGTGTTAAATGGCAAGAGTTGATGCCAATCGCTGGACAACTCTGGTAGAATGCGCCGTTCACGTCGATGTCGTGCCTCACTCAGTCGCAGTCAAATCCTCGGAAACCATTATGATTCTCATTCCCAGGTCAACGTTCCTCACCGCGGCTCTCTCACTGGCAATTTCTATTGCAATCCTGCTCACAGGTGACTCGCAGAGCCCGACAGGCAATGGCGTAGCGCGGGCCAATCCAGTTGAGTCTGCTCCGAACACACCCCCAAATCGACGCATCCTCTACAATTTCGATGGCGACTCCTGCTTCTACACACGCGCTGGCTTTAAGCATCCGGTCGCGCTAAACGTCGAGGACGTCAAGCGGTTGATCGATGAGATCGCCTATGAAGACAGCCAGGTCGATACAATGCTCCTCTGCCTGAACGCGGCGACCATGTACTATCCGACCAAGGTCGGCACAATGCGCGGCGCACTCACACCGCGCGACCAACGTGCGGAAAAATGGCCCCGCCGTGAGCAGCAGCGGGTTGAGAATATTGAGCGGTTCTTTGCCCAGGGAATCGATCCTTTTGCGCTCATGTTCAGTGAAGCCCGCCAGCACGGCCTGGAGGTGCTCATCACCTTCCGCATGAACGACGCCCACGGGAACGAGTTTTTGCGGACGAAGTTCTGGGAGGAAAACCCGGCGTATCAACTGCCTGATGGCGCACTTGACTTCAGCCACAAGGCGGTGCGCGATCACGTCTTTGCGCTTATCGAAGAGGTGACGCGGCGTTACGACACCGATGGGCTGGAACTTGACTTCAATCGTTTTCCGACGTTTTTTCGTGAATCTGAGCCGCACGAGTTGCGCATCGAAAAGATCAACGCACTCGTAAAGCGCGTGCGCGAACTTCTCAACAAGCTTGGTAAAGAACGCGACAAGCGCCTGGTGCTGGGTGCACGGATTCCGTCGAACTACGGCGCGACCCCCCCCACCTACGAGACCTCCCTCGCAATTGGGTGTGATCCGGCAGCGTGGGCCCGCAACGGGTGGGTCGATTTCCTGGTCGTTGCGGAATTTGTCCTACAGCGCTATGACCTGCCAATTGCACCATGGAAAAAGCAGATCACCCAGGTTCCCATCTATGGAAGTATCGAATGTGCCGAACCCGGCGGACTCGAAAACCGGCTCACACCCGCCAAGTATCGGCGGGCGGCTCGCCACTTGTGGGACGATGGCGCCGACGGAATTTATCTCTTCAACTTCTTTACCCCTCGCGAGCACGGTGAGAACTCGCACGAGCCACCCTTCGAAGTGCTCGGTGACCTGGGCGATCGCCAGACGCTAAAGCAGTGAGTGACCGTGCCGCGTACCGCCGGGCGTCAAACCATTCCGCAAGGCGTCGGGATGTGTTTCGCAACCGGTGTTGCGTTATTTGTCGCTCGTGAGCCAGGCCACGTTGAATCGGGCCAGCGTAATGTTGGCGTAACCGTCTTTCTCGAAAAGCAAGAGAATCTCCTGCTGCTGGTTGAGTGCCAGGTCAGAATACGCCGCACCGCCCTCGTGAATCACCTTGGCAACCGGCCAGGACTTGCACTCATCGTAACTCATGTGGACCGTCATTCGTGTGCGCGCCTGGGGATTCCCTGGCCATGCAGCGATGATTCGATTCCGATCACTCTTTCCCTTCCGGGATATCCGTAAGATGCTGCCCTGGCAGGGCGGGGCGGGCAAACGAGGATCAAATTTCGAATCGGTCCAGCTCAACCCGCCATCAGTGCTGAATTGATACGCCCGCTCAGGTTCGTCGTGGCAGCCGCGGGCGGTCATGTACATCGTGTTGGGCGCCAGCTCCACGACTTCGCATTCGTCCGACACGTCGTGGCTACCGGTTCCGCCGACTTGCCAGCTCTTGCCACCATCGTCACTGTAGAAAATATAAGAGATTTGTGGGCCGCCATACGGTATGTCTTTTTCCACGCCCGCCCAGCAAGGAACGACAAGTCGTCCATTCTGCAACTGAATGCCGTGACCCGGTCCAGGTCCTACCCAGTGCCAGTCCTTCATCAGTGCACTCTTGGTGATGTCGACCGGGTCCGACCAGCTGCGGCCGTCGTCGCTACTCTCCTTGATGTGCACAGCCTGGTTGTCGATCGAATACGGCACAAAAATCTTTCCCGTGCGGCTGTCCACAACCGGGCAGGGGTTGCCAACCGTGTGATCTCCCTGGTCGTCGACGATGCTCATCGGGCCCCATGTCTGGCCGCCGTCTTCGCTGCGGCGCAGGACCAGGTCGATGTCGCCGTAGTCGCGCCGATTGTTCTTGCGGGCTTCACAAAAGGCCAGCACAGACCCCTTGGGAGTGGCCACCAGCGCCGGAATTCGAAACGTGTGGTAACCATGGTCCCCCTGCTTGAAGAGGACCTGTTCGGTTAAAAATGGCCTGGCCGCTTGGGTTGACTCACAACCAGGTAACACGGTCGCAACGAACAAGACGAACTGGATACAGCGTATAGGGTACTTTTGTTCTCGAAGTGTTGGCTGTCTCAAAATACGCTCCTTAATGATAACGCCCTCGTGGTAGGGGAGCTTGGCCCGCCGACCAGCAAAGTTACCAGAACTTATTCGTCAAAACGTCAAAATTGCGTTGAGTGCTCCAACGCTGGATAATTATAGCAGGCCGGCGTGGTTTAATTTTCCCCGCCCCTTGTAGTTCCCCGGGAATTCCCCTGGTAAGCTCTGCGCCGCTGTGAATTACGACAAGGACCAGCATGCCCGGCGGAGCAGTCGACCGGGCCCGTTCTCACTCCCGTGGTCAAAGTACCGACCGGCCGGTATGCTGCGACACCATGTCATCACCGAACCGTCCGATTTCTCCGTACACCCACTTTGCCAGTTTTGGACGCTGGCTCGAAATGGAGAGCGATGCCGAACGCGAGCGGCTGGAAGAACGTCGTGAGGTACAATCTTCCGCGGCTGCCGAACGTACCGGTGAGACCTTGCTCGACATGGTAGTTCGTAGTCACGCCACCGGCCTGGGCGGGCGTTACCTGGTGACCTTCCACAAACGCCGCTTTCCCGACCGCCTGCCGTGGCATCGCTTCAAGGTGGGCAGCCCGGTCAACGTCTCGGCCGAAGGTGAGGGGCGCACGCTGCAAGGGGTTGTGAGTGCGCGACGAGGCGACTCTCTGGAAATTGCGTTGGGGACGTGGCCCGAGGGCGACCACTTTCGGGTCGACATGATCCCCGACGAAATGACGCGAAAACGTCAGGAGACCGCCATGGCGGTTGCCGAAACTGCCACCGGCCGCCTCGGGCAGTTGCGCGACCTGCTGCTTTACCAGCGCACGCCTACGTTCCAGGCGGAGGTAGAGGTCGAGCGATCCGAACAACTCAACGATTCGCAGCATCAGGCCGTGGAATTTGCCATGTCAGCCAATGATCTTGCCGTTATTCATGGACCTCCCGGAACCGGCAAGACAACCACCGTAGTGGAGATTATTCGTCAAACCGTTGCCAATGGCCAACGCGTGCTTGCCTGCGCCCCGAGCAACACCGCCGTCGACAACCTGTTGGAGCGACTGGTGGTGGCTGGAGTTCAGGCTGTGCGTCTGGGACATCCGGCCCGTGTGTTGGACGTTGTGCGATCTCAGACACTCGACGCTCTGGTCGAAAAACACGAGACGCAAACGCTGATCCGAAAAATGCTGCAGGAAGCCGAGCAGCTTGACCGCAAAGCGAACCGCTTCACGCGCCGTCGCCCGGCACCGGGGCAAAAATATGAGCAGCGCCAGGAAGCACGCCAGTTGCGCAAACACGCGCGCCTGCTGGAACGGCATGCCATTAAGGACATCATTAACGAGGCAGAAGTTATTTGCGCAACCTGCAGCTTCGACTTCAACATTCTGGAAGACCAGTCGTTCGACCTGCTTGTCATTGACGAAGCGTGTCAAAGTGTTGAACCTGCTTGCTGGGTGCCGCTACGGTTTGCAGACCGTGTTGTGCTGGCAGGAGATCACTGCCAGCTCCCACCAACGATTCTGTCTCTCCCGGCCGCGCGAGAGGGATTTGATGTCAGCCTCATGCAGAGGCTGGTTGAACAGTATGGAGATTCGGTGACGCGGCAGCTGATGGTGCAACACCGTATGCACGAACAGATCATGCAGTTCTCGTCGCAGTACTTCTACAGCGGTACCCTCGTGGCCGACTCGTCGGTTCGTAGCCATCGTTTGACCGACCTGTCGGCCGTGACCGCCGAAGAACTTGACGACACGCCCGTGGTTTACATCGATACGGCAGGGGCCGGCTGGGAAGAACAGCAGGAACCCGACGGTCTGAGTCGACTGAACCCGAACGAAGGCCGCCTGGTATTGGACCAGGTAACGGCCCTGTGCAACGCGGGTGTATCTCCACGGGACATCGCCGTGATCGCTCCCTACGCCGCCCAGGTACGGTGGCTCCGGCACCACGCAGAACATGAAATGCTGGAAGTCGATACGGTCGATGGATTTCAAGGCCGCGAAAAAGAGGCCGTGATCATTTGCACCGTGCGCTCGAACAATCGTGGCGAGGTGGGATTCCTGGCCGATGCCCGCCGGATGAACGTGGCCTTGACCCGCGCACGCCGAAAACTGATCGTCATTGGGGATAGCGCCACACTTGCCACGGATCCGTTTTTTGCGCAACTACTGCAGTGGTTCGAAACGAGTGGCGCAACCCGTTCGGTGTGGGAGATAATGCCCGATCCCTAGGGCTCAAAACGCTCCCTGTGCAGACAGGTTTTCCCGCCGCTTGTAGTTCTCTGGAAAAATCGTCTGGCAGGTTCATGAGCCATGCGGTTTTCGGCAGCGACCATCATGCCGGGCGTAGTACGACCGGGACCTCTTCGCGTTCCTCAAACAGCTGGCCGCGCAAATGTTAAATGGCAAGAGTTGATACCGGTCCCTGGCATCGTCCACGAACCGGCCGATGGCCGTACCGGGGCCGCCAATTCTTATGGTTGCGGTCCATTGCCCAGCAACATCATGACCAGGCCAAGGATCACGACTTGGATCACCCAGCCGATCAGGCAGACGATAATGGCTCTTCCTGTACTGCGATAGTCAAGCGCCTGCCGGACGGCAATGATCATCGCGACCAGCATCCAGATGGCACATCCGAGAAACACGATTTGCGTGAACGAATCAAAGACTCCCGGTATGACGCCTAAAATTCGCAACAATCCGGGTGAGCTCGCGAATCCAATCGTCCGGAGCAACTGCCCCACATCGGCTTCGGTCTCCGCTTCGGGTAGGAACCTTGTCCCGATGAAGTAAGTGAGAAACGCCCAGATGTACCAGGCGAGTAGCGCGGCTACCGCGCCCAAGAGAAGCACGATCAGCCCCCCATTGCCGATGCCGATCCCGGCTGCCAGGCTCGAAAGCACCACGACGAGCATCGCCTGCCCGGTGGCGCCAGTGTCGGCCTCCACTTCTTCATACAGGCTAACGTCCAGTTTTGCCGCGCGGATCATGCGATTGCCGAGGCTTGCCATGGTATCTTTCCTTTGGCTGGTCGAGAATCTTGGCTGGTCGAGAATTTCCCGCTCTCAGAATATCGGCTTCCCATGATTTTTCACAAGCCGAATATGCGATCTGCCGTCAGGGAGAAACCCGGTCAGGGCCCTTTCATTGGGCCCTTGAGTGCGTAAGCGGCTGGCAGAAAACATCATGACCGGCAGGTTACTTGCTCTTGTTGCAATCGCTTTCGGGTCAGGTGTGTTTACAATGCACCCCACGACCGCCATTAGGTTTGTGGAGCAATGAAAGCCGACGGGATCCGCGTTTTCCAGCCCGGAATTCTGCATTTTCTTGGCAATCATGGCCGCCCCAGCGGGCCCCGCGCGTGGCCGTGTTGCGTTGTTCCTCGTGTGGCATTCGAACTAGAATAGTTCACCCTCGTAGAGTCCACCGCATTCCACTCCTGTCGCTTGCCGAAAAATCACCGATCTCGACGACCGATCACGCAGGGCGGTGGCCACCCCGGCAGTTGGAGCCTTCACATGAAACTCGGATTCGTCAGCGCAATACTTCCCGATTTGTCATTGGAGGAAGTTGTTCGATTCGCGGACGAAACCGGATACACATGCGTCGAATTGATGTGCTGGCCGGTGAGCAGGGCGGAGCGGAGATATGCGGGAGTGACGCACGTGGATGTCACCGACTTTGAAACCGAGCACGCGTCACCCATTCACAAAATGACCGCGCAGTACGGCATCGAAATCAGTGGACTGGGGTATTATCCCAACCCGCTGTCACCCGATCCGCAAGAGGCGCAACAGGCAGCCGACCACATCCGCAAGGTGATCCGGGCCACAGCGATGCTCGGTTTGCGGCAGATGAACACGTTCGTCGGCCGTGATTGGACCCGCTCAGTCGACGACAACTGGCCACGTTTTCTGGAGGTTTGGCAGCCAATTGTGGGTTTTGCTGAAGACCAGGGTGTGCGGATCGGTATCGAGAACTGTCCGATGCTGTTCACCGCCGACGAGTGGCCCGGCGGGAAGAACCTGGCTATTTCGCCGGCCATCTGGGAGCGGATGTTCAACGACATCGGCAGCGACAACCTGGGACTGAACTACGACCCGTCGCACATGATCTGGCAGCAGCTGGACTACTTGCAGCCGATCCGCGATTTCGCCGACCGCATCTTCCACGTCCACGCCAAGGATGTGCTGCTGGACCACCGGCGATTAAACCAGGTTGGCATTCTGGCGCATCCGCTGGACTACCACACTCCCAAACTTCCGGGGCTTGGCGATGTGGATTGGGGCCAGTTTTTTTCGGTACTCGGCGACATCGGTTATGCCGGGCCGGTGTGTGTTGAGGTTGAAGATCGGGCGTACGAAGGATCGCTGGAATCGCGCCAGGAGGCTCTGCGACTAAGTGCCAGCTACCTGCGCGAGTTCCTGCCAGGCTGAAAATTGGCGGTCCCACATTGGCTTTGTTGTACACGGTCTGCGAACCTTCCCGCGACGGGTGGTCTGTCCGCGCTACCTCTTTACGTCGATGTAGCAGTTGTGCCCCGGAAATTCCTCTCGTTTGGTGGTATAACATGACCGTGGGCGTAAACGCCCGGCGAATTAACCACCCGGAGGGCACTCTGGGACCCGGAAATGTTGGGTGGCTGGAGGTACAATTCTGGAACAAATTTCCCGGCAATCCGTAGGAAATTGCAAAGGGCCGCTGCCCAGCGAGTCTCCTGCCCGCGCGGGTTGAACCTGCCGCAGGGAAGGGCCCTCGTTAACGGCACGCCCTGGTGGAGGACGACCCATTGGCGCGATTTTGGCCCACCGTAAATAATAGGGTCGTTTCCCTTCCCTGCCGGTATTGCCTGCCACCCGATCAAAGCGGGGGCGGAAGTTTTATCCATTGTGAATCAACCGTTTTCTGGAATCCTGAACATGACAACAACACGCGAAAAAATTGACAGTTTGACAACCCAGATCAACTCCCAGAGCGAACCCTTTCGACAGATTACCTCGGAGGTCAACCGCGTGATGGTGGGTCAGGAAGAATTGATTCACCGGATGCTCGTCGGCCTGTTGACCGGTGGGCACCTGCTGATCGAAGGGGTACCCGGACTGGCAAAAACGACCGCCGTGGCAAGCCTGGCCAAAGCGGTGAACACCGGGTTTCAGCGGCTCCAGTTTACGCCAGACTTGTTGCCTGCCGACTTGATCGGAACACAAATTTATCGGCCCCAGGACCAGTCGTTTGTGGTTCAGAAAGGTCCCATCTTTTCGAACCTGATACTGGCCGACGAAATTAACCGCGCGCCGGCAAAGGTTCAAAGCGCACTCCTGGAGGCGATGCAGGAACAACAGATCACGATCGGTACTGAAACCTTCCAGTTGGATGATCCGTTTCTCGTCATGGCGACCCAGAATCCCGTGGAGCAGGAAGGGACCTATAACCTTCCAGAGGCTCAAACGGATCGTTTCATGTTGAAGGTGGTTATTGGTTATCCAAACCGGGACGAAGAGCTCCAGATTTTGCGCCGCATGGGCAAGACCAGCAATTCATTTGAAGTTCGCCCCGTGATGGGTCCAGCAGAGATCAAGGCGGCCCGCGCCTTGATCGATGAAATTCACATCGATGAAAAAGTCGAGGAGTACATTGTTGACCTGGTCATGGCTACCCGGAACCCGGAAGCATATGGGTTGACCCTGGGGCCAATGATCCGCTATGGGGGATCACCCAGAGCAACAATCAACCTTACCCTGGCCGCCAAGGCAGCCGCGTTTCTGGCGGGTCGGGCTTATGTGACCCCGGCAGACGTCAAGGAAATGGCACTTGACGTGTTGAGGCACCGAGTCGTAATCACCTACGAAGCAGAGGCAGAAGACCGGACGTCAGAGTCGATTGTCACCGAAATTGTAAATCACGTTCCACTTCCCTGATCGGTTGTACCTGGCGGCCACGGTCACGACCGGCGGGCCGGCAGGAAAGAGAGACTTCCATAAGGTTTTGGCCCTCACCGGGCAGCGAGACTTGAGGCAGGAAGGAGGGACTTTTAACCGCCGTGATCCCACCAGAATTTTTACGTAAAATACGTCGCATTCAAATTCGCAGCTCGCATAAAGTCGACGAGTTGTTGGCCGGTTCATGGCATTCGGCCTTCAAGGGCCAGGGGATCGAGTTCGAAGAGGTTCGGCCGTACCAGGTTGGCGATGATGTGCATTCGATCGACTGGAACGTAACGGCCCGTAGTGACCGGCCGTTCGTCAAGTTGTTTCGCGAAGAGCGCGAAATGTCGGTCATGTTGCTGGTCGACTTGAGCCTCTCGCAAAACTTTGGCAGTTCAACCCAGAGTAAGCGCGAGCTGGTGGGCGAGCTGGGAGCGACGCTTGCCATGTCTGCCATTAAAAACAATGATCGGGTTGGTCTCACATTGTTCTCCAGCGAGGTCGAGAAAAGTATTCCGCCGGGTAAAGGGCCAACGCATGTCCTGCGGCTGATTCGCGAGCTCTTGTACTGTGAGCCCATGGGAACCGGTACCAATTTGCGGCGGGCACTCGAACATTTAAACCGTACCAGCAAACGTCGTTCGGTGGTCTTTTTGATCAGCGATTTTCAGGACTCGGGTTTCGAGTCCGTGCTGAAAGTGGCCCGTCGCCGGCACGATATCATCCCGGTGGTGGTTAGCGACCCGCGCGAAACAGAAATTCCCGATGTCGGCCTGGTGCGACTGCAGGATGCCGAAACCGGCGAAGTGGTCATGCTCGACACGGCCAGGAGAAAAAACCGCGATCTTTATCGACAGCTTGGTTCGCAGCAGGCAGAAAATCGCGATGCTGCGCTCCGCCGATTGGAAATGGAGCCGATCCACCTGGTCACCGGCGAAGATCTCGTCAGACCACTGAGGCGCTATTTTGATATGCGGGAGGGACGAAAGTGAACAAGGTAAGTTGTTTTTTTTGGTTGATGTTCGTAACCGCTACCGCTGCCGGGATGCAAAGCCCCGCCGATGATGTCGCGGTATCGGTAGAGATCAGCAAGAATTCGGTGCAGGTGGCAGAACCCTTTACCGCCGAAATCCGGGTCACCGCACCTGCCGGCACCCGCGTGAATTTTCCCGAAGTTCCAACCGCTTTCGGCGAACTGGAAGTCCTTGGCTCGCAAGATACGTTTGATATTCCCGATCCACTCGATCCGGCGCTCCGCAGCTGGACACGACAAGTGACCCTCGAAAGCCTGGTGGCTGGTGAACATGCGATTCCCAGCCAGGAAATTCAAACCGAGCACGACTCGAAAAAAGAGGTTCTTCGGACCCGGCGGCAGCAGGTGCAAGTTGTGAGTGTGCTTGAAAACCAGGTCGACCCTTTAAGTTTTCGCGATATCAAAAGTGTTGTCGATGTCGAAGTGCCTGAGGATGTGTCGTATGCCTGGGTAGCCTGGCTGGCAGCTGGCGTGGTCACACTGGGAGCATGCACCGCTGCGGTTGCAATCGTTGCGACCCGTAGAAAATGGACGACGGCACAACAGTGGGCCGTCGCCGAACTGGACCAACTACAGCAGGCTTGTGCCACCGAGACACCAGGCACCAAGGCTCTGTTTACCCGGCTTGAAATGATCGTCAAAACGTACCTGGAGGTTCAGTTTTCTATTCCGGCGACCAGGCAAACCACAAACCAGTTGCTCGAGGAAGTGGCGTTGGTCGATGGCACAACTGACCTCGCGGGAAAGCTGGCCGACCTGCTTGAGGCAGCCGACCAGGCAAAGTATGCGGGCTGGGAGTTGGACTCCAAAGAACTCGAAAAGACGATCGAACAAGCCCGTGAACTGATCGTTGCGATGGATCATTCCAGCAGCCTTGCCCTGGCCCATCCCCCTGGTACACCCGAAAAACGGGAGGAACCCTGATGTTTTACTCCCCGTGGTTTTTTGGACTGTTGCTCCTTTTGCCGGTGGTTGCCTGGTGGTTGTTTGGCCGTCGGCGAAAATCGGCGATTCGTTTCAGTTCGGTTGGCGTTGCCAGGTCAATTGCACCTACCTTTCGGCAGCGAATGCTGTGGTTGCCCAAGGCGCTTACGATCGCAGCCTTACTGTTTTTGATCGTGGGCCTGGCCCGACCGCGCGAAGGGCGCGAGCAAACCGTCGTTGACAGCGAAGGGATCGCGATTGAAATGGTCGTTGATCGCAGCGGAAGTATGCGGGCGATGGATTTCAAAGTGGACGGTGAGCACGTTGACCGCCTGACGGCCATCAAGAACGTTGCCGGTAAGTTCGTCGCGGGAGGCGACCAGCTCGATGGCAGGTTCGCCGACCTGATCGGGCTGATCACGTTTGCCGGGTATGCCGATGGCATCACACCACCGACGCTGGATCACGCCTTCGTGGTAGCCAACCTGAATGACACCCAAATTGTCACCCAGCGCGATGAGGATGGTACGGCAATTGGTGATGCGATTGCACTGGCAGTTGAGAATCTCAACGCGCTCGACGATCGCCAGCCGGAAAAAATAAAAAGCAAAGTCGTGATCCTGTTGACCGATGGCGAGAATAACGCGGGTGATCTCGATCCGGTTGCGGCAGCCGAAGTTGCCCAAACGATGGGAATCAAGGTCTACACGATTGGAGTGGGAACCAAGGGAGAGGCACCCATTCCCGTGAAGGATCCGTTTTCGGGACGGCAAGTGGTTCGCTGGATGTCCGTTAACATCGATGAAGAGACCCTCAAAGCAGTCGCCGAAACAACCGACGGAAAATATTTTCGTGCCACCGATACCGATTCGCTCACGAAAATTTATGAAGAAATTGACCGGCTCGAAAAAACAAAGGTTCAGACCGATCATTTTGTCGACTACCGCGAACTGGCCGTGCAGTCCTTTCACGTTGGAGGCTTTACCATACCACCGTTGTTACTCATCGCTTTTGTGTTGCTGGGGGCGCGCGTTGTGCTGCAGCACACCTGGCTGAGAGAATTTGCATAAGTCATGGACATTCAAACTGGTAATCCGGATTTTGCCTGGCTGTGCCTGTTTGGCATCGTTGTGGTGGCCCTTGCGCTTTGGAGCGCAGTCGCACGCAAGCGGGCAGCTGCCCGCTTTGCGCTGGCGCCCATGCGCAAACGGCTGGTTCCCGATCGCTCTGCAGCGGTTGGCCTGTTGTCGACCACGCTGGTGGTGATGAGCGTAGTGCTGCTGGGACTGGCACTGATGGATTTGCGGTGGGGCAAGACCAGTCGCAAGGTGCCTCAAAAAGGCATTGAAGTCATGTTTGCGCTCGATGTGTCGCGCAGCATGCTGGCCGAAGATGCAGCCCCCAACCGGCTCCAACGCGCCAAGCAGCAAATCAAGGATATGGTCGACGAAATGGCCGGCGACCGGGTTGGGCTGGTCGTGTTTGCCGGGTCCGCCAAGCGGTCTGTGCCGCTTACAAGGCACTACCACGACTTCAAAAAAATTCTTGATGGTGTGGGGCCCCACACTGTCGCCCGCGGTGGGTCGCGGCTGGGGGTCGCAATTCAGGAAGCTGCCGATGGCTTCATTGCCAAGACCAACAATCACAAGACGATCATTCTGTTTACCGATGGCGAAGACCAGGAGAGCCGGCCGTTGGAGTTGGCCCGCCAGCTGCATGCCGAGGAAGGTATGCGGATATTCACCGTGGGCCTGGGCGATACCGACCAGGGTGCCCGGATTCCACACACCGGCCCGGGAGATGAGCAATTTCTCAAGCACGATGGACAGCAGGTGTGGTCCAAGCTCAACGGACAGGTGCTGCGTGCACTGGCGACAGAAACCGATGGGGCTTATATCCCGGCAGGAACCAAGCAGGTGAACATGGCCGACGTTTACCACCGCTACGTGGCATCGGTCGAGCAAACAGAATTTGAAACAGCCAAAATCAATGCCACCATTCCCCGCTTTCAGTGGTTCGCCGGGGCGGCATTGCTGTTGTTGCTGCTGGAGGCCTCCCTTGCCAGGGGCCCATGGCGGACAGGCCTGTTGGGCCTGGTTCAGCGTCACCCGGCCCGCGGAGCAAACGCTGCGGCACCCCCCGCAGCCACGCCGCTGGGCGGTTACCGCCAGGGGGCTGCCGGTACGGCAGCGATCCTGCTTTGCTTGATGTTCACGGCCGGGGCTGCTGCCGAGGAAACACTTTCGGTCGCTGAAAAAATCAACGCGGCTAATCAATACCTCCGCGATAAAAACGTGGCCCAGGCGTTGGAGTCTTTCCAGCACATCGATGACCAGTCCGGGCAGTATCAGGAAGCGTTGAATTACAACCTGGCTGTGGCCCACTATCGAAATGAGGACATTCCCGCAGCACAGCCCCTCTTTGCAAGCTCGGCGCAGTCGGCCGATACCGCGATTGCTGCCGCCGGTCGCTATAACCTGGGGAATTGCCATTACTCGAAGGCGCTGGAAATGGCAGAACAGGATCGCCAGGCCGCTATCGATCAACTCCACGAGGCGATTACCCACTATCGAAGTTCGCTTCGCTTGAGTGCTGACAATGCCGATGCGCGGGCCAACATCGAACTGGCCAGGCAGTTGATGGACCAGTTGCAAAAAGAACAAGAGCAACAACAGCAACAACAAAACCAGGACCAACAAAACCAGGACCAAGAGAACCAGGACCAAGAGAATCAGGACCAAGAGAATCAGGACCAAGAGAACCAGGACCAAGAGAACCAGGACCAAGAGAATCAGGACCAAGAGAATCAGGACCAACAAAACCAGGACGGGCAAAACCAGGACGGGCAAAACCAGGACGGGGAAAACCAGGACGGGGAGAATCAGCAACAACAAAACCAAGAGAACCAAAACCAACAAAACCAGCAGCAGCAAAATCCGGGCCAACAAAACCAGCAGCCCCAGAGTCAGCAGGGTGCCCAGCAGCAACAAGACGAGCAGGAGGCAGAGTCCGGCACACCCGAGGACGAGCAGGCTGACTCACCCGAGACACCCAGCGGTGACCTGACGGCGGTCAATCCCGGGCAGGATGCAGCCCCGTCGGACGAGTCGCAGCAAGCAGCCATTGCCGGTGAGATGACCCGGGAAGAGGCGCTTAAAATGTTGCAGTCGGTCCGCGACCGCGACATGGTCCGCAGGCTTCATCAGCAGCGGCGCAACCGTTCCCGTCGAGCACACGTAGATAAAGACTGGTGATCCCTGGTAGTAGTACGAGGCATGGCCCCCCAGGTGTGAACCTGGCCACGCGAGGAAGTCCCATGAATAACATACGTATGAAGGCCATGTTGGCTCTATCGTTAACCTGTGTGATGGCGCTGGCCGCAGCAGCCCAGGCCCAGCACGTTACGGCAAAAATTTCAACCCGCGAAGCCTACGTGGGGTTGCCGGTGGTGCTACAGGTCCGGATCACCAATGCCGAAAACTACCAGCTGCCGGACATTCCCGAAATTGATGGCTGCCAGGTAACCGCTACCGGTACACCCTCTCGAAGTTCACGCTTTACGATCATTAACGGCAATCGCACCGAGAGCCGCAGCATAACGGTCCAGTACCTGGTAACGCCACGGCGGGCCGGCACCTTTGAGATCCCATCGCTTGGTGTTGAGGTTGATGGGAAAATCCAAAAAACAGCACCGATCAGGTTTGTGGCCACCAAGAGCGAAACGGGTGACCTGTTGTTTGTGGAGATCGAAGGAGACCAGGACGAAGTCTATGTGGGTGAGCCGCTCGATTTGAAGCTCAAGATTTGGATCAAGCCGTTCCAGGACCGGGAAAAAGAGATTGTCGTCGGGGAAAGTAATGGGCAATTAAAGGACCGGGAGAACAGGATTGTCTTCTCCGAGGGAAACATGTGGCAGCTCGTGTCGCAAAATTCCTCGTGGGGCAGTTTTGCCGAGAGCCTTCAGGAGATGGCCGGGAATAACCAGCGGCCTCGTGGTCAAGAAGTGCTGCGGGCCGATAGCCAGGGAAGCGAACGCAGTTATTACCTCTACGAAATTGATGCGACCGTCTATCCCAAGCGGCCAGGAAAGATCGATGCCAGTGACGTGCAAATTGTCGTCAATTACCCGACCGCACTTGGCAGGTCGCGAGATCCGTTCAGCGGTTTTTTTGGCGGGTCCTCTTTTGGTGCCAGCGGCCTGTTGAAGCAAATGATGGACGATGACCGGTTTGCCTCGCCGTTCGCTCGGCGCTTAACGGTTTCTGAAAGTCGACCCATCGTGGCCGAAGCCAAAACCGACTCGACCCGGGTACTCCCGGTACCGACCGTCGGGAGGCCGGCCGATTACCGCGGAGCCGTGGGGCGGTACCGAATCGTGACCGAGGCCGAACCGTTAACCGTCGATGCGGGTGACCCGATCACGTTGCGGATTGGGATTGTGGGCGATGGGCCGATGGACCTGGTTGAAGCACCACCGTTGGCCGATATCGAAGCGGTTACCGGCGACTTTAAAGTCCCCGACCAGGCCCTGGCCGGGTTTGTGAGTGATGAAACCAAAATGTTTGTGACCACCCTTCGACCCCGGCGAGAGGGGATTTCTGAAATTCCCCCGATTCCGCTCAGCTATTTTGATCCTGCTACCGCATCGTTCCAAACGGTCACCAGCAACCCGATTCCCATTACGGTCCACGCAGCCGAAACCCTTTCGATGGACGGCATTGTAACCAACATTAAGGCAGGTTCGGGCACCACCAGCGGCGATGCCACCTCCGGCAGTTTGTTGGGGGCGGGGCTCGCGAAAAAAGTGTCGCTACAAAACAGTTTCTCGGGTGACCTGCTCCTTCATGAGTCGTCATCGGCCGGTGGCAACAATTGGTGGTGGTTGCTCCTTGCGCCGCCGGTCATTTGGGTGGCGCTTCTGCTCGATCGGTTTCGCAGATGGCTGGCAAGCCACTTGGCCGGTATGCGTTCGGCCAGGCGCGTTTGCCTGGCTGCGGTCGAGGCTGCCGACAACCAGGCCGGCCTGGTCAAGGCGCTGGTGCGATACATCCGCGCGCGGTCCAAAGGCACGTGCAACTCGCCATCGCAGGCAGTCGGCCTGTTGCGCACGGCCGGGCTCCGATCCGAGGCCAACGAGGTGGAACTGTTTTTCGAAAGCCTCCAGCGCCCAGGTCCAGCTGATCGGCTTAGTGAAAGTGACCCGCTCGCGGAGCAAAAATCGGCTTGTTGCCGTTTGGTGGACCAGCTGGAAACATCGTTTGTGGTGATCGATAGCCGACGCCTCCGCAGTTCGTACAAAAAGACCCGTGGCCATGTGCGCAAGTTGCGACGCGCAGGCAGCCAGCTGGCCGCCACGTTTTTGCTGCTTTTGGTTGTACCTGCGATGGTCATCGCCTCGGAGCCTGCCGGCCAGGCAGCCGGTGCGCCTGGGCTGAACCGGGCGCAGCAGCAGGTCATTTTTGACGAGGCCAATCAACGTTATCAGCAGGCCGAAACGCTCTCGGCTACCGATCAAGCCGAAGCCAAGTCGCTCTTTTTCAGTTCGGCAAAAAAATACCAGTTGCTGGTCGATGCTGGGCTGTGCAACAGCCGGCTCTACCAGAACCTGGCGAACGCCTGTTTGCAGAGCGGCCAGTTGGGCCGGGCAATTGCAAATTATCATCACGCCCTGCGGATCGATCCTGCCAATCAGCAGGCGGCTGCCAATTTGCGCTTTGCCCAGGCAAAGGTCGCCGCAACCGGCCCGTCACCGGCAGTCGATGAACGACCGGCGTCGGCGCTATCGTGGATGCAGTCGGTCAGCCGGGTTCTCATGGTTTGGCCCGGGTCGGGTGCCGTTCGGGCCCTCCTGGTGACCGCATTGGGACTGTTCTGGGGAGTGTTGATTTTCAAACTCCTGGGATGGCAGTTTACAGCCTGGAAATTTGTCCTCGTGCCGGGTGTGCTGGTGGTGGTGTGTGGCCTGTCGTTAATGCTGGCCGGTGCCCCAAGTGACCAGGCAACGGGGATTCTGGTCACCAGCGAGGTGGCCCTGCATGAAGGCGACGGCAGCGAGTTTCCCACGCGGCTCAATCTCACCGGTGCCCAAGGGCAGCAGGTCACGATTCTCGCCAGGCGGGGGACCTGGGTTGAAATCCAAACTGACGCGGGCACCACCGGCTGGGTTCCGGGCAAGGCCCTCGAGCAGATTTAGCCCGACTCTTCTTGTGACCCGCCGGCACTGTTCAGGTCGGGCACCAAAACCGGCGAGCCGGCATTTTGCGAACCGGCCATTTGTGGTTTGGGTGGTGGCCAATAGCGCTTGCAAATATTGCGGCTACACTCGGTGCTGGCATTGCTGGAAAAAGTGCAAACCGGGTGAAGCTGGCTGATTTCCAGCCAACGGACCTGGGTGTTTGCGGTTGTTGCCGGTATGCTTGGGTTCCGGGCAAACAGGTATTCGGCTGGCTTGGTTGCCAGGACGAAACCCTCCATGAACCGGGCGCCATTTCTATTCGCTCACTCCTTTTTCTATTCATCTACTCCTTCGATTGCCAGGTGCAGTGATGATGGTACTTTTTCTTTCGACCGACAAAGACC
>Ga0315336_1003429_pt1 | contig 21105 bp, 20 predicted proteins | sample ASW5metaG_FD_204512 | JGI IMG/M metagenome (GOLD analysis project Ga0315336, IMG submission 204512) | Ammonia-oxidizing marine archaeal communities from Monterey Bay, California, United States - ASW #5 | ecosystem: Environmental > Aquatic > Marine > Intertidal zone | place: USA: California... | reverse complement strand
CTCCCCCTCCTGCGCAATGGGTAGCCCCTCCTCGGGCACACGGTCCCAGGACGCCCCGCCGTCCTCGGTACGCAGCACGAAGAGCGTTCCCTCGATCGCGTCGCCGTAGAGGATACCTCGTCTCGAATCCCAAAAGGCCATGCAGTCGAAAAATCCCTCCGAGTGTTCGTTTAAGAACTGGAGGTTCCAGCTATCTCCTCCGTCGTCCGTTCGGTAGATCCGAGAGAGAACGCCGGGGCCGGCGCTCATCAAGTACGCCGTACGAGCGTCGAAGGCGTCGATATCCCTGAACTGGAGGGTATCCGCGCCAGGACCCACCCGCGCCGACCAGTTGAGTCCTCCGTCGACGGTACGGAGAAAGGTGCCACCGTGGCCGCTGACCCAAACCACCTCATCGTCGACTGGACTGATCGCCTGAAGGAGCATCCGAGTGCCGCTGGTCTGCTCGGTCTGCCTCAATTGGACTTGCGTGGCAGCCGGCGTCTCTCGGGCACCGAGCGACCCTGGGAATATTCCCAGGGTCAGGACCCCGGCCATGACGATCACCGGAGAAGGGAGATGCGGCATCTATGGTTGCAGGACCGAACCCGGGCGCACGCCCGCAACAAACCGAATCAACATGCCGATCACCACGGCCAACCCGAATGTGCATACGAGTAGAGGACCGGTGGGGATGTCCGAACGAAAAGACGCCACGACGCCGGTTACGAGGGCGACCGCACCGACGCCCCACGCGATCCAGAGAGCCGCGCTGAACCGGCTCGTAAAGAGGAACGCCACGACCGCGGGCATGACGAGTGAACTGAACACCATGAGCACCCCAGCCACCGGCACCGAGAGCGAGATGACGATTCCGAAAAGCACGTAGAAGAGAAAATCCCACGCCCGAGCCCGGGGCGACTTCTCCCCGAGGGACACCGACAGGAACGGCTTCCTGAATATGTAGTAGATCACGCCGAGGACGGTGTAGACCACAGCCATACGTATGATCTGGGGCCACGCGACCCAGATCAACGTACCCGTCAACGTTTCGGCGATGTGCTCCGCACCTTCCGCTGTGAACCCCGCGATCAGGATCACCGCAGCAGACGCCACAACGAAAATGATGCCGATGACGGCCTCCTGGGGAACGACGGTATCCTCGAGGCGGCTGAAGGAAAAGATCAGCGCCCCCACGAGGGTAAAGCCCACCGAAAGAGCCAGGGACAACGGCGTGTCATGGTTGACGCCCATGAGAAATCCCGCCGTGGCACCGAGCGCCGCGATCTGCGCGAAAGCGAGGTCGACAAAAATCACGCCGCGCGCGATGACGTGGAGGCCCAGATACACGTGGATCGAGAGAATCACGAGGCCGGCAGCGATCGGTGGGATCATGAGATCGAGCATTGGTGCTCCTTGAAGGAAGGACCGAATCGGGCTCTAGGGCGACCGGGCCTCAGCGCCCGGGCCCGGTGAACGCCTGTGCCAAACCGTCCACCCAGGTGTCCACGAGGGCGAAGTAGTCGTCGACACCCGTCCTCCCCCCAGGGTTCATCGGGACCACGACCGAGTGAGCCCTCCCACGTTGGGCCACCGTCTCGACCTTTCGTTCGTCGTAGTGGGAAGCGGCGAGGATCACCGTGATCCCCTCACTTGTCATTTTTTCCAGAAGCGAGGCCACGTGTCCCGGAGTAGGAGGAATCCCGGGTTTGGCTTCGACGAACTCGGCGCAACGCACACCGAACCGATCCTCCAAGTACGCCCAGTTCTTGTGGTAGCAAATGATGTCCCGGCCTCGAAACGCTTCCGCCACACCCAACCAGCCACCCAACTCAGAGATGAGCGGACGGCCCTCGAACTCTTCACTCTCCAGAAAATCATGAAGGTTCCCTTGCAGCGCGAGCTGTTCGAGTAGATCCCCACCCAGGAGCTCCACGAGCCGATCTCCGAACAGCCGCCGATGGATCTCTGCCTCCACGCGGGCCAGTCCCGCATTCCAGGCCGCGGACCGGTCCGGCGCCACGCGACCGAGACCCACGGCGATGTTGCGAGCCACCTGGAGAGCTCGGAGGGGGTCGGTGGTGAGGTGGGGGTTACCGAAGATATGCACGTCCCCTCCACTCCGGTCCGCCGTTAAGGGGATGTCGAGTAATTCGATCCCCGTGTAGGCCGTCACGTACCCCCTTCCGCCTTCGGCCACGTCCGCGTTTCCGGCCCGGTCCAGTACGGTCGGAGCCCAGATCTCGAGGTCGAGTCCCGTCGTGACGAACAGATCGGCTCGTCGGATCGACAGCGCGAAGCTCGGCTTCGGACGTACGAAATGCGCGTCCTCGTTCGGTGCCGCGATGGCGCTCACTTCGACTGCCGCGCCTCCCATCTTCTGAACGAGGTCGGCATAGACCGGAAGCGTCGCAACGACCCGGACGGGATCCCCTTGCGCGGCCGCCTTCCCGGCCAGCAACCCCAAGACCGTGACGACCGCGATGGTTCTCAGCATCGTGTCATCCCCCTCAATACGTTTCGTGTTTATGCGGGCCCATCGCGAACGTGATTCGAAGCGTGAACTGACCCGTTGTGTTTCCAGGATTTCCCAGAACATCGTACTCAGCCCTCAACCGCACGTACTCGCTCTGCCAGTAGGTCAGAGTTGGGGAGGCAAGCCACGCCGACTCGGTGGGATCCTCCGGATTTTCCACCCACCCATAGCGCCCACCCGCAATCCACTGGCGAGAAAGCTTGACCTCGGCGAGTGTCCAGACGCCCAGCGCCGCCTCCGGCTCTGTGAATCCGGAGAACGCCCCGGGATCCGAGAGCATGACGCCCCCCCGTACGACGACTCCGCGGTAGAGCGATCGCTCGGGCGGGGCCCAATTGAACGACATTTCCGCCCCGAACAGGCGATTCCCGCGTCGTCCGGTAAGATCCCGGTAGTCGCCGAAAAGAGCACTCAGGCCCAGATCCAAGTCAGTGGACTCAGACAACTGCCAGAACCCGTTCATATGGCCAAGATAGCTGAGCCGGTGCGATTCCCCGAAAAGGATCTCATTGCGACTCCGGGTGACTTCCACGGTGGCCTCATACGCTCCCGATCCGCCGGTCGGAAGCAGCCAGTGGGCGGAGGCGCCGTCCTGGGCCAAGGACTCCTCTCCGATGAAAGCGAGGTGTGGGAGGGAGCGGCTCTGAAACTGAAGCGCATGGGAATGCCATCGGTTGAGCTGGCCGAACTGCTGGAAGAAGCGCCCGACTTTGATACCGAGACCGCCCGGTAGCGCGACCCACTCGATGTACCCCTCCTCCACCGCAACACCGCCCTCTTCGCCCTCCTCTCCTCCGTCGGGAAACACTTCGATCCGACCCCCTTCCTCCTCCGCGGAGAGGAATACTTTGGCCCGGGTATAGGGGTCCAGTGCCGATATGAACGACAACTCGAACTCGCGAGGAATGAAGTTCTCGGCGCGGGGGGTCTCACTCTGGATGGACGCGTAGACGTCCCCATTCAGGCTGATCTCCGGGTTCAGAGCCTGCAGTGACCGTGCGCGACCAACGAACTCCTGCGTGCCCTGTACTTGGGCCATCGTGTCTGGTGCGGCATCACCCGCGGCGGCTCGGGCCGCCGCCCGGAGCCGGGCGAGCGGGTCTGTTGTTGCATCTTGATCCGTCACCTCAGGACCCACCGAGCCACCAGCCACGACGGCCCCGAGGCTGTCGAAGCGCGCCCGCAACAGCTCGAGCTCAGCCCGGAGAGAATCAAGTTGCGCGGACGGCACGTCCTGGGCCTGCGCCCGGCCCGGGCCCACCGCAACGACCCAAACCAAAGCGAAAGCGCTGAAGCTTCCGGAAAGATCTCTTCGCATAGTACTCCTGAGAATCCACGTCCCCTGGCGCCTTCAACCGGAGAACACGAGCGGGAAGGCACTCGAGCGCGAGGGCTATCGCCCGAGTCAGCGCTCGACTGCGAAATCGGCCCTCTTTGATACGCGGAGGGCTCTCAGCTGCTGGGTGGTGGAGCTCGGGATTGGGTGCGGACGACGCGGTGGAATTCGACGGGGAGATCGTGAATGATCGAGAGGGCCTCGCCCGGCGCAGGCAGAAGCACCTGCAGCGGAATCGATGCGTCGGTGGACCAGCCCCGTTTGCCGAATTGGATGCAGAGACTGTGGTCGTGGTGGGGATGCGCGCACGCCTCGTGTTGCCCCGACGCGATCGAGGTTTCCGACCCCAGCAGTTCTCGGTCCAGTGACGGGATGATCGCGCTCAACGCCACTATCCAAACCGCTAAACCGGCATTGAAACGATCGCTCAGGCGCCTTCTCATCCGCAGCATACATCAACCTTAGACTCAGCCCAGCAGGGTGTCAAACGCCTTGTCCCCGACCAGACGGCTTGCGGCCGGCAAGGGTATGGATAGAGGTTGTGTCTCCTCACGAGCGGCCTACCGAAATCGAGGAGCGACCGATGGGCAACATCTCGAGACGCACGATGTTGGGAGCCACGGGGGGGCTGATCGCCGGGGGCCTCCTGAAGACGCAAGCCGATGCGCTCGTGGTGGGAGAAGAAGCCACCGGCTTGCAGGCCACACAGGCGGATCCCACGAAGATGCTCGGGGGGCCCACCAGCGTGCTCGGTCAACGGGCGCCGGTGGAGCAGCCGCGCCGCGGCATGGGCAGCCCCGCGGCCACAGGTGCCTCCAGGACCCCGATCGAGCAGCTTCGGGGCATCATCACACCCGCGGATCTCCACTTTGAGCGGCACCACGCCGGCGTTCCTGCCATCGACCCGGATCGCTACGAACTCCTGATCCACGGGATGGTGGATCGGTCGATGACATTCACGCTCGACGACTTGAAGCGGTTCCCCGCCGAGTCGCGAATCTGTTTCGTGGAGTGCTCCGGGAACGGCGGCGCTGCCTATAACCGGAATGCACCTCGGGAGCGCGCGCCGAGCCAGATCGATGGCCTGTTCAGCACGAGCGAATGGACCGGTGTGGCACTGACCACGCTCTTGCGTGAAGTGGGGATCAACCCGGAGGCGAGTTGGTTGCTGGCTGAGGGTGGGGATGCGGCGGTGATGTCCCGAAGCATTCCGGTGGAAAAAGCTCTCGACGACGCCATGATCGCGTACGGGCAGAACGGCGAAGCGATCCGCCCGGAGCAGGGCTATCCCGCGCGGCTGCTGCTCCCTGGGTGGGAGGGCAACGCCCAAGTGAAATGGATCCGCCGCCTCGAGGCTTCCGACCGGCCCTCAATGACGCGCGACGAAACTTCAAAGTACACGGACCCACTCGCCGACGGGACAGTCCGGCAGTTCAGCCTGATCATGGATGCGAAGTCGACCATCACCTTCCCCACCTTTCCCTTTGTGCTTCCGGAGCGGGGCTGGTGGGAAATCAGGGGACTCGCGTGGAGCGGCCGGGGCCGCATCACACGTGTGGAAGTGAGCACGGACGGGGGGCGCACGTGGGTGCCCGCTCAACTTCAGGATCCGGTGCTCTCGAAGTGTGCGACACGCTTCCGGCACATCTGGAACTGGGACGGCGGAGAGGCTCTGCTCATGAGCCGTGCGATCGACGAGACCGGCTACGTGCAACCGGATCTGGAGACCCAGATCGCGGCTCGTGGCGAAGGCACCTCCTACCACTATAACACGATCCGGCCATGGAAGGTCGAAGCGGACGGGCGTGTGTTCTTCGCCCAGGGAGAGGCGCAGTGACGCGGTGGAGCGTGCGTGCAGCCTTGTCTGGTTTCTTCGCGGCAGGGACCCTGGCGGTGCACGGATGCGCTCCGGACGCTCCGAACGCCCCGGGCCGGGAAACGGGCACCGTGGTGTCGAGTGCCGCGGAGTGGCCGGGCTCTTTCGCCATCGGCCGGGACGCCACCCCGGCCGAGATCGCCGCGCTGAACATCGACTTCGGACCGGATGGAGCCGACGCTCCTCCGGGGAGCGGCTCAGTCGCTGAGGGCAAGTTGGTCTACGACGGTAAGTGCGCGGTATGCCATGGCGTCACCGGGCAGGAGGGTCCGATGGCTCAACTCGTGGGCCGCGAGCCCCGTGAGGGGTTTCCGTTCGGTGAAACCCGAGGTCTTCTCAAGACCGTCGGAAATTACTGGCCGTACGCCACGACCATATTCGACTACGTGAACCGCAGCATGCCGATAACGTCCCCCGGGTCGCTCACGGCCAACGAGGTCTACGCCGTGGCGGCGTATATCCTCTTCCTCAATGAAATCATCCCGGAGGACGCGGTCATGAATGCCCAGACCCTAGCGGCAGTGGTCATGCCTGCCAGGGACCGATTCGTGCCGGACGATCGCGAGGGTGGGCCGGCGGTCCGTTGAGCCCTGCGTCTGAGCCGTGCTTCAGAGACCCTCTTCACCTTGACGGCCCCGAGCCCGCGACCTACGGTAGCGTTCGAAGTTTCGCCCGCCCCGAAAGTCTCCTGCATACGCGAGCGGGACGATCCGTGAGGTCCCCACAGGAGGTTTTTTCCATGAAGGGGTTTTCGACATTGCTAATTCTCGGCGCCATTGCCGCGACGGTAGTTGCCGGTGCAGCCGACGCCCAAACCCGTTACGTGCGATACGAGCAGGCTGGAGACATCTCATGGGGTGAGTTGGACGGCACCACGATTCGCCAACTAAGCGACGCTCCCTACCTCGGCGGCATGCGTACGGGCCGAACGACTACGGAATCCGCCGTGACGATGAAGGCCCCGGTCGATCCGACCCTGGTCTTCATGACGGCTTTCAACTTCCGCAGCCATATCGCCGGCGATCCGGCGGAGTATCCAGGTCTCTTCACGGTGCCCGCGAGCTCGATCATCGGCCCCGGTGAAAATATCGTGCGCCCTGCGGAATCTCAGAATCTCCATTACGAAGCAGAGATGGTGGTCGTGATCGGCAGACGTGCGATGAACGTCAGTCCGGAAGAGGCGCCGGCGTATATTTTCGGCGTAGCCGCCGGAAACGATGTCAGCGAGCGCGCTTGGCAAGCCGGTGACATTCAATGGGTCCGGGCGAAAGGTAGCCGGGCGTTCAACGCCGTGGGCCCCGTCCTGGTGGCGGGGTTGGACTACACCAACCTCCAGATCGAGGGACGCCTCAATGGTGAGGTTCGTCAGGGGGAGAACACCTCCGATCTCATTTTCAACATGCACCATATGGTCAGCTACATATCGCAATATTTCACGCTCGAGCCCGGCGATCTGATCTGGTCTGGCACTATGGGCGCCACCCGCGCGATGGAGCCGGGTGACGTCTACGAGGTCGAAATCGAGGGCGTCGGCATTCTGCGGAACCAGGTGGTGCAGGGCCACTGAGCACGGCACGCCAGCCCGGCAAGCCCGACTTCCTGCTCCTTCAGGTCCGCAATCCCGACGACCCGATGCGGGAGCACGAAATTCAGTGCTTTTCCCGTTCTTTTCGCTGCGATCTGGATCGGATTCGCATCTTCGACCTCTTGAGCGGAGTGCCCTCTCCGAGCGAACTCGGCGAAGCCGACGTGGTCCTCCTGGGTGGAAGCGGCGACTACTCCGTCGCCCGAGGCGGCCCGTGGCTGCCCGCAGCGCTGGAAACCATGCGTCAGCTACACGACACGTCCAAGCCGACGTTCGCTTCTTGCTGGGGCTTCCAAGCCATGGCCAGGGCCCTGGGCGGGGATGTGGTCACGGACCGCAGTCAGGCGGAAGTCGGGACGCTTTGGCTAAAGCTTACGCCTGCGGGTAAGGAGGACCCCGTGTTCGGCTCTCTCGGCGACCGATTCCAGGTACAGATCGGCCACGAGGATATCGTCACGCGGCTCCCCGAGGGAGCTACACTTCTGGCGTCGAGCGATACCGTGGAGAACGAAGCGTTCTGCTTCCCCGGCAAGCCCATCTACTGCACGCAGTTTCACCCGGAGCTGGACCGCGAGGGCATCATCGCGCGAATCGCCCAATATCCGGCCTATCTGCCCCTCACCGGGCACGCCACGCTGGAAGATTTTTCGACCGCCACACCCGAGACGCCGGAAACCGAGGCGATTCTCCGGAGGTTCGTAACGGTCGCCCTACCCTAGAAAGGCAATCGGAAAGGCTCGGCTACGGGCCTCGCTGGACGTCGGACGGCTCGCCCGCCGATACGTCAGGTGGATACCAATCCCGCACGCGCACTTCGATATCCGGGTCACCGCGAAGAGCCTCGACGAATTCATCAATCGGCATCTCTCGGTAGTGATACGGATAAACCACTGCGGGCCTGATGAGCTTCACGCATTCCGCCGCCGCGAGCGGCACCATCCTGCCGTTGGGCAGGTTCATCGGAATGAACGCGATGTCGATGTCCTGGAGGGTCTGTATCTCTGGAACGCATTCGGTGACCCCCGACAAATAGATGCGCTTGCCACCGCCTGTGATGATATAACCGTTGCCCTCGCCTTTCGCGTGGAACGGATCCCCTGGGATGATGTCGTACATCGGAAGGGCTTCCACAAACACGCCCGCCAACGTCATTCTGTCGCCGTTGTTCATGACGATGCCATCGGGGACTCTCAGAAGCCGCTCGCGTGCGCCCTCGTCCCTCGCCGCTTCCGGAGTGGAGGGAAGCACTACGGGGGCCCCGGGCTTGCGAAGCTGCGCGATCAAGTCGGGGTCGAGGTGGTCCCCGGGCGTGTCGGTGATGAGTATGAGGTCGGCGGGCTTCGCGTCACCGTAATCGACCCTACTCCACGGATCGACGTGGATTACGGTTTCGTCGAATTCGAGCTGCACGCCAGCTCCGACAAAGGGCGTGATTTCAATGTCGGCGCCATCGGCGGCGGCGGTCCTGTCCTCGTCAGGACTCGCTCCACCGCAGGATCCGACCGACACGATCAGGGCGAGGCACACGCCACCAGGGGCGATACGGCGTATGACCTTCTGCATCCGTGAGGCTCCCTTTACGAGGAAACGCCCGATCACCGGGTTTGGGTAGCCCGTCAGGGCAAGAGGGTGGTCACGTTGACGGTCACGTCTTCGTCCGTGTACGCAGCTCCGTCGTCCGCGCGAGCACGTAGCACATAGGTGCCCGGTTCGTCGAAAGTGACCTGCACCTCCCAGCGCCCGTCTTCCGGCAATTCAGGCGGAACCCAGAGAGGTCCCCAAGGAGAGTTCGCGGCGGCCCGCGTATCCTCCCATACCTTCACCTGAATCGGATCGAACACCACCGATTCAGGGCCAGGATGAACGAATTCAGGGCCTCGATATACGAACCAGGACAGATGCAGCCCCACGATCTTGCCCACGGTGACCCGTGACGGGGGCCGCAGCGCCCGCGCAGATAGCCTGGGGCCTTTCTCCGCCTCGTCACTCGGGGCGGCGGCATCATCGGAAACTGGCGGATCAGCAGCAGCAGAATCCGCCGCCGCTGCCGCGGCAGCGGCGGGCCGACCAGAGCGGCGGCGCCGAGGAAGGCCATCGTCAGTGACCTCCGCCACCAACGTGAGCGGTTGGCCAACCCTCGCAGTCAACTCTCGATCCCCGATGATCCGGACCGCGGGCGCCAGGTTCGACCGCGTCTCCGGGCTGCTCGTTCCCGCGCCGAGCGCACCTGTCTCGGACGCGATCACCATGGGGTCAACCTTGTAATCCGTACGGAGAGACGCATACGCGTGCTCCGTGACTCCCCGGGTTGTGAGCGTCCACACCATCTCTTGATCGCCGAAGTCGGGTGGGACCCGCACCTTGAAAATGAACCGATTGCGGCGCGGCAGAAAATGGGTCGGCTGGCCCTGATCCGCGGGGCCGGGGGAGATCATGTTGTCCGGTCCCACCGGCACGTCGATCTCCTCAAGCCAGTTCCGGTTCATGTAGCCGAACAGGAAGCTGAAAGATCCGTCCTCGTTTTCCTCCCACCCTTCGTACCCGGGGGATACGTTCTGGCCCCGAGAATAACTCAGCTGCGCACCCAGGCTTTGGTGGCTCAGCAGCACCGCCAAGGCCATGAAAAGAATTCGTCTCACCTGCTGTCCTCCTCCTCCTCAGCCTCCTCCGGCAAGACCGTGCATAGAGGGCAACCGATCACGTGATCATTCGCGGTCAGATTGAGGAGCTCCCTTCGCTCGGCCATCTCTGCGACGAACTGTTCGTCGGTCATCGAGACGCGCATTCCGAGGTCGATGAACATGTTGGTGACGGAGCGATTGCCCGATCCCTGCCAGTTTCTGGGATCCGGCACGTTGATGTTGGCCTCCGTGTTGTCCATGTATCCGGTGATATGAAGAACGGTGCCCTTCGGCAGAAGCGGCGCAGCATCGTCTTCAAACGCGTAGCCCCGCACCCAGTTATGGTCGTAGCCCACGCATGAGAGCGTTTCGACGTTGTATCCCCAGATGGCTTCCAAGCACATGCGGGCTCCGGGCGCGTGCAGATGGGGCTCGAACGTGACGAGCTTCGTGTGCTCACCCAGCACACGGTAAGCGTGGAGCTCCTGATCCTTCTCGTTCCCCCTGATGTCGATGTCGACGCCGTTCCCCAGCCCCAAACCAGTCCGCTGGAACTCCGGCTCGTAGCCCTTGGGGTGGAACCGGAACCCAATCTCGAGGTGGGAGCGCGTGTCCACGCCATTCGAGTGCAGGTGAACCGAGTTGGACACGACGCTCGAGCCCGCCCTAAGGAGCCGGCCAGCCTCCGGCGCGAACATGTCCGGATTGCGGCCGACTTCATGGACAGGCCAGCCCACGTCGGTCTCGTCTCTGTCCGCGAATTGTCCGGTGTCCTCGCCATCGTCGACCACCCGGGTGCTCCAGATCATGTGATGGAAGACGTATCGCCCGCCAACCGTTTGCCGGGCGTCTTCCCCGCTGCGATTGTCGACGTCGTTGACCTCCTTGATCTCCACTGAGGACACATACCGATCCTCGGTAAGCCCGATAGGCACGCTCTCAATCTCACCCCACCAGTCGGGCGCGCCCCCCTCAACAACGATTTCGTTGGTCTTGACGATGATGTCCGGCTCACCAGCAACCCAGACATCGTCGTTGGGAAAAACCCTCGGCGGAGGCATGTCCGCGTGGTTGCCCTCCGGCATCCCGTTCTCCACCCACGCCGCAATCTGAGCTACCTCCAGATCGTTCAGGGAGGGATCGTTCTTGAAGTGCTGGATTCCGATGTCCTTCTCCACATACCAAGGCGGCATTGCACCGGCCACGTCGCGGAGGCCCGTCCGATACACGATTCTGCTTGAGAAGCGGCGCACCTGCTGGTATGTGACCAGCGACATAGGTGCGACCCCGCCGTCCCGGTGGCAGTTCTCGCAACTCCGCTGGAGGATGGGCGCGATGTCGCGCGTGAAGGTCACTTCGTCCTGGGACGACTCCTGAGCGCCAACGCTGCCCGGCACCAGAAAGGCGACGAACGCCAAGCCAGCCAACGCGACTCGGTTGGCCGGTCCCCATTCGGTCTTCGCTGGAATCTTCGTTGCGATCTTCATCGTGCACGGCTCCTTCGCATGCGCGGATAACCGACCCCTGAGGCGGCCGGCAGCACGGAATTTCAACTTCGGAGAATGGCTAAGAGTAAGGAATAGCCACGGTATGTGTCAAAGAATAATATCGGCGCTGAGATCCACCTTTGCTAGCGCCCTTGCCGGCGAAGAAGGGAACCCCGAGATAGAGAGCATTCCTTACCGACCCAAAGACACTGGAAATAGTCTTGAGCACGACTTCCGAGTACGCAGAACCTCTGGCTCAACAGCCCGGCGGAAAAACGTTCTTCGGGCAGCCGAGGGGGCTGGCCACCCTGTTCTTCACGGAGATGTGGGAGCGCTTCTCATACTACGGAATGAGGGCGCTCCTCATCCTCTTCATGACGGCGGCCACGACCGGGGAGAATCCCGGCCTCGGACTCGATTTGGGTACGGCGGCCGCCGTCTACGGGTTATACACCGGCCTCGTCTACTTGATGTCCCTGCCCGGCGGATGGGTGGCCGACAACCTGTGGGGGCAACGAAAGGCCGTATACGTCGGCGGATGGTTCATCGCGTCGGGCCACTTCAGCATGGCCGTTCCGACGACGATGACCTTCTACGCGGGCCTAGTGCTCATCGTTCTGGGAACCGGCCTCCTGAAGCCCAACGTCAGCACGGTCGTCGCAGATCTCTACCCCGAGGGCGGAGCCGCTCGCGACGCCGGATTCTCGGTTTTCTACATGGGAATCAACCTCGGCGCGCTCGTCGGCCCCCTCCTGTGTTCGTTTCTGGGAGAGAACTACAACTGGCATTGGGGATTCTCCGCCGCCGGGGTCGGCATGGTCCTGGGGCTCATCCAGTACAAGATGGGTGCCGGTCTCCTCGGCGACGCAGGACACCTCAGGACCGACGACAGCCAGGCCGAATTGGCGGCCAAGGCCCGGGTTTTCTTCGGTGGGTTCTTGGGGATCGCCGCCGCCCTCGCACTCTTCGGGTTGCTGGTGGCTCAAGGGATCATACCACTGACGCTGACGCAGATCGCCACGGCGCTCGGCAGCAGCATCCTGATCATCGTCGGACTCTACTTCGCCTACATCCTCACGCTGGGCGGCCATACGCGCGACGAGAAGAAGCGCTTGATCGTCATCCTGTGGCTCTTCATTCTCGCGGCGATCTTCTGGTCGGGCTTCGAGCAAGCCGGCTCGTCGCTGAACTTGTTCGCGCAAGATCTCACCGAACGAAACATCTTCGGATGGCTCATGCCGGCGGGCTTCCTCCAGTCGGTCAACGCGGGCTTCATCATCATTTTCGCCCCGGTTTTCGCGTCCCTTTGGGTATGGCTTTCCTCTCGGAACGTGAATCCGTCGATCCCGCTCAAGTTCGCATTCGGTCTCATCGGCCTGGCGGCAGGATTCTTTGTCATCGCATGGGGGGCGGCGAACGCCACCGCGACGACACGGGTCTCTCCAGCCTGGCTGATCGTGATGTACTTCCTTCACACGATGGGCGAACTCTCGTTGTCCCCCGTAGGCCTGTCGTCCATCACGAAGCTGGCCCCCGAGGGCCGCGTGGGACAAATGATGGGCGTCTGGTTCGTGGCCACCGCCCTCGGGACGCTGGTGGCGGGACTTGTCGCGGGCAGCCTGGAAGCCCTCTCTCCCTTCGCACTCTTCCGGATGGTCGCCATGCTCCTCGCCGCAGCAAGCATCGTCGCGTTGCTCCTCAGCCCAGGCGTGAAGAAACTCATGGGCCACGTGGAGTAGCCGCATCAGGTGAGTGAGTCGCGATACCCGATTCCCGCGGGCGTCCACCGAGTGCAGGAGACCATCCAACGCAGCCGATTCATCACCACCCTGTCGCACGCTTCGGGGTCGACGCCGGCCCATGAATTCGTGAAGCAGATCAAAGAGGAGTTCCCCGACGCCACCCATCACTGCTGGGCATTCGCAGCTGGCCCGCCGGGATCGACGTCTCAAGTCGGACTCAGCGACGATGGCGAACCGCACAATACGGCTGGTAAACCCATGCTCAACGCGCTTCTCCATAGTGGAGTCGGTGAGATCGTGGCCGTGTGTGCGCGATACTACGGGGGCGTGAAGCTGGGTACGGGGGGGCTGAGCCGTGCGTATTCGTCGGGAGTGAAGTTGGCACTGGACGCGCTTCCCACCGCGCCCAAGATCGACAGGATCGCTGTCACGATCGTGATCGGGTACGAAAATGTTTCCGAAATCCAGCGCGTCATGGCCGAGGGGGAGGTCGTTGTCGAGGCGGAAGCATACGGTGAACGGGTCCAGGTCCGGTGCTGGGTGCCGACCGTCCGCTTCGAAACCTTCGCCGCGGCGGTTGCCGATGCTACCGGTGGGACGGGATCGGTGAAGAAGCGGTCGGCGGGCTCCGCATAGGGAGACAATCCTGGGACGCGATACTAATGTCCTTGGCTGGACATACCCCTCTTCCACGGTAGATTCGACGTTCCGAATCTAGACCCCCATTAAGGATGACACATGCGACTTTTCGGCAAGTGGACGGCGATCTTCGCCGTGACAACCCTGACCGCCTGCCAGGAAGGCGGCACGGCCGCCCTCGAGACCGATGACCAAATCGCGAGCTATGGCTTCGGACTGGACATCGGCCGGTCCCTCGAGCCCACGGTGAGTCATCTCGACCAGGACGCGCTCCTTCAGGGCATCGTCGACCTCCTCGACGGAAATGAACCGGCGGTTCCCCTCGATCAGATTGCCGAAGTCACGGAGCGCGTGGGTACATTGATCCGAGAGGAACAAAATGCGGAGCTCGAGGCCATGACCGAAAGCAACAGGGTGGAGGGCGAGGCTTACCTCGCATCGAACGCCGAAAAAGACGGTGTGATGGTTACCGCCAGCGGGCTCCAGTACGAGATTCTTCGGGAGGGTGAGCCAGGCGGCGCTCAGCCCTTACCTACCAATCAGGTCACGATCCACTACCGAGGGACCCTCCTCGACGGGACGGAATTCGACAGTTCCTATTCGCGAGGGCAGCCCGCCACGTTCGGCGTGACCGGCGTCATTCCAGGCTTCAGTGAGGGCCTTCAGTTGATGACGGTGGGGAGTCAATACCGTCTCGTCATTCCGGCGCAAATGGCGTACGGGCCGCAGGGAGCCGGAAGTGACATCGGACCCAACGCTACGCTGATCTTCGAGATCGAACTCATCGGGATCATCTGACGGCTTGCACGTAGCGGCCTACTCGCCCGCCCCGGAGTCTACCAGCCTATTCGGTACAACACGGCCTTGATGAACTCGGTCTTCGCCTGCAAGTATCCCACGGCATCGGCATGCGGCGCGAGATCGATCTTGAGCTTTGTGTGGGCAGCCCTGTCAGTGGAGTCGTGCTTGAGTTGGTCGCGGAACGCCAAGTGTTGCTCAATGTCCGCAGAACCCAGGCCGGCAGCGTACAGATGATGCGGCGAAAAGTCGCTCGTGGACTCAGGAAAACTCTTCTTGCAGGACGGACGGTGCTTGGGTTGGGAGGTAGCGGCTCTGGAGCTCCCGGCGTCGGTGACCGAAGCGGTTTCCGCCCGATTCGGCGAGTTGACCCCAGCGGAGAGAGAGAGGTCGCGAACGTCCTGGCGGTGGCAGGCACCCGCGTAAACCACAGACGCCTCACCACCGTAACCGTCCAAGCCGAGCCTGACGTTCTTGCGGGCCTGGATCAACTGCGGACAGAGCAGCTCATCGAAGAGGCGACCGAGGAAGCCGACATCAGAGCACAGCCTACTCTCCGGCGACTCCGGAGGGTAAGTTTCAGCCCATTCGCGGTGCCGCGCGACGGTGAAGGCGATCGGCTTTCGTCGGGAAAAAGGCCCGTTTCACTGATCATCAGAGGGGCATCAACATGAGAGTTCGTGGGATCCTTCTTGCTGCCGTCACTATCGCATTCATTCCCGTGCTCGGGGCGTTTCAGCCGCCGATTGGAGCTCCGCAGGAGATCGTTACTGAGGAGCAGTACGCCGCGGTGATGAACGATCTCCGCCTCAGCATGCAAGACGCGGCAATGAACATCGACGCGACGTACTGGGAGGACCTAGGTGCTGTTTCCGACCGGATGACTGCGCTCTTCGAGCGGGTTCAAGCGTTTTGGACCGCACGGCAGGTACAACCCGCGGTGGACTTCAGTGCCCAGGCTCTCGTGGTAACCTACGCCTTGGGTCAAGCAAGCGGAGCCATGAGCGGGCCCCGGGTGAATCAAGCGATGACCGATTTACGTGCCGTGTGCCAGTCCTGCCATACTGAGTTCCGCGAAGAGGTCGGTGACGGATACCGGATAAAACCGGGCGCCTGACCCCGATCACGGGTTGAGCCGGATGCGACGCTCTCTCTTTTCTCTTCTGGTGGTCATGACACTGGCGTGCGGTGGTGGCAACGGACTGCCCGACTCGATGAGCTCCGATGGAGCGGGCCGGCCGGCGAGCCTGTCGCCGGAGGAATTCGCGGCGCTCGCACGTGAGGCGATCTGGGAGCCCTCAGCGGCGGGACTCGCTGTCCAGGCGCCGGACTCGTTCACGGCCACGTTCGAGACGAGCGTTGGGGACTTCGAGGTAGAGTTCTACCGTGAGTGGTCCCCTCGGGGGGTCGACCGGGTCTACCACCTCACCCGCTACAACTTCTACGCGGGAAGCCGGTTCTTTCGCGTAAACCCGGCGTTGGTCCAGTTCGGGCTGACCGGGCAGCCGGCACTCGACTCCGTGTGGGCGGACCTGACGATTCCCGACGATCTGCTCGTCGTGAACAACACCAGGGGGACGGTCTCGTTCGCCAAGGCTGGGCCCGGCACGCGTAGCACCCAGTTGTTCATCAATCGGCGGGACAACTCCCTCTACGATACGTGTTGCGCCGGGGGCTTCCCGCCGGTCGGGAGGGTGGTGAGCGGAATGGCGACCGTTGATGCCCTCTACGCCGGCCACGGCGAGACGCCGGTCATGTACCAGGACTCGATCATGATCCTTGGCAACGGGTTCCTGGACCAGCAGTATCCTGGGCTCGACACGATCACCAGGACGCGGGCCGAAGGGCCCAGGGAGTAGCAGGTACGCCCGAAGCGACCTTCAGCTATCCGATCTCCTCCTCCGCACCCCCCCACTCCGCCATCAGGCCCGCGACCTCGCTTTGGAGCGAACTGCGCTCGGTCTCCAAAGCCTTCACCTCGTCCGGCGGGGTTTGTTCGTAATACTTCGGTTCGCAGAACACCTTATCGATCTCGGCCACTCGAGCTTCTGCCTTTTCTATAGAAACCGTCAGCTCTTCCTGGCGCTTCAAGATCTGCGTTTTTCGGGCGCTCCCCCTGTCGTTCCCCCTGCCGCTCCCCTCCCCTTTCTTCTTCTTCTTCCCGATCTTGGCCTTGAGGATCACGCGGTCGGCGTCGAGGTGATCGTCCCCGCAGAAATGCACATAGTCCTCGTAGGTCCCATGATAGTCGCGGACCTCGTCCGGCCTGATTTCCACGATGCGAGTCGCCAGATGGCTGACGAACCAGCGGTCGTGCGACACCAGGATGAGGGTTCCTGGGAACGCCTTGAGGCCCTCGACAAGCGCCTCGATCGACTCGAGGTCCAAGTGGTTGGTGGGCTCGTCCAACACCAACACGTTCGGCCGTGCGATCGACAATCGGGTGAATACCAGCCGTGCCGCTTCACCCCCTGAAAGCGCGGTCAACCGCTTCTTGGAATCGTCCCCGGAAAAAAGCATGAGCGCCATGCGTGCTCGCACGTAGCCGACATCCCTCGCCGGACAAGAATCCCAGACCCAGCCCTCCGCAGTATTGTGGGGAGGATCGAACTGCTCCCGATGATCCTGTGCGAAATACCCCGGGTGGGTCTCGTATCCCCACTCGGCCTCACCCTCATCTGCATCGAACTCGCCCATGGCGATCTTGAGCAGGGTGGACTTGCCGATGCCGTTGGGCCCCATGATGGCCACTCGCTCGCCACGCTGCACCAGGAGGTCCACACCATGGAGGACGTGGTTGTCCCCGAAAGCTTTCTTGACGCCTTTGATCTTGAGGACGTCGCGTCCGCTGTCTCGAACCTGCTCGAAGCGGAAAGTCGGATAGCGTCGCGAGCTGGGAGCGAGCTCACTCAACCCCTCCGCTTTCTTTTCGATCATGCGCACCTTGCTCTGCGCCTGGCGTGCCTTGCTCGCCTTGGCGCGAAAGCGATCCACGAACTTCTGGTGATGCGCGATCTCGCGTTCCCTCGCGGCGATTCCTTTCTCTCGGCGCTCGCGCTCGGCCTGCTTCGATTGGAGAAACGTCGTGTAGTCGCCGTGATAGAGGAGCACGGACTGGTAATCGACGTCGAGGATGTGCGTACAGACGTTGTCGAGAAAACGGTGATCGTGGGAAATCACGACCACGGGCCCGGCGAAGTCGCGTAGGAACACCTCCAGCCACCGGATCGAGAGGATGTCTAGGTGGTTCGTCGGCTCGTCGAGGAGCAGCACATCGGGAGCGCCGGCCAGGACTTGAGCGAGCAACACTCGGAGTTTGAACCCACCAGAGAGCGTAGACAGCGGATCTCGGTGAAGGTGGCCGGGAAGGCCGAGCCCCTCCAGGATCTTCGTTGCCCGGGCCTCCGCCGTGTAGCCATCGTAGCGCTGCACGGTCTCCTCCAGCTCCGAGAAGCGGTCCGCGTCGAAGTACTCCTCCGCTTTGGCCAGGAGGCTCTCCTTTTCCACCATAGCTTCCCAGAGTTCGGCATTGCCCATCATCGCGACCCTGAGAATCTCCTCGTCCTCGTACAAGAACTGATCCTGGCGCAGGACACCCAGCCGAAGCCGTTTGGGGATGGTCACGACACCCTCACTGGCCTCTAGCTCACCGCTCACGATGTCGAGGAAGGTCGTCTTACCGGAGCCGTTGGCACCCACGAGGCCATAACGCTCTCCCGCATTGAGCTGGAAGGACGCCCCGGAGAAGAGCGTACGGTCGCCGTAGGACTTGGCGAGGGTCGAGATGGAGATCATGGGGGAAGAATCTAAACGAAGTCGTCCGGGAATCAGAGGCGGGCACGAGAGGATCCCGAGCCACTGTGGGGAAGATCCCCACGGCAGTTGCCACCGGCCTGATCTCTCGGCATGGTGCAATGCCCGGCAAGGACCACGTCAGCAGCTCATGACGAGTCAGCACTCCGGGAGGGAAACCGATTCATGCGCCAGGCGCCGACCTTCTTCTTGCTTCTGAGCTGCAACCCGGTCAGCCGTTCCCAGAGCCCCGCGAACCCCATCCCAACCTTCTCCATCCCCTACTCGTAGGTGGGATGCCCAGGGTCATAGACCGGCATCGTGTGGAGACCCGCCTCGAGAAGCGTCAGAACTGCCCGGACACGAGAGATGTCATTCGACTTGGTCGGGCGCACGGCTCGGCAGTTTGCGGGGGGGGGCTACTTCAAAGGTATGTCCGCTGACCGAGAAGACGGAAGCAAAATCGTGGCGAGCTCAACCGCCCTGTTCGCCCTCCACCGCATAAGGAGCATCGAGACGAAACTCGGGATGTAGCCGGAGAAACCCTTGCACTCGATTCTCCCGGCTCAGCGCCGTCGGAATGAAGGCCAACGCCTGCTGGAGCCGCTCGTCGGACGCCGCACAGCTGAACCGCAGGAAACCGGCCCCCGCATCGCCGAAGCATTCCCCGCCCAGGCACGCTACGCCGAACTGGTCGTCTGCTCCCTCCAGCAGATAAACGGCCAGACCGTGGCTGGTGATGCCCAGCCGATTGCACACGCTGGACACATCCGAAAAGACGTAAAACGTGGCGCGGGGCTCGAGGGTGTGGAAGCCATTGAGGCGGTTGAGGCCCTCGGTCAGCAAGGCCACCTTTCCGCCGAACTTTTCCATCACCGCATCTCGCTCAGAGGCGTCGATCTCCAGGGCGGCTTTGCCGGCGATTTGCACGAGCGGCGGAGTGCAGGAGAGCGTCGTGTTGATCATCGTGGAGATGGACTCGGCGATGGTCGGTGCGGACACCGTAAACCCGAGCCGCCACCCGCTCATGCTGTAGGACTTGCTGAACGTGTAGGCTGCCACCCCTTGATCCAGCATGCCGGGCTGAGCCATCAAGGAATGGTGCCGACCCCTCCACACCATGTGGCAGTAGGGCTCATCACTGAAGACGGCAATCTGCTCGCCTCGAATCAGATCGGCGATGCGCCGAAGGTCCTCTTGGGTCGCCACGCCCCCCGTCGGGTTGTGCGGTGAGTTGAGGAAAATTGCCTTCGGCGAAGGATCCTCGGTCAGGAAGCGCTCGATATCGGCGATGTCCGGCCGAAAGTCGTTCGACTGCTTGAGAGGTGTGAACACCGGCCGACCGCCACGTCGCTCGATGTTGGGCACATACGTCGGAAAATAAGGACTGAAGACCAACACCCCATCCCCCGGATTCAGAAACGCCTCGCAGAAGAACTGCTCGAAGACCTTGGCACCCGGCGCCACGACCACATGGTCCCGCTCGGCGGGGATCCCGAATTCGTCGCGGAGGAGTCGAGCCGCCGCGTCACGGAATTCCGGCAGGCCGGGTGAGGGGCAATAGTGGGATTGGTTCTGTTCGATGGCTTCGATGCCGGCGTTCTTGGCCGAATCGGGCGTGTCGAACGGACTGTCTCCGATCTCCAGTTCGACTACGTCTTTCCCTGCCGCCTGCAACTGCTTGGCGGTCGCCAACACGGTGAAGGCGGTCTCGGCGGTCAGGGACTTCGCGAAGGTACTGAGCTCAACAGTCACGGAATCTCGGTGCTTAGAAGGGTCATGTGCATCGGAAGGAATCCACCATCCGACGGGGCCACAAGAATGGGTCCGACTCAGACCGCGTCACAAGCTCCTCTACAAGGCGGTTGCCCCTCCCCGTTTCCTCACTCCCCCACCGGACGTATTCCAGGCGACACCTCTCCTCACGGAAGCCAGCGCGGTATGAACTTCGTCATCCCTTGGATTGGGCCCACCTCACCGGCGTAGATGTTGCCCTCGGCGTCCACCGTGACCCCTTCGCCCATGGAGCCGATGCCGCCCATCCCAGAGGCCCGCGCCGAGGGATGCTCCGGAATGAAATACCAGACCTCTCCCGTACGGGCGCTACCCACTCGGAGTCCCTTTCTCCAACCCGGATTGTAGTTATCGTCGGACTCGGAGTCGATGGCGTAAAGCACATCGTTGTCGTCGATGAAGAGCCCACTGATCCGGCTGAACTGATACCAGGTGTCGAGGTGCGTCCCTTGCTGATCGAAGATCTGGATCCGCCGGTTGCCGCGGTCGGCCACGAACAGCCGTCCTTGCGAGTCCATGGCGAGTGAATGAGGAGCGCGGAACTCGCCATCCGCATAGCCAAACTGGCCGAAGCTCATGATGAAGGTCCCATCGGGAGCGAACTTCGAGATGCGACTCTTCGCATCGGGTGTGGTCGCATCCTGGAACTGGGCGCCATGCGTGTCGCCAACGAAGATGCTTCCGTCCGGCGCGACCAGGACGTCGTTCGGGTCGGTGAAGTGCGTGGGCGGGTCGCCAATCTCGCCGGGTGTGCCCAGGACCATGAGCGCCTCGCCTTCAGGGCTGAACTTGATCACGGCGCTTCCCTTGTTCGCCGCGCTGGGGTTGGCCTCCAGCTCCCTGGCATTTGCGAGACGGGCATCGGCCACCCAGACGTTACCCTGTGCGTCCACGTCCATTCCGTGGGGCCAAATGATCTC
>Ga0315336_1003428_pt1 | contig 21106 bp, 13 predicted proteins | sample ASW5metaG_FD_204512 | JGI IMG/M metagenome (GOLD analysis project Ga0315336, IMG submission 204512) | Ammonia-oxidizing marine archaeal communities from Monterey Bay, California, United States - ASW #5 | ecosystem: Environmental > Aquatic > Marine > Intertidal zone | place: USA: California... | reverse complement strand
GGCTGAACACTCCGCTGTTGATAATAGAACTCGGTCTCTCCACCTTCGGAAATGTCGTTCAAGTAGTACATGTACAGCAGAATCCGGTGTAGGGCTTCATTGTGTGGCAAATCGGGGAAGACTTCGCTGTGCCAGTGCGGGTACCCTCCCTTGGATTTTTCGTACTTTTGCGCATTGACCGATCCCAGTCGGAACAGCGTTTGCATCAAACGCGGCAACTGCGGCAGCCCGACCGACTCGAAGTTGTGTTCGGTCACGGTCACATTCTGTCCCGTTGCGGGGTCCGGCAAGGAAATGCCCGTCGCCCCGATGATCGCGAAATAGTGAGTGGCCAGATAGTCCGCCAGATAGCGTGTGGTCGCCTTGTTGACGCGTTGCATGACTGTACGGAACTCGGGGGCTGTGTTGACTTCGATGTCGACGCTGTGTTTTTTTTCCGGATCGACGCCTCCCCCAGTGCGTCCCAGCTGCTGGTTGGAGCTGCTTTCAAAAATCTCGATCAACTGCCGACACGTCTCGGCGTCCAGCGCGTCGTCGTAGACAGCGATAAAATCTGTCATTGTCATGGTCTTGTGACGTGGGTTGAGACAGCGACGAAGTACGGGGCACGGACAAGGGAAAACAATGGACGGACACGCACCCGCATGGTCCCGGTGAAAAACCGTCCGCAACCTGCTATTCAGAAACAGGCAGCACGTTGGTCTTGATCGAGATTGTCAGATCGAGTTTGCCTGGCAGTTCCATTCCGTTGACCGACAGAGTCAGGTCTCCCTTGATCTGCAACTTGTCCTGGCTCGACACGGTGATGCCTCGCTGACGGTCAAACAGGCGTTCCGACGTTGCTGCTGGTCCCGGTTTGAGGTTGCTGTTGATAAGTGTGACGGGCGCGGGAGCGTTCGCATCCTGGTCCAGTCGAACCGATTTGACCGAGCGTGTGATGCGGTCCAGCGTCCGGCCGTCCTTGTTCAAAGTGCCCGCATACTTGTAAACCAGCTCCAGTGTCAAGGTCTGCCCGGCGCCCAGATGCGTGACTTCGGTGCGTTCCCAGGAGTCACCTTTTTTGACCGGAGTCGTGGGGTACTTGTTCTGTTCCTGAATCGCGGTCTGCGCCAGGTGTTTTTCTGACAACTGACCCTTAACTAACTCGTCCAGCCCATCGGTGATGCCCGAGGTGTTCCGGATCGATTTGAAGCGATTGTCCTTGTCCAGTACGCGGGTCGTCGTGTTTTTCGCAATGGCCCGATACAGATTTAGAACGGGTTCCAGTTGAGCGGTATCAGACTTTTTGTCGGGGTTGTCGGAGTCAAAGGTGAGCTTGATAGCTCCGGGAAACGTGGACTCGATTTGCAGGCGCGATACATGGTCCGCGACTTTCAGAGTGCCGTCCGATTTGCGTTTGCCGATCGTTGTGGTGCTGGTGATGAACGTCGTGGACTTGGTCTCCACGTCCATGCCGGCGATGGTCAGGATCTGGTGTGTGCTCGACTCGACTTCAGTCGTACGCTTGCTGACCGGTGCGTACTTGCTCTGCAGGACAACCTGGGCCCACAGCTGAGAACTCAGACAGAAAACAACCGCTATGGTACTGATCCAGCGCATGTGTCGTTCCTCTCGATTTTCAGCATCTTGGTAAGAGCGGTCAGCATTGCCATCCGCAGATTCTCAGCTGGCCTGTTGCAGCCAGCTTAGCATAGCCGGTGCCGGGATTCGAGATTGTTGATCGCAGCTGGAGAGGACGTTCTGCGGTCTGCAATGCACCCCGGTTTACGCCGAATCCACCCGTTCGATTAAGGCATCGACCTCGGCCTCAGGCCAGGCACCATCGGCGGCTCCCAAGGGAGCTCGAGGCAGGCCCACATCGATGCCATATTTGCGTTGCATTGCAGACCGCAGAAAGGTCCAGATCGAGCCCGAAGCGATCACGTCGCCCAACGCACTCTGGAAGGCCGCCATGAATCGTCGTCCGGCGGCGAAGTCACCGGCCACAAATGCGGATCGAGCCTGTTGCGCGGGCTGACCCCACAGGTTGAAGAACGTCCCGATCGCCCCGATGGCTCCGCTCAGAGCCGCATGGCACAGCAGTCCGTCCGCTCCACTGAACAACTGCAATCGTTCACCGGCGGCCTGGTTCATCAGGCCGAATTGAAACAAGTCATGGTCGGTGATCTTCATGCCGGCAATCCTCGGTAATTCCAGAACACGCTCGGCATATTGCTGTGGCGCGAGCGTCACTTGATCAACCGAACTCAAATGGTACACGTACAACGGCAGTTGGGACGCCAGGCCGATCGAGCGGTAATGCTGGAAAATCCCGTCGGTCGAGAGGGGATAGTAGATCGGGGCCACACTGGAGACTCCGTCAGCCCCGATCTGTTCGGCATGCCGCGCCAGTGCGACCGCATCTTCCGTGGCCGTCGCTCCGACGTGGACGATCACGGGCAGGCGACCGCCAGCTGTTTGGACCACGGTTTCGGCGACCGCGCGGCGCTGGTCGAGTGGTAGCAGAGGCCACTGCCCGGTTGATCCGAGAATATACAGCCCGCCGAGTTGTTGCGCGGCGAACGTGTCGACGAGTTGTTCGACGACTGAGTGGTCGGGTGCGCCGGATGCGTCGAGAGGGGTGATCATCGCTGGCCAGACACCTTGAGGTTGCAACGCGGTCACGAGGTTCTCCATTTGACTGATGCAGATGCATGTGATGCTGTGTGTTTTCGCTGCCCAGATCGCGACCGGGCAAAGCCGTGTGGACTGGATTGTCGTAAGCCGCGGCCATCACCGTGCGGGACAGCGTCAAGCAGCCTCTTTGGTGTGGCCGGCGTTCTGTACGCTGACCTGTTAAAGACATCCCGATGGCAGTCACGGCATTTCTGAGTGTCGACAAACGCGGTCTCCGTCGCTGGTGGTTCGTGACGGGGATTGTCATTGGCGGAATCCAACGCGGGATCTGCCGACGGATCGGTCAGACTCCAAGCCAACACAGCCAGGCCGCCGAGCAGTGCGACTCCGGCGGCGATCCGTGCAGGCCATTTCCTCACACTGTGGCCCCGCGCGTCTAGCCGACCTGCGCCGAGTTCAGCGGAGCGGAAACCGGAAGGCGGCCGATGGTGAATGGAAAAACAGAGGGTTCATCGAATGATCTCAGGTTAGCCGATGCCGGGTGCTTGGGCAACACGCGGTGCTCCGTGGATCATGATTCCGGGCCGCAACGCACAGGCCGACACCGCTGTCTCCGTCGCCGTTATCCGCCGCCCGTCGGCAATCCGATCACCGATCATCGAGGAACGGTGCACGGCATCGCGCCCCTGTGCGGAACCCCTTGTCGCGAATTCCCGGGAGTGGTACTCTGGAAATAGCGTTCTGTACCCAACTTACAGCGTGTGACGGAGAGTCATCAGTTTGTACAAGTCGGGCTTGCTGTTCCTTTTCACACTGTGTCTCGCGCCGTGGACGGCGGGTTGTGGTGGTTCCGAGCAATCGCCGCCTGTCAGCGACACCGGCCAGCCGGACGCAGCGTCGGTTCCTGCGCAATCTGGCAACGGTGCGGCCCTGTCGGATGCGGAGGCGCTCGTGAATGTGCCGCCCGAGGCCACCGCGGACTTCAACAAGGCCGTGGCGTTCGCCAGTCGCGGGCAATGGGACCAGGCGCTGGCGCATTATGATCGGATGCTGCGGCGGGTTCCGAAATTTGCGCCGGCCAGGCTCAATCGTGGGATCATTCACTTCTATTTGAAGAACTACGATGAGGCGATTCTGGATTTTTCTGCGGTGATTGAGCAATCGCCGGATACGGCCGAGACGTACAGTAATCGTGGCGTCGTGTACGAAGAAATGGGCGAATACAAGCTGGCGATTCAAGACTATACCGAGGCGATTCGGTTGGCGCCGAAAATGGCCAAGGGGTACTTCAACCGGGCGATTGCCCTGTCAAACGGCGGAGACGGCGAGTTGGCAATTGAGGACTACAACAAAGTGATCGAGATTGAGCCGAAATTTGCCGATGCGTACTATAATCGAGGCACTGTTTATGACGATCTCGGCGAGTACAAGGCGGCGATTGCTGACTATACCATGGCCATCGAGATCGCGCCCAACGATGCCGGGTACTACTACAATCGCGCCGTGGCCTATCGCAGAATGGGCAAGACGGAAGAAGCCATCGCTGAATTCAGCGCCGCCATCACTCAGGATCCGGAACACACGGAAGCCATGTATGCGCGTGGTGGCATTTACCTGAACAAGGGAGACTATGATCGGGCGCTCGATGATTTCTCAGAAGTCTTGAGGTTGGTGCCCAATAACGTCAGTTCCTATGTCAGCCGTGGAAATACATATCACAAACTGGGCTTTATCGACGAAGCGGTTGCTGATTTCGCCAAAGCCCGCGAACTCGATCCAAATGCCGAAGTTCCGGATCTGTCCGACCAGTGACCTTCATCTGATGTGTGGTCGCATTCGATATTGAAGGTTGAGATGTGAACGGGTTGACACGCCGAGTCCTATTGCTGTTGGCGCTGACAGTTCTGGTGACTGTGGGAGTCGTCGGGCTGATGACGCGCCGGCCTCCCATCGTGGTTCCCGATCGCCCGCCCGCCGGCGATTCCACTGCCTTGAATGACGCGCCGGGTTCCGATGTGGCAGGCGATAAATCCACGGCGACCGGGGACCGTCAGCCTCCGCCGCAACAGGTGCACATCCAGAAGGTGACACGCATTGAGGCCGGTGGTGGCCTCCAGCGGACACGCCTGGCGCTGCAGGCCGGGCAGACCATCGAAGTCTCCTGCCGGATCCAGGAACCCAGCCGGCTGCCGCCCAACGCGCGGCTCCGCGTGGCCTGGAAACTGGCTGAGCCCGCTGCGACCGAACCGCGCCCGTCCTCCGACCCGCAGTTCGGTGCGGGGACCACAGCCGGCGTGGATTCCGAGGAGCTATCCGAGCGCGCGGAGGATGCGTTCGGCATCTACACGCGGCCGACCCCCGGCTGGTCAAAGCTGTTACATGCCCTGGATGCGGATCTGTATCTGGTCTACCGAGCTCCGCTGTCGGGGGTGTATGTATTGGAGGCACAATCCGAGGAGTCTCCCATCGACCTGTTTGAGGGAAGCCGTTGGCGAGAAGCGGGTCGGGTTGCGGAATTTGTGCCCGTACCCTCGGCCGCGGCGTGGCCCGCGGGCAGCGATACTCAGATCGATATCGCGATCCGCTCCATCGACCTGTCGCCGCCGAGTGACCACGCATTGCTGGTTGACACCGAGCCCAATGACACTCCGGAACAGGCGCAGCAGATTGCAGTCAGTGATCGGGACGCGCCGCGGGTGCTGCATGTCGTCGGTGGCAGCGACGACATCGAGTATTTCGACAACGGTCGTGTTGGCTCCAGCGGGGACGACTGGTTTCGTATCAATTATCAAGGCCAGCAGCGCGTCTTGCTGACCGCGTGTCTGTCGATTCCCGATCAGCAGGTGGCCGCCAGAATTCGCTGTTACCGTTTGCCGCACGGCGCGGGAGATCGAGCGGACATCCGATCCAGTGCCGTGTCAACGACGCGATTGCTGCCGATCGAGGAATACAACAGCGGCAAAAATCCGAACGAGCGGGGGCATCAGCAGGAGGAACAGCACCGCATCGCCGTCAATCGCTGGCTCAAGCCGGATGCCGATTACTTTCTGCGTGTCGAGGCCAATGCCCCGGGGTACGAACTGGAATTGCGGGTCGTGCAACCGGCCCCCTACGACGAACCGCGGCAGGCGATCGCGCATGGCTTGTACGATCACCTGGGACAGGTCGATGCCTGGTTGATGAATCGTCCGCGAGGAGCCGCTGTGGAACGCCGCATTCGCGATTCCGGAAATGTGCTGGGTACCGGATGCATGAGCTGTCACACACAGGCGGGAGTGTGGGGCGCGTCGATTCCGCTGGCCATGGGGTACCGGCCTCAGAACATTCAACTGTTTCGCAATCTGGTCAACATCTGCTACCAGTCCATGCGGCCCACAAATACCCTGATTGATGCCGTCAACAACACCAGTCTGCCGCCGTTGGATCTTGGGGATGGACCGGCTGGCACCCGCGTCGCCGGGCATGCGGCTGTGTGCTATGAACGATTTCGGCCACCGCGCAAATTGCAGAGCTGGCAGGCGATTCGCGCGGCGAACAACGTGTTGCAGACGGCTGATCCCAGTGGCGTCAACGCGGCTGGGCCTGGTGCCAATGTCGGTCAGGGTGTTGTGCTCAATTATGCTGGCGAGGTCGTGTGGTCTGCCTGGAAGAGCACCGGTGATCCGAAGTACTTTCGTGCCTTGGAAGACAAGACCCGTGCGGTGTTGAAGATGAACGTGCGGTTCACCGACGACATCTGCCATCGTGTGGAACTGTTGACGCGTTTTTTTCCTGAGGATTATGTGGATTGGGCCACAGCCATCAGGGAATCTCCCCCGGCAAACGATGGCCCGGCAAGACGCGTGCCCTACAAGGCCGTGGTCACGTCGGTCGAACAAGCCACGGAATTGCAGGCACAGATTGAGCGTCAGGTGCGCCGCGATCTGGATCGTCTGCGAGCCATTCAGAATGCTGACGGCAGTTGGGGATTTGATCCGGGAACAGAAGGCACGGATGGTCAGGGCTGGATTCCCAAAGACGGCATCAACAAGGGAGAACCCTCGCCCACCGCTCTGGCTCTGATCGCTTTTCAAGCGGCCGGTGTGGACGTGACCGATGCGGCCGTCCGCAGAGGAGTCGACGCGCTGTTGCAGTTGCAGCGGCCCACCGGAGCCTGGAAAGGGTCGTCACTGACCGGCTTCGTCTCCAGCGGCTACGCCCTGCAGGCGCTGGCTCGCTATTTTCCCACCAAGCCGATTGCGTTCGATCCCGCAGAATTCGCGCCGGCCGCCGGCGAATCGCTGTTGGAAACCGTGCGCCGCGTGCGCAACCTGTCGGTGGCCGAAGATCTGCAAGCGCTGCCGCTGCTGATCGAATCCGCTGGACATCCCAGCCCGCTCGTGCGGTATTGGGCCATGATCGGGCTGGGCGGTCTGCATGCGGATTCCGGAGTGGCCTCGCTGATCAAGGGACTCGGTGATCGGACCAAGCTCGTACGCGAAGCGGCGCATTGGGGATTGCGGCAGACGTTGATTGACGACCACGGTTGGGATCCAACCCTGGCAGCAGCCCGGACCGGAGACGATTTCACTCGCGAATCCGCCATGCGCGCACTGTGGATGCGCGTCGATGGCGTCCTGCCCGGGATCTCGGTCGAGTGGACCGCATTAGCCGCGGCGATGGAGCATGCGCTGAATCACGATCCTCATCCGGCTGTCCGAGCATGGTCGGCGCGCGCCTTGTGGAACTGGTGGATCTGGAATCCACCTCTCAGGCAGTCAATCAACCAGGCCTGGATCGCGATGTTGAACCGGCCGGAGACCAACGGACTGGTTGAGAACTGTTTGCGGTATCAAACCCACGCGTTGTTTGTCGTCAACGGGCATCATGCCAATACCAGCCAAGAGCACCAATACCGCGAACTGGCCGCGCTGTTTCAGCAGTTGGAACAGCAATTGAAATCCACAGCTGCCGATCCGCAGCGACGGGAGCGGCTGGTGAGGCGTCTGATTGCGGTCGGGGCCACGTTCTATAACACGGCTGGTGGCGATGGGGGACCGGGACAGATGGGATACGCCACACCCGGATCGGGAAAGCTGTTCGGTGCGGCCGTGTTGCAGTTCTTGCAGCAGCTGGAGGAGGCCGGAGTGGCCGCGAGCCAGCATCTGTTGCTGCGGGTCGCATTGGAATCCGCTGCTCATGTTCCCGATAAAATGCTGCAACAGCGGCTGATCCATTATTCGTTGAACGCTCCGGAAGATCTGCGGATGATTGCCGCCAGCAGTGTTTCCGATCCCAGGTCGGCGCAATTGGTGGCGGTGCCCGAACGCATCGAGCCCCTGGTCCGGCAAATCCGCCGTGGGGCTGACGAACCGGCCCGCCGAACGCAGCTTTCGGATCCGATCATCTCGTTGTTCAGCCGCGTACGCTGGATCGTTCCGGACACTCCCGAGCAGCAGCGGGAACTGATGAAATACCTGATGCCTCCGCTCGATGAATTCGCGTCCCGGGTCGAAATCCAGGCGATCACCGATGCCGGGCGCAGACGGCAGGTCGAGCGCAAAATGTCCGCCAACTGGTACCTGGCCGAGGAGCTGGGAGGCGTGCTGGGCAGTAACGAGGATCTGCACATCCAGGCCGCGTTGCAGGCCATTCCGGAACGCGCCGCGAATCCGCTGCAGGCCCGGTTCTGGTTGCCCAGCGTGGTCTGGATTCTGGAGTTCGAAACACCAGCGCCGCGGGTTGGAGAATCTGTGGGATCGTCTCCTGGGGCCGATCCCTCTGGTGACGATCCCTATGGTCCGTTTCGCCGCCGTGCCTTGCAGCTGTTCCTGGATCAACTGACACCCGACGCACATCCCAAGTTGCGGCAACTGGCAGTGCGCATGGCGCATGAGACGCCACTGCGCAGGAATCCCCGCGTCCTGGCCGCCCTGGAATCCGTGCTGGATTTCGAAGTCCGCGCGACCGTTCGCATCGTGGCTGAGCACGTTCTGGCGACGCGGAATGAAAACCTGGTTTCCGAACTGTCGGCTGCCTTGCTGAAAGAAGATCCTGATCGTGATGATCTGGATCCCGACGGAAATGTACACCTGCCCCCGGAGTTCCTGGACGACTTTCGATTCTTCCGTGATCATGTGACGCGGGAAATGAACCGTCCGCTGAGAGACGATCGGCGGAGCTGCTTTTCTTGCCACGGTGTGGCCGGGCGGGTACCGACGTTGACCTTGAAACGCCCCGATCCGACGGGCTATCTGTCGGTACCCAGACTGTTGGCCAATTACCGGCTGCTGCAGAAGCGGATCGAGTTCGAGGATGTCGAGCGCAGCAAATTGTTGCGGAAACCGCTCAACGTGCAGACTGGAAAGGAAGACGGTCATCAGGGAGGACTGCGCTACCGGCCCAATGACCCCGGATATCAGTTGATCCGCCGTTGGGTTCGCAACCAGGTCCAACAGCGGGACAAGATCGACTCGGGGTCCTGATCAACATCGGAACGCGACGGCGTGTTCTTACCGGCCGACATCCGAGTGACGGACTTCAGTCGCCCCAGGCACGCCGCAAGAACTCGACCGTGTTCCGCCACATGAAACCGTCGATGTCGTCCGCACTGTAGCCACGCTCGGTCAACAGGGCCGGTAGTTTTTGCAGGTCGGCAATCGAGTTCAAATCCAGTGGCGTTTGCTCGGTGCCGTAGCCACCATCCAGGTCCGTTCCAATGCAGATGTGACGGGCGTTTCCAGCCAGTTGGCAGATGTGATCGATGTGGTCGCAGATCCGCTCGAGACGCAATTGGAAATCCTCCGGTCGACTGCGCAGGTGAACCCATCCGGGGACCATCATGATCGCATCGTAGGCCGTGCCCAGAATTCCCCCGCGATCGATGACAGCCTGGATTTGATCGTCGGCGAACTGTCGGTTCCAGGGAGCCAGCACGCGGCAGTTTTGATGACTGGCCCACAACGGACCATCGAAGCAGTCCAGCGCATCCCAGAAACACTCATCACACAGATGGGTCACGTCGAGAATCATGTCCAGACGCTGCATCTCACGTAACAAGTCCTTGCCTTTTGCGGGCAGAGGCCCGCAGGCGTCTGTGCCGTGAGCGTAAACGCCGGGACCGTAATGGGCCGGACCCAATGCGCGGAGACCATCAGCGTAACTGCGTTCCAGGTAGTTCAGATTGACCAGGGAATCGGCGCCCTCCAAGCTGAGCATGAAGCCGATCGGCCGCGGGATCGGCGCGGACCGCGAATCGACGACATAGGGTGTGCCGTCGTCGCAAATCGGGCCCTGTTGCCACAACGCGAGATGCTGGTCGAGTTCACTGCGGTTGCGAATCGGTGTCAACTCGCCGGCTTCCTCCATGATGCGATACCAGGCGAGCTGGCCTTGTGTTTGTGCCCAGGCCTGCTCGGGCGAATTCCACCCGGGGAGTTTGTGAAAATAGGGTGAGTGGCGGCCAATCTGTGTGGCCACACACAGTCCCACGTTGCCCCGGCGCATTTCGGGTAGACACACCGTGTTGTTGCCACGATCCACCTTGTCCGTCATGTGCTGTTCCCAGCGTCGGATGCGTTCCTGGCTCCAGCGCAAATCGCGGTTGTACTCCAACGCGTTCATAGCCAGATCGAGATGGATGTCGAAAACCAGCGGTGTGTGGTTCATGCGTTGCTTTCAGTCGAATACGCAAGGTGTGGAATTGTTCGCACGGGGCCTGCCTGTTCCGCGACGGGCCAACGTAACGCGCAGCGGGCGCCAACTCCAGTCGGTCGAGCTGTGCTGGTTGTACCGCTGTCTGTTCACAAACAGCCGTGACGACCCCGTCAGAAACGACGGGTGGTCGTACTCCGCCTGGGCGCGGAACCCACCCCATGGTTGTTCCCCCTGAGGATTTTGGTTTGAATTCCCTACTGTGCGGTGGACGCACAGCAGATTGTTTTTTTTGTGTGGGGGATGCGTCGCGATGTTCATCGCTGCGAATTTTCGGATTTGTCTGCCATGACGGATGCCTGTGCCACGTGTGAATGTGCTGTGATTGGACTGGGCGCCATGGGCTCATCGGCGCTGTATCATCTGGCCCGCCGTGGGACGAGCGTGATCGGTCTGGAGCAGTATGAAACGGGACACGAACGGGGCAGTTCGCATGGGCGCTCGCGCGTGTTTCGCACGACCTACGACGATCCGTTGTATGTGGAAATGGCGCGGGAATCGCTCAAAATGTGGCGCGATCTGGAACGGGTTACAGACTGTGACGTGCTCGACTTGACCGGTTTGCTGGTGTTTGCCAGTCGGGAAAACTCCAGATTCTCCCGGACGCTGCGTACGCTGGCCGAGGCGGGCCTGCCGCACGAGGTGTGGGATGGGCCGCAGGCCGCTCGAGAGTTCCCCACGTTTCACTTCGACGACCGCATTGCGGCATTTCATGCGACAGAAAACGGAGTCCTCAAGACGGACACCGCCTTGCGACAGATGCGAACGACCGCGGTGCAAGACGGTGCTCGGATTTGGCAGGGATGCCGTGTCGAGGAAGTGATTCCGCAGGGAACCGGCGTGCGGATCGTGACCCGTGCGGGCCTGATCGACGCGGCGCGCGTCGTGGTCACAGCCGGACCGTGGCTGGCGAAACTGCTGCCCGATTTGCGGCTGCCGCTCGAAGTGACCCGAGAACAGAAAGTGTATTTCCAGGTCCGCGGGCCCGAACGATTTCACCCCGCTCGGTTCCCCGTGTTCTGCGAATACGACACGGCCAATTATGGTTTTCCAAGTTTGGATGGAGACACGATGAAGGTGGCCGCCGACCATCAGGGAGCCGTCGTCGATCCCGACGCTGTGGACCGCGATGCCGATGCGGAATACCCCGGCCAGATGGCGGATTGGATGGATCGCTGGCAGCCCGGAGTCGTGCGGCAGGCGGTCAACGCCACCGTCTGTTTGTACACAAACACGCCGGATCGCGATTTCCTGATCGACCAGCACCCGGTCCACGAGCAGATTGTCATCGGTGGCGGCTTTTCCGGACACGGAATGAAATTCTCGATTTTGGTCGGCAAATGGCTCGCCGATCTGGCGCTGGGCGAGACCTTGTCGTGTCCCAGCCCGCGTTTTCGAATCCAGCGCTTCGGAAATGCTGAGCAGCCGACTCCGTAGCCGGTGCCGTCAAGCGGGTGCGCCGAGGGTGCGGCTGTGGATCAGCCGCCGCAGCATGAGCCGCAGATCATTGAGCTCGAGATCATCGAGGCTCGGTGAAATCGGTTTCCATGACCACCACGACGAATTCACCGGCCAGCACACGTGCGAACCGCCGTATGGCAAGTACGTGTCCGGTTTGATTGCAAATCACTTCGTGGGTTGCGCTGCCGGTGATGGAGGCCACAATCCCCAGGACATCGCCGGCACGGACAGCTTGCCCCAATGTGCATGCCGCCGTGAACTGGCCGGTGATTGGAGACGGGTTCTGGACCTGCATGTGGCCGGAACTCGGCCGGGGATCCTCAACCTCGAGTTCGACGCGCGACTCGGGTTGCACGCGGTGGATCATCTTCAGGTGCCCCATGACGTTCAGGCAGCCCTCCAGGTAGGCGGCCACGCCGTCCGGCGCGCAGCGGCCAGCTCCCAGGTATTCCGTGTAGATTGCCGGAACACCGGCATCACGGGCGACGGACAACGAGCGTCCGTCGAGGTTGGGAGCTGTTCCCCAGATCACCGGCAGATTGAATGCGCGGGCCATGCTCCGTTGAGCTTTGCGGATGGTGCGATCCGCGTGCAGCGTATAGCCAGACATCGGCCAGACTTCCATGGCGATGCCGCCGGAGTGCAGGTCGATATAGTAGTCGGACTGCTGGATCAGTTCGGTCAGCGCCGCGGCCGTTCTTTGAGTGGCACTGCCGTGAGGATCTCCGGGGCAGACACGTGCCAAATCCAGACCGTCTTCTGCCACCCGGTTGCCGTTGATGAAGGCCGCTTCGTTCACCACTGGGACCAGCGTGACACGCCCCTGCAGGTTGGCCGGCACGATGACCTGGGCCAACTGGCGGATACACGCCATGGATTCAAATTCATCGCCGTGGACACCTCCGGTGATCAGCAGGTGGGGGCCAGGGCGGCCGCCATCGATCACCAGCGTCTGGAGTTGGACGCTGTCGCACATACTTGTCTCGATCCGAGAGTCAGTGTTCCTGAGAAGGACTCGTGTTCCAAGTCCTGATTGGGATCGGTTTGCCTGTGTATACCTGTGGCAAACGGCGGCAATCGGTTGGAATTTCAACGCTGTCTGATGTGGACCGTGCGATCGCTGAACCGCATGCGGCCGAAGTACTGTGGTGCGTGAAAGGCGGGTTTCGGGGACCGGCCGGGTGACCATTGGCTGTATTGTGGATTGGTTTTGCCACCCAGGCGATTGAGATTCACATGCCACACGTCGCCGGAGTGAGGCGGGGTGTGCCGAGCGACGGATTTAAAGTTCTTCAGGGGGATTGCCGCTTCCAGAATCCAGTACTGGTCTCGGTCTGAGTCGTCATTCAATGTGCCTTGCACCACGGTGGCAATCCGGACTCCGGTGGCATTCCAGTTCATGACAGGTTTCTGGCCGGGGCCGTCCGGGTGGTGCCGATCCAAAAACGCACGTTGCACGTTCATTTCGATGTTGAAATAGTTTTGCGGTTGAGCGGGATTGGGCGCCGTAAACAACTCCACGCAGTCATCTTGATAAACCGGGCTGTCACGTTGCGTATGCTTGGCCCAGATGTGGGCATCCTCACAACGGTACGCCAGGTACAGGCAGTCGTTGTCCCATAACAGCCGGGCCCGCGTCTGTTCCCGTTTTCCATCAGTCCACCAGGGGAAACGGAATTTGCCCACGCTGGGAACGCTGCCCCAGACGGCCGCTTCCAACTGGCCGTCGATTTTGGGTGGAGTCGGGGTGCGATGAATCGTGTACCGCGGCGGCGAATCCGCGCACAGATTGCCGCAGATGCTCAAAGTGATCGCAACGCTGGAGCATATTCTGCCGTAATGCGAACGGTGCAGCATGTCAACCAGTCCATGTGGGCCTCAGGCCCGATCGGTGATGTGTGGTTTGGATTTCAACTTTGTGGCCGCTCGGGCACACGCTGCAATCGGCGGCCTCTGTCAGAGAATTCCCGAGTATAACGCCTGCTGCGTTGGGAGCGAGTGTCCCTGCGGCGGCGGTCGTGAATTTGGATCAACTCAGTCGGATGGACTCACGGCGTGCGTCGCGACAGCTGTGGCCAACGGCTGGGGTGAGGCAGGTGGAACAACGCGGGCGACGCACCATGGGCTGAGCAGGGGATGGGCGACTGTCCGCACCGAGAAACCGGACAAATTCCGTTGGACGCATGTCGACACCACTCGCCGCCGCCCCACGGATGCAGTATCTTGGCCCAAGTCGTTTTGGCCTTCTTGCATCTAGAAAGACACATCCATGCAGACGATCGCGGTCATCGGTGGTGGATTCAGTGGGACGATGGCGGCCGTCAACCTGGCTCGACTGTCGGACAAACCGCTGCGGGTCGTGCTGATTAACGATAGGCATCCGCTGGGTCGCGGCGTGGCCTACGGGACAAAGCGGTTCGAACATCTGTTGAACGTTGCCGCGCGGAATATGTCGGCCGTACCCGACCAGCCGGACCACTTCCTGGACTGGCTGCGGACACGGGTGGAGTACGCGGACTTGCCGGATCCACAATTGCGGGAAACTTTTGTCCCACGAGCTGTGTACGGCGACTATCTGCGGGCCCTGCTGTTGAACTATCTGCGGCCGATCGACGATCACCACCCGGCGGCGATCGAGGTGATTGAGGATGAGGTGGTGGACATCCTCACCGAGCATGCTGGTCGTGCGCACGTCATGTTGCGGGGTGGTGAACGCCTGGAAGTCGACCGAGTCCTGTTGGCGACGGGCAACCAGCCGCCAGCGCCGTTGGGGAACGCTGAAGAACCGTTTGAACACCCGGCTTATTGCGCCGACCCCTGGGGCGACTGGTCGCGGGAACTGCCCGAGAGCGGCGAAGACGTCATTGTGTTGGGCACCGGCTTGACGATGGTTGACGTGTTCTTGACGTTGAAGGAATTGAAATGGCAGGGCCGAATCATTGCGGTGTCGCGCAACGGCATGATTCCGCAGTCACACTTTCGCGGGATCGAATATCCCGATTTCCTGCCAGCCAATCCCGAGTCGGTGGGTTTGCAGGCACTGGTCGATTTGTTGGAACAGCACTGTCGGCAGATCCGGCGGCTCGGTGAAAATCCCGCAATCGTGATCGATCGCCTGCGACCGCACACGCAACGCATCTGGCAGCATTTGACGTGTGCCGAGAAGCAGGAGTTTCTCAGTCAGTACGCGGCGCGATGGAATGTCGTGCGGCATCGGATCGCGCAACCGATTCACCAGCGGATGACCGAATCTTTGATTGACCAACAGTTGCGGATTGTGCGTGGCAATGTGACGGGCTTGAGCGCCGCGGGTCAACGCGTTCAGGTTTCGGTTACCAGTGCCGCGGGCGAGCAATCCACGCTGGAAGCGGGATTTGTCATCAACTGCACCGGTCCGCATCCCGCATTCTCCGAATCCCCGGTGCCTTTGTTCCAGAACCTGATGCAGCGGGATTTGATTCAGGTCGACGAAATGGACATGGGAATTCAAGTCGGAGCGAACTTTGCCGTTCTGGATGCACAGGGTCGGAATTCGGAGTTTCTGTTTGCCATCGGACCGTTGATGAAAGGCAGCCTGTGGGAAACCACCGCCGTGCCCGAACTGCGCGGTCAAGCGATGCGGGTGGCCGAAGTGCTGGTGGAAGAAGCCGGTGCATCTGACCAGGAGCGGGACTACCGGTTGTCGGTCGAGGAAGAACACGTCATCGAGTATCATATTTGACCTGCGGCTTGTCGCGCGACGCTGTGAACATGATTGCACAAACGGTGTTCGTGTGCAGGACGCCGCAGTTCGAACACGTGGGAGAGTTACCATGAATTCCGGCCCGGGGCCTTCGACAAACGCACTGAGCATCGTGATCATATTGGCTTGCACCGCGCCGGCTATTTCAGCCGATGGCGGGCTCAAGTTCGACGGTCAACAAGCCTATCTATCGACTCGAAACCTGCCTTTCGGCTCCTACCCTCGGTTCACCATCGAAGTCTGGTATCGCGCTTGGGTTGGCCCAATTCTGTGCCAGGGCCAAGCCGGAGATCCGGAAAACAGTATCTGGATGTCGGCCGGTCGTGCTGGTCAGCCTCGGCCAGAGGATGCGTCGGGCTGGGAGAGCAATGGTGGAACCAATTATCAGTTCAACAGTGGTCCCGGGACAACCACAGACTGGAACCATCTGGCGCTGGTCTATGACGGCACGCAGCAGTCGATCTTCTTGAACGGGCAATTGAAGCGTCGGATCAAGACTCCCAAGCCGGGACCTTTTCACATGCGGCGGACCTTTTATGTCGGTTTGCATGACTACGGCAAACGGCGTGTCTTCGGGGCGGGTACGTTGCGGGCCGTACGTGTGTCCAAATCTGCGCGATACACCGCGGCCTTCAAGCCGGCCGATCGACTGCCGGCCGACGCACAAACGGTTTTGCTTTACGACCTGTCGCGCGGATCGACTGGACAGTCTGTGCGTGATCTGAGTTCGGGAAGGCGGCACGCCAGTATTCGCGGCGCGAAATGGGTGCCTGCTCAAACCTCGACTGTGGTGGCCAAGGTGCTGCGACGGACTCAACTACAAAAGCCGCAAAGTCACGGAGGTTTTTTCGCTTTTGCCGTTGGACCCAAAGGTGAATTTGTGGCTGGCGGCACGGGAGTCGGCAAATTGAGCAGCGGCGGAACAACCAGCGTGTTTGGAGGTGAAGTTCTGCTGTGGAACGCGGAGACCGGACAATTGACGCGCACCTTGGGAGAGCACGGCGCGAGCGTCAATTGGTTGCGGTTCTCGGATGACGGACGGATTCTGGCCAGTTGCAGTGGCGAGAATCAGCGTGTGCAGATCTGGGAGTTGCCAGCTGGAAAACGGCTGTCAACGTTTCAATTGACCGGGCCCTTCAACAGTTTTCATCCGCCGGTGTTGTCACCCGACGGTGATTGGCTGGCGGCGATCGCCGAAGAGAAACAAAAGATTGGCGATCGAGAGATTCCGGTGGCAGGCACACTCAGCGTCTGGGACACACGCAGCGGCAAACCGAAATGGTCGCTTCCGCGTTCGAGTGCCAAGTGTCTGGTGGCGGCCCCGGACGGCAATCTCTTGGCTGGATTCGTGCAACAGGTGAATTGGGGAACAGCAAAGAACGGCAAGATTGTGGGCAAATACGGAAAACGCGCCGTGACCGTTTGGGACGCGGCCAACGGACAACTCAAGTGGCAGACGGACTCCGCCCGGCTTGTCCCGGCTCACTTGCGTTTTGACACCGCCCGTAAACGCCTGTTGGGTTTGAATTCGTCGACACTGATGAGTTGGGAACTGGCGTCCGGAAGTCTGTTGGATCAGACGGCTTTGGCAACGGAGAGCAGCCGGTCCAGGCTGACGCCCCGTCAACTCCGTTTGTCGACCGACGGACGCTCGGCCGGCATCGTTGGTTTCATGGGTGAACAACTCGAGTTGTGGGATCTCAGAACTGTGAAACAACTGGCCGGGATGAAGTTCAAGTTCCCCAACACTCTCCGACACGCCGTGTTTTTACCTGATCTGGATGCTGTCGTGTGCGCGCAGAATCACGATCCCGTGATCCTGCACTTGAGTTGGAAAACCGAGTCAGGTCAGCCGTAATGTACGTGGTCGATTCAGTGATCAACCACAGCGATCTTAGGATGACAGGAACAGTCAGACGATGCTCAACTCCTCGATTGATGCGTTACCAGGTCCGTGTCGATTTCGCTCGTTGTGGTTCTCGCTCGCCATCACCAGCATGATGGCCGCGGTCCAGGCAGGGGATCGGAAGATCCCGTCAGGCTCCGATGATGACGGTCGACCGAATATCGTTTACATCATGGTCGATGACCTGGGTTACGGGGATCTGGGCTGCTATGGGCAGCAGCGGATCCGGACACCAAACATCGATCAGCTGGCGACCGAAGGTCTGCGTTTCACGGATCACTACGCGGGCCACACCGTCTGCCGCCCGTCGCGGTTGGTGCTGTGGCTGGGACAGCACGTCGGTCACACGGGATTGACCGGCAATCGGTCGCGGAGCCTCACCGGGCAGGAACAAACGGTGGCAAAACTGCTCAAACGCGGTGGCTACGCCACCGGTGGCGTTGGCAAATGGTCACTGGGCAATGTCAACACGCCCGCGGAAATCGACAACGCCGGGCATCCCAATCGGAACGGGTTCGATTATTGGTACGGCTACATGAATCAGAGCAACGCCCACAATTATTATCCGCCGTTTCTGTGGGAGAACGCCACCCAGGTCAAATTGGCCGGCAACGTGCTCAATCCCGCCCCACTAGCCCGCGGACGCGTGTCGTCTCAGCGAGTGAGCTACTCACATGACTTCATGACGCAAGCGGCTTTTCGGTTCATCCGTCGACACCAATCCCAGCCGTTTCTGCTGCACATACACTGGACGATTCCGCATGCCAACAACGAGGGGGGCCGCGTTAACAAGGACGGCATGGAAGTGCCCGACTATGGCGCATACGCTGACCGTGACTGGCCGCAGCCCGAAAAAGGATTTGCCGCCATGATCACCCGCATGGATGCCGACGTGGGGCGATTGATGCGGCTGTTGAAGGAACTCAAGATCGACGAGCGAACGCTGGTGCTGTTCACGTCCGACAATGGGCCGCACAACGAGGGTGGGCACAAACACGAGTTCTTTAATTCCAACGGGGCGCTGACCGGATTCAAACGGTCGATGCACGAAGGCGGCATCCGCGTGCCGTTGATCGCTCGCTGGCCGAAAAAAATCGCCCCCGGTACGGATTCGAATCACCCATCGGGATTCTATGACTTCTTGCCCACCGCCTGCGCATTGGCCGGTATCGATCCGCCCCAGGGCATCGACGGGATTTCTTATGTACCGAGTCTGCTGGGGCAATCCGACCGGCAACGGAAACACGAATACCTGTATTGCGCCAGCCAGGAAGGCGCCACTTCGGTGGGTGTCCGCTACGGCAAGTGGAAACTGGTGCGTTATCGAAAACAGCAGAAGCGTCGCAAAAACAAGAATGCTTCGTCCGCCGGCCGCGAGTGGCGATTGTACGATCTCACCAGCGACATCGGCGAACAACGCGACCTGTCGCAGGTCCACCCGGAAGTGGTTCAGAAGATCATGGCCCTGTTGAAACGCGATCGCTTGCTCTGACAGCCGCGGGCCGTCATTGGAGACGCGCGCCCGATAGCCCAGCGCCGTCATACTGTGCCGCGTGCCCGTGGCTACGTGGCCTCGATCCCGATCTGCTCCACCCCATTCCATTCGTAGCCCGATGGATTCCAGTGGATGGAGCCTTGTAGAGGCTGACTGCGGCCCGATCGGTCGACCGCTCGCGTCCACAATGCGTGCTGCCCGGGACGCAGTTTGAGGCTGTAGGTCCAGCGATACCAGGCGTAAGGACTGTCGGGCTTTTCCAGCCGCGTCGTGTTCCAGGTTTGACCCCGGTCGGTCGAGAGCAGTACCGACTCAATCGGAGCGGATCCATCGTTGAAGGCCACACCTCGGACGGCGTGCTGTTTCTGGGCAGCGAGTTTGGCTCCCGGCTGGGGCCAGAGTACCACGCTCTTGACTTTCATTCGCCAGCAGGCCTTGCTGTTGGCCACGCTGTAGGTGATGGGCGTTCCCGGTGCGATCGGGCTGCGGGGAGTTCGGTATCGTGGGATGTGATTGCCGTTGTCCGTTTCTTCGGCCTCGAATTTCAGGTCTGTCAACCATTTGATGTGCATGGTGCCGTAAAATCCCGGTGTCATCAGCCGCAGGGGACCGCCGTGCACGGCGGGAATCGGGCGGCCGTTCATGGTCAAGGCCAGCAGGGAATGTTGCAGCACCTCGTCCAACGGCAGGCTGTGTTCGAAGTCATCCTTGCCGGGCAGCGCGTGGTCCTTGCCGCCCGCGGTCAGATATCGGGCCGTCGATCCGACGCGGACGCCAAGTTTCTCCAGAACCGTGGACAACAGAACTCCAGTGACACGCACGTTGCCCATACCGCCCCGTGTCCATTGGGTGCCTTTGGCTTTGACGGTTTGTGCGAACAGCGATCTTCCATTACCGCAGCATTGCAGCACCATTTCCCGGTCCACCTGATCCATCTTGGTCAGAGTCTCGGCGTCGATGCGGCGTTGACTGTCGACCAGGCCACCGATCGTGACCTGCCAACCTCGCAGTGGAAACGGTCGGAGCGTGGAAGCGTTTGCCAGTGGTTGATTGTTCCGCACGAACAGCAGGTTGAGCGGAGTGATCTGTTGTTGGAGAAGTTCCGGTGGAGTTTCCAAGACGGGGATCTCGGATTTGTGGACCGTCAGGCGGCGGTCTTTTCCGACGGTCACGAGCGATGCATCCGGGTCAGCGGCAGACAGTGACCGGACTGCGGATCCGCTGCATTGCGTCAGGCCTGCGGCGGCCGCCGTGACCAGGAAGTTGCGGCGGTTCAGTTTGCCTGTGCGCTGGATCAGCGATTCGCTCATGGCGCGGTCTCCGGTACGTGATGCACGCCAACAGTTGCCGGCGGGGTGTGTTCTGACGACGCAGTCTGTCGCAAGTGGTGCCTGCGTGCAACAGCGCCTGCAGGCCAGATCTCCGGAACAAGCCTCCGCTCAGCTGGCAGCGGACGGCTATTCGATGATGTATTTTCGCTGCTCCGTGGCCCGCCAGGCACGCTGGAATGCGGGGTCGTCGGCGTCGTCCCACCATTCGGTGCGGACGTCGTTGATGTATCCGGGACGCGGTCCTGGTAGCGGTTTGCCCAGCAGTCGCTGCAGGAACCGCATGTCATCGGTGTGCCCGTCCAGGTCGGGATCGTGGCGCGCGATGATCGTGGGGCCTCGGCGATACATGATCTTGACCAGGAAGGGCTTGTGTTTCGGCCGAGGCGTCTGCGCCAGGTGCTTGAGTTTCTCGATGTTCACGGTCACACCCAGACCTGGGCCGGAAGGCACGGCGATACTGCCGTCTTTGATCGGCATCTGTTCGTTGGTGACGTGGTCCCGCCACAGCTCCGCCAGGTTGACGTGGTCCATCGTGGCAGCCGGAAAAACACTGGCTTCATGTGCCAGGAAGGCCTGGTTGATATACGACCCGGCCTGTTGCAGCATCAACGGTTTCCGGACCTGTTCGGCGACACCGGCGATGCGGATGGCGTGACCGATGGCCGCGTGCCCCGCCATGTAACCGTCAGCGGAACCGTTGACGATGAATTTCAGAGGCGCGTGGTGAGCCACCATGGGCCAGTCATATTTTCCGCACAGGAACTCCCAGTCCTTCGGGCGTCCCGAGTCGATCGGGTCTTCGATGCGGCCCACAATGGAAAACGGTTTCAGCGCGTCAAGGACGGGTTCGATGAACTCCCGTC
>Ga0315336_1003427_pt1 | contig 21110 bp, 18 predicted proteins | sample ASW5metaG_FD_204512 | JGI IMG/M metagenome (GOLD analysis project Ga0315336, IMG submission 204512) | Ammonia-oxidizing marine archaeal communities from Monterey Bay, California, United States - ASW #5 | ecosystem: Environmental > Aquatic > Marine > Intertidal zone | place: USA: California... | reverse complement strand
GCGAATGCGCAAAAATGCCGGCAAGCTCCGGGTTACCGGCCAGGAACACACGCTCATTCGGTACAAAAACATCGTCGAAGATGACGAAACCTTCTGGCGTGCTGAACTTGCCCGAGATGGGGAAATCTCTGGTGTCTTCATGACGAGGTGCGTAGGTCGTGTTGATGATCTTCACACCCTGCGCATTGACCGGAACCATGCAGGCGACGGAATAGTCTTCTTCACCCGCCTTCATGGACTTGGTGGGAATCGTCATGAGTTCGTGACCCATCGACGCTGCGGTAATGTGCAACTTCGCGCCACGAATTGTGATGCCGTCGCTGGACCGATCCACGACGCGCACGTACTGGTCAGGATCGTCCTGGGCAGACGGTCGCCTGGACCGATCCCCTTTGGAGTCGGTAATGCACTGGGTGATGCGAAGGTCTTTCGCCTGCACATCTTTCACGTACGCTCGAATACGGGCGGCGTTTCCCGGCAAGGCCTCCTCTATGCGATCGGCTGCTGTGAGCAACGTCATGATCGATCCGTAGGTGACATGCGTCAGCAGATCAACTGTCTCGTGCAGTTCAACCTGCTCTCTCAGCTCTTGCGCTGACGAGGGTACTTTCATGAAGTCCCCGACGGCACCCGGCTCCGGATTGTAAAAACGATCGTACCCGGCTGCGGCGGAATCGACCGTGGTTCCTAGAATGCCATGGGTGGCAACATTGCCTATCTGCTCTCCCTCGAAATAGGTCTCGCGCCCGTCATCCAGTGAAGCGCGATACTGCTCACCTGTCATCATCGTTATATCTCCCGCAACCTGTGTTTTTAGTTTCTGTCGTCCCGGCATACCGCCTTACAGACCCAGGACGACCTCTTCGTGGTTTACAGGGAAGTATAGCCGCCACCTGCGGATTCCCGGTGCGGCACAAGCTGCGCACTACACTGCCGCGCCAGGAAACGGCCCATCATCGGAATCATTTTGTCGCCAGTTCGTTTGCCTCCACGTACAACAGGACCTCGTTGCTCATCCTTCCACCCGGAACCTGAACCTGCAGGAAGTGCAACCCGCTTCCCGGCGACTGTTCAAACTCAATGCGTACGTTTTCCTCCTTCTTGACCGTAAGCTTCGCGCTCACCCTGCGACCGTCGATGAACACATTCGCATCGTCAGTAAAGTGGCGCCCGCTGATAGTGATCACGCCGTCTTCCCCGAGTTTCGGAAAGTTGTGTCTATTGCCGTGCATGCTGAGCTGAGACGACCTCCTCAACGTATATTCCGGCCAGATCGCTGGTTGCGGACTCGCAAAGAGATCGGCATTGATGCCATGCCGGGCTGTGAATGTCCCGATAAACTGACCGCGTTTCGCAAGATTCAGCAATTCAGACCGGTCCCATTGTTCCCCGCTGCCATCCCTACTGAGGTAGGAACCACCTTCGGCATTCGGCCTGAACTGCAGCGCGACCTCGTTGGCCTTGTCTGCGTCGAAGAACACACCTTCGGCCTCGAGCACGACCTTCTCCATGGACGCCGAATCCTCCAGGGCTGCGAGCAGCCGAAGGCGTTCTTCATCCTGGTGAAATGTTCGATTAACCGTCACTTGTCTGGCGAACGAGCCCGAAAAACCGGTAGACCCCTCCTGAACCATATTCCAGACAGGACTGAAGGCATGCCTCCGCCCGTTCTTGCCACTCCAGCTAAAGGCCCAGATGCTGAACTCATCCCGGCCTTCATCCAGAACCCTATTCATCCAGCTAAACTCGGCGTTGTTGAGCCGGCCTTGAGGAAGAATCATGTGGCGATCGCCCGCGCCACGCCAGGACGGCGCGTCCATGCCTGTTCCCGCAGTGTTGGTAGAGACCCAGAATGGCATACGATGACAGTCACCACAGACTTCACGCCCCCCGGTGAAAGTCGGGTCGTCATCGCCCTCCAGAAAAAATAATTCAAAACCCTTCCTGGCACGATCGGATAGCCGATCATCGTAAGGCCTCTCGGGCGCCGGTGGGTAGGGAACACTCAGATTGTAAATGGCCAGCGTCTCGAGCTGCGCATCGGCCAATGGGCTTTGCGGCGCTTCACCGTCAACCTTCAGATGCATGGTGCTGCGAACGTTGCCGTTAATCAGATTCATGATGCATGACGTCGGCATGTCTGCATTACAGTTAGGCGACACACCGGCATACGTGCTGGCAGAATTTATTCCGCCGTAGGGATCCCCCGGAATTCCATCCCAATGGAACGGCTCGGTGTCTCGCAGCCCCCTGATGTCCATCGTATTCCTGGGCTGGATTTGCGAGCCCCCAGAAACCCGGGGTGTATCCAGTACCCAGATTAGCTGGTCAATATGGCCGTTGGGATGGCAACTGGCGCACGAAAACGTTCCCGTAGTCGATAACGCTGCACTATTGAAATACTTGCGTCCCAGCTTGACCTGCGCATTCGTCTGATCTTCAAGTGCAAGCGTTGTCTCCAGGGTCAAACCATCCGCATCATTGAAACTCAGCTTGCTAACCGAGTTGTCATACGCGTTATAAGTCCATACCGCCTGCCCTTCAGCACTCGCGTTCCCGAGCGCCAACCCAACGGGCCCGGCGCCCACCAATGATCGCGATAACACTGCCCCGGACTCGGCATCAAGTACAAACAAGACATCTGACCCTGCCGCTGTCGCGACAATTCTGTTACCACCATCAAAGGTATCGATCGCGTATGGTGTCGCAAGGGACTGACCGGGCGCTGGTTGTGCCGGCGGTAGTGGTTCCAGATCGATATACCGTGATTGACCTTCTTTGCCATCCATACGCAAACCGGTGATCTGGTTCAAAAACGGTCGATTCTGAAGTTCGTCGAGCCCGTGCTTCTCGGTGCCTGCCTTGCCATTTACATCGTTACGCGCGTCCGTCTGTGCGATGTAAACATTAAGATCCGCATCTACCGTGATGCCATACAGCAGTGTGCCAAGCGTGTTGAAAGTGCCGACCAGCCTGTCGGTCCCGGTGTCAAACACGAACAAATCCTTATCAGGCATTTTGGAGTTCTTGATGATGTCCTCTTCGAAGCCGGTCGATAAAACGGAACCGATTACGTCCCACACGCTTCGCAAATCGATGAACTCCTTGTAGGCATTAAAAGTGAACGCGGTATCAGACGGGACTGGTCCGTTACTTCCGGACAATTGTGTCTGATTTCCCGATTCAAACGGTACAACGAAAAGTTTTCCGTTCCGGACGTAAAGCGCCCTCGGATCCTGTGCGCTGATCTTCAGCCTGCTGACGATACTTCTGGTCTCGACATCTATCACTGCAATCTGATTGGTTGATGACAACGCAACGTACGCTTTCTTGTTATCGGCAAACGCTATCCCCACGGGTTCATCAAATTGTGTCGCGCTATCCTTGAACTCCTGAATCGTATCTATGACCACATGAAACGTCCTGCTCGCAGGGTCCGCGTCGATGATGCTGACAGAGTCAGAAACATGGTTGGAAACCCAGACTTCCTTGCCGTCAGGCCTGACCGCGATACCGACCGGGTCAATCCCGACATGAATCCGGTCAACAATCGTCCGGGTTGCGCTGTCAATTACGTCGACAGTGCCTGAAGGTGTGTTGGTGACGTAAACGAGTCCATCATTTACCGCGATCGGGTTCGAGTGAGGGCTTTCAAGTAGCGGATATCCGACTTTGCGCATCGGACCGGTCGACTCTTCGCCTTGCGCGTGACTGAACGCAACAAGCCCGCAGGAGGCAGCACAAGCGGCCACTGCCATAAATCTGATTGCAAATTTTTTCATTGATTCTCCGATGTACATCAATCACTCGAACGACTGTCGAGTATAAGCAGGGTTCTCAGCTATCAATTTGTTCTTAATCAAGACACTGGCGCATAACACACCTGCGTAGCTGGTGCGTCGGGTCGCACGCCTGATATTCGCGCCACTCACCTCCAGCCTCCTCGCACTGCATCGCCGCCCTACTACTCGCCATTGCATTAGTGCCTATGGAAGCCATCCGCTCAAGCCATCTTTTGCCCGAAGTTCATGCCGAGGAAATACTCGAACATCACGGTAGAGTCGGCAGCGCTGCGGATACGCACAGTTGGTTCTGGCGTTCTCACAGTACAACTCCAAGAAAACGGGATAAGTAGCGTCATGCCTATTGTTGTCTTTGCTCGTGCTGCTTAGAGAGCAAACCGCAACACTCGCGTCGTGTCTCGGTGCGAGTTCTGTAGCTCGAGCATTGAAGGGCTATTGAAGTTGATCAAGCCTAGCGCCGCATTTTCGAAGGAGCATGTCCAACGGTGCCAATATGTTTACTCGCTGCGCCAAGGCTCGCTCAAACGCCGAAAAAGAAAAATAGAGGAAGTGAAGCATAAACGTCCAAGGAGTCGGAGCCCTTTTAGGAGACCCGAGTCACCGGCTGGCAGTGTCGGCAAGCGGATTTTTATCGCTGGGAGGATGCCAAAAACTTCTAAAACAGTTCTTGCTGCAAATACCTGGACCAGACGATGCTCATTGGCCTTAATATATGCGGCTGTTTGCACAGGAGAAAAACCATGCGTCACGTCAGAATCATTTGGCTGTTGATCCTTACGCTCAGTCTGTTTGGCTACGGCGCATCAGCACAAGACACATCCAACAAATGGCGGCTCGAATTTAACGGCAGGGCCGACGCTGCCGGTGAAATTGTCATTCAGATCACCGTCCCTGAATCTCAATCCTGGCGCATCACAGTCGAGATTCCCAAGGGCATGTCTGAAAACACTATCGCGAAACTGGTAAAGAACACCCTAAAGGCGCAACTCCCCAAGGACGTCTTCAAAATAGAACGGGATGACTGGGAAGATGTACTGATCAAGAAGCGCATGGGATCAGACAACTTCAAGGTTATGATCATTGCCAACACTGCCAAGGGCGTGAAACTGGATCTTGAGAAAGAATAGCAAACGCGCCCCAAACCGCGCTTATTACGAAGACCCCTCTCTTGGCAGGGGCTTTCTATCGTTACCCAGGTTAAGCTCGACTTCTTCGCGCCGGCCTCGCCCCGAACGAATGCCAAAATAATAGCCAACTAAATAGAAGTAAATGGAGAGTAAAGGACTCTGCCCCCTTTAATTACTTTAATTACCGACGTAGCAAAAATTGGCAAAGGAGTTCGAAATGACCGACCAGCTTCCAATGTCCGGTCTCAAGGTATTCGATGCAACCCAGGGGGTCGCGGGACCGCACAGCACGATGTTGCTGGCGCAGTACGGGGCGGATGTCATCAAGATCGAGCCGATTGACGGCGACTGGGGCAGGACTCTCGGTAAAACGTACGAGGACTTTTGCGCGCACGCCGTTGCTCTCAATCGCGGCAAGCGCAGCATTGCCCTCGATCTAAAGCATGAGGGCGGGCTCGCTGTCGCACAGCGTCTCGCCAGGGATGCCGACATCATCGTGGAAAGCTTTCGACCGGGCGTCATGGGCCGGTTCGGCCTCGGCTACGACGACATCGTCAAGGACAACCCGCAAGTCATCTATCTGTCGGTCACTGGCTTCGGTCAACGCGGACCGAGACGAGACCTGCCAGTCACCGATGCGGTGATTCAAGCGTTCTCCGGGCTGATGTCCATCAATCGCGACGTGCAAGGCGCGCCGCAGCGCATCAGCATGGTCGCCATCGACATGATAACCGGGCTCTATGCCTATCAGGCGATTGCATCGGCGGTGCTCAAGCGGTTCCGCTTTGGCGGGGGGCAGTACATTGATTGCAGCCTGATGCAGTCTGCCGCGGCATTCCAGGCGGCAAAGATCGCCGAGCATTACCTCGAAGGCAGAACGCCGCAGGTGTTGTATGTACCAGTGGGAACAATGCGCACCAGGGACGGTTATCTCAATGTGAGCGCCATGCGTGAGCATCATTATGTCGCCATGATGAAGGTCATCGGAAAACCGGAGCTCGCGACCGATCCGCGATTCGATACCAAGGAAAAGCGGATGGAGAACGAAGCCGTGCTGATGCCGATGGTGCGCGAGGCTTTTCTCACCAGGACAACTTCTGAATGGTCGGAACTCCTGACCGAGGCGGGGGTGATGAACTCGTCTGTGAGCACCTATGACGAATTCATGGCCGATCCGCACGTGCAGGCCGTGAACAGCCTGGCATGGCCGCAGCATCAGGTTGTCGGCAAGATTCCGGTGCCGAAGATTCCGGGAACGGAGGCCATCCGCGGCGGACCCGAGCTGCTCGAGGCGCCGCGCAATGGCCAGCATACCAAGAGCATTTTGCGCGAGGCGGGATACGGCGACGACGAGATCGCCGACTTGATCGAGACGGCCGCGGTGATGGCGCGCGCTTGAGCGCTGCACGAGTACGGAAGATATAGACGCCCCACTCTTGACCCGTGGGCTCTCATCGATGATGAATAGCTCAAGTGGCTGATCGGCCACTGATACCAAACAGGAGGCGTCTATGACTAAGAATATGGTTTATGTAGGAATCGATGTCGATGATGCGCGCTACCACGGCTCGGCGCTTAATCAGTGCACGGGTGAAGTGCTCGACTTTCAATGCCGCGCAACCTTGAAGAGCCTGGTGGGACAGCTTGAGAAGGTGCAAGTGTACTTTGCCGATGCTCAGTTCAAGCTGTGCTACGAAGCTTCGTACGTGGGGTTCTCGCCGCAACGCGACCTGGAGGATCGGGGCTATGATTGTGAAGTAGTGGCCCCATCGAGTATTCCGCGAAGAGCGGGCAAATCGGTCAAGACCGATCGCATCGATGCCACGGAATTGGCGCAGTTTCATGCCAATGGTTTGTTGACGGCCGCCACCTCACCGGATGTGCAGGTCGAACACGACCGGGATCTCGCGCGTTCAAGGCAACAATTGATGCACCAGCAAGGGGTGGTGCGCCCCGATCACTGGCAGCAGGAACGCCTCGCTGATAGGATCAAATTGCGTCTCCCGTGTGCCGTCTAAAAAGGCGCGCATTTGTCACCGTGCTCAAGTGTTGTTTGTTCATATCGATCACGATGGGAGTAACGATCGACCCAAACCTCAGCTCTCAGGCTCATACCTCGTTGGAAACAGGCACCCCCGTTCAGGATCAAACCATATTGGAAGAGACTGGGACTTGTCGTGAGAAGACTGACGGGTTTACACTGTCGCGCGTACCCGACATTCCGGGCGTGCATTCGATACTCGCGAGGTAAATATGCGAAATCATCTGGTTGTCCGCGCAATCGCTATCGTGATTGCGGCCTCCTTGGTAGGCTGCGCCAGCACGGGGGGCGAGGCTGAAACCGAACGCAAATCCGTCTCAAAGAAGAAGATTACGGGTGTGGTGTGGGACTACCTGATCGTCCCCGGCAAGCGAATCGGTCCGATGTCCGTCGGCATGCCGGTGTCGCAGATTTACGATGTGATGGGCGAGCCGTTCGAATCGCTGAAAGAGACCGCCACGACGCGCTACGTGTTCGAGGAAATGGAAGTTATCGTGGACGAAGCCGATGGGGCGGTATCCTCGGTCTTGACCCGGTTCGCAGAGTTCGCTACCAAAGAGGGCCTCAGGGTCGGACTCACAGACCTCGCCGTCAGGGCGAAGCTATCGAAGCTTCCAGGGCAACTATTGATCAAGGAAGACGGAGAAAAAACCAACTACTTCACGCCTGGGATGATAGTTATTGTCTCGGGCGGCCAGGTGACATCAATCAGCATCCGACCCGTGTCAGGTGTCCCGGGCGGCTAAGGCCGGAATCACCGCCAGCAACCGAGCGCGCGGTTGAGCTTGGAGTACCGGAGTACCGGAATTTCGACTCCTCGGTAGAATCTGTGTGTTACTGGCGGTTCGGGTAGAGCGCCAAGTGCATGATACAAGGCGATTTCCATCGCTGCGTAGGTTCTGAATCCGTAGGCCTTTCTCAGGGTCAGTGTCGCCTTGTTGTTAAATCCCTCGACGGTGCTCGCGGAAACCGCGCCCTTGGCCCGGAATCAGTTGAGCAGCAGCGAGCGATGAGCGCGCAGCGTGCGTGCCATCTTCTTCATCGGCCCGATCTTCGAACGCATCGTACGTATGCACCATCGGCGCGGGAGCTGTTCGGCCCAGTACGGCGAGACGTAGCCCCAGAAGAACTGGAAGTCTTCCTTGAGCAGGAGTTCAAAGGGTCAGCGCCTCATGGCGCTACCTTTGGCTCCGATTCCACGACAACTGCTGTGCGTAGCGTGGATACAGCACAGCGAAACCCAGGGATCGCGGGCATGGCTGAGCGTTCCCCCGTATTTCGCTGCGCTACATACGGGCTACATGTAGCAGCATTCTTGATCCAATTGCACTGTGCTCAAAAAAAACAAAAAGCGCTTAAGATAATGCCATGAGGGTCAGAGCCCTTTTAGCTGGCCGCTTTCAAAGTCGCCCTCGTCTTGCTTGCCCGACCTTGCTTCCGACTTTGCGCTCAATGACTGTACAGGCAGTGTGCCACCGGATAAGATGGTCCCGCTCGAAAATACTGAAAAAGCATGGGGAGCGAGACAGTGAAATATTCTGCGGCCCGGCTTATTGTCGGCGTGGTTCTCGTTATCGTCTGGGCGCTTGCTCGTGCTGACGCGAATGCCGCGGACGCCCGTGTTGCCTTGGTGGTCGGCAACGCCGCCTACAAGAGCGCGCCGCTGAAAAACCCCGTCAACGACGCACGCGCCATCGCCCGCGCCCTCAAGGAAGTCGGATTCGAGGTCGACCTCCAGGAAAATCTCTCCCAGCAAGGTTTTGTCACCGCACTGCGCAACTTCGGCAAGCGCCTCAATGAAACCGGCGGCACCGGCCTGTTCTACTACGCCGGACACGGAATGCAGATCCAAGGCGCCAACTATCTCATCCCTATCGACGCAGGAATCGAGTCCGAGGACGAGATCAAGTACATGGCCATTAACGCCAACCAGGTGCTCGACAAGATGGACAGTGCAGGCAACCGCCTCAACATCGTCATCCTCGATGCCTGCCGCGACAATCCATTCGTCAGGAGCTTTCGCTCCAAGCAGTTCGGTCTGGCACAGATGGACGCACCCTCGGGAATGTTGATCGCGTTCGCCACCGCCCCAGGTGCCGTGGCCTACGACGGCGACGGAGTCAACGGCGTGTACACCAAGTACCTGCTGCGCAACCTGGGGATCCCAGGGCTGCCCGTCGAGCTGGTGCTCAAGCGCGTGCGTGAGGGGGTGTCGAAGGAGACAGCCAGCAAGCAGATCCCCTGGGAGAGCTCTTCGCTGCTAGGAGATTTCTATTTCACCGGTGATGCGGCCTCGGCGCCCACTGCAACGGCCGGCACAGTGGCGATAGAGCTTGCGTTCTGGAACTCGGTCAAGGACAGCGGGGCGGTGGGCGAATATGCCGCCTACCTCAACCAATTTCCGCAGGGTCGCTTCGTCGAGCTGGCAGAGTCACGACTAAACACCGCGAAGTCGCGGGAGCCTGTTGTGGCCGCTACCACCGCCCAGCCAGAACAAATCGCATTGACCGAGCCTAGCAGTCCGAGTGCGTCGAAGCCGCGAGAAATAACCACGAGCGGGGCCACTACTCCCGCAAGGGAGCAAACTGCCCGGCCTATCGCGCCAACACCCGCACTACCGCCCGGCGCGACCTCCACAGATTGCCCCGACTGCCCGGAGATGGTGGTTGTGCGGGCCGGTCGCGTCGTTGAGCTGGCAGACACACGACCAAACACCGCGAAGTCGCGGAAACCTGTTGTGGCCGCTGCCACCGCCCAGCCAGAACAAATCGCATTGGCCGAGCCTAGCACTCGGAGGGTGGCGAGACGGCGATTTCGGCTGAACAGTGGCGACAGCTGGACGTACGTCGCGACTCACAGAGGGAAGCGACAGGTGCAGCCAGTAACGGTAACAGTAATAAAGGTAACAGTAAGTGCGTGGGACGGCGAGCTGATCCAGGAGCGCATCACTCATGCTGGTGAGCGCAGCTTCACTGTCGAACGCACCTTCCGGCCTGGATTCCAGCCGCGCTTCGGCCTGCAGGACTCGGAGATGCCCGGCAAAGCCCGGATGGTCGAGTTCTCGCCGTACGTCATGCCCTCGGACATTCCTGCCAGCAGGACTCAATGGCCGGACATTGAAACCAGCACGACTTCCGGGGGCTCACCGAGCAACTCCGCCATGCGGCTTAGTGTGCACGTCTTGGGTAAGGAAAGAGTGAAGTTGCCTGCAGGTAACTTCGTCGCAACGAAAGTGGAACTGCGTGGCAAGGTGGACGGATCCACCGCCGATATCGTACTCACCTACTGGTACAGTGCAGAAGTGCGACGGGCAGTCAAAATTAGCCGCGCAATTCTCGGGACGCACGAGGAGGACGTTTACGAACTGCTGGGTTTCCAGCAGTCGCGCTGAGGAAGTGATGGCGCCGGATTGGACGTGGATCAGCGCCCGTCGGATATCACTTGGAGCTGGTGGAGATCATCTCCCGCGAGGCTTGCTCGCCAAACGAGTTCGAGTAGACAGCATTATTGAACGTCCATTTGTAGGTGGACTAATCACCTGGCTCTGCGAACTTCAACGTATCCACGCGCTGTGCCGAGGCGACACCGGCGGCGGTAAGCAAGACCATGCAGGCCGCGATCAGGAAGGTTGGTTTCATACTCATCTCCTATTCAGTGGATGGCGAATGCTCTAGCAGTACTGGTTTGTGCCCGCAATGCCATGCGTGTTCTAGATGGCACCTGGCGATGAGGCAAAAGGGGCTGCAGGCGAAAGCGGTGATACGTTTACGGCATAAATGCACAACTATCACACTTGGGCGCGCTTCTCGCGTCGTAATTTCATGCGAGCTTGGTGGTAGTCTTCTAAGCTAAGGGACGGTCGGGCAAGGCGCATCGATGCAAACCACATTCCCAATCCTGTTTTGGGCGAGCCTGGTGGGGTTGCTGCGGGCGACGTCGAGCGCGTCTTTGATCTTGCGCCCATTCGAGCGGAGCGCTCTACCATGAATTCGCGTCGACCCCTGCTGGTCGGTTATGTCATTCTTGCGATGATGCTTTCGTTGCTCTGGATCGCCCAGAGCCTGCACCGGGTCGACCTCTGGCTGCTCGATCATGAATTGCGCTGGCTGCGCGAGTGGCGCGTGACGCCGCCGACCCAAGAGGTCGCCCTGATCGGTATCGACGAGGCGACCGTGCGTCAGTACCCCGAGCCGCTCGCGATGTGGCACCCGCACCTTGCAGACCTGCTGCGCGCGTTGGCTGCACTGCAGCCAGCAGCGGTGGGCCTCGATTTCGTGCTGCCCGAGCGCAGCTACGACAGCTTGGCGCCGGGCGCGGACCGCGAATTGATCCGCGCCATACTTGAGGCGAAAAGCCATTATCCACTCGTGCTCGGCGTCACCGTCGATAGCAACAGGCACGCGCGCCCCCTGCTACCTGCCATCGAGGCAGCGCTGGGCGCGGACCGCACCGGACTGATCCTCTGGCCTCTCGATGCAGACAATCGGGTGCGCCGCTTCGATGAGCGACTCGCGGAGGACGGCACCACGGTGCCGACCCTCTCCGGGCAACTCGCTCGCACGCTCGGCCGCGATCCCGGACGAGGCATCGTTGACTATTCGGTCGGTCCACCCCTCGAGTACATCCCTATGCACACGCTGCTCGACAGCTGGCACGCGGGCGACGTCGGCGCATTCGCAACGACGCTCTCCGGCAAGGTCGTGCTGGTTGGGCCGCTGTTCGATTTCGAAGATAGAGGAGTGCAGCCGGTCAACCTGGCGAGCTGGGAGCCGGGACGCCACGAACAGCCAAGCGTGTTACTGCACGCCCAAGCGCTGCGTTCCATCCTGGGACCAGGCCTGATCCGCGAAGCGCCCCCGCCGCTGTCTCTGGCGCTTGCTGCGATCATGGCGCTCAGCTGGTTCGTCTCGTTCCAACCTGTGCGCGGCGCCGTACTCGTTGCCGGGTCGGCTGTGCTGCTGCTCGTTCTCGGGCTCGTGTTCCTCGACCACGGTGTACATGTTGAGCTTGCGCTCCCGCTATTCGCCGTGGCTGCCGCGACCGGCAGTCGAGCCGCCTACCACGGTGCGCTAACCTTGGCCGAGCGCCGCCGCCTGCGGGCGGCTGTTGCAGGCTACGTCAGTCCGCAAGTCAGCGCCGATCTGCTCGCCGGCAAACTCGACGGCGGGTTCGAGGGCAGGCAATATTATGTGTGTGTGATGTTCGTGGACATGCGAAATTTCACGCCGCGCGTCGAGCGCAGCCGACCAGAACAGGTGATCCGGTTGATTAACGAGTGCTTCGAGGAGATGGTGGCTGCCGTGCACGGCGCAGGCGGAACGGTGATGCAGTTTATGGGCGACGGGATGATGGCGTTGTTCGGTGCCCCCAACGCGCTGACCGATCCGTCCGGGGCAGCGCTGGCGGCAACCCGGGAGATCTTCGTGCGAATGGAGCAGATTAACCTCTCGCTTATCAAGCGGGGCGTCGAGCCCGTGCGGTTCGGCGTGGGACTGAACGCCGGCGACGTGCTGGTCGGCCATGTCGGCGCACGCTCCCGCTTCGGTTATGGCGTTGTCGGGGATTGCGTGAACGTCGCGGCGCGGCTGGAAGGCCTCGCAAAAGAGTTGGGGTATCCGATGGTGTGCGGCGAGAGCGTTGCCAAAGACGCCCGCGCCGAGTTCGGCCTGACGCCGATCGGGCAAAGGGCGATCAAGGGGCACTCTCCGGTGATGGTCTACGGGTGGCGGCCAAAACAGGCGCAGAAGGAGGTGTAGGCATGATGGAACCACACGCGCAAGATCATTGCTCGGCGTATGCCGTGCTGCTGCTATGCACGTTATGCGTGCCGCTTGCCGCGCGCGCCGACACGCCCGTGGCTACGGCCACGGAAGTCGCCGGCTTCAGCGAAACCCGCGTGGGCGACGCGACGGTGCAAGTCGCCCCATTGAACGAGTTCTTTCCCCGCTCGCGGGTGCGCTTGAAGCAGGATGCGCGGGTCACCGTCCTGTTCTATGCTACCGGGGAAATCTACCTTCTAAGCGGTCCTGCGCTGATCCGCTTCACAGAATCGGGGATCCAGGCGCTGAACGGCAAGGAACCGCACCCGCAGGCGCCCGCCACCGGACGCGATGGCAAGCGCCTGCGGGTGCGCCCGACCGGGTTGGCGCAGGCCGGGGTCGTAGCACGGGGTATCGGCAAGCCGATCATCGCGGTCAGCCCCGCTGGAGAGATTACGCTTGATCCGCGACCGATCTTTGCATGGCAGGAGGTAAAGGCCGGCCTGTCCTATCGATTCGTGCTTCGCGATCAGGTGGACCGCATCATTTCGCGGGTGGACGTCAAAACGACCTTCTATGAGTTGCCGTCCTCCGTGACAATGTCGCCCGAACAGCGCTACCGATGGTCAGTGAGCACCAAGTCCTCGGACGGCACGATGCATCTGTTGAACCGCTCGCTGCGCTTGGCCGACGATGCGCTACGCGCCGACGCCGACAACTTCCGCCCGCATCAGAACGCCTCCGTCACGCGGCGCATCGCTTTCGCTCTGTGGCTCGCGCAGGTGGGCCTTGCCGATGAAGCACGCGCCTACTGGGAGAAGCTCGCCGAGCAGGGCGTTGAAGTGCCCGCGGCACTCTTGACTGTTCCTTAGTCCGACGGATCGGAATTCCGGGCGTATCAAGCGCGCCCGCAGGGCTCAAAGTGAGGTATTGGACTGACCGTCGGGGGCTGGGAAAAAGGTTGGCAACCGCAGCGCGCCCCGCTAGCGTGGCCAGCGGGTAGCGCCATGGGGGTCTGGCCTGTATATCTGTATAACGCCGCAGAACCGCGACCCATCGCCACAGCCCCACGCGGCAGATCTTTGAATACCATTTATTCAAATATACAGGCCAGACCCCGACTACGTTCCCTTGCTTCGGAAAGCGGTGGGATATTCCGCCCTAATGACAGTACTTAATGAAATCTGGTTTAAGGAAGTGGCTGCAAAGAAGAAGGCAACGCGAGAGGCCTTTCTACCGATTGCGGAGAAACTGCGAACGGGCCTTGGCGGCAAGCCGATAGTATCGACAGAGTTCGGCTCCAGCGAGCAAGGTGCAAAAACGCTCGCCACTACCATGCTGTCTGGCCTTAACGACGCTTAGACCATGTCCAAAAGGAAACGGAAGCTTATACGGACTACAAAGGGGATGCATTAGGCCATTGTCCTACCCACCTTCCTTCGCCCGGTCTACCCAGGATATCTGGCAGCCAAGCTAGAAATTATGCGCTCGGCTAATTGATTTGCAACTTCTCGGCTTCCTGCGCATTCATAAAGAAGTTCCAAAGCTTCCTGCATCCCGAAGCGCTTCTGGTAAGGAATGGACGAAAGAGGGTCCCGCGAGCTCGCTATGCGACGTTCTAGCTTTGAGAGCGGTGAACGGAGCGCCCTCTTCATCACTAATGTACGTTGTGACCATAATCCGAATTCCGTAGCGCTTCGCTTCCCTTATTTTCAGCTTTCGATTGACGTAACAGGCGCCGATCGGCACAATCGCAGCATTACACTGCAACATTCGCAGTATTTCGCTGCAAAATGCACACAACTGATAATGCACAACCGATTGAATTAGAGGGAACAATCGGTTGGAGTGGGTCGAGAGAGGTCTTTCTCGGCTTTGCCCCAGCCGCGCTCCTCTATCGCGTCAGCTTCGCCGACGTTCTTGACGAAGCGACGGGGCAAGGGTACCAGCGTCGGTTTTCGAGAGCCCACAGTCTAGAGTTTCGTCACTATATCAGCACGCCGAGCAGCACTACGATTCCGCTGACGTTCAATCTCCGACCTGAATCGTCTCATTCATGGCAACTCAGTCGGAAAGGAACGTCTGCCGCGATCCTCACTCTGAAGCGCACCGAGAAGCATATTCTCGCTCAGGTCGATTGCCAGCATCGGCTTGGTCATCTTCAAGATCTAGATGTGTCCCTCCCATTCATGACCTTCATTGGTCTCTCCGTTCGTGACGAGACTGAGGTTTTCAACATAATCAACGGCAAGGCTAAGGGACTTAGCTCAAGCCTTACTGATTTCCATGAAGCTCGGCTTTCCAACGGACTTGCTACCGTTCGACCTGAGATTTTTATTGCACTTCAGCTCCAGCAAAATCCAGACTCGCCGTGGCATCAGCGCTTGGACCTGGGAGGCGAGAATACTGTTGGTCTTCAGCGTTATGCCTCGCTACGCACAATGCAGAAAGCAGCAAAGCGCTTCCTACGTGAGAGCAATTTTATGGGCGAGGTCCGGGCAGAAGATGCCGTACCAGTACTAGTCGCTTTCTGGCGCGCCGTAGCTAAACTGATGCCGACCGTATGGCAAAACCCAAGGAAACATCTCCTCATGAAAGGGATTGGTGTCTACAGTTTGATGAGCCTCGCGGGAGACATTTTTAGAGAGGCTCAAAGCCGCAGCGTTTCCTGTGATGAAGACTACTTCATAGCCGTGCTCTCCGATTTTCTTCCATATGTTGATTGGACCAGCCATGGGCGAATGAGAGGTTACGGAGGATCATCGGGCGCAGACCAAGCCCTCGCATACATCCGCGATGTTAGAAGACAAAACACACTCAAGGCGATTCCGAATGGCTAACAAAAACATCCTGCTCATCGAACCTGGGTACAAGAATAAATACCCACCTCTTGGACTAATGAAGTTGGCGTCCTATCACGGACCCTATGGAAAGAAAGACAATGTGCGGTTTATAAAGGGTGAGCTTGATAAAAGCGTGCTCGATATGACGTGGGACCGCATTTACGTCACAACGTTATTTTCTTTCGAATGGGCAACGATCGCGAAGTCTATAGAATTTGCGCTGCAGGCTTCGCATAACCAATCCAGTAAGGTCTTTGTCGGTGGTATCGCGGCCTCACTGATGCATGAAGACTTCATAGCTGAGTCACGTTGGCGTGGAATTCGTTTTATAAAGGGGCTTCTCACCGATCCTCCCGCGATCGCCCTTGAATTAGATGACTTTGCTGAGGAACTCTACTCAGACGATCGATACAGCCAGCCAATCGAAGACCTCATCCCCGATTATTCGATTCTGGATCAACTCCAGGATGGGTACGTCTATCCGGTTCATGATGCGTACTTCGCGTACGCGTCCAGAGGCTGTGTTCGCAAATGCCATTTTTGCGGTGTGCCAAAGCTTGAGGGGGCCCAGCGTGACGCCCAGTCAATCACGGCCATCGTGCGCGGCATCGATGAGCGACATGGCGTTAAGAAAGACCTCACGCTTATGGACAACAACGTAACCGCCTCATCTAACTTTCGAAACATCATCGCAGAGATTAGAGATCTTGGCTTCACGCCAGGCGCTAGGCTACATCGCCCCGGAAAACCACCGGTTCTCCGTCGAGTAGATTTTAATCAAGGTGTTGATGCTCGGATCCTTTGTAAGGACAAGATGTTCCTGAAAGAAATGAGCACGATCTGTTTGAAACCACTCCGCATTGCTTTCGATCATATTGGTCTTCGTCGGCCCTATGAGACTGCAATTCGCTACGCGCACGAGTTCGGTCTTAACGACCTTTCAAATTACATGCTTTACAATTTCCACGACTCGCCAGCCGATTTGTACGAACGCATGCGTCTCAACATTGAATTCAATGTCGAATTAGGCACGCGAATTTTCTCCTTCCCAATGCGATTCCAACCTACGGACTTGAAGGATCGATCCTTCATCGGCAAACATTGGAACCGATACTACCTGCGGTCCATGCAGACTATTCTCCAGGCAACTCATGGAATCGTCAGTGGCTCTCCCGAATTTTTTCGGCGCGCTTTCGGCTCCACTTTCGAGGAGTTCGAGAGCCTTCTTCTCCGGCCCGAAAAATTTATCTTCAACCGCGTTTGGTATGAGGAGCTTGATGGTCGCGCGGAGTTCGACGAGTTCTCAGCAAGCTTTCGACGCTTGTCTGAAGATGACAAGAAGGAGCTTTCTGACTTGCTGTCCTCTTCCAGGCCGAGTCGCTTCAAAGCCCTTGTACATATGACCACTAACAAGAATGTTCAATCTATACTTCGTTGGTACAACCCTTTGACCAACGATGAAGCAAGCAATATTTGGGAGAGTACGCGCATCGCGAAGACGGCAAGAAAACAAGAAGACCTAGCAATACCTGACGACGAACGCATTGAAGACGCCGGATTAGCGGAGGCAGCGTGAATAGCCTATCGGAACAGGCGCAGCTAAATCCGCAGAAGAAAAATCGTCAGATCACCACGCCCATTCGTATCGGTAAAGACATCCTCGAATTTCTAACTGGCGCGATGTATGTAGACCCGCTTGTCATCTATCGCGAGTATGTGCAGAACGCTGTCGATGCAATTGAAGAGGCCCAATCCGCTGGCCTATACAAGAACGGCAACGAACCCACAATTGAAATCTTTCTCGACCAGAAGGAACGTTCCATCAGAATCCGTGACAACGGCATTGGGGTGACAGCTCGTAAGTTCGCCACGCGCCTGAGCGCGATCGGAGGGAGCGAGAAGCGAGGTAAAAACAAACGTGGATTTCGTGGAGTGGGAAGACTTTCGGGCCTTGGCTACGCACAACAGGTAATTTTTCGGTCTCGCGCCTCAGCTACTGCAAAGACGCTCGTGATGACATGGGACGGGAGGACATTAAAGGATTTGCTGCGAAGGTCTGACTACGACGGTGCATTGGCCGATGCGGTAAAGGCAGTAGCCACAGTCGCGTCTGAAGATTCGAACAATGAACCGGCGCATTTCTTTGAAGTCGAGCTGCGAGGAGTTCTTAGAATCAAGAACGACACACTAATGAACGAGCAGCAAGTTCGCTTTTACCTTTCTCAGGTAGTCCCTGTGCCGTTTCATACCGAATTCTCATTCGGTGCCCGCATCGATAGCTTTCTGAATGAGTTCGAAGAGAAGTCACAATATGTCCTATGGCTAAATGATGGTAAGGGCGCGATCTGCCGCCCACACACAAATTCCTTCCAGTTTGGAAAACAAGGCAAGGACGATTTTGGAGAATTAGAATTTATCAAGCTTTCGGGCATAGATGGTGAGCTAGATGCCGTTGGGTGGATATTGCACCACTCCTACTATGGGGCTCTTTCTCGTACGACAGGACTCCCCGGAGTCAGGGTAAGGAGCGGTGGAATTCAAGTTGGCTCAATCGACTTGCTGGCAAGTATGTTTCCTGAACCGCGATTCAACTCTTGGTGCGTTGGCGAATTGCATATTCTAAATAACAAAATAGTTCCCAATGGTCGCCGAGACGATTTCGAGGAAAACGTCCATTATCAAAACCTACAAGGTCAATTCGCTCCGTATGCAAAGCGGTTGACAAAACTATGCCGTGAAAAATCGATCGTCCGCAATCGATTGAAGAATGTGAATACGGAAATCGAGGCCGCTCACAGTCGTATGTACTTACTTAACAATAGGAAGACCGCGATTTTCATGAGAGATTATGTCGAGCGTTCTGTTCAAGGCTCAATAAGGAGACTGAAAAGCACTATTGCTTTGGATGGTCTTGAATCTACGGACAGGCAGCTTGTGGCTCGTGAAGTCGAGGTGCTCACAGAGCGGCTTGCTAATGCTCTACGCGGCTCTATACGCGAACACGAAGTCGCGTTATCTGCATCGAAACGACAAGCCTACGAGGAAGTACTAGGACTGATTTGCGAACTTGCGCCTGACGCAAACACCGCTCAGCAGCTAGTGGAAAAAGTCACTACCAGAATTATTGGGGCCTCACGAACCAAATCGTAGGGCAAACGGGGTCGATATGACCCCCGACTATCTCAGTTTTCTCAGATAGGCATTACAAACCTTGACTAGTTTCTCGAGCTCAAACTTGATTTTGTCTTTCTCTACCTTTCGAGCACCCCGGATAGCCGCTTCCGTTTCATCCTTTGCTAGCCAAGTCCTAATTCGCGCCGCCCGTTGAAAGACATCATTTGCGTTCCCAGAGATATGTACAGCTTGTGCCGCGTCCTCAAGCGAGTACTCTTCAGCGAGAAATTTGCTCAGAGTTCTTTTTGGCGCCTTGGCCAGTAGCTTCAACCCATCTCTGACGTCGACAGCTTTCTCAATTTCTCCGCTTTTTATCTGTTTGACGATTATTTCGTCGAATTCCTCATTCGCCCTACGGATATTGGCTACTTTCCTCGACTTGATCAGTTCGAAGAAGTAGCTCCACTTGCCAGGGTCTTTGCACTTGTGGTCGACCATGAAAGAGTAGGTGGCGATGAGGTTCTTAACCTCTGCGTTCTTTAGGCCCAGTTCATCTGCTAGTTGATCCTGACTAATTCCTTGATCTTGATGTCGACGGTAGAGAAATCCGGCTTGCTCGAAAGGAAGCCAATCCTTTTTCCCTTTGATGTGATATTGCCCCAGAAGAGCAAAAATAAGGTCGTCGCCCGTCTTGGCAGGGATTAGTCGTGCTTTGATTTTCCCCCATTTAAAGGGGTCTTTCTCTGCAAGAACCCTGTAAGCGGCTAGACGACTATTACCTTCAAGCACCTCAAAACTGCCGTCTTTAACCACGATAGGGTCCATTAATCCGCCGTTCAATCGGATGTCATGGGCCAACTCCTTTACGTGATCCATGGAGCGAAGCTTTTTCTCTATTGCCGACTGCTCAGGTTCGCCTTCCTCAGCGCCTATCGCTGAGAAAATTCTGGGGTTCGCTGGAAAAAAGCGTAGTTCTGCCTGCTTTAACTCTACGTTTTGAACAGGAATTTTGCTTCCACGTACAAGAAGAAAGTCGTCGTCGCCAGACTTGTTACGTGCCATATTCACTCGTCCTCCTGAAATCCGAGAATGTTCCGCAATATGTCGTGAAAATCGTATTTGACTAGAGCCTGATATTCATCCAAGCCAATGTCGCCCTGGCCTAATCTTGCAGCCAACTCCTTCGTCTTGATTAACACATCCACCCACTCATCAATCGATTCTCTCATCAGCAGGTTGTAGACGTGGCAGCGTTTTGTTTGAGAGATTCTGTGAATACGATCCTGCGCCTGGAGGTAATCGTCAAGGCTGAACGTTCGATCATAAAAAATGACATGGTTGGCGACTGTTAAGGTTAGGCCTTCTTTCGCTGCGCCGGGGGTTGCGATAAGCACTTTGACGTCAGGGTCTGAAATGAAAGCTGATATTTCCCGGTCTCTGCGGGGCATATCTAATTGACCATGCACAATAGCCGGTTTGTGCTCGCTAAGCTGGGCGGAAAGCCATTTGGCATTTGCGATAAATGAAGTCCAAACGATTGCTTTTTCATTTCTAGAGAATGCGTCTGCTAACAGATTGTTGAGGTACCGAAGTTTTCCTGGTTCGGCGTGATAGTTATCGTCGATTATCGACGGATTCGATGCAATCTGTACGAGCCGCAACAATCGTTTAAGCAGATCATCGGAACGGTCTTCTGTTGGTATGCCGTCCTTCACGACGACAACACGGAGTTCATCACGCACCTGTTCATACATCTCGTTTTGGCGAGATTCCCAGTCGGTGATAATTGATTCTTGCCGTTTTTCCGGAAGATCAATACGCCCTCCATTCTTCGTCTCTCTGACGCAGAAGCTCGATATGCGGTTGAACACTTCGCTCAGCTCGCCTTCAAAGGCAGATTTCGCTGATTCATCGCGACCCAGTTCGGCTGTCAAATCGAGTGTCTTCTTGAACTCGGCAAAATTCTCACCTAGATGTTCGCCTTGATCTAAGAAGAAAATCAGAGACCAGATATCATATGGTCTATTGGATATCGGCGTGCCGGTCAAGATGGCTCGCCGTGTCAAGTGGGGAGACAACTCATGGAAGGCTTTGGTGAGGGTCGCGTCAGGATTTTTTATCTTTTGAGCTTCGTCCAGGATGAAGCCTAGTCGGCGTGTTTTCGATAGGAGTTTGAAACGTTGCAGCTCTGTTTTGACAGCTTCATAGTGAGTCAGATATAGGCGCGCTGGACTGTTAAAAGCGAAGAAGTTTGCAGACTTCTTCTGGCCAATCTGCTGAGCAAGCATGTGAGTATGTGCAGCTAGTTCGTTTTTCCAGTTTGTCAGCAAACTCTTTTTAACAACAATAACCACCGAGTCGATTTGATCAGTTTCAAGCCAGGAGAGCATAAGATCGATGGCGATCTTTGTTTTTCCTAGCCC